>Ga0310694_10000092_pt1 | contig 133461 bp, 222 predicted proteins | sample 174DNAGHGhighgp2_FD_203884 | JGI IMG/M metagenome (GOLD analysis project Ga0310694, IMG submission 203884) | Sheep rumen microbial communities from Palmerston North, Manawatu-Wanganui, New Zealand - 1742 DNA GHGhigh gp2 (v2) (version 2) | ecosystem: Host-associated > Mammals > Digestive...
CATAAATCTGAATCCTGGGCAAAAACTGAATGATATATGGCGGCAGAAATGCCGCCATATTTTTTATTTGACATTTTATCTAATTTCATATATAATATTCTTATAAAGAAGGAGGATTTTATCCTATGTTAACAATGTTTACAGCACTAGAAGCGCGCGCAACCGCCTATCTAGTTTCATCCGAAGATTTCTCTCTATATCAACACATAGAGGTACGCATTTTAGATAGTGTTCAACACGGTGGAACATATATTATATATGGAGGGAAGATTACACACGGAGTAATTGATGCTCTGCGCGCGCTTGGTTATGAAGTAACTCGTCTTCAATATGAAGGCAAAGATGAAATGATTCGTATAGATTGGTCACGTATTATGTGCCCTGATAGTTTAATATGCCCAAAAGAAATGGAGGAAAATAAAAATGCCAAAAACACTTGAAGAACTTGCTCAGATGATTGCTGTCCGTGATAACATTAGCTATAATGAAGCTTTATCGACAGTACATGATTGCGCCATTGAGATGGAGAATGCTTTTATGAGTGGGAGTTTGGACGAGGCAGAAGATATTCTTCGGGATTACCTCGGCCTTGAACCGGATTATCTTGATTTGTTTATCTTTTAATAGGAGAATTAAGTATGAAAAAGTATTCTGTATGGTATCTCCCATATAATAAGCGTTATTTACTGACGCATCCGTGGAAATGGTTCCGCTGTATTACGCAGTGTTTTCGTGACGCATGGCGGCGGTCTGTTTATGGATGGACATATGGAGATGTATGGGATTGGAATTCATGGTTTCTACATACTACTCCGGACATGCTAAGATATATGGCAGACAAGGGTGCTGCTTATCCTGGAAGTGAGCCATTTACCACGCCAGAAAAATGGCATGATTGGCTACATGAAATTGCTGATTTGCTTGAAACAGGTCTTGAAGAATGGCAAGACAAGCATAATGAGTATCATGATGAATATATTAAACATTTGATGGATAACTGGGAACCACCAATCAAAGATGAAAATGGTTGCCTTATCCATAAATCACGTGAGTTTACTGAGATTGATAAGAAATATTTTGCGCGAGCTAAGGAACTGAATGAACAGGGTCAGAAAAATGTCCAGACAGCTTTAGAAAATTTAGGAAAATTTTTTTATTGTGTTTGGGATTAAGAAGGTGATTCAATGGTAGCAAAATTATATTATAAAAATGGCGAGTACTATTGCGGCAATTGCTATCTAAAAACCTCAGCCAAAGAAATCCCAGTATATTGCCCATTTTGCGGCTATGAGTTCTCTAACTGGGAAGAGATTATGATTAAAAGGATGGAGGAATTAGAAAATGAAAATGACATATATAGAGAGGATTGAGCGTAAAACCGCGATATCCCGAAAGATGTATTGCGCCTATTGCGGCGGACATGAATACGAAATTGTAGAGCAAGTTGAACCGGAAGTAGATTTGAAATGGTTTGTAAGATGTCCTGCGTGCGGGGCCGAGGGATATGCGGCGCCAACACGTGATATAGCAATAGGTAGATGGAAACAAAATCAGTGCGGTTAAATACCGCACTTTTTTTATTTGTCTAAAATAAATACAATTATTTTTTCTTAGGCCAATTACCTTAAAATTAGGGAATATCCCAATATATTAGATAAAAGGGGTGATGAAAATGGCGTATGCAATGACAAAACGAGGTTCATTGGATAATTGCGTTACATATGAATTTATATGTGATACAATTGAAGATATGAACGCCATTGAGGATAGATATAGAACAATTGGTTCAATCGCAATTGTATTGCAGGGAGATAATGGATTAGAAGTATATATTTCTGGTTCAGATAAATAGTGGAATTCATTAAGTTCTATCGGCGGTTCATCCGGCGCTGGATTAGCAATACATATTTGCGGGCAAAATGAAGTTAGTGAAGGCTTACCTAATGTAAGTGAGCCAGATGAAACTACTATTTATTTAGTTCCAACAGAAGATGAACAAAGTGGAAATTTATATGATGAATATATATATGTTGATAGTAATTGGGAGAAATTTGGTAGTGGAAGTACAATAGATTTAAGTGCTTATGCCCCAATTGAAAGTCCTGTATTTACTGAAAGTATTAGTTTAGGAAGAAAAGAAAATAGTTTAGTTGGATATAAGAGTTTTGCTGTGGGACAGTCAGTTACGGCTTCTTCATCTGGGGCCCATGCTGAAGGACAAGGAACAGTAGCTTCTGGTAGTAATTCTCATGCGGAAGGCATAGATACTACTGCCTCAGAAATTGCTTCTCATGCAGAGGGGTATGGCTCGACTGATGCAACAAAAACACTTGATAATAAAACTTATAATGGTACAGGAGCACATGGATAGTATTCTCACGCAGAAGGATATTAGACATGGGCAATAGGCCATCAATCTCATTCCGAGGGTTCGTATACAATTGCTTCTGACCTAGGTGCTCATGCAGAAGGATATAATAGTACAGCATCTAATACAGGATCACACGCTGAAGGCAGTTACACTGTTGCATCTGGCCTTTATTCTCATGCCGAAGGAAGTTCTACAGTAGCTTCTAATTCATCTTCCCATGCAGAAGGATCGACTACTACAGCTAAAGGTTCATCTTCCCATGCAGAAGGTTTTGGCAGTACTAGTGCAACAAAAACTATTGGAAATACTACTTATACCGGCACTGGCGCGCATGGAAGCTATTCTCATTCTGAAGGATATCAAACATGGGCGATAGGTGATGGAGCTCATGCTGAAGGACAATTCACTATAGCAAGTAATTCGGCTTGCCACGCAGAAGGAGGAAATACATAGGCTCTAGCTTAGTATACACATGCAGAAGGAAGTTATACAATTGCAAGTAGTGCTTATTCACATGCAGAGGGGAAAGGTAATAATAATTTAACAAAAACAATAAATGGTGTCTCTTATTCTGGAACCGGCGCGTATGGAGAATACTCTCATGTTGAAGGGCACGAGACTTGGACAACGAGCGCTTGCGCGCATGCTGAAGGCGATAATACTGTTGCCTCTGGACCAGTTTCTCACGCAGAAGGGTCTGGTACAACTGCATCTGGGTCTCAATCCCATGCAGAAGGTAACGGTACGACTGCTTCTGGAAGTTATTCACATGCGGAAGGTGGAGGAACAACTGCATCTAACCTTTACGCTCATGCAGAAGGAGCTAGTACCAAAGCGACAAATTTTTGTGCACATGCGGAAGGTGCCAGTACAACCGCTTCTGGCACGGACTCTCACGCAGAAGGTAGTAGTACAATTGCCTCTGGTTCTAATTCTCATGCAGAAGGAATGGGAGGAACTTTTACATTAAATTCAGTACAATATACAAGTGAAGCAAAAGGTACAGCAGACCATGTTGAAGGTTATTAGTGCTTAACTGCTATCGGATAGCCTGGTAATCACGCAGAAGGATATTAGACAAGAGCAACTGGTGGTGCATCTCATGCAGAGGGCTCTGGAACTATTGCAAGTGGGACACATACTCATGCTGAAGGCAGTACAACTACTGCTTCAGGAGCGTATTCACATTCTGAAGGATACTATACAGTTGTTTCTGGAAACTATTCTCATGTAGAAGGTAATTATGCTACTTGTTCTGGATATAGCGCTCATGCAGAAGGACAACATACTATCGCTTCTGGAGCATATGCTCATGTAGAAGGTCGGTATGCCATTGCATCTGGAGATTATTCTCATGTAGGTGGTAGATTTAATATTGATGATGCTTTATCTAACTGGATGGCTAATACAGAATATAAAATAGGCGATAGAATAACACATGGCACTAACCAAAATTATATTTGTAAAACAGCTCATACTAGTGGAAGTACTTTTTCATCTCAATATTGGTCTTCAATTGAAGGAGAGAAAAATTATGCAGTAATAATTGGCAATGGTACTGCAGAAAATTCTCGTTCCAATGCCTATGCTCTTGATTGGGATGGTAATGAACATTTAATAGGCGATATTTACGTAGGATGTAATGCTGATTCTACTGGCGGTGTTAAATTGCCTCGTATTCCAGAACCACCCACAACCGATGGTACCTATACACTTCAAGTAGCAGTAAGTAATGGAATCCCAACTTATAGCTGGGTATAATAAATGGAGGCGATTGAAATGTCAGCAATAATGACAAAACGTGGCAACATGGATAATGTTGTCACCTACGAATTTGTCTGTGATACAACCGCCGATTTGAACGCAATAGAGCCCGAGTATGTGACTATGGGCTCTGTTGCTATTGTTATTCAAGGCGATAGCGGCTTTGAAGTATACATGGCAAATAGTAATAAAGAATGGATTATACTTAGCGGTAGCGGCAGTAGTAATAATAGTGAAAGTAATCCTACTGTAGATTAGGGTACCGCAGATAATATGGTATTATAGGAGTGATGAGATATGAGTTACGAACCAACAAATTGGAAGGCTGGTGACACTGTAACCAGCGCGAAACTTAATAAAATTGAATAGGGAATCGCCGCAGGTGGCGGGATTCTAATTGCGCATCGCACAGATAGTGAAGAAACTTCTACTTTAGATAAGACTTGGCAAGAAATACATGATGCGGATGTTTGTTATATTATTTAGCGTGATGATGAATACTCTGACTGCCGTTTAGTTAGGGGAACAGATATTGACAATGGCGAATATATAGTGAGCGTTATTAACTTTTAGCAACCTCCTCAAATTTTTGTTGCCGCTTCTTCTAGCGATTATCCTGCCTTGGATGCAAGTCCCATTATTGATCCCGGTACTACGCTATAACAGTTTAAATAACGAAGGAAGTGATTCCCAATGGATATAATTGATATTATGCTCGCGCGAGCCATGACTCCGCAGGGCAAAACAGAAGCCTATGTTGCCAAAGCAGAAAAGGCAGCATAGAGAGCCGCGGCCGCAGAAGCAAGCGCTGCTACCGCAATTAACACAGTAGAATCTGCTGCTGATGAGATAGCAGCCGCGCGCGAAGAGGCCGCAGCACTACTCGAAGAAGCACAGGAAACACTAGAAACCGCGCAGGAAGCATCTATTAACCTGCCAGAAGCCTATGGCACAACGGGCCAAAATACAGATGGCTATATGACTCAAAAGGCAGTTACGGATGCTCTCGCGGCAAAAGCAGATTCTTCTACTTTAAATACTTATGTGACTATTAACGCGATGGATACGGCCTTAGCAGCGAAAGCAGATGCTTCTACGGCTGCGACAAAGCAATATGTAGATTAGCAAATCGCATCTATTCCTGCTAGCGGCGGAAGCGGGGCGGTCATAAATATGGACGCCGCAGACGCAAATCACTTAGTAAAAGTAGATGAAAATGGCCATTTAGTTGCTAGTGTCGCAACGGAAGAGGCTATTATTGAAGCTCTTTTACAGGCTGGCACCTATATAGCAAAAGACGCAGTTGGCCTTGATATTGACTATGCTAATCGCGCTTTCAACCGCGTACAAGAAGCTACGGGTAAAACAATGGGCGAAGACTTTAACGCTTATACAATGTATGGCGGACGCACTCGTTGTAATGTTTCCGATAACGGCGCTATTACTGCTTTCTACGGTGACGCAAATTATACAGAAGATGGCTCTAACGGTCAGGTAATGATTTATCAGCCAAAATTCTATTATAAGCGCATCATTCGTACCGCAGATGAATTAGTAAAAGGTAAGGCAATTCGTCACGAAACCTTAATAATTTCTCCAACTGAATAGTCTGGTTTTAAAATTGCGCCAATATTTAAAGGTGGATTAGACTATGTATTACTGCCTGCTTTCGATGCCGGATTAGTTGATGGTAAATTAACTTCTATTGCCGGCGTAAAACCAATCAATAATATTACTCGCGCAGAGGCAGAAACATACGCAAACGCTCGTGGTACTGGTTGGCATATTATGAATATGGCGGCTGAAAGCGCTAATCAAATGCTAGAAATAGTTGAATTTGGTTCTATGAATGGACAGCAATCTATTGAATCTGGTATTACTTATATTCCAGATGGCTCCAATGGACAGTGTATGTTTATTACAGGCTCTACTTCCAGTCTAGGTAATGGTACCGGGCACGCAGAGGCCACTACGATGGATGTTAATGGTACAACTTCATAGCAAAATACCGATGGTACCCGCGCAATTAGTTATCGTGGTATGGAGAATCCTTGGGGTAATCTATGGTCAATGATTGGCGGTGTTAATGTAGAAGGTAATGGGGTCTCTAATGGTGGAGAAATTTGGATTTGCCAAGATTTCAATTATAGCGGCGAAAATTATGAGGAAGTTGGTTTTAATTTACCTTCTCTTTATGGTTGGGTCAACGCAATGGGCTATGGCAATGAAAAATATGATTGGGTATATCTACCAATTGAATGTTCCACTAGCGCCAATAGCTTATTACCAGTAGGCGACTACTTATGGACAGTAGCAAATCTAAATAATAAAATGATATTAGCAACTGGTGGTAGTTTTGGATTTAAAGATGAATGCGGGCCTTTCTATTACGCAGCAGACCGCACCGAGGTAACTTGTGCGCGTAATAATTACGGCGCTAAGCTTCTTTATATTCCTACTAAAAATTCTACCTACACTGCTAATATAAACAAATGGAATATTTATATGGGAGGTTGATAATTATGAAAGTAAGAAGTTCTGTTCGGCCACAAGAAGTAACCGTAACGGCCAATTCAGTACTAGTAGCTTCTAACATCACTCCTTATGAAGAAGAAATTTATGATAGAACTAGCACAGGCTATGAATATGATTGTACTGAGTATTCCAAAGATGAATACTTAGTATTACAAACGGAAAAAGTTGCTGCGTTAGAGCAGGAGCTTCAAGCCGCGAAAATTCTATTAGGAGTTGATTGAGTATGACACTATTGGAATTAGCACAAAAACTTCGTCCTTATATTGAAAAGGCGGCCATCTCATTATCAGATGAGGACGCGCTTGAAGCGATAAATCTATTTCCGCATTGGAAAACTGGAATAGCATATGCCAAAGATACGCGCGTTACCTACAATAACATTTTATATTCCTGCTTACAGGCTCACACTTCATAGGAAAGTTGGACTCCCGAAACCGCGCCCAGTTTATGGGCAAAAGTACTAATTCCAGACCCAAATGTCATACCTGAATGGGAACAACCGGATAGTACGAATCCTTATATGAAGGGTGATAAGGTTATGTTTAATGGGGCTGTATATGAAAGCACTATTGATAATAATGTTTGGGCGCCAGATGTTTATCCAGGTGGATGGCAAATACTTGACAATTAATAATTTAATATGATATAATATAAATATCGTACAGGGTCGCTGCTTTGCGCCGATGGTTGTACGATAACAGTAAGGGGTGGCTGGTATAGCACCCCTTATTTTTTTATACTATGTAGAAAAAATAATAATAGAAGTTAATTCCTCTTAATACTCTATAATGGAATTAAATTATTATTTTAAATGGAGGTGATATAATGGCTACTGGAAGTAATTTCATGACCTCTGATGCTTCTCGAATTAGTTATGCTTTATAGGGAACAGTCGCAGCGTCAAACGTCGTGTCTGTTATGGATACAGGACAAATAGATTGGCTTTATAATGTTTCATCGCCAGGGTTCTAGTATACCACATAGACAAATAACGGAATTCTTACATTAAATACAGGTAGTAGTTAGTATCACCAATTAGGTTTTAGTTCAAATGGTAATATATATCACTAGACAGCTAATCAAACCACTAGTAGCGGCTGGAAAGCTCTTGTAATAGAAACGGGAACAAATAATATAGATTCGCAAAGTGGGGTAGATCAAGATAGAACTTGGATGATACAAGTAGATGAGGCATATAGAGATGCTGACCATAATATAATTAGTGATACTTATTTAAAACTAAGTGGCGGTGTTATGACTGGACCGCTCACTATTAATACATTATTTGCGCAAAATAATGTTAGTTATGGCACCACTTTACCACTAACTCCTACTGAGGGGCAAGTTTTCTTTTAGATTAGTGACCCTTGGTATGAATTACCACCAGGAGGCGCCGCAGGATAGGCGCTAGTTAAACGCACAGCAAACGATAGAGATGTAGAATGGGGCGCTGTTGGTGGCATTATGCGCCCAAATGCGACATCAAAATATTATGTTACTGGATCTTAGTATACTACAGAAAATACTGACCCAGCAATTTTTAATACATAGATATATGTAGAAAATAGTGTACTAATGGGCGCGGCTTGGAATGACTATGCTGAATATCGTAAATGTAGTGAAAAGGTCGAACCTGGGCGCTGTATAGTAGAAAATGGCGATGGTTCATTATCACTTTCAACTAAACGGCTTCAATAGGGCGCAGAGATAATATCTGATACATTTGGTTTTGCTATTGGTAAAACAAACGAAAGTAATGTACCTATCGCAGTTAGCGGGCGGGTGCTTGCTTATATGAATGAAGATTTAAAAGATATAAAAATTGGCGCACCAGTATGTTCTGGGCCAAATGGAACGGTTAGTCAAATGACAAAACATGAAGCACGAAAATATCCTTGGCTTATTATTGGAACTATTTCTTCTATTCCACAGGAAGAAGAATGGGGTCAAAATAAAATCAAAGTAAATAATCGTGTTTGGATACGGGTGAGATAAGATGAAATGGCACGGAATAAGTATATATGATGGTAATGATTTTTAGTTTACTCGTATGTTAATTTGGGATGGTACGGCTTGGAAATATGCCGACCCTAAAATATATTTAAATCGAGCTTGGAAGACGATTGGAGGCGCCTGTACTAATATGTTATGGCTGGAAGATGGAAATGGAGATTTAATATATTAGAATGGTGGGCCTTATTTAGTAAGAGAAATATGGGCATCAAAATTATTTGATGAAAATAATGCTGAGCTTATTGATAGTTAGGATAGGATGCTTATTTGTTAAGGAGGATATTATGACACCATATAAATTAAAATATTCTGGAGAAGAAATAGATGATTTGTTAGATACTGTGAATGATATATTTGATTTAATATATCCTGTTGGCGCGATTTATATTAGCGCAAATAGTACTAATCCGGGTATATTATTTGGCGGTACTTGGGAATAGATTTAGGATACTTTTTTATTGGCGGCTGGAAGTACGTATAGCGGTGGAAGCACAGGAGGAAGTGCGACTCACACACATACAATGGAACATACACATACTATGGACCATACACACACTATGGCGCATACGCATACTTATGCTCATACTCATACAACTCCTGCTACAACAACAGGTAGCCATACCTTGGTTGAGCACGAAGTGCCTGCTCATACGCATACAAGAGGAACTATGAATATTACAGGCTCTACTGGTTATGTTAGTGCTAATGTGGTTTGGTCTAGTACTGCTATTGGAGCATTTACTGGATATACTAATGCTGGTGGTAGTATTACAAATGTAGCATAGAGCGGTACAGGTTCACGGTATCAATTTAATTTTGATGCGTCTAAGAACTGGACTGGCGCTACCTCGTCCTACGGCGGTAGTGGCGGACATACACATAGCCAAGTGGCGACAACTACTAATTCGCAAAGCGCATCTACAACTTCCGCAGCCTCTAACGCTACAACATCAGCCGCATCAAATGCTACAACATCAGCTGCGTCTACATCAACAACTTCAAGTACTTCTAATCTTCCTCCTTACCTTACAGTATTTGTCTGGAAGCGTACCGCATAAAAGGAGATGATATTATGCCTACATATGATTCATAGTATACCGGCTTAGAAATTGATTAGGCAGTAGCTAAGTTTTTACATATAGAAGATTAGGGTGGGGTTATTACTAGTAATGAAGTTGATGAGAAGTTGGAAGATTATTTGAGTATTACAAGTGCTGCTAGTACATATTTAAGTAAGACAGATGCGGCAAGTACATATTTAAGTAAGACAGATGCGTCAAATACATATTTAACCAAAACTAATGCGTAGTCTTCTTATGCGCCATTAACAGGAACTGGAACAAGTGGAACTTGGCCTATTAGTATTACCGGAAGTGCTGGTTCTGTTAATTGGAATAATGTTTCTAATAAACCTATCATTAAAAGCGGGTATAATACTTTTGCTAAAAGCGGTTCTTCTTCGTTAGGAAGTGCTACTATATACTACGCCACTGGACGAGTAAACTTTAGCAGCGCTTTTAATACAGTACCTACAGTAGTTGTATGTGCAAATGATTTAGCCGGAGGTGTTTTTGCCGCGGAAATAGATGGCGCGGTAGATAAATCGGGCTTTACTTGTTCTATTTATGGAGCTGATACTTCAACTTATGGAGTATATTGGATTGCCGTGGGAACTTAAATTTCAAAGTACGAAATTCAAAAAATTTCGTACTTATTTTTTTTACCTATTAAAAATTTTTACCCTGTTTTCTCTTCACTCATACCACTCTATCTTTGTAGAAGAGGTTTCATATTATTTATTAAAATAAAATTATGAAATAACATCATATGGCCTATTAATCAATGCTAGCAGGGCTCCTTACATAAACGAATTTAATAGTTTAATAAATAATATACTAACTTTTAATACACATATTTTCCCTTAAATAATCAAAAATAATTTAAAAGGAGTGATGACCTATGGGAGAAAATGGTTTATCAGCATCTGATGTTGCTCTAATGTCTCGTGATGGCGATGGTTTCAATGGAAATGGCTGGGGCGGCATGATTTGGCTATTCGCAATTCTAGCAATGATGGGCGGCGGATTCGGTTGGAACAATGGCGGCAATGGTAATGCTATTCAAGCTGATATTAATCGTGGTTTCGATAATCAGAACTTACAAGCACAGACCCGTGATATTTTAGCCGCTGTAACCGCTGGTACTGCTCAGTCTGTAGCCGCTACTAATCAAGTATATCATGATGTAGTTGGCTTCGTTGGAGACAAATACAATGAACTACAACGCGATGTAGCCGGTCTAGCAGTTGGTCAGGCTAACCTACTAGCTCATTAGAATGAATGCTGCTGCAATTTAAGTCGTCAGATAATGCAGAATAATTATGACGCTGCTTTACGTGATGCTGCAACTAACGCAAATATTGTAGCACAGAATCAGAAAATCTTAGATGCTATTATGGGCAATAAGATTGAAGCAATGCAGAATCGTATTAATCAGTTAGAACTCCAGAATCAACTCCAGGGTGTTGTACGTTATCCAAATGGTTGGACATACAATGCCGGCAATTCTCCTTTCTGTGGAGGATGTAATATGTAATTAAGAGTGTATTAAGTACACCAATATTATAAATACAGGGGCGTACTTAGTACGCCCCTCTTTTTTATTTTAGGAGGTAATCAATATGTTACAGGTATATTCTAGTAATTTAGCCGTAGATGCTAATACCGTTTTTCCTTTCAATAATGTTGTAGTCGATAAAGGATGCGGCGAAACCCTAAGTGCGCCCGCAACAGTTCAATTAAATAAGCGTGGTATTTATCTAGTAGAAGTAGATGGATTTGCGACCCCAGATGCTGCGACAGCAGTAACTGTTCAGCTATATGTAAATGGCGTGGCTCAGCCGCAGGCAATTTCATCTTTCACTCCAGCTTCTATTACAGATACTCGTACCTTTGGATTTAAAACCTTTGTGCGCGTGATGGAGAATAATTGCCCTTGTAACTGTTTAACCAGCCCTACCACTATTCAATGTATGAATGGCGCGACTGCCGTAAGTGATGCCCATATCAATATGGTAATTACTCAAATTCGTTAATTTATATATTCAAGACGGGCTTTGCCCGTCTTATTTTTTTTGAGGTGATTATTATGACGGTTGAAGAAATTTTTAATAAAATAGCAACTCATATGTATGAAGGGGTATGTTATCACGATTAGCTCGCGCGCATTTATGACTTCCTAGGACTATATGGCTATTCCCATTGCCATCTATATCATAGTAAAGAAGAATAGGATTCTTATCATTACTTAATTCATTATTACTCTACTCATTATCATAAGTTATTAACAATTGCGCCGGAAAAGCATGAACTAATACCGCAATCATGGTATAAATATACTACAATGAGTGTAGATAAAAATACTCGTCAAAATGCGGTTAAAGAATACGCACAAAAATGGATTGATTGGGAACGCTCTACTAAAACCCTATATCAAGAAATGCGTAAAGAACTTTGTGAAATGGGGGAAATAGCGGCTGCGCTCCTTTTAGATAAATATATACTAGATGTCACGCATGAATTAAAACATGCTGAAAAACTTTTATTAAAACTCGAAGCTATTGGTTATGATATGCCAACCATTATTGATTGGCAAAAGCCATTAAAAGATAAATACACTAAGAAAATAGGGTGGTGATTATTATGATTAGACTAATTCAAAGACGTTTAATTATTCCGCAAGGAGATACGGGTACTTTTACAATTCCTACTCAGGGGACTGTTGGAGCCAATGATATAGCTATACTTTCAATCTATGATAACTTAACACATCAAACAGTTTTAGAGAAAAAAATAAATGCGACTTCAGAAACTTTAACCTTTAATTTTCTGTCAGAAGACACATTAAATATAGAACCAGATGATAGAGGATACCGTTATACGTGGGACATAACAATTTTACGTAATCCCGAGTATGATGAAAATGAAGAACTTATACACGCAGATGATATTGATTCATATTATGCCGCATTTGGTTTACCATCATGTGTAATAAAGAGGGTGACGCGAAATGTATAAAAGCAACAGGACGCGTACACGCGACCTACTGCTTGAATACGATCTTCGTATCATGCCTCCACGGCCGCGTGCCGCAGGATTATCAATGGTCTATCCTTGGCTAAATAGTAATGCTGAATCTGAGGGATGGATAAATATTCCTCCAATACCTAACACGCCAGAATTTCAAGTCGTTTACCCTTGGGAATCTGTTGGTTTAAGTATTCTTGGAGATTAGATTTATATGTTAGCTGCGCAAAGCGGTTATCATGGTACTCGTGAAGAGTTCCATCATTATTTTGGTTCCTATCTCGAAAACAATCGTTGGGAAATTATGTTTGATGAATTCTCTAATTTCCCTGAAGTTGGCGAGATAGATAAATTATATTTTGATTTAGATGAAAAAATATTGTATTATTGGGCGGGCAATGGATATACTCCAGTTAATGCTATGTTAATCGCTCATACTATTCTTGATGGAGGTGACGCTTAATGCCAACAATAAATAGAGTTGACGCAACTATACTTATTAGAAGTGCGCTAAAAGCCAATTGGACTACACGAAATCCAATACTTCAATAGGGCGAATATGGGCTTGAAAGCGACACCCTCTTAATTAAAATTGGTGATGGCGTTCGTGATTGGTAGCATTTACCTTATTTAAATAAATTAGATTCTAAATACTTTGAAAAAATTTCTGAAGATGGTACTGTTACTTTTAGTGATGAATTTAAAAATTTAATCGCGACATTAGAAGCAGCCGCAGGATAGGCAATTGAACATTTAACAATTACAGATCCGCCTGTAAATGATACAGATGTGCCAAATAAAAAATATGTTGATGATGCTATCGCAGCGGCTGGTCATTTAAAGCGTGAAATCGTTTAGACATTACCTTCAGCAAGCACGGCCGACCCAAATACTTTATATATGGTATTGGCGCAATCTGGTGACCATTATGAAGAATATATGGTAATTAATGGCGTATGGGATATGGTAGGTAGTACAGGTGATGGCGGCGCTGGCGGTTTTACACTAGAAATTGCTACTGACTCGCGCTTAGGTGGAGTTAAATCTGCCCCTTTGGATAATGAAGGAAAAGTTAGAAAAGATGATGATTATATTGTAGTTAATAGTACAACAGGATTTATGACATTAAATCAAGTCTCGACCTCTTTATTATATGTCCCTACTGGAGATACCTTAATTCTCTATGGAGGCACGGCATAATTGGGGGTGAGTTAAATGGCGGATAATACTTTAAATACACGTATATTATTACGTTATGATACTTATAATAATTGGATGAATAGTGATGTCATCTTATTACCTGGTGAAGCCGCGATTGCTGCGTTTCCAGACCCAGATACCACTAAACCGCCACGTGCGGTTGGCATTAAAATGGGTGATGGGCAACACTATTTTGAAGAATTACCTTGGATTTAGGCTATCGCAGCGGATGTATACAATTGGGCTAAAGAAATTGATAAACCAGCATATTAGGCTACGGAAATTATAGGATTAGCCGAATACATCGCAGCGCATTCAGGCGGTAGCGGTGGTGGAGGCGGTGGCGCTGGAAGTGGTATATACCGTATTATCTATGATGCCGCTTCTTCCAAATATCTATTACAATAGTATAATGAAGATACTGGAGAATGGGAAAGTACCACAAGTGAAATTGATTTATCATCAATATTAAATCGTTTAAACACAATAGAGCGCTGGGCTAATGGCGCGGTGACTGGCCTTGGCGCAATCGAATTACCAATTTCTGGTATAGTATATGATGAAGTCGTAGGCTATATGAATCGGTTAGATGTTAATGATTTAGCTGTACCTCATGAATTTGTAACATCAGTTGAATAGTCAGATGGACGTATTTCTGTTACACGTTCAATTATTACGGCAGCAGATATTACATCTGGAGTATTTCAAACTTCATAGGGTGGTACCGGATTAACTAGAGTAGAAGAGGATGAGGTACTAATCGGTAGTCAAGATGGCACTATTACTACTCGTACCTTCGTTACTTATCTTGATCCATCTGACCGTAATAGCTTTGCTACTTCCGGCGCAATTATGGATTATATAGCAGAAGAAACAGCTGGTCTAACTGGCGCGATGCACTTTATAGGAGAATCTTCTGTTATTATTGATGGGTCTGCTAATAGTAGAGTGGATCCACAAATTCCAGGATATAATTTTAGAAATGCTCAGCCAGGTGACGTTATTCTTGCTGGTAATGCGCAAGAGTACGTATGGACTGGATCTAATTGGCGTCTATTAGGCGATGAAGGCTCATACGCAGTTAAAGGCAGTATTGTTAATGCTGATATTTCTGAAAACGCCGCGATTTCTCAATCTAAAATAGATGGATTGGCTGACTCTTTTAATGAAAAAGTAGATAAAGTAGAAGGTAAATAGTTATCATCAAATGATTATACAGATGATGAAAAAACTAAATTAAGTGAAATTGAAGATGGCGCATAGGTTAATACTATTGAACATATAACAGTAAATGATACAGAGGTATTGTCTGACGCAAATAAGACGATTAACTTAGATATACCAACATTTACGGATGAACAAATCGAAACAATTAATACTGCTCAGCCTAATGTTATTGAACATGTATTTGTAAATGGCGTTGAAGTTCCTCCTACTACCATAAATGAACAAACTAAATCGGTAGGTATTACTTTTACTCCATTCACTTAGGAAGAAAAAGATAAACTACATGATATTGAGGCTGGGGCAGAAGTAAATAAAATAGAAACTATCAGTTTTAATGGCGGTGACCCCATTAGTCCAGATGCTAATAAAAATGTAGATATTACTATTGATCCTGCCGCTTTACATTTAAATGTTCTTGAGGGCGCTCGTTATCCGAGTGGAAATACATATGTCGATATTGAAAAAGACCCAACAAATAAAAAATTAGAATTGAGTAAAGTTGCCGCCACTGGTAATATTAATGATTTAATTCAAACTTCTGGTACTTTTGTTATTTTTAATTGTGGAAGTAGTACTGAAGTAATTTAAAATAAAAGGAGGAATTTATATGCCAGAATTTAAAACTAGAATATAGTTAAAAAGTGATACTGAAGAAAATTGGAAAATACTAAATAATTCTAGTACTAGTGGCTTTATTCCATTATCAGGAGAATTAATTATTTATGCCGCGGATAATACTCATTCATATTGTAGATTAAAAATAGGAGATGGTTCTACAAATGTAGTAGCACTTCCTTTTATAGATGCCGGAACAATTAATGGCGAAGAAACTGAAATAGTTAAATTAAATAGCATTAATAATAGGCCACAGCCAGGATCACCGGATAAATTATATGTAGATTTAGCTACTAATAAAATATATCATTATGATCCCAATAGTGGTTATTCACAATTATCAAATTTTACTTATAGTGTTACAAAAACAGAGGTATCCAAAATTAATCGTTGGAGTTCTGGAATTATGACTAATATTTCAATAGACGGAAATATATTAAAAGTAATTAATGGCGCTTTACCAGAATTATCATATTATGATACTTAGGCGGTAAGCGAGATTACAAAGGAGTGATATAAATGGGATATGTTGGAAAAATATAGATTGGTAATGATAGTACCAATTTAATCGCATTTGGCGATGTATTATATGGTATATGTAGGACTCCTGCTGCTACCGCCGCGAAAACTGTAGTAAATAATACTTCCTATACAGACTTTCCTGCGGGTTTTCAAAACCTAATGGATGGAATTTAGGTAAGAATTAAATTTACAAATGGAAACACAGTTGCCACTGGAGTTTCATTACAAATTTTAAGTACTAACGCGATACCAGTACAAGGAGATTGCCGCTGTAGTGAAGATGAAATAATATGTTTTACTTTTGAAGAGAATCCAAATGAAACTTCATGCTGGCGTGTTACTAGTGGTGGTCTTAGTAGTACTATTTAGGATTACGTAAATACCGCAGTTGGCTAGATGGCTGGAGCAGTTGATAGCATGGTATTTAAAGGTACTATTGGTACCGGTGGTAATCCAGGAATATTACCAACTAATAATTATAAAAAAGGTTGGACTTATAGAATTATTGCTGCTGGTACTTATGGCGGATAGACATGCGAAGTCGGTGATTTAATTATTGCTATTAATGATGGACCGGCCACTGGTTCTAGTATAATCAATAATGATTGGACGGTAGCGCAAACAAACATTGACGGCGCTGTTACTGGACCAGTTTCTTCCACAGAAAATCATATAGCAGTATATGATGGAACCACAGGAAAGGTTATAAAGGATAGCGGCTTTACCATTGAGACTAGTGTTCCAGCTAACGCAGTATTTACTGATGAAAATACTTCATATTAGTATTCTCTTACCAACACATAGACTACGAATGCTTATACTGGAACAACTACATATGATTCAAGCAGCGCAACTTCAAAAGTCTTGGTATCGGCTTCTAATGGAGTATTACATCTAGAAGAAGGAATTACATTCACAACAACCGCCGCGATGACTTCTACGACTTTAAGTGAAAGCGCGGTTGCTGGTCCCTCAGTTGTATAAGGAGGTGAGCTAAGTGGCTCAGGCGATTAGCGGTTTTATTGATAGAATTCAAATTGGTAGTGATGAAGCTCACCAAATAGCTATTGGTTCTTCTGCTTATGGGGTTTGTTCAACTGAAGCTAATGAATCAGCAAAAACAGTAGATATAGCTGGATTTGTATTAAATTTAGGTACTACTATACATGTTAAATTTACTTATACTAATACCGCAATCAGCCCCACTTTAAATGTAAATAATACTGGCGCGAAAGGTATAGTTATTTATGGTTTGACTTCAAGTGGTACTAATGGATATTTTACTGGTTGGCAAGCAGGAGCAATTTTAACTTTAACATATGATGGTACAAACTGGGTTCGTAATCAAAGTTTTAATGAATTAGAAATTCCTAGTTTAATTGTTAAAACCACTGCGGAATGGCAATCAATGTAGTCATATATTCCACCAAAAGATACAATTCTTGTTTATAGTGATTATGGAACTCTTACTGTTAATGGACATAATTATGATGTTCCAGGAATTAAAATAGCAGATGGCTTAGCATATGGATTAGATTAGCCATTTGTAGGAGAAGATGTAAAACAGTAGGTATTAAATCATATAAATGATACAACGCGGCATGTTACCGTGGAAGAAAAAACATTTTGGAATAATAAATTAAATTGTGATATCAATGGTGAAGTATTGATATTTAATCGTACATGAGGAAGTGATTTTAAATGGCAGATATTTCTCAAATTACATTACCATCTGGTACTACTTATGATATAAAAGATACTGTGGCTCGTGCTGGTGTTAGTAGTGGTGGTACATTTGTTATTGCTTGGGCTGGTAATAGTGCGCCAACTGTAGCTAATATACCAAAAGATGTAGTTGTTAGATATGGTAATACTGATTATACAGGAACAAAGGTAGCCTCAGCTAATGATTTAAAAAAGTTTTTTTTAGTCGCTGCGAAGGACTAGGGAGATAATTAGGAAACATTAGATATCTATGATGAATATGTTGTTATAGATAATGGAGAAGGCGTAAATCCACGTTATACTTGGGAAAAAATTGGCGATACCCAGATTAAACTAACGGCAATGGTAACGGGAGTTACTTTAAATAAATAGTCAACCGATTTTGTGACTAGTTATAGTGATCCGGGTAGTGCTACATTCTTGAAAAAAGTTACTGCTAATACAACTAAATTAGCAACGACTACAATTACTGGTGTTAGCGGCTCTACTACCGCCTCAAAAGTTTCTGATTTAACAGATTAGACAACTGTAAGTGGTTTTACTAGTGATACGTCTACTAATGCCTTTTTAAAGGGGTGGAGTGTAACTAATGAAGTTTTAACAATTGGCGGCGCGGCCGCTTCTACTTAGACTACTAAACAAATTAAAATTGATAATGATGTAACAGTGCCTAAGGCCGCGAGTAGTGCCACTAGAGTAGCTACTGGAGGCTTAAATTCTGACGATAGCAATGGTAGTACAATTGCTACAGGAGTTACAATTAGTGGTTCTGGTTATACTGGAACAGCATTAACAAGCCTCGGTACAAGAAACACAAGTAAAGGATTGAATGAAAGTACATCAATTACTGTAAGTCATCCAAGTTAATGGAGGTGAAAACTAATGGCAGATTATATTAGCCAAATTACACTTCCAGATTAGAGTACATATGATTTAAAAGACCAAAATGCTACACATTTTAAAGGAGTTGCTGTACGCAATGATTTAGCTAATGATAGCATTATTGATCCTTTTGATTCTTCTGTCAATCCTAGACATTATGCTGGAGAATAGGGAGATATAGTTTTAGATAGTTAGGGGTCGCGCGAATATATATGGGATGGCAGTTCATGGAGAATATTCGGCTTTTATATATCTCAAGCCTATGATTCTAGTTCATTAACTGCCACAGAACTTGATGATAATGATGACTATAGCTGGGTTTCTGATATAGAGCAAGATAATGATGGAACTGTATCAGTCACAAAAACATACATTAATATATTACCAATTTCTCATGGCGGCACAGGAAATAATTTATTTGAAAAAAATCAAGTAATTATATCGAATAATCCTAATTCAGGAACTGCCGCAACTTCATTAACCTCACGCGCTTACGCAGATACGCGCAGTGCTAATGCTTTATCTTCTGAAAGTGAAGATTTTGTAACAGAACGGTATATTTATTATGGACTTCCAACTATAAATGGTAATCATAATTATAATTCTAGCACAACACTATTTGTTCCTATAACAGCAGGTAATAGCAATTCATTGTTAATATCTTCTGGTAGTGGTGCCCCAATATGGACAAGTACTGCTTCAATCTCTAACAATAGTAGTACTACTGTTAATCAAAGTGCTATTACAAATTTAACATTGGGTAATTCTACTAATATTAGTAGCTCTTAGGCACATTCCGAAGGACAAATTACATTATATTCTTCTGGAACCGGTAGTCATACATTAGCTGGAGCTAGTACCACTGGAACATCATATATTCATACAATGCCTAATGTTACAGGAACATTTGTACAATTTACTGGAAGCAATGGTGCTGGAGGAACTAATTAGCCCGTATATATAACTTCGTCTGGCATCGCAACAGCACTAACATATACTACTAATCGAATATATTATGGCGCGAGTAGTACATCATTTGAAGCTACCAATCATTATATTTCTTCCAATACAATGTCCATTGGTAGCACTTCCGCCCCGAATACAGGAGTAACTCTTAATATCAATGGAATTACCACGATTAGTAATACAACCAATTCAACCGCAACTACAAACGGAGCATTAGTAGTTTCCGGTGGAGTGGGAATAGCAAATGCTTTACGAGTAGGTGGAATATTAAATGTAACTGGGGCCGCAACATTAAATAGTACATCATAGTTAACTGGTAATGTTGGTATTGGCGGCGCGCCAGATACTGGAACAGGGTCTCATATTTTAAAAATTATTGGCTCAACTTTAATTAGTACATCTAGTAATAGTATAGCTCATCTTGATATTGGTACTAGTCAAAATAATAGTGCTGAATTAGAGTTTTATCCCGATAGCGATGGAACAGGATATATTGGAAAAAGTAATAATCGTTGGCGCGCGGGATATTTCAATAATGAATTAGAAATTGGATCTTCTACAAATCAAGTAAATTTAAATGGTAATGGTTCCATATTAATAAAACATGGTTCTTCTTCCATTAATTTAGTTACGGTCGAAGGAAATAATGCGAAAGCAGAGATTATTTTAGAAGATACAGTACCAACAATTTCATTAACATCTACCGCAGCGAATAGTTCAGACTGGTCAATTTATAATTCTTCGGGTAATTTTACAATTACTGATTCTTCTTAGACTGAATTGAAAGGAAATGCTTAGGGCTTTGATTTAAAACGTAGATTATATATTAATGAAACACAATCTTCTACTATTGGCGCTGGTGATAGTTATACTTTGTATGTTGGCGGCGACTAGTATAACGATGGGGATTTATATATACAAGGAGATATTCTTCCCACCGGTACAGCTAGTTTAGGCGCTTCTGGAAATGGAAATCGCTGGAGTGCGGTCTATGTTGGCACATCAGACCAATATGGAGATGCTTATCAACCAATTTATTGGAATAATGGTGTACCAGCTCCAGTTAGTATGATATTGCGCGCTGCTTTTACTATTTAGTCTGGAAAATTGGGAGTTGAATTATCAAATGATGCTTTTACTGAAGATAGTTGGGTTGCTCAAATTGTAGTAACATCTGGTGTTGAATATTTAAACAGCCCAATTAATTATACCACTAGCACTGGGAAAGTTCGATTAACATGTGATGCTGTGGGTGGTTAGGTTAGCGGTTATATATTAGTAATTCGTGGAAGTAATATTAGCCCGACTAGTTCACCAATTACTAATATTTGACATTTTATAATAAATTATGTTATAATAAAAGAAAAAGGAGGTAATTTTCTTATGAATATTACTTAGATTTTACTAGGAATTATTATTTTACTAGGCGGCGTAGTTAGCATGTTTGTTATGCCTTATATTCGCGCGCATATGACTGCCGATCAAATCAGTATTCTTACTGGTATCGCTCAGACGGTTGTATATGCGGCTGAAAAGATTTTTGGCGCGAAAATGGGTGAAGATAAGCTAGCCTATGCTATGAAACTCGCGGCTTCTCTTCTGAAGAAAAAGGGACTAACCTTTGATGAAGATGTAATCCGTGCTGCGATTGAAGCACAAGTACAGTCTCTTAAATTTGAACAGGCGGCGGTTGAAGGATGAAAATGTATGTAAAAACTGCCAATGGGGGCACTCTTAATTTAAGAGTGTCTCCTAATGGTGCTGTTATAGCCAAAATTCCTAATAACACATTATTAGATGTAGAAGTAGATGGAAATTGGGCCAAAACACAATATAGTGGCCATGCTGGTTATGTGATGACAGAATACTTAGTTTCCACCGAAACATCTGCTATTACCAAACAACAACTTCAATCTATTTATAATAGTTTGAGTTCAACATTAAAATTAATTGAAGAGGTATTGAAATAATGGAAGAATTTGGATGTCCATATTGTTGGGACTCACGAAAGAAAAAAGAAAAAGAATATTTGTGGTTTTTTGACGCAGCCAACAATCTGCGCGAATGCGAATACTGCCCAAAGTGTGGCAGAAAATATGGGGAGGAACCAAACAATGAGTAGTTGGAATCAGAACTATAATTCAAATCAAGGCCAAACAAATATGATGACTGGCGGCGCAAGTTTTAGTCCATATTGGAATATGACGCCGTCTCCCGCGAATAATTATAGTATGCGTGCTCCTGTATATCATGCTGAGCCTATTCATGGAGAAAATGCTGCTTGGGCATTTCCGATTGGTGGTGGCGATATTTGGCTGCCAGATGCTGATAAAGATATAATTTGGTGGATTAAAATTGATCAAAATGGTAATAAACAAGTATTACCGTTTGATGTAAAGCCACATGAAGAGCCTAAACAGGCCGATATGAATGAAATTCTCGCGCGATTAGGCGCAGTGGAGGAATGGATAAATGGCAAGTCTAGTAAGTCAAATGCGAAACGGAATGCAACCGTACCCGCAAACACCCCAGGGACAACTGAATCGGTCAATTGAATAGGTTAAAGGCATGATGCAACAAGTTAAAAATGCCTAGAATCCGCAAGCAATGCTTGCACAAATATTACAAAACAATCCCAATACTTCTATGATTGCAAATATGCTTTCAAATAATGGTAATTTAGAAGGAATTGCTAGGCAAATGGCCTAGGCGCGAGGGATTGATATTAATCAATTATTAAAGTAGTTAGGGGGTGTTTAATATGATTAAATTAATATTAAACGATACTCAAGAATTTGAAATTATAAGTTATTCTAGAACGGTATATTTACGTGATAATGACTTAACCGCTAAAAATACTGGTTATTGTGTTGTTTTATCAGAATTAGAACCATTGATGGAATTTGTAAATGTAACTATTACATCTTTTAAAATTTATCATGATGAAGAACTAATATATGATATATCTGATACAGAAATTTATATTAGCACAATTACCGAATAGTTAAATAATAATAAAATTGAAGTAAGTGTAGGATTTTTATTTCCTGAATATTTGACTTCGGATGAAAATTGAGATATAATATAAGTAGAAAATGAGAGTAAGGAATCTCATTTCTAAATAAAATTTCATAACATAAGGAGGTTATGAGGTATGATTAAAATTTATTCTGACAAAACCAATAAGTTCTATAATTCAGTTGAGGAAGCAAACCGTGCTGAATTTGAACTAAAAGAAAAGGAGAATCGTGAAAAGATTCAGAAAGAGCGCGAACTCGCTCTTGCAAAGGAGCAGAAAGAAAAGGCACTAGCAGAGCGTAAGGCTGCGGCTGAAGTGGTTGAGGCAGCCCGTAAGCAGTATGGCGAAGCACAAAAAGCTTACCGTAAGGCTTTGGAAGATTTCTGTGAAAAATATGGTACATATCATTATAGCACCAACAATGCTGATGATGTACCTTCCCTTTTCGATTGGTTTGGAAACCTATTTAAATTTTAAGTAAAATGGCTTAGGGACTGAGCCTATCAGTCCTTCTTTATATAGCCCCGCGGTCCGTGGCGGACAGACGGTCTCTAAAACCGTGGCCTCTGAAGCAAACGAAGTAGGTTCGATTCCTACCGGGGCTGCCAACTATTTTATTGGAGGAAAACCACATGGCCGATTTATCGACGCATTATAAAGAACGAACACCAGAACAAACTATTGAAATTATTTAGCAATTTTTTAAAGATAAAGGTTTTATATTAAAAGAATCTGATATTAATTAGACCGAAGCTGGTACTTGGTATAATCATGTTGATATTTTTTAGGGAGACGTATTAATTGGCGGTGCTAATGGAAAAGGCGTTAGTAGAGAGTATGCTCGTGCCAGCGGCCACGCTGAACTATATGAACGCTTTTGTAATAATATGTTCTTTTTAGCAAACCCATATTGGAATAAAACATTTATGGACGCCGTAGAAGATAGAGGCTATTATTTTGATAAAAATGAAAAATTTTTAACTGAAGATGAACTCTATCATAGCTGTAAACACGCTGAAAAATGGTTGTCCTTCTTTTCGGGTAATAATCCTTTATTATTATCAACAATGTTAAAATATATTACGAATGGAAAAGGTATAGGAGTGCCAGCGAAAACTCTAGATGGAGAAATTGGATTGTATATTGATCCGCGTCTACTGATTAGACTTACACATTCAATTGGAATGTCAGCTGGTAATACAGTAAATGAAGCACTCGTGTAGGGTTTATCTGAATTAGTTGAAAAAGAAGCATTTAATCAATTCTTACAAAATATGGGCGGTTCATATACAGCTATTAATATTGACAAAATTACTGATCCAGTATTAAGACCAATTATTGATAATATTCAAAAAATAGGTTATAAACTTTATTTAATTGATTTGTCTTGTAATTTTAATGTACCTACTTTAATGTCAATTTTAATTGATGAGAATAAAGGACTTTTAAATATTAACTTTGGTTCTTTTCCAGTATTTGAAATCGCCGCGGAGCGAGTCTTAACTGAACTTTATTAGGGAATTAAAAGTTATAAAAGTGCTTTCCATTTAGGCAAAGTATAGAAGCCAAATAAAATTGTAGAAAATAGAGAATTATATATTATTTATGGAAATAGTATTGATGGTACTGTATTTAACTATGATTTCTTCAAGAATCTAAAATATAGTGATACGTATAATCATGATGTATTTGTAGATAGAAAAGTTTCTAATGAAGAACTAGTTAAATATTATCATAATTTAGAATAGAAATTAAATATTAAATTTTACTATCTTGATAATTCTCAATCACCAGATATTAAAGCAATATACTCTTTTATAGACGGAGATAATGTATTTAATAATACTGAGGGATATTATGAAATGAAGAATCCCATTGATATGGAAAAAGCGCGCAGATCTCTAATTCGTTTAATGGAATTATAGGATAATATTTATAATAAGACAGAAGTTGATTACGCCGCTTTATCAGATTTAGTTTTAAATGAATTTAATACATCTGAAGAGGTTTCTAATTGTATAGGTGAAACTGCGGTATGGAATAAAGTTCATATTAATATTATAGCTATTATGAATTATGATTTTTTACGTGTTTTATTTGATATAACAAAACAACAATATACTAATATTGAAATCCCATTTTTATATGGCACGATATTTTTAGTTCCTTATCGTAAATACATTCAGCTTATTTATTATAAGGTAACACAAAAATATGATGATGATGAATTATACTATATTTTTAATGATATTTATCATTATAATATAACTCATGAAGATATTTATAAATGTCTTTCTTTTTCGTATCTACTAAAAAAGGTTTATGTAGAACCATTAATGAATTATATTAATAGTGAGGATTATAATAATATAATAAAAGCCTATATAAATTCCTCAGATTAATATTAATGAGGAGATGATTATATGGCAATTGGCACCGGAGAAAAAATATTATATTCTGATTTAGCATCAAAGTATAATAGTTTTAATTCTTTTATTGCTACATATGGAGGCGAAATTACTACCTTAGTATTGCCCTAGACTGGCTAGCCCGCACACGCGTCTGATATTAATAATTTGAATGATAAAATTGAAGAATTTCAATTTGATACTTTTTTAAGTACTCAACCAACTTGGTGGGTAAGTGGTTCAGTTACTATTGGTGAATTGATTGCGGCATCAAACATGGACAATATAAATACTACTATAAGTAATTTTAGTAGAGTGCAATGCCGTAATGCTGATGCTAGACATTCTTATTCTACTAATAGTAATGCCTGTAATCCTTAGACATGTAGTACAGAAGCATGTTCGCATCAATGCACTGGATAGTCTTGTAGTCGTCAATGTAGTATAACATGTAGTCATACATGTACTGCTCAGGCATGTAGTCGTTAGTGTTCTATTACATGCAGTAATAAATGTACGGCTTAGGCTTGCGGTCGGACTTGTAGTATTACCTGCAGTCACAAATGCACGGCTTAGGCGTGTGGTAGAACTTGTAGTATAACATGTAGTAATAAATGTACCGCTCAAGCTTGTGGTAGAACCTGTAGTATTACTTGTAGTAATAAATGTACTGCTTAGGCTTGCAGTAGAACCTGTAGTAGAACATGTAGTAATACATGTGCAGCTTAGGGTGTATGCAATAAAAACTGCAGTTAGGCTTGTGGCCATGTTACTAATGGATCATGGAAATGTAATTCTTATGGCTCATATCGTGGCTATCAAAATTGTCCTAATGGAGCAAGAACTAATACATGTGGTGCATAGGCTTGCTCTCATGGAAGCAACTCTGTTGCTTGTAACAATTCTTCTCATTCATAGAGTGGGCATACACATGGCACAAATAGTAATGCTTGCAACAATTCTTCTCATTCATAGGGTGGACATACACATGGTACAAATAGTAATGCGTGTAATAATTCGTCTCATTCATAGGGCGGACATACACACGGAACTAATAGTAATGCTTGCAACAATTCTTCTCATTCATAGGGCGGGCATACCCACGGAACTAACAGTAATTCCTGTAATAATTCTTCCCATACTCAAGGTGGGCATACTCATGGGACAAATAATAATGCTTGTAATAATTCGTCTCATACCTAGGGCGGGCATACTCATGGAACAAATAATAATGCTTGTACATATAGTTCTCATAATAATACTAACTGTGCTCATAGTACGCACGGATAGACCTGTAAACATTAGACCTATATTGATATAAGTAATGCACATACTAATCTTTGAGGTAAATTGAATATGATAAATTTTAATAGTCAACGTTCCACCGCCGTTGTTTATAGTTGCGGTGTTTGTAATCTAAATTGTAGATATTGTACAATTGATAAAAATCCTGTATTAAAAGATATAGATAATGAATTAGAAGAAAGTTTTAAGGGTGATTATTATTTTAATCGTATTAAAGAATACTTTCCACGTTATGATCAATTACATAGATTAGAAACTTGGGGAGGCGAACCTTTTTTACGTATGGACCGTGTTTATCCACTAGTACATAAATTAATTGAGCATTATCCTTATTTTAATGAAATGTTTTCTTCTACTAATTTTTCATATGATTCTTGGTTAGATCAATTTATGGGACTAATGAGAGTATTTGAACAATACCCATACAGAGAATTTAAATATGAATTACAGCTTTCAGTGGATGGCCCTCCTTATATTAATGATACTAATAGAGGTGCGGGCGTAACTGAAAGATGTATTAAAAATTTTGATAAGTTGATTAATATTATCAAAGAAGGAAAATTCCCTAAAAACGTAGTTTTAGATATGTATATAAAGGGAACATGGGATATTGAAGCAATTCATCGTTTAAATGATAAAGGAAAATTAATTGAATTTTTTCAATTTTATGAACAGACATATTTATTAAAAGCAAGTGAATTAAATAAACCTAATATCATTGTCGGATGCGGAATTCCCAATGTAGCTATTCCATCACCAGTAACAAAGCATGATGGAGAAGTATTTGCGGAATTAGTAAAAAAATGTAGAGAAATAGAAGAAGAAAATCTCACGCACCATTATTTTAAATTGTATGATCGTATTACGCCATTTACTGGAAAATTCTGTAGTAATTATGGTGCTATGTGTGATGATTGCTTTGGCTGCGGATCGGGAGGCTGCATGGTAGGATTTTTACCTAATAATATGGTATCAGCTTGTCATGAAGGATTTACTTTGCTTGTAGATAACTATAAAAAATTTGCAATGAAACGCTCTGATGAAAATCTTAGTGTTAATTTAAATAAATTTTTTGAATTAAATACAACTCCGATGTGTTTGACTGATGAAGGGTACGTTGAACACGAAAGGAAAATGGATTTTATCAGCAATTCGTCTCCTGTTCAAGTCGCTAACACTGTTTTACTCATTATGACTCTAGCTATGAGCGGATTAGTGGATCAAAAGTATATTAATGAAGGTATGGCTTTATTCGCGGCAAAAACAATATTAGTTAATTCATCATATTGTATTAAAGCTAATTATGCAATGACCGGTTCATTTATTCTAGAGCCTACTGATACTTATATTTTATTACTTAATGGAGCATTAGAATATATAAATGGAGGAGAAGATAATGAGTGTACTTGCTGAAAATAAAATTCAATATCAAAAAGAGCAAGATCAGATACTAAAAACAATATTGGATTATCGTTTTTTTAAACCGTGGAATAATATTGAGCAAATGGTTAATGACGCCGCGCTAAGAAACGATTCTAATTTAGAATTATTTATAAGCGGAACCTGTAATCAACATTGTGATTATTGTTATTTATATAAGCATAAGGGCTTATATCCTCCTGAGTGTGATAACCCAGAACAGATTTTAAAAAATTTAAAAATATTATATGACTATATTTTAGTTAATGATTATAATATTCCTGTTATTGATATATTTTCTGGCGAGATCTGGCATACTCAATTTGGTCTTGACATTTTACAAATTACATTAGATTATATAAAAAAGGGAATGAAAGTAGAACAAATTTTAACTACCACTAATGGATATTTCCTTTCTAATGATATTAGTTTCCAAAAAATTCAATCTTATATTAATCAATTTAATAATATAGGTTGCCCATTAGTATTTTCACTATCTATTGATGGTAAAATACTTGATAATGAATTTCGCGCTCGAAATAATGGAATTGAATATGATGATAATTTTTATGATCATGTATTTAGTTTTTGTCGAGAAAATAATTTTCTATTTCATCCTATGGTATCTTCTAAAAACGTATTTAAATGGAAAGAAAATTATGAGTGGTGGAAAAAACAACTTAATTATTATAATTTTGATTTTAGTGCTATTATGACATTAGAAGTCCGCGATGCTGATTGGACTGCAGAATCTATTAAAGCTTATTGTGAATTTAATAATTATCTAATTGATGACTTTATTAAAAATTATTGTCATAATAGTATTGAAACATTTGCTAAGGCAATTACTGGAGTCCGTAAAACAAATGAAGTCCCCGATGTTGGAGGCTATCATCCTTGGACAATTGGGCCGGTTGACTCTTTTTTAGGATGTACCGTTTCAAATCATTTAACTGTTCGAGTAGGAGATTTAGCAATTTGTCCATGTCATCGTACAGCATATAAAGAATATCTTTATGGATATTTTGTGGTTGAAAACGATCAAATCGTAGATATTAAATCTGAAAATCCATTAATGGCTATGAAAATTTTGATGGGGAATTTAAAATCAACAACTCCATTATGTACATATTGCATTTATAATGATATATGCTTACATGGATGCTTAGGCAGTCAATTAGAAACTATGCATGATCCATTTTTCCCAATTGATAATGTCTGTAAATTATTTAGAGCGAAATATCATAATTTGTTAAAATATTATAGACAATTAGGAGTAATTGATTATTTAAAACAAATTCCTATATCAGAAATAGATAATGAGCAAGCAAAGTTTATTGTAAATATTGATAAATTAGACAGAGAGGTGTATCCAGACGATGTGGAATAATGCAAATGAAATTTTTCCTACGGGTTTTTCACCAGATATAAATGGAATAATTTATAGTAATGATAGACTACCTGAAAGTGGTATAGAATTTATTAGGTGTGTAAAACCGAAATTCGCGCGTAAAATGCTCATTCAAGAAAACTCTCAAATTTGGGGATCTGAAGGATAGTACGCTGAAGCAATAGACTATAATATATATTCACAAACTTTCCATCCAGATGATAAATGGCTTCCGTTAAGTGTTTATGGGCAATCAATGATTAATAATTATTTATATTTCCATGACATGGATGCTTAAATTGCAGCGTTTGCTGCATATGCGTCATTGGTGTAATGGTAACACGTGTGCCCTCCAAGCATACGTTGACAGTTCAAATCTGTTATGACGCTCTTAGGTTCTTCTCTTAACCTATCGCGACAATAGAGAAGCGGCATGAAAGCGCCGTATAAGTACTTCGGGCACCGATACTATGTCTTAGCTTGCCTAGGAAAGTAAAGTATCCGACGAGTTATAACGTCCGTAAAAGTGATATAACCGTATTAATGCCACGTATGCGCATTCGCAGTACCGCTAAGGCGTTATAGAGCGGCGTAAGGCGACACGAGACATCGCTGGCGTAAGTAGGAATTGCGAGCCTATAAGCGCCGATTCCCGCATTTCTGGCGACCCATCGCAAATGGCTAGCAGGATTTGCGGGAATTTTTTTATTTGACTTTTTCTTTAATTTCATATATAATATCTATGAAAGGAGCGAGAAAATGAAATTTATAGTTGATCAGATGCCAGAGCATAAAGATGACTGTCCATTCGCAAGATGGGAATCATATCCGCCATGTGTGGAAAAAATTGGTGATTGGTATTGTAGTTTTAGAAATCGTAAATTATGTGATTTAGAAGAAAATGAATGTAAATGGTTAAAAGAATATAAATCATAATAAGATTTTTATTTGACTTTTTATTAAATTTAGTATATAATATATGTAGATAAAGAGAAAAGGAGATTTTAATTATGGAACGTATCAAAATGATCTACAATTTTAATGAAGGTGACAAAGAATCCTACGATGAAAAGACAGTTTCTGTTGTTCGCAATAGCGTAGAAGGGCTTCATGACTATGACGTATGCGAAATGTTTATGGATTTCATGAATTCAATTGGATTCTCGGAAGAAAATATTTTTAGATACTTTAAGGAAGAATAAATATTTGACTTTCAATATAATTTCTGATATAATAATTATGTTGAAAGGCGATGGGAACTATTTCAATGGTGAGAAGTTCTCATATCGAACACTAGCTCAGTAGGCAGAGCAGCATCCTTATAAGTTGCGTGTGCCTGGTTCAAATCCAGGGTGTTCGACTATAAACCGAGTGCCTGTGGGCTCTCATTTCCAGAGAGCAGTCGCTCTAAACCCAGATGAAGCACAAAGACTCCGTAGTCCAGAGCGAGGACATCCCTTTGGAGTTTGCCGGATTTACATTTTTGCGGTTTACCGGTATATTTATATAGGCACACGCAGCAAACTTTTTTGAACAATTGTCTGTTAAACAATCAAGTTTATAGTGCCTAGTTTCCCAATAAGGCAGCATGGAGTAGCGCGAAACGAAGTGCTTGAGGGACGGGAACCACCATCTATGGGCCCGCAAGTAAAGATAGATGGCGTATGAGAGAAGGAATATCTAGACTCCCCACTCGGCTAAACGGAATAGCAAAAGGTGACGGCTAGATCGCAAAGATTTTATCGGTTATTCATAGTGCGTAAGATTATGGCAAACCGAGATAGCTATCGCTCGGAGAGACCGAGGATAAATAATCAAGCCCATTCTATGAAATGGTACAGCGCAAAGTTAGTAGATGACCGCTGGTATTGATTGGCGCTTTATAAAAGAGGATTAAATCGAAGGTTATTGCTCGAAAACCGCAGGGAGGAGTGGAGCTCCTCACCGGTCAGTAAACTGGAATAGATGGTTCGATTCCATATGCGGCGTACCGATATAAAGTTCGGAGTAGAGCAATTTTATGCACCATTGATGTAGTGGCAACATAGCACGTTGCCAACGTGTTTTCACCAGTTCAAATCTGGTATGGTGCTCTTATAGACACATACAGCAAACCTTTTTCTAATGATGATTGAGGATCCGTGTGTTACAAGTTCGAACCTTGTCTAGCGCATCGCGCTAGTAGCTCAATTGGTAGAGCGACGTACTATTGAATGTGTCTAGTTTTTCCGCTTGATCAGCGGTGTCCGACAACTGGACAATGTTACAAGAAGTTGTAGCCGGTAGCGCAGGGTTGATCTGCGTAGAGGGACAGTATTTTGTATGAGTGTCTTGGGTTCGAATCCCACACTGGCGGGAATAGTCCTGCTGGTGAGCTATGGAGCGGCTATACAAGTATTGATTTAGCTAATCTTACCTCGGTTAACTTGATAGCTACAAGTTAACCTTTTATATCGCACGGTCGTCTAAAGGCTTAGGACGTTTGGCTCATAACCAAAGAATACGGGTTCGATTCCCGTCTGTGCAACTTTGACTTAGGGTATCCCGCCTGAGTCATCATAAGTGTATTTGCCTGACTCGCCATCAGGCGCAATTCAGCGGTATAGAAATATACCGCTATTTGGTGTATAAAGGAGGATAATTAAGTGAGAGCAGCAGCTTATAGTGGTACCCGTAATATTTATTAGCAAATGCTAACCGCCGCAAAATCTCTATTAATGCATTCAAATGTTGAAAAAATATATTTTTTAATTGAAGATGATGAATTTCCCTATGAAATTCCACCAGAAATTGAATGTATAAATATAAGCAATTAGACATATTTTCCCGCAGATGGACCAAATTTTAAAAACGTATTAACATATATGGTGCTTATTCGCGCGGCTTATACAAAAATATTTCCAGATTTAGATAGAATATTAAGTATAGATATGGATACCGTGATAAATGAAAATATATCTGATTTATGGGATTTAGATTTAACTAATTATTATATCGCAGCAGTAGAAGAAGCGGAATTAACAAAATCAGAAGGTTCATATTTTAATATGGGCGTTGCTATGATGAATTTACAGAAAATACGCGCCGATAAAAAAGATGATGAAATAATTAATGCTTTAAATACCTATTGGTATAGGTATAAAGAATAGGATTGTTTTAATGAATTTTTTCGAGGTCATGCTTTAATTCTTCCAAGTGATTATAATTGTTGTTATTAGGCTAACCCGCCCAAGCATGAAAAAATTACACATTTTGCTGGCTTGTATAAATTAGAACAATTCCCTCATTTTAATTATTATAAAAATTTAACGAATGATTTTCCTCGTAATGTAACGGATAATATTACACTTGATATAATTATTCCTACTTATAAGAATAAAAAAGGATTAAGACGGACACTTAAATCAATTCCTTCTAATCCAAATGTTAATGTTATTGTAATAGATGATTGTTCTAATTTAGAATATGATGATATATTAAAAGAATATCCTTCATTAATATTCTATTAGCTAGAAAAAAATAGTGGCCCAGGAATGGCCCGTCAATATGGACTAGACCATAGTAATGGAACTTATATTACGTTTTTAGACACTGGAGATTATTTTTATGAAGATGGCCTTGACACCATCATGCGGGCTATAAATGAAAATACTTATATTAAATTATATACTTTTTCTTATGTATATGATGATAAGAATATTTTAAGCGACCAACCAGATGATAAAACGATTGGTTCTGTTTATAAACGTTCATTTATTGAAATGTATAATATTCATTTTAATAAAAAAGGCTCATATGCGAATGAAGATTATGGCTTCAGCCGTGCTTGTAATTTAATATTAGATGATTGGTAGAGATATTTCTTTTCAGACGCGCGAAAACATATAAAAATACCAGTATTTTATGAGCATATTGATAAAAATTCATTAACAAAGGCTAATAATGATGAATTCTTTTATACACAACTTAGTCCTGGAATTATTATCAATGGTGTACATGCCATTAAAATAGCTGAAAAAGCAAAAGTAAAAACTGAATATTTATTAGAAGAATATAATTATATTATGGCACAAGAATATTTTTTCTTCTTGTGTAATTTGTATGAGCGTCCAGAATTAGTTGATGATACATGGCAAACTATTCGTGATTTTTATTTTAATCATTATCGTATTTATAGTAAATTCGCAATAAGAGATTTGCCGCAAAGATATGCTCAAGTCACTTTACCTAAAATTCATTCTCGTATGAAAAAATGGGATAGAATGGCTCGTCCAAATATCATACGATTTATAAACGAATTAGAAACAGAATTATTTACTCCATCATATTATTTTCAATGAAATGATAAATAAAATATTTGACTTTTTATTAAATTTAAGTTATAATATTTATGTTGAGAGGGAGAAATCCCTCATATGGCCCGGTAGCTCAGTTGGCAGAGCATGCGGCTGGTCCGATACGTTCGGTCTTAGATAGGTTCAACTCCTATATCGGAAATTAACCGCAGTGTCCTAGGTTCGAGCCCTAGTCGGGCCGCTCGTGCTTTGATGACCAAATGTAGCTTGGCAGTAAATAAACATTAATGCAGATGTGGGGTTATGATGAAAGCCTTTACCTTAAAAGACTATTATGCCCGATTGGTGTAATAGGTTAGCACAGCACCCTTTCAAGGTGCAGACGTGGAGTTCAAATCTCCCATCGGGTACCAGTACGCCAGGATGCACGGCGTGTAATAAATGCAATCCACCGTTAACACGGATTTAGCACTTCAACTACCACCGGCATGAAACCTGCCGCGAAAGCAATTAAGTACGCTTGATAACAAGCGGGCAGATCAGTAGTGATATGTGGCATAAGCGGAAAACGGTATATAAAGAAGCGAAGTAAAGTGCACTTAGGGTAGCATCGGAGTAATTAACCGATGAGATAATGCGCTCCATCGCAAGCCTAATTTTAAATATAATCTATGGAGGGATTATTATGATAGGTATTTATAAAATTACTAATAAATTAACTGGAAAAAGTTATATCGGACAAAGCGTACAAATTGAAACTCGATGGTCGCAGCATAAATCAGTGAGTCGATCTTATGATACTTTAGATGGGAATGAATTACATAAGGATATATTAGAATTAGGTATTGATAATTTTTCATTTGAGATTATAGAAGAGACAACTGCCGATAAATTAGATGAACGAGAAATATATTGGATTAAATATTATGATACTTTTTATAATGGTTATAATCATACATTAGGCGGTAATGGTAATATAAGATTAAATTATAATAAAATACAAGAATTATGGAATCAAGGTTTAACTTCTAAAGAAATAGCTTCTTTGATAAATAGTTCTAGAGATACGGTTAATTATGCCTTAACTAATTTGGGCATTTCTACATTAGAAAAACGTATACGAAGTCAAGAATTAATTATGCAAGCATATGCCACGTATAAAAGAAATGTATTAAAATTGGATATAGACACAAACGAAATAATTGAATCATTTGAGTCAGTTTCTGAAGCGGCAAAATCTTTAGGAGTTAATCGTGCTACTTTTCGTGAAGGATTACAAAAACATAATAATAAATATAAGGGATATAAATGGATTATTAATATAGAAACTAAAAACACTCGTGATTTTTCAGCTAAAAAAGTAGCTAAATTAGATCCTGAAACAAAAGAACCTCTTGAATATTTTGAGTCTGCTAGTGCTGCTGCAAGAGCAATGAATCTTGCAGGAGCAACTCTAATTTGTAGAGCATGTAAAAACAATACCAAATCGAGAGGGTTCTATTGGAAATATATATAATAAGGAGAAAATGTATATGAATGAACCAAGATTAAAAATTTTACCTCCATGGGTTATCGTGATTAGGAAACTAGAAGCACTATTTGATGGCGATCCTCAGATTGCTTTCAATACTGATTTCTCTGGTGAGCATCCTTGTGTCGTACTGGCCTGCAACAATGGTGATAAAGTCGCCGCGTTGCAGAAGATTCTACCTTCTGAAGTTAACTTTGGTAATGTTACACTCGAAGTAATGGTAGATGGCGTGCCAAGCAATCGCGCATTTACAAGCAAGGTTGAACTATTTGATACTGCTTTTAGCGGCAATCCAGCTTATGCTAAGTCTGTTTGTCCTGCTGAAGAAGGCTATCAGTGGATTGGAACTACCTATGTAATATTCAAAAATTGCGTTGTACAGTTCGCAGCAGACAATCTAAACGATTGCCACGGCCTCATTAGTACCCTATATCAGACTATTGCTGAAGAACTCCTAACTGGTGAAGCAACTGATGGTGTTTTCTATAATACCGATGTAGAACGAGCGAATCTAGGCTACCCTCTTGGTGAGTGGCCATAAGGAGGAAATACGAAAATGGCGCTTCTCATTCTCTGACTTATATGGGCTAGTGCCCCATATTTAAATAAGCGAGAGAAGAACTATTTACTTAGACACAAGCAGCAACTTATTTCTTTATATTAAGCAAATGAAGTAGAAAAAGATGTGTCTAGCAACTAAATATTTGACATATAACAGAATTTCTGTTATAATAAATATGTAAGAAGGACAGACCGACCTGCTTTAGCAGGAGGCACGAGGTGATGAGCTTCGGTTAACTTATAGGCACATGCAGCAATCCTATGTTGTAAATATTACTTCTGTTTCAAGCTTTATTTAATCTGTGCCTAGTAGTTTTGGTAGTATGCGCCGTTGTACCGCTCAGTGCCCGCACTGGTCGAGGTATTCTACCATATGAAACGGACTTCCCGCAGTAGGGTTATAATATACTGAGTGCTGGTCAGCGATGCGGAAAGCACTTAAAACACGGGCAGCTGACTTGCTGGTCACAGAGGGTGTGTAGAAAGCAAGTAAAACACGGGTATGCCCAATGGGTCGTGTTTAATGAGCACCACCTTCGGATGTACACCGATCTCCAGTATGAGTAAAAACTACCGTTTGGGCTGCGTGAAACGCGCCGGGTCCACCGTGCGAATGCACAAGCACGCTCGTAAGTGCTGGGTTACGCTCCACCCGTGGGAAGTCCCCAAAGGAGGATGTACGAGAAATAGAGCTGCCGACGCCTCTACTGACGAGTATGCGTACCACGGGGCCACCGTATTCTTAAAACATTTCTTACGGTATATAAAGAAGAACTACTGACACATGGTTCGTGCCGCCAGGAAAACTTGACTTCTGCAGGAGTTGATAATAGCTAAGGGAAGTTATACGCTATTAAACCGCAAAGAGCACGCGGTATATAAAGAGAATGCTCTTGGCCGCAACTGCAAGGTGCGGCACTTTATCCGGGTGTAGCCGAACGGCCCAGGCAACAGACTTAAAATCTGTCGGAGCGAAGCTCCTTGTGGGTTCGAATCCCACCACCCGGACTTTCCATTAGGTGGAGCTTGAAACCTACCGCCTTTTGGCTATGATGTATTGGACGCCATAGTTGGCGCCCTTATTTTAAAATAAAAAGGAGGAATTTTTATGAAAAAACTAATCGCACTACTTATGACTCTAATGCTATGCTTTACTGCTATTCATGCCTTATCAGAAACAGTAGATAGTTCAGAGTTTAATCCTGGTATTACAATGACTCTACCGGATCCTGATTGGAAAGTAGAAATCCGTTGTGACCAAAATGGCCAAACATTACAGGTTGGTTCTAAAGTAACTCTTACTGCTGAAATCACTACAGCTCAGTCTGATTATTACAAACTATCTGATTATACTATATCTTATAATTGGCTAGCTAAAAAAACAGCTGATGACGATTGGGAATCTGTAGGCACTGGAGCAACCTATGAATTTAATCTAAATGCAGACAATGTAAACTGGATTTTTAAAGTTACTGTAACACTAAGCAAATAATATGGGGTAATGTATTATGAAAAAATTTCTAGCAATATTAACAGCACTATTAATACCATTTGCTAGTATTGCTGAGACAATTATAGAAAGTGATGAATACACTCCAGAAATATCAATAGATGATGGTGAGGTATACGTACCACATATTGCACCCGTAAATTTAAATAAAGTAGCCGTTTCTAAAACGGCTACTAATTTAAATGAAAATTATGAGTCTGATATAATGTTAAAAATACCCACCACCAATATTGATGTATATGATATTGTATTTGTAGTAGATGCTTCCTTATCTATAGATAATGCAGCAGATAGACTATTACAACAATATATGTCTGCAGCCGATACTAGAGATGATATTAATGTCGGAATAGTATATTTTTATGGCAAGTCAAAAATTTATAGACAATTAGATGGTACTGTAATAGCCAAGAATCATCCTTCTCAATATACTCATCGTGGTACAAATTTGAATTCAGGTATCCTAACAGGCACTTATATGCTTGATCATCATGCCGGGGTGCCAGCCTCTAATAAGTATTTAATTATACTTAGCGATGGGGACACGCATGTATATCAAAAAAATAATCAATTTGGTTTGAATGGTACAAAAACAGAAGGAGAAACTGTAGTAGTCCAAGAATATAATGGCAACATAGTTGCCGGACCAGATACATATCTTTTTAAGTATGGTACTTATGCTGCGCCCGCAGATTGGTATAATTATTTTATAGAGGTTGCAAAAGCTATAAATCGTGATAGCAACCTATATGAACAAACGTGGGGATGGGATCCTCGTAATTATTATAATAATGCGACTAACTATATTACCGGTGATCTATCTACCCATGCTGTATCTTCAGATAAAGCATTATATTATGCGATGCTTTCTTATGCCGCAGCACAACAGAAGGGATATAATTGCTATGCAGTATATGTAGATAGCGGCGACTTCTCTTATAGAACAAGCCAGTATGCACAGTCTTTTATGAACTATTTAAATTGCGGCCGCAGCTTCTCATTAGATAACATTGGTAAAGAAATTTCCTATGTTACTACTGGAAGCTATGTAATGGATTACATGGGTTCTGGAATTGATAATTTGGGTAATGAGTATGATATGGACTTCATTCCAGATGCAAGTAGAATGTATGTAATTTGGAATGGACAGCGGATAAATGCCACAACTAATGATAATATCACATTCTGTTTTGGTGATTTATTTACATTAGTATATAATGACAATGAAGAAAACGATTATTTCAAATGGATTATTAATACTAATCTGCTATTATGCGATTCTGTTGAATTACATTATAGTATTAGATTGAGTAATCCACAAACTGTTGCTGGTGAATATGGCACATATGATTTTGATGGAACGCAAGGCGGCATTCCGCTTCTAACAAATACAACTGCGACTTTATATACTCCAGATGATACAAAGATTCAAGATTTCCCGCTACCAGCAGTTGAATATTCAGTAACTCCTACTCCATCACCCACTCCTACAGTGACACCTACGCCCACCACTACACCAACTCCAAGTCCAACCCCTGAGGTAACTAATACACCTTCTCCTACCGCAACTGCTACACCAGAAATTACAAATACTCCGTCACCCACTCCTACTGCTACACCAGTAGTAACGGAGACGCCAAGCCCAAGTCCGACTCCAGGGCCCAGTCCAAGCCCAACTCCTAGAATAACAGCTACACCAGAACCTAGTCCCACTCCTGTCCCAATGATTACTTTACATCTAAATAAAATTTGGGATGATGAAGGAGCAATAGATTCTCGACCAAATCACATTTATGTTAAATTATTCGCTAATGATGTATTTATACAAACATTTAAACTTACAGCTGAAGAAGATTGGGAAATAAGTACAAATGTAAGACAATATAATGATGATGGACAAGAAATACATTATAGTTGGAAAGAAGCAGAAATTATGGGATATAGACTTGAAGAGATACAAACTAACGGTTTAACTACCACATTAATAAATAAACTATATAGTCCTCCGACAGTCCCAGAGGGACAAAGACAGCCGCGTATTCCAAGAAATCGCATGACAACGCTTAATATTGATGAATATGATACTGCTTTGGGCTTAGAAGGTATTATTAATCATGTAGGAGACTGCTTCGATTAAGAGGTGAAAATAATGGATATTATTTTTGATACTCTCACTAATACAGGATGGGGCGCCGCGATTGTTGGCGTCTTCATCCTTATTGCTATTTTAATTGAATTTTTTAGCAATAAACCACAAATTTAATATTTGACTTATAATAAAAATTCTGTTATAATTTTATTGTACCGAGGGAAAAGGATAAATCCTGACGGGGACATTGTGAAATGACAATAAACGGTATGCGCGGAACACCATCGCGCCCTTTCCCTCAACTATGCCTCTATCGTACAACGGAAGTACTATTGCTTCGTAAGCAATGTATGGCGGTTCGAATCCGTCTGGAGGCTCTATACCAACGGACAAGGCTTTGGCGCATGACTACTTGGCGAATGTAGAAGATAATCATGAGGAGCAGGCGGAAGTACGAATAGAAGGCCGCGATGGATGCCACAAATGTGGGTAAGGGTAGGCGGTATGGTCTGAAATATTAGCCATACAGTAATGATTATCGTTATACTACTAAGCAAGTAGAACAGGGCGGTAGGACGCGAGTGGTTGGTATTTTAGCTAAGCCTGTTGTCGCGTTATAATACAGGTGGCACTCGTGAACGTGACGAGTAAAGTTATATGTCGCTCATATATGCCATGATTACGCACGGGTCGCGCCCGTATTTATACGCCGTTAGTCTAACTGGACAAAACGATAGGTTACGGCCCTGTTGATGCGGGTTCGAGTCCTGCACGGCGTACTTTATGCCGCGGTAGTTCAGCTGATAGAACGAGTGATTAGTAATCACTAGGTCGAGGGTTTGAGTCCCTCTCGCGGCTCTCATGGGGCTGAAATAGTATCGACAGGTATATGAAGTATTAAGGACACGGGTAGGCGGCGCACCTTACGCAGCAACCTAAAAGAAACGACGAATTTGATTTCGCACTAGCTGCTTAATTCACGCGGCTGCTTAAACGGCGAACCTAGCAATCGGTAATCGCCTGCGGCTCAGAGAAAGATTGCCGTTAGCACCAGTCTATTGCTCTCTGGCGAAACAAAGAGCATATTTGGTTTCAAGTTTGCTAGTTTCTCAAACTAGCTATCGTGTAAGTATTTCTTAATATGAATTATAGGCTGGACACGAGGGGCAGAACTCGTCAGCTCCACCAAATCCCATAATAGCCAGGATAGAGTGGACCTATGGACGCCCTTTAAAGTTGTTCGCGGTAGTGAGAATAACCTTCGCCGTGGCGAAGTAAAAGAGCCACGGAATATGCTCCATTAGCTCAGTAGGTAGAGCACAGCACTTTTAATGCTGGTGTCCGGAGTCCGACTCTCCGATGGGGCACTAATATTTGACTTTTAATATAAATTATATTATAATTTATATGTAGAAAGGAAGGAAGGAAGTTATGAAACATACAATTTGCCCCTACTGCGGTAAAACCAATATTGATTCAGATTCTTCTTACCGATTTAAATGCTCTTTTTGTAAAGAATGGCTAATTGATTTAGACAAAGATCATCATAGACCCGAAATATATTTTAAAGAAAGGAACGAGAATAATGATTGTATCGGCAGCAGTAAAAATTAAAGACTTGCGGCAAGATAAAGAAATAATTTTACCGTGTATGCGACATTGCGATATATCTTTTATATTACATGAACTTAATTATAAATTAAATATTGATTATAAAATTATTGAACAAGGTTTTTTAGATGAAAATGAGACATTTTATAATCGTATTAATGCTTATGAACACGCATGGCGGCATAATCAACTTAATGAAGAATATAATATACGAGAATTATTTTCTGAAGATTTGTGGTAAGGTGATGGTATGAAAGATTTAACTGGACAACGTTTTGGGCATTTAACTGTATTACGAAAATACGGACACAAAGGTGGAAGAGTTTGTTGGGAATGTTTATGTGACTGTGGTAATTTACATTATGTAATTACCTGTAATTTAACTACGGGTCATACGACTCGTTGTTCTAAATGTTCTAATTCTGTTGTTGATTTAACTGGGCAAGTATTTGGACAACTAACAGTTATTGATCAAAATAAAACCTATCGTAAAGAAAATAATATTAAAGGTTATCATGCTTATTGGAATTGTCTATGTAGTTGTGGTAATACCACAATTGCAAAAGGCACTGATTTGAGTAGTGGAAAAACAACGCAATGTAAACAATGTGCTGGTAATCAGTTAATTGATGAAACTGGAAATAGATATGGTTATTTAACTATATTAAATTATTTACGGACAGAAAATCATCAAATAATTTGGCTAGCACAATGTGATTGCGGAAATCAATGTGAAGTTAGAATTAATGATCTACGTCGTGGAAGAGCAAAATTATCTTGTGGATGTAAATCCATACGTTCGAAAGGTGAATTAGAAATTGAAGAATTACTAAAACAAAATAAAATTAATTATCAAGCACAATATGTATTTGATAATTTAGTTGGGCAACGTAATCGTAGATTACCATATGATTTTGCAATTTTAACACTAGATAATCAAGTTCAACGTTTAATTGAATTTGATGGACAACAACATAATATTAGTGTAAATTATTTTGGTGGAGATAAAGTATTAAATCGTAGAAAAGAATTAGATAAAATAAAAAATAATTATGCTAAAGAACATCATATACCATTAATTCGTATTCCATATGATAAATTAAGTAAAATTACAATTGAAATGTTACTTGGCGATGAATATTTGATATAAGTGATGGTTTATATTAATGAGAAATCCGAATCGTATTAAACCTTATTGCGATGCTCTTGCCACTTTATGGCAAATTGTGCCAGACCTTCGTTTATCTCAGCTTATGTATACTCTAATGAATGCTTGGGAAGTAAGACGTGGTTCAAGCGCATTTTACGCGGAAGATGAAGAATTTCTTGCTTTTGCATTGGAATATTTAAATGAAATTACAGAATCCACCTGACATGGCTGTGACTACAAGGCGCGGAAGGATGGCGGCAATCTCTTGCCCAAGCAAGTTGAAACGATATACACCCTTGGGATGAAAACTCAATATAGAGTAGAGTGAGATATAACGTGAGTTTAGAACTATAGAAAATGTAGTCGGTCTCCCTGTGGCCCGTTACGCAGTAAATTGGCACAGGGGAAGCTTCATCGGGATGTAGCTCAGTTGGTTTAGAGCGCCTGTATGATAAACAGGAGGTTTTCGGTAGTTCGAATCTACCCATCCCGACCACCGGGGCGGGAAGCTCAAAGATGCGTGGGTGGCCAACACGGTCATGAGAGTAAAATCCAGCGCAAGTAACCCGTAGGATCCCCGGACCATAGGGGAATAGTGACAATGGTAGAACAAGGGTCTCCAAAACCTTAGATCTAGGTTCGAATCCTAGTTCCCCTGCAACTTGTTGTTTCGCGAACAACCCAGTGGATGGATTTGACGCATCCCGTGTCACTACTGCGAGAGGATTACGCCTCTGTTTACAAGCGGACCAAAATCCATGAAGGTGACACACTATGGGGCTATAGTTTATTAGTAGAATAGTTGGTTTGCACCCAGCAGAGGACGGAGCGTTACCGTCTAGCTCCACATTATAGGTTCCAACACTCGTCGGTCGGGTACGGGTCTGCAAAATCCGCGTTAGTGAGTTCGACTCTCACTGGAACCTCATTAGGAGTGACATAAATGATAGGAAATTATAAAGTAATAACATTATGTGGGAGTACTCGATTTAAGGAGGACTTTGAACGTGTCAACCGCGAACTTACCCTGGCAGGTAATATTGTTATATCCGTTGGCTGTTTTGGTCACGCTGGCGATACTTTCACGGAAGAACAGAAAGTAATGCTTGATGACATTCATAAAAGAAAAATTGATATGGCAGATGCTATTTATGTAATCAATAAAGATGGATATGTTGGTTCAAGTACAAGATGTGAAATTGGGTATGCAATTAAACACGGAAAACAAATTATATTTATGGAAGATGATTTAATGTGAGAAAGGGACGCGGTATAGACCATAATTGGGATATTCGTAAGTATAAAGGTGATTTGGCTTTATACGCCCATTGTTCTTGTGGATTTCAATATGCTTGTTCTTCTAATAAAAGAAAAGAAGATGGTTCTTTTAGTTTTGAACAAGAAATTACCAATCTATATCATTATTGTCCAAACTGTGGCTCTCATAAATTATAGTATAATGAAGAGCCAAGAAAAATGGATGCTATTTTCCCTTGGGATTAATGATAGCTAAACCGGACAAGCGCCGGTACCGCTTCGAAAGCGATAGGTAAGATTTAATGTAATTGGGAGGAAAAAATATTGAATTATACATATGTTACTTTATTAAGTTCTGTTGATTATTTACCAGGCATATTAGCATTAAATGATAATTTAAAAAATATAGGATGCAAATATCCATTACATATAATGGTTACAAATAATGTTATTGTCCACATTAGTAAATATCTTATTAAAGAGAAAATTCCTTTTACTATTGTTCCAAAGATTACCTACTCCCCAGAGACAATTGCAGCAATGAATAATGCAAGATTAGAAACAATCGCATCAAAAATTAATGTATTTAGACTGGAAGAATTAGAAAAAGTAGTATATTTAGATACTGATAGTTATTTTATTAAACCAATAGATGAACTATTTAATTATCCAGATGGAGCACTCTATGATTGTGGAGAACCACGGGGATTTTGTGGACTATTTACATGTATCCCTAGAATGCATCCTTTAGATTATTATATTTCACTATTAAAGCATAATCATATGTGGGAAAGCGATTTAATTGAAGAATTATGGTTTCCTTTTAAATCTAATCCCGACTATCGTATTCCGTATTCATATTTTGTAAATACTAAAGTTCAGGATTTTAATACACTTTTACCTATTGAAGAAAAGGTACATGGATTTCATTTTTGTGGTGAATTAAAACCGTGGAAATTTAAAAATCCCTATGATTATATTACGGCATTTCATAAAGAATGGCCTTTTCCTAATGAAAATAGGAACAAAATAATTAAAGATTATTATTATCAATATATACAACCAATTAAAGATAAATATCCTGAGATTTTTACATATTAATAATTTGACAAAATTTCAAATTTATATTATAATTATATTGTAAAAAGGAGATAAGATATACATAAAGGGCAATTTGATAAAATTTGTTGCAAAAAATTAAGAAGTAAAATCTCCTTTCTCGCGGCGCAAGCCGCATATCTGGGTGTAGCGCAGTTTGGTAGCGTACTAGATTTGGGATCTAGGGGTCGAGAGTTCAAATCTCTCCACCCAGACTTATAGGCCATTACAGCAAACTTTGTAGAAATAGGAAATAATACAACAAACAATGGCCTAGCTTTATGAATATTTGCTCCATCTTGGGGCTAATAGATTGCCGCGTTAGGAACCTTATGGTGGAAGAGCCTTATTTGAAAGAGGTAGAGTAGTATCTACAACTCTTCCGCGGCGTTTTATTTTTAGAACTGTAGGCTTAGAAGCAGCCATCAGCTAAAGAGTTTTCGTTTCTCCATTCGTGCGAAATGTATTATGGGCTTACGATTATACGCCCCATAAGTATGATGTGCGATAGATAATAGAAAATGAAATTTGGCGTAATAGCACATCTAAAATGACACTATGGCCGAGTTGGTAAGGCGCTAACCTGCTAAGTTAAGGCCACTTGTAAAAGGGTGCCGAGGTTCGAATCCTCGTAGTGTCGCTTTGCGGTGGTGGAATAGGTAGACATTTGGGGCATGACACACGTAAAGAGGTATGCGAGGGCGTGAAGTCTGGGTGTGTCCTGTGAGGTGCAAATCCTCACCCGCATTTATAGTCCCTTAGCGTAATGGTAGCGCAACGGACTTGTATGGGTCGTCTAGGTTGGAAGGCCGGCTCGGTGTATTAGAATACACAGATGAGAAGAAGTGAGTTCGATCCTCACCCCATGCATTGACTCCGTATGTGTTGGTCCGATTCCAACAGGGACTGCTTTGAAACAATCTTATTTATTAAAGCTTAGGAGGAATTATGTTAAATATTCTTAGTGTAGATATGGATTGGATTATGGAACCAAGTATTAATTTTTATAATAATCAAGTTTCTGATTAGAATGATTTTTTAGCTGAAAATGATGAAAGAATTATTATACCTGCCGATTTAAAAAAATATGCCATGATTACTAAATTAATTTTTTCTTTATTGTCATCTTTACAATTAAAAGATATATTTATAGCAGAGGGGCATGAAGAAATATTTAAAGCTATTAATAAATGGCAGCTAAATGATAAGTTTAAAATTTATAATATAGATCATCATCATGATTGCGGTTATTTATATGATAATATATCATTACATAATCTAATTAATGAATGTACTTGCGCTAATTGGGTTCCATATGTTTATAAAAAATTTTCAACATTTGTAAAATACATATGGATTGGAAATAAAAATTCATTCCCATTAGATTCACAACTTAAATCCATTCTTCCAGATTACAATATTTATGATAATCTTGAAATATTAGATAATATAAAAATAGATAAAATTTTTATTTGCAAATCTCGTACTTGGATCCCAGTTGAATATCGTGAATTAATTGATAGTTTTACATATTCTATTATAAAAGCATTGGAAATGAGAAAGTAATATGAAAATATATACGTCCTATTTTGCTCAATTAAGAAAATTTCCTACTAATTTAATTGGTCTTTCAACCGCGCATTGGAATCCTAAGTGGCGGCCAATGGGTAAAGATAAGCGAGGTATAATTTGTGTAGATTGTTCTCCATTTAAGCCCGGGCGCGAATGTGATGGCTTATGCCGTGGTGAGTGTAATCCTAAACATCCAGAAGATTGTGCGTTTCTCAAAGTATATAAAGCACAATTAGACAAATTAAATTTAACACATATACAAGACAGTTTAGGAAAATTGGCTACTCAAATTGCTCACGATGAAGGATTTAAAGAAGTAAATTTTGCCTTTTTAGTATATGAGACGCCTACAAACTTATGTAGTGAACGAATTCCAATACAACAATGGTTCAAAGAGCATGGTATTCAATGTGAAGAATGGCAACCTAATATTTGACTTTTTATAAAAAATATATTATAATTTTTATAGAAAGAGGGTGAGAATATGTACAAATATAGTATGGCTTCACACAAACGCAGAAAGCACCAGCGGTGGTTTAATAAGTATTGCCGTCAGGTTAATAAAGAGATTGAAAATGATGAACTATGGCTTGGGCGTTTTTGTATTAAACAATTGCGTTCCGATATTCATTGGTTTGAAGATGGTAGCGGCGGAATGATGGCTGCTGAGATTCTAATGCGTGATAAGAAAACTGGTATTATTCGCGCAAAATGGTATACTGGTCTTGACATGGATTGGAAATTTTGGTGGGATTTTAACGATTTCATTATTAACGATTGTAAAGTTTGGGAAGAAGAACCAGATGTTCGCATCAACCGAATTGACTTTAGAAAGAAGGTATAATATGTTTGAATATCGCGTAAATTGGTATAATGATGTTATTGATCAAGAAGAATATGTTCGAGGTCTTGTTTATGGGCCATCCTATAAGGACGCTATGGAAAAAGTAATGAAAGATTACGGCGAAGATTCTATTATTGATGTATACCTTCAAGCACTTGAAGATACGGATACTATTGAACTGGTAGCTATAAAAAAACAGTTCAATCTGTAATAAACACCGCTCGATGGGTGCAGGCGGTATAAAAATATGTAACCATCTCTCGTAAGTAGGGGATAGGAAGTGTGAATCCAGCTATACGAGATGAGTCCTGAAGCCCTATTGACTCAATTGGACTATGCGTGAAAGCGATACTGTCAAAATATCGAACCACATTTCTTTGCAGCCCTGTTCGAGGCACAACCGCGCTAAAAGAGTCTGAAACGCTAGGCATTTCGAGTACGCGGCCAGCTCGTTAAATCGGCCTCAGAGGTACCAGTCACTCTGTATAATAACGACTGTGTATCATAGGTGTGATGGCGGCGGCACCTAAAATCGCCACCGTGCGGCGCCAGTGGGATAATGCGTTAAGCAAAAGTCGCCCCATAAGACTGGCAAATTTACTTCGGGATGGTAATTATACCATCCCACTTTTTTATTTGACTTTTTTCTTAATTTATTATATAATTTTTATGTAAAGGAGATGATAATATGCCTATTCTGTATATTATGTGCGGTCCATCTGGATGCGGTAAAACAACTTATTGTAGTGATAAGATGGAGTTGGCTCATTGTGTTTATGTTTCTCGCGATGTAGTTCGCTATGAAATTGTTAAAGAAGAAGAAGATTATTTTTCTCATGAAAAAGAAGTTTTTCGTGAATTTGTACGGCGTATTGTAGAAGCTATGACCAATGGCTATGATTGTATTGCTGACGCAACTCATCTTAATCAGTTCTCACGCCGTAAGCTTACACAAGCCATTGATATGTATACTACTGATTATAAAATTATTTATGTAGTATTTAATGTAGATGCCAATACTTGCGTTGCTCGTAATGCTAATCGCACTGGGCGCGCCAATGTCCCAGAAAATGTTATTCGTAATATGTGCCGTGATTTTCGCGCGCCAACTAAGGATGAAGATGAACGGGTAATTGATATTATTGAGGTAGGTGATGATAAATGAGTGAGATTTTCTTTACAAGTGATACTCACTTTTGTTAGCCATAATAAAGAATTTCTTTATAAGCCGCGTGGCTTCTCTTCAATAGAAGAGATGAACGAAGCTATTGTAGAAAGATGGAATTGTGTGGTGCCAAAGGAATGTGGTGTAATTATTTATCATCTTGGCGATATGGCACTATCAGATACTGAAGCCGCAATTCCTTATATTAAGCGTCTAAATGGAGAAATCCGTTGGATTCGTGGAAATCATTGCTCAGATGCTCGTGTAGATCAAATTCTTGCGGCTTGCCCCAATGTTCAGCTTATTAGTCAAAATAAGGATAATGCTTGGGCATATATATTGAAAGACGGGAAGTGGCGTTTTTATCTTAGCCATTATCCTACTAAAGTTGCTAATTATGATGATACTCCAAAACATAAAACCTGGTGTCTTTGCGGGCATACGCATACTCAAGATAGATGGAAAGACCTTACAGATAGTTGTTATCATGTAGAAATGGACGCTCATGATTGTTATCCAATTTCTCTCGAACAAATTAAAGCTGAAATTAAAGCATTAAATATTTGACTTAAAATAAAATTTCTGGTATAATTATTATGAAAGATGAAACAGTATGGGATTATTCTGATTGCCAAATCGGACACCCATGTATAAATTGTATAAAAGAATGTACCTTCCGACTTGACAAAGTTGTAGATGAAAAGGAGAAAAAAGATGAACGAATTACTGAAAAATCTGAAAAAAGAATCTAATTACCGTTATACTGAAAATGGCGCTCTTACTCATAAGACCACCTTTAATAAGGTGCTTGATATGTTTGGTATGGGTGGCGCGATGCGTAATCGCTCTGAGGATGACATTATTACAATGTTTAAGGGCGCTTATGAAGAAGAGCCCACGTTGGCTCTTCGCTGTTTGTTCTACCTGCGGGACGTGCGTGGAGGTCAAGGAGAACGGCGCTTCTTCCGTATCATCCTCCATTGGATGGGCAACTATATGACTGATGAGGTTGAACACCTTATTCCTATGATTAGTGAATATGGCCGCTGGGATGATCTCTTTGAACTCTTCGGCACTAAGTGTGAGCCTGCGATGCTTGGATATATTCACTATACCATCTCTAAGAACGAAGACCATCTTATTTATAAATGGCTTCCTTCTATCAACGCCTCCTCTCGCACTACTAAATCTCGTGGTCGCAAGATTGCCACCGAATTTAATATAACTGAACGCGAGTATCGTAAGATGTTGACTGAAGGCCGCAAGGCTTGTAATCTGGTCGAATCTCTGATGAGTCAGAATCATTGGGATCAGATTGCCTTTGATAAGTTGCCTTCCCGCGCGGGCCTTCTGTATAAGAGAGCATTTATGCGCCGTGAGGAAACTAAGGCACGGTATGCCGATTTTATGAGCAATGAAAAGACCAAGGTCAATGCTTCGGTACTTAACCCTGTAGAAATTGCTCATCAGATCTTCAACTATAACAGTTGGAATCGTCCGAGCGATACCGAGCGCAGCGCTTGGCAGAAATACTGGGACAACTTGAAGGACTATTATAATGGCCGTGAAGAACCCGGTATTGCTGTCGTAGATGTTAGTGGCAGTATGTATGGTCAGCCTATTGAAGCCGCAGTCTCCATGGGCGCATATATTGCCGAACGTGGTAAAGGCCCTTTCCAGAATCATTTCATTACGTTCAGCAGCAACCCTGAACTTGTAGAGTTTAGTGGTGTGGACGTGTATGATAAGTTTATGCGCGCGAGATCGGCTGAATGGGGCGGAAGCACTAATATCGAAGCCGTTTTCAATTTGCTTCTTGATACTGCTCGTCGGAATCATGTATCAAAAGAAGATATGCCCAAGACTCTTTATATCTTCAGTGATATGGAGTTCAATGGATGTATCACTAGTGGGCCCGTATCTTACGATCGTTGGGCTTCTTCTGGCCGTCCTCTTAGTGAGTGTCAGATCAATACGGTCATTGAAGAACAGGCTCGTAAATGGCGGCAGTATGGTTATCAGATTCCTCGTGTGGTATTCTGGAATCTTGATGCTCGTCATGATAATATCCCTGCTATCGGAGATGGATTCTCCTATGTAAGTGGATTCTCCATGAACATGGTAGAATGTATTCTCTCTGGCAAAGATGGATATGACCTTTGTCTAGAAAAACTGAATAGTGAACGCTATCAGCCAATCTCTAGTGCCCATAAATAATCTATCATCTCCTATAATGAAAAAGTCAAGTTTAAATACTTGACTTTTTTCATTTTTTCTGTTATAATTATAGTATAAGGAGTGATAGTATGACAAATACTTATGGTTATAATAGAAAATCTCGTGAAGAAGATGAGGCGATCTTTAAGGCAGTAAAGCGTCATCATAATGCTGTCGCGGCAAAAGGTTATCTCGTTGTAATGACTAGTTTGGTAGGAAGCCAGAATTATGATCTTGATAATGATAATAGTGATATTGATACTTTTAGTTTTATTTATCCGCCTTTAAGCGATCTTTCCTTGGCGCGAGAACCATATGCGGGAATGTTTGAACTAAAAGATGGTCATTGTGAAATAAAAGATATAAGGTTAGCATTTAATCTATTACGTAAAACCTCGCCAAACAGTGTAGAATATTTTACAAGTAAATATAAAATTTACAATCCAATATTTGAGCCTATTCTAAAAGAATATCTAGAAGATAATATTAGAATATGGAATATGATACATTGTAATTATAATCATATGCTGAGCGCGATAGCTGGTATGGCGCATCAACTAACAAAACGTAATATGCCAGGAGGCAAACGTTTTAGTCATGCACTCAGATTAGATGATATGTACTATCACTTTATACATAGTCCAAATGCAAGTGCGGTTTTAGACTTGCGCGCGGGCGGTAATAGAGAGCTGGCTTTTATATCTAAGCACGATAAAGAAAATGAAAATGAATATGATAATCAATGTCAGCAGATTGCGAATAAATTAGATAATTGTAAGGACAATTTTACTTTAAATGAAGAACAATTAAAAATACAACAATATGGGCTATCACTGATTGATAGCCTTCAGTGGAAATTATTTAAAAAATATTTGGAGGAAGTTAATAAATAATGGCACTAGATATTTATGCTGGAAAGCATGTACTGTATAAAAACGGTAATAGCGGATGGCTTGTTGGTACTCTTCAAGAAACAAAAGCCGCTGAAGTAAATGAGCAGGGAGTATGGCTACCCGTAGTACCAAAAGGCATGAGTGCTGAAGAAGAAATTCATTGGGCAGAAATCAATAATATCTTTCTTGAAGCATTTCCTCTGGATGATTGGGTTAAAGATTATCCTAAATATTATATGACAAAGAAAGAGTATATTGCTTTTACAGAAAATGAAGATTTTGAGCGCGCGCGAGAAACCGCATATTTTACTGACGGAGAATATGTCTATTATCCAGTAAGTAAGTTTAGTAAAAGTTGGATTGAAAAGCAACCATTTGAATATGTTGTAAGGAGCGATTAAATGATAAAATTATCTTTACCTGGCTTTTATGTACATTTTAAATTCGTTAAAATGTTTCTCGTATTTTATAATGAACATCCAGAATACTTTTATAAAGATAGAATAATTGATAGTTTTTATGATGCCGATCCTAATGTTTTATGGCGTGGAGGCAGGACTCCTCGTATAAATGAATATATATCTATGGATGAAATTCTAAATGAATTTAATCAATATCCTAATATTAAACTACGTCATACATTTACGAATTGTATGTTAACAGAACAGTTAATAAATGATTATTTTTGTAATTCCTTTGTGGAAAACTTCATTCGTCCTCAAGACGAAGTTATTTTAAATAATCCATTATTAATTAAACATTTTAAAACTAATTATCCTCAAATTCCAATTATTTATAGTACTACTTTAGGAATCACTGATATCTCGCGTATAAATGAAATAACTGAAAAAAATATTTATGTTCTCAATTATAATTATAATAATGATAATAAATATATTCAACAATTAAAAAATAAAAAGAATGTAGAAATTTTATGTGCTGAACCGTGCGTAATAAATTGCCCTTATCGTTATAAACACTATCAATTAATTAGTGAAGATGTATTATCTTTACGGCCAACTGAAGATTATAATTGTCCTTTTAATATGGAATCTAAACCATTTATTGATATTATGAGTTTACCTCATGCAATTACTAATAATCGTTTAAAAGAATTAGAACAGCGTGGTTTTCAATATTTTAAAATATCCGGTAGAACTAACCCAATCCCAAGATGGCTAGAAACTTTAGTATATTATTTAATATTACCAGAATATAAAGAGTATGTTCGTCAACTCTTATTAGATGACTGGTGGTGATTATATCAACTACTTGATAAATGTCAAGTAGTTGATTTTTTTTTAAAATTCTGATATAATATAAGTGTAAAAGAGAGGAGGATAGATATGCCAGTAGCTAAAACCTATGAAAAAATGGCACAGCAGGGAGAACCGTTTAAAGAAAATGGTCGTATGTATGTAAATGTTCTCGCGCCAAAAGGCATTAAGAAAGTACGTTGGTATACAGAAGTAGAATATAAGCGTATGTATCCGGACGCCGTGGTTGAACATACTTCATCTACATTTAATGCTCGTCATGCCTTTGGTTTTGATGAAAAAGGCTATATCCTTCTTTATAAAGGAAGAAATGTAGAAGAATGGGCTGAGAATGATAGGACAAATATTTGGTTTAATCTTATATTTGGATATTATACTCCCAGTAAATTTGAATGTCCAAAATTAACTGATGGCATTGAGTCGGTTGTATTAAATTGGGACGATGTTGCTGCGAATGATATTAGTATTAAATCCGACGATGAGGTAAAGAAAATCGTCGCCGCGATGTTAAATGATGAAAATAGTAGTAATTTTCAAGGCAATGTAAATGATTGGCTTCAAAAATTGGTTGTCGTAAAAGATAAGAAAAGCAAAGAAAGTCATTTTGGAACCAAACATACATATACATTAGAAGATAATGAAGGTAATATGTATATGTGGGAAACCGGGGCAAAAGATTACTCTATTGAGCAGGAAGTTTCCCTTAAAATGAAGGTTAAAGACCATAAGGAAATCAATAATACAAAAATAACTATAGTGTGGTATTGTAAGGAGTGTTAATATGAATTTAACGTGGGATAGACGGTACGATAAATGGGAGCAGCATATTAAAGATAGAGAGCGTTGTAATACATGTATGTATGACGCACCTGAAGGAGAACTATGTTGTAAGCACCAGTGCGGTGAGTATAGTTTTTGTACAAATTGTAAAGCTAAATGTCGTGCTGGCAAAAAGTTATGTGAGAAGTGATACTAATGAAAATATTAAATCAACGTTATTACGGTATGATTGCTAGATGTAATAATTGCGGCGCAATTCTAGGCTATGAGCCTAATGATGTAAATAGCGCACAGAATGTTAAATGCCCGCAATGCGGTTTTACTTTATGGGTACCATTAAATTCTACTTATGATGGAGTTATTAAAGAAAGCGAGGAAAAAGAAAATGATCCTGTGGTTTGAGAATAGTCTGGGCATTCGGCGGCAAATCGCCGATTGTGATACTTGGAATGATGTATCTTATTGTATTGAAAAATTTATTGAACAAGCTAATGAAAATAAGCCAGCTGGCGCCCCAAGATTTAAAAGCTATTATAAGCGTGTCTGGGAGGAAGATGGAATGACGACAATTGATGTTGGCTCTCATACTGAATTTTTTTACTGGGAGGGTAAGTATGCTGAAAACAGTTAATTTTAATGATGATGCTCATAAATATATTGCACAACTTGAAGCAAAAAATGAAAGACTTCAACGTGAGGTAAATTCATTAGAAAATGCTTGCCGTATGCTAAATTATGAAAACGAACAGGCAAAAAAAGATAAACTGCTGGCAGATGCAATAAGAACTATTATAAAAGAATGGAAAATATAGTGAGGATTTGTGATAATGAGCAATGAATATAAAGATTGGATTTGGGATACTATTCAAGAAGTTGTTTTTGATCGTAATTTAATAGATAAAATCACTAAGATTTATCCTATTCCAGATAAAGGCGAACCTTATTATATAGAAGGTTTAAAAAATCTTCAGCAAGTAAAATATTATGTATATTATCTACCAGAAGAAGGATGGCTCTGTGAGCGCCGGGAGTTAGATTAATACATATGTTAAAGTTGATAGTGTATAATTTTTTGACATTTGGTAAAAATTCTGATATAATATTAGTGTAAAGAGAAAGGAGTGAATTAATATGTTGAATGCTAATTCTGAGCGCGAACTCGCCTATGTTGTATTGATTGACGGTATTGAGCCTATTCCTGGCTATGATCGTGTAGAGCACGCAATTGTTGGTGGTTGGCGTGTAATCGTTCAAAAAGGCCAGTTTAAGGTAGGCGACCCCGCTATTTACTTTGAAATTGATTCTCGTGTACCTTCTAAGGAGTGCTTTGCTTTTCTTGAAAAGCGGCATTATAAAGTTAAGACTTTGAAGATGTGTAAGACTTTGTCGCAGGGCTTGCTAATGCACGCTTCTGACTTTGGTTGGACTATTGGTAATGTTGAACCTGAAACTCCATATATTATGGATGATGAACGCATACCTCATTATGTAAATGATGAATCTCGCTTCCTCACCAAGAAACTTGGCGTAACCTATGTCGATGATGAAGATAATTCTCGTAAGGCTCCTTCAGTAGATAAATACAAGAAGATGGAGATGCGACATCGCAAGCTGTTTAAGAATCCTGTAATTCATTGGTTTATGCGTTATAAGTTTGGTCGCAAAGTAATGTTTTTCTTCTTTGGTAAGAAGAAAGATAAGAAAAATGGTTGGCCTTCTTGGGTCCAAAAGACAGACGAAGAAAGAGTACAGAATATGCCTTGGATTCTTAATAGCACCGATAAGTGGATTGCTACTGAGAAAATTGACGGCACTTCTACTACTTTCACCATGAAGCGTGGCAAATTCGGACGTAAGTCTTTCTATGTCTGCTCTCGTAATGTATGCTTCGGTGAAGAAGATAAACCTTGCTACTACGATACGAATGTATATTGGGAAATGGCTAAGAAATACGATATTTACAACGTGCTTTCTGCTATGCTTGATGCTCATCCTCATGATGAATGGATTACTCTTCAGGGTGAAACCTATGGTGCAGGTGTACAGCGGCGTGAATATTCTCTTGATGGTCATGATTTTGCGGCTTTTAACTTGATTTTCTCTTCTCGTGGACGTGTTGGAACTGTAGAAATGATTACTATTTTGAGTGAATATAATGTACCATGCGTACCTGTAGTAAAAGCAAATATGACCTTTACAGATAGATTTGCAACTGTAGAAGATATGCTTCTCTGGGCTGAAGGCAATTCTCAAGTAGATGGACTTCCGCGTGAAGGAATTGTATTCCGTACTCTCGACGGACAGAAATCTTTCAAAGCAGTAAGTAATAGTTTCCTACTTAAATATCATGGGTGAGAATATGACAAGAATACCTAAACAAGAAGTTCTTAATGGCTTACGCATCGAACGCGAATGCGTAAGCCGCGATTGTGATAGAGATTGTGCCAATTGTGATATTGTACAAGAACGCGATTGGCTTCTATTAGTATATGACAATGCTATTAGAATGTTGGAGGAATTATGTTTGGACTAACTCTTAATGAGTTTAAAATCGTTGCAAGTATTATTTTGATTATTATCTATACCACTGCGGTGATTATTAAATGGAGGAATAAATAATGAAAAAGAATTGGAAACTTATTATACTAATTGTTATGTTACTTACTACGGTAATTCTTCTATCGAGCTGTACAGAACATAAAACCGGTAATCGTATTACTGGCGGAAAAGATGTTCAAACATTTACTTATGCCTATGTTGTACTCGATGGACAAGAAATTGTCAAAGGTGCCATTACGCAATGGCGCGATTATGATGATAGCGATGTCGTACAGGTGCTTATAAATGGTAAGTATTATTTGACGCACTATTCAAATGTTGTAATGATTGCTGACCCAGAACAAGGTGCACTTAATTATGGTGACGTAAGTTGGCAAGGAGTGAAAGAATAATGAGACTCTGGCATACATCCCTAATTTCTGCTTTACCGCGCGAGCAACTTGTGGCGCAATGGAGAGAATTAAGTGCCATAGCAGGGAAAATTCAGCTTAATGGAACTCCTAATCACGTACTAGTTAATTTTGTTACTGATTATGACTTTGACCACTTTATTTCCTATGCCTATTATATCAGACAGGAAATGACCGCGCGAAAATATCGAACAATGAATAGCGTTTGGGAAAAAATTGTTTCGCTTAAACCAGATTGGACTCTTTTACCGCTAGAAGAAGTATATAAAAATAAAATGAATGACTTCTATCTAACAGTATGTTATTACAATCTATATGAAAAATATGATTGCGGTATGTTTGACAACTTTGATGAAATTGAATCTATATATAGAAAGGTGATTTATAATGAGTAATGAGGCACGGCGGTTGCGGTATCTATACCGTATCAATCTAATGGAACAGCGGGATGCTGAGGGCAATAAGCATTTGATTGCTAAGCTAAAACGCAGACTGCGTAAACTTGAGGCCGAATGAACGGCCTTTTTTATTTGACTTTTTTATTAAATTATATTATAATTTTTATGAGGTGAGAAAAAGATGAAGTATGAATATGATCCTAATGATGCTTTATGGGATGAAGCTTATGAATGGTCCTATCAACGCGCAAGAGAAGAAGGCGATGTAGATTTAGACTATGATGAGGATTTGATCGCCGCTTGGGCCGATGAATATTATGACTATTTAATACATAGAAAGGATGATTATAATGCATGATATTTTTTATTTTACAGATGTACATGGGATGTATGATTTATATAAAGCGGCAATTGATTATTGCTTAGAACAAGACCCAGAATGTATGATTCTATACGGCGGTGATGCGTGCGACCGCGGGCCTGATGGATATAAAATTATGAAAGAACTACTGACACATCCGCAAGTAAATTATTTAAAGGGAAATCATGAAGATATGTTCGTTTGTGCTGCGCAAGCTATTCAAAAAGATTATAAAGGCTCATTTGATGAACAGCATATTTCTGATTATTTATATTATAGCCAACTATCAGAGAGTGGAGAATATAGCATTAAAAATCATTTATACAATGGCGGATATCAACTATTACATGATTGGATGCTGGATGGTATGCCACAAGATTTTGTAGAGAAAATTAATAATTTACCTATTACATTTTCATATGGAAATATGGACTTTTGTCACGCAGGAGGAAGATATAAAGAATTTTTATCCGCCCAGAGCGCAGAGTATGAAAATGTTAGGGTGAGTGAAGATGACCAACTTATGCTCTTATGGGATAGAAATTATTTAAGTCAGGGTTGGCGCCAAAATCGTATTTGTATATTTGGACATACGCCTGTAACTTATTTAGCCGCGAAATATTATGGAAAAGATAAGAGTTTAGCGGCTATGAAACCTTGTTCTTATATTGGACAATTAGATGATAAATGGACTGGTAAAAAAATTGATATGGATACCGGCGCATTTGTAAGTGGAAAATTATATGTACTTAATTGTTTAACTTTAAAAGCGCAAGGAATTATTGATAAAGATATTAATAACGAGAAAGTGAATAAGCATACAATTGAAAAAATTGAAGTGATTCAACTCTAATAAAAATACATATCTTTAAGGAGAAAGCCACTCTTATTTGAGTGGTTTATTTATTATATGGAGGTGAAATCATGGCGATTAATAAAGACTTGTATAAAGGCACATTTAAAAAATATAAAAATTTAATGTTTTATGATGGTCATGAAGTAGATTATTTTTACTTTTTATCTCTATTAACTTATACAGATAATGATCCAGATTATAATTCACTAGCTAACGAAATTGTTATGCAGGGCGCCGCAGCATTAGCTAAGCCGCCATTATTCAGAGAAACTAATAGTAGCGAGATGCCAGCTTTAATGCAATTGCAAAAAGCTTTAGAATTTTTATAGAAAGCGGTATAGTATGAGCGTACAAACGAAATTCAATATTTTAAATAGAAATTTGCCATCTTAAAAGATAGTTTTTCTGCTGAAGAAATGAAAGAAATTAAAGAAATTACACAGTTAGAAAAATTATTCGCAGACGGCGGAAAAGGCAAATTCGATTATAATTATATGATAGTATTAATTAATATATTAGAATAGGGTTTAAAGTAGACAAAAACAGTAGCACAATATGAAGAGAATCGCATTACAACTATTGCATAGTAGATGGCAAAAATTAAACAATCACGTAGAAAATAGCTAGATGGATTATGGAAAAAACAAAATGGCTTAGGAAAAAATGATACTATTAATTAGAATGATCCTAAATATATCGAATATATTAAAAAAGCCAATAAAAAATTTCATCGAAATATTGAAGTTTCATATGTAACACACGGTAATTTATCTTCTCCTCTTGATGATAAAAAACGTAAACGTATTTGGGGTGCAAAAAAATATTTAGCAGATATTCCAAAAACAGTAGATGTTAAAGTAGGAGAGTGGATTACATCGCATATTCAAGAAATTTTTGAATCAGAAATATATATGAAACAATTTGAAGAATTAGCTTCAGAATATTTATCCACTGGAAAAGCAAACACTTCTACTGTTCGAGAAATGCTAGTAAAATCAATAATCAATGACGGTGTAAAACATACGGTTGAAATTCTTGAAGGGGCTTATAAAGAGTTACCAACAGATGAATTTATTAAAACATTAGAAGAACAAATTCAAGAAACACGCGAATATAAAATTTCTGGCTATTATTCTAATTTTGGACAATATGGTCGTCATTTAGATTTTTTTGACTCTAAAACATTAAAAAATGGACAAGAAGTCGCGGATGGTCTATATGATGCATATAGTAATTTAATTAAAGAATTAACTAAGACAAACCATAAACGAACTAAAGAAGAAACACAGCTCATGGCCGCTGTCAAATAGCGTGGACATTTACAAACATACACTCGTATGATTTCTTTAATTAATAAATTAGAGTCCGCAGAAAGAAAATGGGATAAGTGGCAACAAGATATTGCCTCAGGTCGCAGAAAGCAAGATAAAATGACACAAATTAATTTAGGATCAGACGGATATGGTGGAGACGTAATTGTACAAGTAAAAATTACTGCTAAGGGTGTAGAATTTCTAGGAGAATATGAATCACAAGATAGCGGGCAAGTATTAAACAGTGCATTGAATAGAACCTCTTTAATGAGAAAGGTTGGCAACGGTAGAACAAAGGCTACTACAATTAAAGGAGCTGTTACAGGATTAAAAACAAAAATGAGTCATAGTTTAAGAAATGATTTATCAACTTCTATCGCATTTATCATGGCAAATCCTAAAAATAATAGAACATATGAGCAAGTTACAACTGCATTTGAAAAAGCCTTAACAGGATTAAAACTATCCGTAGGCGGCCCAAAATTATCAGAAATCGCTCCGGGTATATTATAGGCAACAATACAAGGTACATTAGACGTACATCATCCAGGCTCAATAAATAGACGTAATGATATGATTACGATTACACTTCAATATAATAATATTCATTTAGAATCAACATTAACAGAGATTATGAATCTACGCGCAGAAGAATTGGTAGATAGATTAGATCCAGAAATAGCAAATATATAGAAAAACTATATTACAGATTTTGAACACAAGTTTTATCAAAAAATGAGTAAACTTAAAAGTACTGATGCAAACTATAATAGTTTAGCAGAAAATGAAAAAATCTGGTTTGAATACTATCAAGAATAGTAGAAACGTTTAAAAGATATTTAGGAATTAGGAACCGAACTTGATAGTGAATGGGGTCAATATGTAGAAAATGCTAGAAAAGAAGGGCGATCTGAAGAAGAAATTAATGCACAGAGAATAACCATTTTAGAATCATTAAAAGATAGTTTCTTCATCTCTGATACTATGAAAACATACAATTAGTATCAAAATAATTTAGGCTTTGGTGGCGCAAGTTTAGGAGCAAGCGTAGAAGCGCAACTTGCTAATTTAAATACATTATTTACAAAAGCCGGATGTCCCATTTAGGACTCGGATTTATTATGGTTACGCAGTGCTATAATCAATTGTTCTCCTGTTAGCATCGTTGGTGAAAAAAATAAAAACATAATAGAAAATTATTTAAGTTCTATGGCGGCATTAGCAATGTTTGATGAAGGCAGTGCTGAGGCTCAAATTATTGATGATTTAAACAAAAAAGTAGAGGAGCGAGTAAAGACTAGCCCAAATATTTTACATTTATACCGAGTAAATGGTATTTTTGTGCCAGGATCCGTTGTATTGTCGCGTACGATAGAAGAATTATCTAAATGTTTAGATGCTGGTACGCGCTCTTTAGATATGACGTTATCCAAACGTGGTGCTGGCGTTACAATTATTAATACGATGAATGAAGGATTAATTCCTAACAGGTCTACTACCAGTAAACGTTATCCCGTGGAGGATACGGATCCATGGGGAACAGTAGCCAGTGCTACTGATTCACATGTAAAATTAAAAATAATGTTTTTAGCTGGTTTATTAGATATAGTAAATGATATGAATAAAATTATGGGTAATATACAAGCACCGTAATTTATTATATTTCTTCCAAAAGGAGGTGATACCAATGTCAAAATTTACTGACTTCTTCATGGGTTTCAAACGTCGCTATGATGCATAGGTCATTCGCAACAAAAATATGGACGATTTTCTAGCAACCGCAAAAGATAACTTCGATAAAATTGGAAAGATGAATACCGCAATAGACAATATCGAAACAAAAGTAGGAACACTCGAATCCAAAGTTGATAACCTACAAACTAATATGACCGCTATGAGCGAACATTTGGAAGTTATCGGAAGAGGGACTAAAATTGAACTCCTAGAAACGCTACATCGGAGGAAAAAATTATTGACTGAACGAGGATGGAAGACTAAGGAAGAAATGAAAGAAGTCGAAGAACTCTACGAATTATACAATAAAAAACTACAGGGTAATGGTTAGGGCACTGACTATTATAATGAAATATGCGCTCTACCTGAAAGAGAAATTCCAAATAATTGACATTTTGCTTAAATTATTGTATAATATATTTAAGTAAAGGAGGATATTGTATGATACAAGAGAAGAGAAGCAAAGCGCAAATTGCCCAACTTGAAATATATACAGATGGCTCATGTAAAAAGTTAGGAGCCAACGCAACATTTGGCGGCTGGAGCTTCATCGCTCTTCGTGGAGGAGAACGCATTTATGAGGTTGCCGGAAGCGAATATGGGACCACAAACCAGCGTATGGAATTATTGGCGATACGCAATGCCTTAGAGTTCGCGCAAAAGAATCGGCATCCAAATGAAAATGTTATTATTTATAGCGATTCAGCTTATGCTATTAATTGCTATACACAAGAATGGTATACTAATTGGCAACGTAATGGTTGGACCAATTCTAAGGGTGAAGATGTAGCGAATCAAGATCTTTGGATTGAAATAATTCCATATTTTGACAACTTTTGGTATCATTTTTCTAAGGTTAAAGGCCACGGTTCTAATTATTGGAATAATGAATGCGACCGATTGGCTCAAATAGAATCTCAACAACTAAAAGATAATTTTAAAGGAGAAAACAATGGATAATAGTATTTATGAAGTTGAACGTGATGATTATGCTGGTTTTATTGGTCAGCTTAATAAAGAAATGATGGACGTAGAACAGTATTATGAAGAAAATACTACTATTGTTAAAATTAAAAGTAAAAATACTGGCGTCCATTTATGTACTCGAATTATTCCAGAAGATGGAAATGAACATTATTACATTTTTAGTATGCCCGCTGATGATGAGCGAGTCGCGCCAAAACCAATACTAAAAGTAACACTTAATGATAGAGAAGAAGTTCAAGCTTTCTTCAATGCTTTAAGTCAAATACAATCGGAGGCACATAAAAATGACTGAATTATTTACTAATATTCCTGGCGATACAAAAAATCTTGCTACCACTATTTGGGATCTAGCTTACGCTCAGAAAAACCCAGTAGCTGCAGCAAATTTTTTACACAATGCCACAGAATATTATAGAAATATATTATCTGATGAAGAGATAGAATTTCTCCAGTTCTATTTCAATTTACAGATGGAGATGATGAATGATGAATAATACAATAATTATTAGCGGCAAAGCAGGTAGTGGAAAAGATACAGTAGCTCAATTTATGAAAGAAGAATTAGAAAAGCGTGGCAAGCGCGTACTAGTAATCCATTATGGAGACGCGGTTAAATGGGTTCTTCGAGAATTCTTTAATTGGGATGGACAAAAAGATGCGGTAGGTCGCACGCTATTACAGCGTATTGGAACAGATGTAGTTCGCGCGCAATTTCCTAATTTTTGGACAGGAATAGTTGTCGGATTACTTAAAGCCTTTGAGCCATATAGTGACTTTGATATCGCATTAGTACCAGATGCTCGCTTTCCTAACGAAGTAGATATAGCATTAGACACATTACAAAATTGCGTAGCGGTACGAATTGATCGTAGAAATGCTGACGGAAGTGAGTGGATTAACCCTAAATTAACTGATGAACAGCGGCAGCATCCTAGTGAAACTTCATTAGATTGCTATGCTTTTGATTATGTAATTCATAATGATGAAGGTCTTAATACACTTGAAGAAAGTGCTCAATCTATACTAAAAGATCTAAAATTGATTTAAGGAGAAAATATGATTAATTATTTTACTAGTGAACCAATGAAGTATTTTGCTCCACCTTCTACTATGAGTGCGGAGGTAAGACGTGCCAAATTAGAACAAATGGTAGATAGTGGTAATTATCTTTTTGGATTAAAAACAGACGGGAATTGGTCTCGTGCTGTAATTACACCTGAGCGTCAAGCATTACAGACTCGTGGTATTTCCACTGTTACTAAAACTTATGGAGAAATACAGGATAAAGTATTTTTCTGGGATGAAGTTTGTAGCGCTTTTAAAGACACCACAGTTATTCTTGGAGAAGTATATTTACCGGGCGCGATTGATAAAGACGTAGGTTCTATCTTACGTTGCTTAACTCCCAAAGCAATAGCACGACAGAAAAATAATCCATTAAAATGGCGTATATTTGATGTCCTTGCTTTGGATGGAGAAGATTATATGAACGTTAGCTTTGAAGAACGCATTCAATTGATACCAACGGTAGTAAAACGTATTAATTCTTCCCTCGTAGAAGGCGTAACATATTATGAAATGGATGATACATTTTTTGATAAAATGGGCGAGATTTTCGCAACGGGTGGAGAAGGCGCAGTATGCTATCGAAAAGATTCGATATATATTCCCGGGAAGCGCGGTCCGCACGCATGGGATACCTGTAAAGTAAAACAGGAAATTGCCTCAGAAATTGATGCCTTTATTATGAGTACAGTCCCTGGCGAAAAACTATATAATGGTAAAGATTTACCTACATGGCAATTATGGGAAAATCACCGCACCGGAGAAAAGGTTGTTGGTACATATTTTGGAGAGTATCAACTTGGCGGTTCATATATCCCTGTATCAAAAAATTACTTTAATAATTGGCCCGCCGCGATTCAGGTCGGCGTTTATGATAGAAATGGAAATGAAGTACCATTGTGTAAAGTATCAGGATTAACAGAAGAATTTAAGACTTCTTTACGCGATGATCCTAATAGATGGATTGGTTGTCCTGTTACTATTGGTGGCATGATGGTTTCATCAGCTAAGGCAGATTCAGAAGGAAATGGTATCTCTATTCGCCATCCGCTTTTGAAACGAATTAGAGAGGGCGATTTACTAAAAGAAGATTGTACTTTAGCGAAAATATTTAATGAGGCGTAATTGCCGAAGGAGGTTTGTATGGATTTAGATGAACTATTTAATACTATGCAAACATATGGATTTGATCCTATGATTTATCAATATTTTAATCAACTAATGAATCATAGGACTATCATATTTAATTGTGATGTATAGGAAGATATTATAGAGAAGGTATATATTCCTCTGAGAGAATTTGAAAATGATGATTCCAATGAACCAGTTACTATTATTATGAATAGTAGCGGCGGCTCTGTTTCTGATGGTTTCTTTCTTGCTCATTACATTTCTCAGTATTCTAAACCACTAAATATTATCGTGCCTGGGTATGCTTGTTCAATGGCAGCTGTAATATTAGCTGGCGGCGGTAAAAATGAAAATGTAATTAGGAGTTGTTTTCCCTGTTCTTATGCTTTAATTCATGATGGCTACGTGGCGTTATCGGCACAAGAAACAAAAACTGCGAATGATATCATGGCATTTAATGATAATATTGATAAACAAATTAGGCAGTTTTTTATTGATAATACCAATATTACAGAGGAAGAATATGATTCTCATAGTCGTCGTCAATGGTTTTTAAATGCGCAGCAAATGTTAGATACAGGACTAATTGACAAAGTTTATGGGAAAACTAAGGAGTGAGATTATGATTACTCGTTGGGCTGATACATCAGCCTTATTACATTAGGACGGCCTAATTAATCCATAGGCTGATTTAACAATAAGTACAATTACAATAAAAGAATTAGAGCATATTAAAAACGGTAATGATGATAGGGTTAAGTTTAAAGCGCGTGAAGCTGTACGATCAATTTTAACTTCTAATAAGTTTAATGTGGTATTATCAGATAATAAAAAAATTGATAAAATGCTTAAAAAATATTCATTTTTAAGCGACATACCAGACCATCGTATTCTTTGCGCCGCAGAAATCGAAGCTATTGAATAGAATAAAAATATTATATTCTTAACCAGCGATGCTTTATAGTATCTATTTGCTATGCATATGCCGCACCTTGAAGCAGTATATCCAATGGGTACTGAATTGATTGAGAAATACGAAGACGAGTGGGCTGGTTGGGGTAAATATTATCCAACAGAAAAAGACATGGCTTTACTTTATGCCGATCCAAAAATCAATAGTTTAAGATGCAAAACAAATGAATTTGCTGAAATATATGATGGTAGTCAATTAAAGGATTTAGTGTTTTGGACTGGACAAGAATATAGACCTTTAAAATATAAAGAAATTAAAAGTGATTTCTTAGGCCAAACTATTCGTCCATTAAACATTGAATAGAAAATGGCTTTTGACCTTTTACAAAATCCTAATATTCCAGTAAAACTTCTAACTGGTGTCCCTGGCAGCGGAAAAGATTTTCTAATGTTTTTACACGCTTGGGATCTAGTATAGAAAGGTAAAAAAGATAAAATTATTTTTATTCGTAATCTAGTGCCATTCAAAGATGCGCCCGAAATTGGATTCCTTGAAGGATCCTTACAAAAGAAAATTGAATGGGGTCTTGGCCCTATCGCTAGCATATTAGGTGAAGAAGGCTTAAAAATGGCAGAAGATGCTGGGCAAATTGAAGCAGTTAATTTAGGTTTTATTCGCGGAATGAGCTGGGATAATGTAATTTTATATGTTTCAGAAGGACAAAATATTACTGGTGGTGGCTATAAATTATTAGTTAGCCGCTGTGGAAAAGGAACAGAATTGTGGATTAATGGTGATACATTACAAACAGATGGCAAAAAATTTGAAAGTAATAATGGTATTGAACGTATGTTAAGAGCATGGAGTGGAAATAAATTATTTGGCACTGTAAAAATGTTAAAAACGGAGCGTTCGGTCGTGGCCGAATTAGCTTCGTCTTTATAAGTGGGCGAATGCCCTCGGACCGTTACCATTTGGGACAATTCAATAGAATTGTCCCTCTTTTTTTATTTGACTTTTTTCTAAATTCATGATATAATAAAGAAAAATGGAGGAATAAAAATGGATTATAAGTATTTTACTACATTCTGGTCTGACTTCAGTATTGCTGAACACTTTGGTAAAACCGCGATTGAAGACACAGCTAAGCGAGCATATGAAGAGTGGAAAGATGATGTACCATACCTAACTGAATTGGTAATGGTTATCAATCACAAATGCTGGGATCATTATCGCAATGGCAATAATACGTTATCTAGTCTTTATGGTGATATGTATTATGAATATTATGATAAAGCTATTGATTACTTAGATAAGAATGGTAGTAAAGATCAAATAAGCTATTTTATTCAGACATTAGATTAAGGAGAAAAGATATGGAGAACTTTTATGACAAACTAATTGATGAATACTTTAATCGTCACCCAGATGCAGGACTCGCTTGGTGGATGCTACCACTTGAACAGCAACCTGAAGGTTTCAAGCAAGAAATGTATGATATTCTTTGGGATTTGACGCATAAGGAGGATAAGGATGAATAAAAAACCACTTGGATATTTAGGTGGAGACATCATGACACACGGCTCTAATCTTGCTCGACAAGAAGAATATGACAAATTTAAAGAGGCTCATATTCCAGGAGAAGTATATAGCCCAGTTCAGAACAAATCTATTAATGACAAATCTAATATGACAGAAGAGGAGAATAATCATTTAGCAGAAAAGATTGTTGCCGCCGATGTAGAACGTTTATGGAATAGTGATTATACTGTTCTATGCCCTGAACAGAGCGCTATTGGTACAATGTGTGAAATGGGCATTCTTTATGGATGGAAGTATATGGCAGACAAACTATTAAAAATACTAGAACAAGCTGAAAAAGAGAATTGGACAACTGAAGATTATGAATTTAAGTTGGAACAAGAAATTAAGCGTATAGTAAATAAAAAGAATTATGCCCATTATTTTGATATTCGTACAAATCATCTAAATGAAAAAGATTGGCGCCGTAGTTTTTCTATTAATCAATTTCTTTATGGAATTATTCTCGCGGCAACTGCTGACGGAACATTACATAATTCCTTTGATGAAATTCTTCCTCTTCTACAGAAAGAATATATTAAAGAAGAACAACTAACATTTGAAACAGATTGGAGGTAATAATATGACACTAAATGATAAAGTTAAGGTTGGAGATGCAACCACTAGTACAAGTACATCTACTACCACTTCTCAATGGTAGACTTATAATCCTTATAAAGCAGAGAAGGGCTGGGAATGCCCACGCTGTGGCCGCATTAACGCACCTTGGGTAAGACAATGTGATTGTTCTAGAAGTTATGAAAAATGGGATATTACTTGGAACAAAGATGATTATACAAAACCCTGGTGGTATGATTATAAAGTTACTTGTAATGGAACTCCTATATAGACACAAACGGAATCTACTGTATATCAAGTTGACGGTAGCAATTGTAAAGATTCAGTTACTGGGACTTGGGTAAATGTTCCAAAAACTTATACTAATTCAGTAAAGGGGTAAATATTATGTTATATGGAATTAATGATAAACTTCCTGCAAAACGACTATTCGTGGCTGCGATGCAACAGGTTATTGCTTGCTTTGTAGCTACAGTACTAATTCCACAGATTTGTGGAGTACCCATCGCACCAGCTATGTTAGGCGCTGCTTTAGGCACATTGTTATATCAGCTATTTACTAAAGGCCAATCGCCAATGTTTATTAGCTCCTCTGGTGCCTTTGTCGCGGCAGTACTTGGCGCCTTAGCACTTGGAACTGCACCTAATTATCTTGCAGTATTTATTGGTGGTCTAATTGTATGTCTTGTATATTTTGCTGTAGGCTTAGCAATTAATCACTTTGGTACCGCTTGGATTAATAAAGTATTACCACCAGTAGTAATCGGTCCTATTGTTGCTGTTATTGGCCTTAATTTGGCGACCTTCATTCCTACGTACTTTCAGATTAATGGACAGTATAGCCTAATTGGATTTGGACTAGGTATGCTAACACTAATTATTACAGCTTTAATTTCTCACTATGGAAAGGGATTTATTAAGAATCTACCTTTCCTTGTGGCTATTCTTATTGTATATGCTTTCGCAGCCTTGCTAACAGTATGCGGAGTTAAAATTATTGACTTCAGTGTATTTAATGGAGTAAAACTATTCCAGCTACCGGACTTTGCTTTCCTACATTTTAGTACTTGGGATTGGGGCTATCTGCCGCAAATTCTTCTACTGTTCCTACCGTTAAGTCTTGTTACGATTTGTGAGCATACGTCAGACCATAAGGCATTAAGTGCTGTAATCGGAACTGATTTAACACAAAAACCCGGTCTCGGACATACTCTCATGGGTGATGGTGCGGCTACAGCTCTTGGCACTCTAATTGGTGCGACCCCGAACACCAGTTACGGGGAGTCTGTTGGTACCACAGGTTTTAGTAAGATTTGTTCTAAATATGTAATTACATTAGCTGCAATCATTATGGGTATTGCCGCATTTATTGGTCCTCTTCAAGCATTCCTTGTAAGTATTCCCAGTGCAATTTTTGGTGGTTGTGCGGCCATTCTCTATGGTTACATTACCCTATCTGGTATTCGTACTATAAAGGATAGTAATATCGACCTTAATGATAATAAGAATGTTACTATTATCGCGGCTGTATTAACACTTGGTGTTTCCGGCGCGGTTTGTAACTTTGGAGTAGTAAGTATTGGAACTACAGCACTTGCTATGCTGGTAGGTATTGTGCTCAACCTAATTCTAAAGGAGAAAAATAATGGAGAGAGGATTGAGAGCAAAAACTAATATTATTGAAGATACATCTACAATAGATATTAAAGATCTATTCGATAAATTAGGAATTGAAATAAAAGATGAAACTACTAAAGTTCTTACCAAATTAAGTGAAGAATGGGATTCTTTTTCACAGGAAGATAAAGATAAACTTATTGATACTATTTGTAAATTACCTAATTAAATTTGAGGAGTTGAAATCTCAACTCCTCATATTTGACAAATGATAAAAATTATATTATAATTTATATAGAAAATAGAAAGGAAATAAAATGATGCATAAATCGGAATATGAAATTATGCGGCCAATAAGTCCATTGCAACGCTTATATAATATTGAAAAAACTTTATTTCCAGATATAGAAAAAATAAAAAGCAATATAGATGATTTTGAAGAAATACTTGTTGAGATTTATTCAGAAAACAGAAAGCGGTGAAGCAATAATGACAGACCATACTCTTAATTTAATTTATGCTATTAAACAAAGTGGTAAATCATGGAATCAAGCAGTTAGTGAATACATGTCTGCATATTCTGGTTCTTCTATTGAGGAATATGATGAATATAGTCTTAATCATATTTTAAGAGCAGCCTATTGTGATTATATATCTACTTGTGATAATCCCGCAATGGAAGTATATAACTTGTTAGAAATGATGGATAGTTATCCAATGTATTCGCGTGCTCATCATTTAGCAAATTGTATGGGAATGGCGCAAGTAAAAGATAAAGGAAAATTTATTAATGGTTTTAGAGAATGTAATAGGAATGCTGTAAACGTACCAACTATGGATAGGAGGTGAAAGAGGATGACCACAGAGGAATTGAAGAAATTTAAAAATGAAGTATTGTCTATAGCTGTTTTGCCTCCTTGGTGTGAAAGCATAGAAACATTAAAAATGTGGGTTGAGGGGTTTGAAGCATGTCAAAGTCAAATTATTGAGATGATTGATTCGAAAATAAAAAATATGGATCAACAACATTGAAAAGACAGTGAAGTGAATGAGTAATATATTAATTTATTTATTATTTTTTATTGCTGGTATTCTTGTCGGCGCGGGTTTAGTAATATTAACTCAATAAATTTGAGGAGTTGAAACTTCAACCCCTCTTATTTGACTTTTGTAAAATGTATATTAGGAGGATCTAAAAATGTTTGAATCAAAAGAAATTCTAGAAGAAATGTTTCCAATTGGATATATTTATAAAGAAGAACAGGTGAATCAGCGCTTTTACTGCGCTGATGACGTAATCCTTGAAAAAATTAAAACTTATTATGGCTCTGAAAATGTAGAATGGATTTCGCCACATCATGTAATGTATAAACATTATGTAGCCCATACAGTAGATGGATACATTTATGATGGAAAATACTGGTATCCTGCTACTAATGATGCCCAAGGATGGCATATAATTCCAAAAGAGCAGTTAAAGTAATAATTTAAGGGAGTCAAGACTCGACTCCTCTTACTTGACTTTTTATAAAAATTATACTATAATATATATAGATAGAAAGGGGATATTTATATGGGAATGGATTTAAGTATCTATGCCGCGCCAAATCATGAAGTTTTTAATCATGATGGATGGTGGGAATCTGATAGCGTTGAAGAAAAATACTATGCTAGACGATATTGGGATTTAGTAAATCATTGTTCTTTTCTTGACAATTATACACCAGGGAGCTTTAAAGAACTAAATAAAAATAATATAGAAGAACTGGTTAAAATTGCCTGTGAATACCGTAATTATTGGTATACATATGATGATGTCCCGAAACTATGTGAATTGCGTGATGAATATGATTCAATTATAGAATCTGGTAAACATTTATACTTAGAGTATAATTACTAATAGCTTATCATTTGATAAGCATTTTTATATATCGGAGGTGTGGGAATATTGATTGAGAAAATTATAGAGCAATATAAAAAGTTTATGGAAGAGCATTATTCCAGTCAAGGTGAAGCCGCGGAAGATTTACATATTAGTCGTTCACATTTAAATAAAATAATTAATCGCCGCGACAATCCTTCGCTTACTTTACTTATGAGAATGGAAGAGGTTATGGAAAATGGCAAATTTAAAAGCATTATCCCTAACCAGTGATATAGATAAGAGTAAGTATGATGAAGGGGTTTATGGATATATTGCGCCAAAAATGTTTCAAAAAATCAATGAAAAAATTCCTGGTAAGAATGGAAATTGCCGTACACTCCTATATTACTTAATTATGCAGAAACAAAATAGCGATTTCAAGCCTGCAGAAGATACTATTTGTAAAGCTTGCGGTTTTACTAGTACTTCTCGTTATAGAGAGGCTCGCGATAAATTATGTGAATGGGGTCTTATTACTCATATTCCATATAAAGAAATTAGAATAAATTATGAAAAGATAATGGAATAAGTGACCGTTGAAAGGACGGACAGCCGCTGAACGGTCACTTAAATTTTACTATATCTATGGTGTCCGTTGAAAGGATGTACAACCGCTCAGCGATACGGAAGTGACCGGTGAACGGTCGTTGAAGTGTCCGTTGAGCGTACACATAACAAATAAAATATAATAAAACAAAATAAGCGTCGATGTGTGCCCTGGCGGGCACACCGCCGCGAAAGGGGCAAATATGAAAAACTTAACGGATAATAACTTTTTAAAAAATCAAACAAAAGAACAACTTATAATTTATCTTCATAATACAGAACTAGAGCTTGAGAGTTTACGTGATCGAATGTATAAAATAACAGGATGCCGTGATTTTGGTAATCTTGATGGAATGAATGGCACCTGTATTGATTGTTCTTATAATGAAAAAGAATTATTTGACAAATGTTGGAATTTTAAATTCAGTAAGGAGAAATAAATGAAAGTAAAAATTAAAATTTCTTACGAATGGGAAGAAGATATGACCGAAGCCTGGGAAGAGTGGAAATCCGATGGTTATTCTATTGAAGAATTTAAAGAAAAAGAAATATGTTATCAAGATACTATTTCACGATTAGATACCGCCGCGGATAATCATATATGTTATGACTATAAAAGAAATTTAGAGGTAAAATGGGATGAGTAAAACAAATTGTTGTAACTGTGGTGCTGCTCTTGATATCTTTGCGCCAAAATGTGAATATTGTGGTACAAAGAATATTAATATGACTGATATCGATTTAGCTTCTGGCGAAGCCGCGAATTTCATTTTCAAATTACCAAATAATATTAGTGTCAATGGTAATATATATATGTCTATGCTTGCTGTGCCAGAACTAAAAACATTAGAAATGACAAGTGAACCAATAAATATATATGGCGGTTGGAGCGATACTAAATTAGGCTATATAAATAGTTATTCATTAGAAATGGGACTAAATTTACGTGCTGTAAATCGTCCAGATAATTCTCTTTGTTATTTGACAACTAAATAAAATTATGATATAATAAAAGAAAAAGAGGTATACAAAATGGAAATTAATGCCGAAATGAACAAAGTATTTGGACAAGAGATGGCTAAACTTTTTGCCGCGACTATTGATGAAAAAGAATTAAAGGAAAAAGCGCAGCAAGTCTGGCGCGAAATGAATCATCAAGAAAGATCCTATTATAATCCTAGGACTAATTCAAGAATTGAAAGATATATCGAAGATCAGATACTTAATCGTCTTTATGAAAAAATCGAAACTATTCTAAAAGAACCAATTAATGAAGAGGTGCTTGAAAAGAAAGCGCGAGAAATAGTTGATAAAGCTAGACGTGCAGGAGAAGAAGCAATTATACGAGATATGGCTCACCATATGGCAAATAATGCTTTATCTATATATGGTCGTAATGAAAGTATTGTTCAAGAAATACTATCAGAAATGAGTCTACAAAAAGAAAATAATAGAATATACTAACAGGCGGTGAAGTGGAATGCGTGAATTAATATATCGTGATGATTGTGATCTCAATGCGCCATCTATGGATAGAGATGGCATGATACGTGATTTAATGAATGAATATTCTTTAAATTGGGAAGAATGCGATGAAGAGAAAGTCTTTGAATTCGCAAAAGAACTTATGGAGAAGGCACAAAATGTAATTAATACTGCACCTACCATTACCACAGATGAAGTAATTGCTTATAAATGTCCTGAATGCAAAACAGTTAGTATCTTATATAATAACGATGAATTCTGTCCTGTTTGCGGTATTAGGAGGAAATATGGAAATTATTGAAACTATTCCTATTTATGGCCCACCAATTTGGCCAGTTATTACTATTGTTATTGGTATTATAATTACAATTATCTCTATCTCGGCTTTACGTGATACCGAATATGTAGGAATAATTGTAGCTCTTATTGCTATTATAATTATATTAACTGGAATAATCTCTCTGATTATTTTACGGGAAAGTGAATTTGATCATAATGAATATGTAGTACGTATTACTGATATGCCAACTCAGGAATTTATAGAAAAATATGAAATAACAAAACATTTTGACTACTCTGATGTAATTCAAGTAAAGGAGATTGAAAATAAATGAAAGTAATTGCTCGCCCGCTAGGTACGGGTAAAACTAAAGAACTAATGGATATGGCACTTGAGGCTGATGGTATTATTCTTACTACAAATAAACGAGCACTTCAAGTAAAAGCAGAAGCTTATGGCTTTGATTCTCTATGCATTATTGACCTTGCTGATTTATTTTATGGTGATTTTGACCATACTAAGCCGCTATTTGTGCATAAACTTGATGATGTTATGCAAGAATATTTTAAGGCAGATTTTGATCTCGATCTGCAAGGATTTAGTGTTAGAATGGGAGATTAATATGTTTTATAGTTATAAAGATGGTATAAATACAACAATATGTTCTTCAGATGAACTAACAGAGTTAGTACATAATACCGTTAAATATTACGAAGAAAAGGTTGAAAAACTAATAAAGAAAAATAAACAATTATATTCAGATGCAGAATCTATTGTAAGAAAAGATTATGAAAAGCAAATTAATAGTCTTAAAGAACAATTAAGTCTATCATATGGTAAGTTTGCTTCACGAAAAGAAAAAGAAGCATATAAACAGTTCGCGGAAAAGCATATGCATGATAGACAAACATCTATATATAACGGCGGCCGTGCGCCTTATGTAATTCCAACTGGAACTGGTGTTGGTACTATTTTTAAGGTGATATGCCCCATTTGCGGGGAATCAAAGGATATTACAGATACAAATGTGTGGTGATGTTATATGGAAAAATATGATTATAAGCGCGCTCTTATAAATGATCTTAAAGATTGGATAGTAAATAATACTGATATTATGGAAACCAGTATTGAAGATGGGCTTAGTGATGATATATTTAATTGGATTTATGATGAAACCTGGGGTGAAGATGAAATAACAGGCAATGGAATTTTTGGATATGCACCCGCAAGTAAATGTGAAGAATATCTTGCTGGTAATCTTCATCTCGCACTTGAAGCGCTAGACTCATTTGGAGCATCATTTAAAGACTTACTACCAAAAGCTAATGATGAGTTTATTCGTTATCTAGATTGTACTATTAGATGTTATCTTCTAATGGATTGTATTTATATTGCCGTGGAGGAACTTAAAAATGAAATGGGAAGATTATCAAAATAATCAATGGGAACTATATCAAAACCGTGAGAAAACAGATATTGAATGTCCTAAATGCGGCGCTCTGCTTTGGCGCCGAACAGATATGGTTCTTACAAGTTATCCGCCTCAGTTTAGATATGAATGCGATGCTTGCGGATGGGCGGGAAGTGGAAAATGACTGTAAAAGATTTAATTGATGAATTAAAAGAAATGCCGCAAGATTGGCCTGTATGTATTGACGACTATATAGGTTCTATTGAATCCACTGAGGAAACTATTAAAATAGAAAAGAAAAAGTATATTACTTTTCCTTTTACTAACAATGATGAATTTAATTATATAAATTTAAGAGGGCAAAAATTTGACTACTACCCTTACTGATACTAATGAATTTAATTATATAAATTTAATAGATAAAAGATTTAATTATTAATTTATTGTGAGTCAAATATTTAATAAACAAGACAGAGGTTTGACTTTTATAAAAATTATGTTATAATAAATATAGAAAGGGAACAAGATGATGTTTAACTTTCATAAAATTTTTATAATATAAAGGAGAAAAAATATGACTCACGCTACTAGAAACACTACAACCGGACTACAGTTTGAAGAACAGGTACAAGTTAAATCTGAAGGTATTAATCTTACTAAATACAATCTTTATAAATATCTTGACCAAAATAAAATTAATTGGAAAGATATTATTAGTAAGAAATTGCTTCCAGATGAAGCTTACTTTAATCCAAAAACTAAAGAACTTAAAATTTATGAAAAAAAATTTCAGCAGACGGCAGGCTCTGCAGATGAAAAACCTCAGACTTGTGCTTTTAAAATTTATCAGTTTAGAAAAATTGGTAAAGCGATAGGCGCAGAAAAGGTTACTTATACTTATCTTTTAAGTTCTTGGTTTGCTAAACCTGAATATAAGGATATGCTTGATTATATCAAATCTGTAGAAGGATGTGATTATAAAATTATGGAGTGATATTATGGCTTTAAATAAAGGATATTTAACTGCAAAAACCGATAAGGCTTCAGATGAAGTATATACACCAGCCTACGCGGTAAAACCAATTTTAAAATACATTAAACCTAATGATATAGTATGGTGTCCATTTGATATGAATGATAGCGAATATGTTCAATTAATTCGTGCAAATGGAAATAAAGTAATTGCAACTCATATAGATACCGGTGAAAATTTTTTTGAATATGAACCTGAAGAACATTATGATGTAATTATTTCTAATCCCCCATTTTCTATTAAAGATGATATTATTAAGCATCTATATGAAATTGATAAACCTTATGCTATGTTGTTGCCAATTCCTTCGTTACAAGGACAAAAACGCTTCCAATACATGAAGGATTGTCAAGCTCTTATCTTTGATAAGCGCGTGAACTACTACACAGACCCAACTAAGAAGGAAGTACAAAAAGGTGTTAGTTTTGGTTCGTTCTATCTTTGTCGAAACTTTTTACCTAAAGATTTAATTTTTGAAGAACTAGAAGTTTGACTTCTAGTTCAATTTATGTTATAATTAAATGTAAAGAGAAAGAAGGATGTGATGAAATGCCAGAACAAGCATATGATATAAATTCAATTCAAAGTCTAGATTTTCGTGAAGGCGTTCGCACCCGTATACAAATGTATCTTGGTAGCGATGATATTGAAGGAACTTATCAGGCTTTGAAGGAAATCATCAATAATAGTACAGATGAAGCATTAGCTGGATATGGCAATAAAATTGAAATTATGCTACATTCTGATAGAAATGGTATCCGCGTGCGTGACTATGGCCGTGGAGTTCCTTTTGGAATTCGTGAAGATGGAGAAAATGTTTTGGTATCCATCTATACAAAATCCCATACCGGTGGAAAATTTGACCATAACGTTTATAAAAATGCCAGCGGGCTAAATGGCATTGGTGGCTCTTGTGTTTGTCTTTCTTCTTCATATTTTGAAATTACAAGTATTAGAGACGGCAAAAAGGCACAAGCAATATTCAAGGAAGGAAACCTTGTATCCTATAAAGAGTCATCAGAAAAAGTTTTAAAAAGCGGTACAGATATTTATTTTGAACCAGACCCAAAAGTTTTTTCTAATGGAGAAATACAATATGACTATGCTCGAATTTGTCAAGACATTGAAAATATTTCGTATCTATATCCTGGAATCACTTTTGTTGTAGAAGATAAGATATCTGGCGCAAAAAATACTTATTGCGCGAAAAATGGCATAATTGATTTTGTATCACAGGCTATAAAGAAACCATTACACAAACATATTATTACTGGTTCAGCTACAGATGGAACAGATTCGCTTGAGATTGCTTTTCAATGGGGAACTCGTCATGAAACGGCATATGTATTTGTAAATGGTTTACGGTGTCCCGAAGGAGGTAGTCCCATTACGGGTGCTCGTGCCGCAATTACAAAGACATTTAATACTCTTGCGAATGCTTCTTTTGATGGAGAATATATTCGTAAAAATTTATTCTATGTTATTAATTGCAATGTAGAAAATCCATCTTTTGCTAATCAGACAAAATCTAAAATAAATAATGCTTCTTTGCGGACATTGGCTTCTACCGCATTTACTAATGCTTTAAAGGATATGAATACTCAATATCCAAGCGAGTTTAATGTAGTGGCAGAAATGCTTACTAAGATTGAAAAAGCAGAAGCCGCTGCAACTCGTGCTCGTGAAGCCATTATGAATCATGAGAAAGAGATGGCTACCGCCGCGAAGAAGAAAGTTATTGATAATGATAAACTTCTTGAAGCGCGTAAATTAGGTGATGATGCAATGCTTGTACTAGTTGAGGGTGAAAGCGCAGGCGGATCGGTAGCAAATGGACGACAAAAAGCTCCTGGTGGAGAAAAAGTTGGTATCCTTAAGTTACGCGGAAAAGCAATTAATGCGCTCGCAAATCCGATAGATAAGGTACTTGAAAATGAAGAAGTAAAGTTATTATTGCAAGCATTAGGAATTACTTATGGACAAAAATATAACAGTAAGAAATTAAGATATGGAAAGATTGCAATTTGCTCTGACGCAGACTTCGATGGTTCTCATATTGGATTACTAGTTATGGCAATCATTCAAAAACTTTGTCCAGAATTTATACAAGAAGGTAGACTATACTGGTTAAAAGCGCCTGTATGTAAGTTAGAAAGTAAAGGAAAAACCTACTATTACTATACGGAAGAAGAAGTTGAGAACCGTAAGGAAACAAGCGGTGAAATGACATTCTTCAAAGGTATAGGTCAAATGCAGAAAAAAGATTTACAGGAGTCACTTTTTAGTCCTGCAAATCAGCATCTTGAACAACTTAAACCCACAGGAGATGGAGTAGAAGTATTACTTGAACTTATGGGTGAAGATGTACAGCCGAGAAAAGATTATGTACAAGGAATTGACTTTGGAGGATTTAGATTATGATAACTGCTCGTAATATGGAAGAAGTTGTAACTGAAAATTTTGAGCGTTATGCAGGTAATGTAATCCTTGATCGCGCAATTTGTGATGTTCGTGATATGTTAAAACCTAGCGCGCGAATGTTAATGTATTCTCAGCAGCATATAACTAAAAATACTCATAAGAAACCGTTTATCAAAAGTGCTCGTGTAGTTGGTGATTGTCTGGGTCATTTATATGAGCATGGTGACTCTTCCTGCTATGGTGCGTATATTCGTATGGCTAAACCATATGCTATGCGCTATCCTCTTGAAGAATGTCAAGGTTCATATGGTACCATGATTACCAATGGTGATGAAGCATCTATGCGTTATACCGAATTGCGTTTAAATGAACTATCAAGTTACATTTATGGCGGCTTAGATGAAAACGCCATTGGCCCAGATGCCTGGAGAAATAACTTCGATGAAACAGAGCAATATCCTGGAGTTATGCCGAGTATTGGATATTTTAATATCTGTAATGGCACTCAGGGATTGGGCATAGCTATTTCGTCTTCAATTCCGCAATTTAATATCAAAGAAGTAAATGGTGCGATAGTTAAGTTAATTAAGGATCCAAACTCACCAGACGATCAGATTATTGTAATGCCAGATTTTGCAACTGGTGGAATCCTTACCAATCAGAAGGAAGTCTATGAATCACTTCGTCTTGGTAATGGTAAATCATGTCGCCTTCGCGCGAAAATTGATTATAATCCCGCAACAAATAGTTTAATTGTAACTGAAATTCCATATGGAGTTTATACAGAAAAAATCACAGGAGCAATTAAGGCTATGATCTTGGATGATGAAAATTGTGGAATTAAATCTGTAAATGATAATAGTGGTGATACTGCGGAAATTCATATTGAACTTGAAAAAGGTGTTAATCCGCAGAAAATGATAGCTAAATTATATCATGATACACCACTTGAATCTCATTTTACTATTAATATGTGGGTATTGAAAGATGGACGTTTTCCAACTCTAATGGGACTGCGGGAAATTTTTCATAGCTATATTGAACATATTAGAATTTGTAAGCGTCGTGAAATTGAATTTGAATTGAATAAAGCGCTGGCACGCGAAAACATTATCGAAGGATTACTATTAGCAATAGCAAATATTGATGATATTGTTGCTATCATTAAGGGGAGCGATAGTCCCGCGGATGCAGCAAAAGCATTGATAGCAAAATATGGATTTAATAAAGAACAGGTAGACGCAATTCTTGCTATGAAGCTATCTTCTTTATGCCGACTTGATGGCGTAAAATTAAATGATGAGCTAGCAGAAAAAAGAAGGTTTATTGCTGACTGTCACTACCTATTATCTGAGCCTACTGCCCTTGATGAAAAATTGATTGAAACTCTAGAAGAAGTAGCAAAACGTTTTGGTGACAATAGACGTACACAAATTACTAATATTCTTGGTGATGAAGAAGAACCTGAAGAAATAAAAGAACAAGATATTGCTGTTATTTATAATGGTAAAATTGTTAAATTAGTAGAAAAAGAAAAGGCTTCTAAAATCTCTAAACAAGAGGTAATTTATACTACAAATCTTGGTTCATTAACATTAATTACTGATGCCGGTAAAATGTATAATGCATCTTTAAGTAAATTAAAATTAAACAAAGATTATAAATTAGGTGAAGTGTTTGAAATTGGAGGAGAACATCCGCGCCTACTGATTGATACATTATCATTTAATGCTTATAAAACTTTAACTTGTATTACAAGAAATGGGTTTATTAAAAAGAGTTCTATTGCCGAATATACAGCACGTTCTAAAAAAGGTACAATTGTATTAAAACTAGATGAATCTGATTCTCTAATAGCAGTAATACTTAGTAGTGATGATAATGACAAAATTGTAATTATTGGAAATAATGATTATTATAATTGTTACCCATTAAAAGATATTAATTGCACCGGACGTGCTACTAAAGGTGTAAAAGCTATTAAACTAGAAGAAAATGGATTTGTAAAAGAGGCCAAGTGGATAGGTGATAATTCATATAAAATTACCGGTCGAGCGGTAAAAGGAGTTAAAAATGGATAAAAAATATATTACACTATTTAAGGATCTAGCGCAATCTACCGCATCTTCCGCAGAAACGGTAATGGATTATGACCGTGAGAAAAACGATCAGAAAGGGCTAGAAACAGCGCAAACTATGCGTGATGATTTTCAAGATCTAGCAAATAGAATTAATACAACTGAATATACTATGACAAAGAGTGATGCCGCAAAATTGCTAGTTGGGACAATGATTATAACCAATCAAATACAAGATCGTATTAATGGTTTAAAAAAAGCAATGACCGGATATCAAACAGATGTAATTCCTAAATTACAAGAAATTGTAGACAATGCTAATACAGATGAAGAAGCTAATGAATTAGCAAATAAAAAATTTATAATTGAAGATAACGATTGAATATTTGACTATTTTGAAAATTTATTGTATAATAATAGTGTAAGAAGAGAAGCAGAGGAAGTCATGAGCCTCTGAGATAATGTGCCTCATCACAAGTCTCTTACGATTTTAATCAATGAGGTGATTAAACATGGGATATATTTATAAAATTACTAATTTAGTCAATAATAAGGCTTATGTTGGACAAACAAAATAGCCTATTGAAATAAGGTGGGAAGCGCATGTATATGCGGCTTTCAGAGAAAATGACGATAATAGATATTATCTTCATCGTGCTATAAATAAATATGGTTTAGAAAATTTTAAATTTGAAATAATTGAAGAAGTTCCCAATACTAAATTGGATGAAAGAGAAATTTATTGGATAGCACATTTTCACACATATAGATATGACGAAGAAGGAAATCAAGGTTATAATCTAACTCGTGGCGGTAAAGGTAACTGGAAATTTGAACCAGAAGCGCTATTGAAAGCATTTTTTAATAATAATGAACATTTAGGAAATACATGTAAAGATATTGGATGTGCAGAGCCAACTTTAATCAAGGTTTTACAAGAAAATGGATTATTTGGTAAAGGTAGTATGACTTCAGTATATCAAATATCTTTGGTAGATGGAAGTATTATTAAGAAGTTTGATTCAGCCATAGAAGTTATGAAAACTTTTAATCGTTGTAAAACTGCAATATGTGATGCAATGAATGGTAGACAGAAAACTGCTGCTGGATATATATGGTGTAAAGTAGAAGATTATCCTAATTTTAAACTTGAAGAACATATAGATAATAAGCAAAAGAAAGTATTATGTGTGGAAAAGAATTTACAATTTAATATGATTAAAGATGCTGGCAAATGGGTATATGAAAATGGATATACGACTAGTAGAGAAGTAAATGCAAATATATGTAGAGCATGTAAAAAAGGTATAAAAGCATACGGCTTCCATTGGCAGTATGTATAATAATAAAAATATTTATAAAAGAGGTAATGTAAAATGACCATAAACTATTGTGGCCTTGTAGAGTAATCTACATTGAATAACCTGTCTAATTCGGGGAAAATCTCTATGAGATAACCGCCGAGCTAAACTTCGTAAGAAGAAATGTGGAACGACTAGCTGAAAAGCGTAGCCTCAAGTGAGGCGAAAAGACAGGAACCCTACATTTTGAGGGTTGTGATATAGTCTGAACTTTATGGCGACATAAAGCAGTTCATAAGAGAACGAATATAGATTAACGACCTATATTGAACATTTTGTAATAGTGAACGTGTATTAAACTTTTTAAAGGAAAATTATGGCAAGGAATTTAGTAAGCAGGAAATCGCGGATGCCCTGGGCATTTCTCTATCTGCTGTAATTGGGAGCATCAATCCTCTAGAAAAGAAAGGTTATTCTCATGTAACCCGTGAAGAAGTAATTGAACTGGAGCCCGCTACGGAAACTCGTAAGGCAAAGACTAAGACCGTTAAGTATCATACTCTAACTGAAGAGGGTCTAGCTTATGATCCTATTGCTGAGGAAGCCGAAAAGATCGCCGCGAAGCAGGCAGAAAAAGAGCGTAAGGCCGCAGAAAAGGCAGCTGCGAAAGCCGCTAAGGAAGCAGAAGCAACATTTTAATTTATAACAAATCGAAGCAAAATAAAAGGAGAAAAGTAAAATGAAAAGTATTCAGATTCAGTCAACTAACAAACTTAATTTGGCAGGTAAACTGTTGGATGTAACTACTGGTAGTGGAAGTCTGTCTGATGGACGTCCATATCAGCGTGCGACCGTAACGGTTCGCGTGACTCAGACTTATGGCGGAAAGGAAGAAACCAGTGATGTTCAGGTTGGCATGTTCGCGACCGAATTCACTTCTACTGGTAAGCCGAATCCCGCATGGAAGAGTCTAAATGACCTGAAACTCATGAAGACTGCGCAGAATGTAGGCATTGATAATGCTTCTCATGTGCGTCTTACAGGAGCAACTTTGCAGGAGAATAATTTTGTATCTAGGAGCGGTCAGCTAATTAATGGTTGGCAGATTCGTGGCAGCTTTATTAATGAAGCTAAGGTTGCGGATGTAGCTTCTTTTGTAACCGATATCTTTATAATGGATATGCATGATGAAGTTGATCGTGAAGGCGACACAACTGGTCGTTTGATTATTAAGGGCGGTATTGTACAGTATGGTGGAAAGCTCGACGTTGTAGAGTTCATTGTTGAGGCTCCCGATACTGTTGAATATATTTCTCGTAACTGGGAAGTTAATGGTACAGTTACTGTTAAAGGACGTATTCGTGTTCTTTCTCAGGAAGAAGAAGTTCAGTCCAGTGGATGGGGCGAAGATGTACCTGAAACTACAACTCGCTTCGTGCGCGAACTGATTATCACTACTGGTGATGATGAATGTAAGGAAGAAGATTTCGCGTATGACCCAGTTGAGATTAAGAAAGCGTTTAATGACCGTAAGGCGGCTATTGAACAGCTTCAGATTAACGCACGGAACACAGCCCCGAAGCAGGGTGCTGGAAGTGCTAACTCTGCGGAAGCTTCCTCTAAGAAGTATGATTGGGAGTAATTGTAAGTCAATCCAGTGGTAGGAGTGATTAAAAGCACACCTGGCAATTGAAAACTTACAATGTGATAGAGGAAAAGGGCATAAGAATTGGCTTATGCCCTACCTCGGACATTCATATGAAAGGAGGAAAATAAAATGGCAGATATTGATATTTTCTCTCTTGAACCATCAAAGATTTCAAGAGACTTGAAGGGTAAATTCCTTCTTATTTATGGTCAGCCAAAGACCGGTAAATCCACATTTGGTAGCCAGCTACCCCGTGCGCTATTTATGAACTTCGAGCAAGGCACTAACGCGCTAGCTGGTATTAAGAGCCAGCCAATTCTGCGTTGGACTGATGCAAAAAAGGTTCTTACACAGCTACGAAAACCACAGGCAAGAGAAATCTATGATACAATTGTAGTTGATACTGCTTCTATTGCTTGGCAACTATGTGAAAAATATATTTGCCAACGCGAGAATCAAGAAAGTATTCGGGATATAGCTTGGGGCCAAGGCTGGAATATGTTAAAGCAGGAATTTTCTGAGTTTTGGCGTGAAATTACATTACTAGGATTCGGTATTTTATTCATTGCGCATAGTAAAGAAAAGCCAACTGAAATGCGTACAGAAGATGGCGAGACAATTACCGCTGTGTGTCCAGATTTGCCGAACCAGTGTTATACAATTATCAACTCTATTGTTGATATTATTGGTTACTTACAGGTTCAGATGAACCCTGATGGCACTTCAGAACGTTTCCTGTATACACGTTCTACACCTACAATATTTGCTGGTAGTCGTTATCAGTATCTTGCACCTAAGATTAAATTTGGTTATCAAGAACTTGTAGATGCAATTGGCGATGCAATTGATAAAGCGGTTGAGCTGGATGGCGCTGAAGTAACCGATCATACCGAGATGGCGCAGATTAAAGATCGTCCATTTGCTGAAGTTATGACTGAAGCAAGAGAAGTATGGGGCGCATATCTTGGAAAAGCAATAAATGAGGAAGAAAAAGATCAGCATTTAGCGATTATGAAGGATATTATAAAGAGAGTATTTGGTTCCGAAGATTTCAAGTTAAGTCAGGCAGTTCCTTCACAATCCTCACTTGTTGAATACTTTATTGATGAAGTAAAACAGTTGATGTAATATAAATATAGTGGCGGAATAGGTAGACGCTTGGACACGTGCAAGGAATGATACTGATTGTTACATGAACACATTCTATGTAAGGTGCGAATCCTTACCTATATTTTAGAGCCGAAAGGCTCTTTTTTATTTGACTTTTTTTATAAATTATAGTATACTTTATATAGAATAAAAGTATAGGAGTGGTTATATGAAACTAACCCGGAAATGTAAAGGTTGTGGACAAGAAATTCGTAAAGATGAAATGATTCAGTATGCTACGTTAAGCGGCAAAACCACATATTGGTTTTGTAAGCCTTGTTATGAAGAAAGAATGGAAAGAGAACGTTTTCAAAACAAGGTATGCCAAATTTTTGGAATAAAGTCTCCTGGGCCAATTATTTGGACACAAAGAAAAAAATTGCGGGATACATATGGCTATACTGATGATGCAATTGTAGATTGTTTAGATTATATTTATAATGTTCAGCATAAGAATATTCTGTCTGAATCATTGGTATTAATAAATCCTAAAAGTATGAATCAAATGAAAGCATGGAAAGCTGAACAGCGTGGTAAGGCTGGAAGTATCGCGGCCGCAATCAATACGATGGAAGTAAAAGAATATATTGTTCCAATTAGAGAAAATAAGAAGAAAAAAGAAGAAATAAATCTAGACGATGCGTTGCTAGAGTAAAGGAGGAATTATATGACGCTATCCGATTCTTATGCTTATATGCAGGTTATCGGTTGCTTAATGTATAAACCTCTATTATTTTTGGAATATCCAGACATACAACCACAGGATTTTGATCTAAGACCTGCGAGGGTATGTCTTCTTGCTATTAAAAAATTATATGAGGCGGGCGCTACTGTATTGACCCCACTTGAAGTGGATCAAGAAATCGAAAGAAGTGGTGCCGCAGCGGCACAAGTATATAAGGCCGAAGGCGGCCTAGACTTTTTAAAAAATTCTTATGAATACGCCCAATTAGGCAACTTTGAATTACATTATAAAAGAGTAAAAAAGTATTCATTATTAAGAAGATTACAGAAAGCACATTATGATATTAGTAAATATTATATAGCAGATAAAGATGTCAAGGACCCTCAATTAGAGGTTGAAATTATTGAGAGATTAGAAAAAGCATCATTAGAAGATATATTAAATAATGTAGAAAAAGAATATAGTGAAATTAGAAATGATTTTTTGAATGGCGGCAGAACCAAGGGCGACCCAGCAGAAGGACTTACAACTCTAATTGAAGATTTACGTAAGTCTCCAAGTATTGGGCCAAGTCTTGAAGGAAAAATATTTAGTTCGGTATGTAGAGGCGCGCGAGAAGGGTGCTTTTTCCTTAAAAGTGCTAGTACAAGTGCTGGTAAATCTCGTACAAGTATATTTGATGCTTGTCATATTGCATATCCAAAAAGATGGTCCCATGAAAAGAATACATTTATAGAAGAAATACAGGCAGATGGAACGCCGCGAGAGCCAAGAAAAGTATTATTCATCGTAACTGAAATGGATAAAGAAGAACTTCAAACAATTATGTTGGCATATCTATCAGGAGTAGATGAAGATAATATTTTGACTGGAAATTATGACTTAGGAGAATTAACCAGAGTGCGCCAAGCCGCAAAGATAATTGAAGAATACAGTGGTTATTTTATAGTTGAAGAAATAAGCGATCCTAATCTTCAAAATGTCGAAGCTACGATTCGTAAGTATGCGACAGTAGATGAAGTTAAATATGTATTTTTTGATTATATTCATTCAACTGCGAGTATGATTAATCAATTTTCAAAAAATAATATCAGAGAAGATGTTATTTTGATGATGATGGCAAACCAGCTGAAACAATTAGCAAAAGATTATGGTTTGTTTATCTTCTCAGCAACACAGGTTAATGCACTTGCAATGGGCGATGAGGAAATGAATTTTAAAGATGAAAAGAGTATCCGTGGTGCGAAAGCTATCGCTGATAAAGCAGATATGGGATATGTAATGACAAGAGTCCCAGAGAAGGGTTGGCAATCAATCGTTCCGACTTTAAAACAAGCTGCGAGAGAGGGCACAATAACAGCGGATATAATAGATAATCCTCCAACTCATGTATTGGATATATATAAAATGCGGCGTGGCCGCTATAAAATGATTAGAATATGGTGTAGAATCCATTTGGGCACAGGAGAAAGAAAAGATTTATTTATAACAAATGCGGTAAATCAACCGATTAGTGAGCCGATAGATATATTTTCAAGTGCGAGTGAGCGAATAATTACAATTTAGGAAGAAGGATGATAAATGACAGCATCATTACAAGGCTTAGATCCAGAATTAGAATTATTAGATATTACAATACAAGATATTATTAATTCAATTACATTAGATGATGTACGGATTTTTCTAGAAAGTTTAGGCGTAGATCAGATAGCGGTTTATGAAGATAAAGGATATCTGGTATGCCCAACCATCTGTCATAATCCATTAGATGAAGCAGAATCAATGAAATTATATTGGTATCAAAATAATAAAATCTTTAAATGTTATACTGAATGTAATGAATCTATGTCAATCTTTACTCTATATCAAAAATTTATGAGAATAAATTATCATAGAGTAGAATTTAATGAAGCGGTTGATTATGTTAAGAAGTGTATAAAACATATTACATTATCTAATCAGAAAAAATATAAGTCGATTGTTGATTTTGACAGATATAAATTTGATTCTTCGATTCCTAAACTTACAGAATACCCAAGACAAATGTTATCATATTTTCTTCCATATCATCATCCATTGTGGTTAAAAGATGGTATTCAACCAGAGGTAATGGATAAGTTTCATATAGGTTTTTGGAATAGAGAAAATAAAATAACTATCCCGCATTTTGATATTAATGGAAGATTAGTTGGCATTCGCGCGCGAGCGCTTAACCAAGAAGAAGTAGAAGCATATGGAAAATATAGACCGGTTCAGATAGGAGATACATTATATGCTCATCCACTTCATTTTAACTTATATGGAATATATGAGCATCAAAACGCTATTAGAAAGCGTAGAAGCGCAATAATCGCAGAGGGAGAAAAATCTGTATTGTTAGATGAAGGATATTATGGTGACCTAAGTAATACAGTCGCATGTTGTGGTTCTAATTTAAATAAATTTCAAGTTAGCTTGCTAACAAATATACTCGGCGCAAATGAAATAACAATTGCCTTTGATAAGGAATATGAGGATTGGCGCTCAAATGAAGCACGAGAATATCGTGTTAAAATAGAAAATATGTGTAAGAAATATAAATGGCAGGCTACTTTTTATTATATATGGGACATGGATAATCTTTTAGGACATAAAGATAGTCCATTTGATAGGGGCAAAGAAGTTTTTGAAGAACTTTATAAACATAGGATAAGAGTGAGATAATATGAAATATAATTTAGAAATAGAAAAAAATAAACAATGTTGGTTATATAAATATAATTGTCCATGCCGTACTGGAGGCTGCTATGGATTACCAGATGAAGGTTGTCCAGTATACGAATGGTTTAAACAAGTTATTGAATATCAAGAAAGGAGTAATGATATGAAATGAAATATAGACTACGAAATAATTATAGTACAAATCCTGATAAAGCATTAAAAGAAATATTAAAAGATAGAGGAGTCATAGATATTGAAAATTTTATGAATCCTACGCAGAATTGTGAATTAGACCCTTATAATTTGGTTAATATTGATTCCGCCGCGGAAAGACTTCTCTACCATCTAAGAAAAAATAGTAAAATACTTTTTATTGTAGACGCTGATGCTGATGGATATACAAGTAGTTCTATCTTGTGGCTGTATATTAAACATATTTTCCCAGAGGCACAATTAGAATTTACAGTGCATACTCATAAACAGCATGGTTTAGATGATAAAATAGATTGGATTTGTGATGAAGCACGCTGGGACTTGGTACTTTGTCCCGATGCCGCGAGTTATGATATAACAGAACATAAAATGCTCGGTGAACTTGGTATGGATGTAATTTGTCTTGATCATCATGAGCAATTATACGATGAAAATGGAAATCCTGTAATTTCAAATATTCCAACAGCTATTATAGTAAATAATCAACTATCACCTAATTATTCTAATAAATCATTATGTGGCGCAGGAGTGGTATATAAATTTTGTGAGGTTCTAGATGAAAAGCTAGGTATCCAACAGGCACATAATTATATTGATTTAGCTGCGTTGGGTGAAATCGCTGATGTTATGGATAGAACAGATACTGAAACTAATTATATTATGATGGAAGGTCTAAAAAATATTCATAATGAAGGATTCCGCACGCTAATTGAGGCTCAATCTTATAATTTGAAAGAAAAAGCTGTATCTCCATATCCAGGATTAAATCCAATAGATATAGCTTTCTATATTGCTCCACTAATTAATGCTATCACCCGCGTTGGTACGCAGCAAGAAAAAGAAACACTATTTTATTGTTTCATAGAACCAAATAAAGCCATTCAAAGTAGTAAGCGTGGTGCTCGCCCAGGTGATATTGAATATGCCGCGGAACAAACAGCTCGTGTTGGTAAGAATGCGAAAGCGCGTCAAGATAGACTAAAAGAACAGGCTATTGGTATTATTGATTTTAAAATTCAAAAAGATGGGCTAGACGATAATAATATTATTATCGTAGAGTTAGATGGGTCTGATAATATTCCGCAGGAATTAACTGGTCTAATTGCTATGAATATAGTAAATAAATATCATAAACCAGTTATGATTGGCCGCAGAAATAATCATAATGAAATACAGGGCAGTATCCGTTCTGATGGAAATTTTGCTGGATTGCCTAGTTTTAAAAAGTTCCTTGAAGATAGCGGATTAGTTACTTATACAGCTGGTCATGATAATGCCGCGGGTTGGGGCCTAAATGGAGATAAGTTAGATTCTCTACTTAAATACGCAAATAAGAATCTAAAAGTAGAAGATTTTGAAAATTGTTATATTGTGGATTATGTATTAGACGGTAGTGATTATAACGATGAACTATTGGGCTGTTTGGCAGCGCATCCGGAGTACTTTGGTAATCATATAGAAGAGCCAATGTTTATCATTAAGAATATTCCACTAATGAATATTATGGCAATGGGAACTAATAAAGATAGTATGAAAATTTCATATAACGGTATTGATTATGTGAAATTTAAAGATTTAGATTTTGTAGATGAAATTACTAAGAATCGCACAAAAAAGCTAACTGTCTATGGGCGCGCAAACCTTAATGAATGGATGGGCAAGCAATCAGTACAAGTCTTTATTACAGATTATGAATTAGTAGAAGATACTAGTAAATATGAATTTTGAGGTATAATATGACAGTAAAAGAGCTAGTTGAAAAATTACAAGAAATGCCGCAAGACTTACTTGTGGTAGATTGGGGACATTTTCACATAGAAGGTTGTCATATTGTTGAAGGATATGAAGATGGAGATGGAGCTAATCCTAACTGTCCTATCTTAACTGTAGTAATGATTGATTGAGGTGTAGCATGAAATTAATATTACTGTTTGTAATGATATTTTGCCATATTGTAGATGATTATTATTTACAAGGAATATTAGCAAAGATGAAACAAAGAAAATGGTGGATAGAGAATGCGCCAAATCCTATGTATAAAGGTGATTATAAAGTAGCCTTAATAGTACATGGTTTTTCTTGGGCTTTTATGATATTATTACCATTATTAGTTTATGGAATTATAAATAATTATGGTGAGATGTTTTTCTATTTTGATTATCCATTATTTCTACTGTGGAATACATTCTTGCACGCTTATATAGATAATGAAAAGGCAAATAAATTAGAGATAAATTTAATTACAGACCAAACATTACATTTAATTCAGATAGCTATAACATATATAGTATTTCTGTTTTGGCATTGACAAAAGTTTAATTTTGTGATATAATAGATATAGTAGAAAGAGGTGAGAAAATGTCACAATATCCAGGTAGTGTGCACAATCATACTGAATATAGTAATGAAACTTTGCGCGATTGTATTAACACTGTACAAGGTTTGATTGATTTAGCCATAGAACTTGGGCATGAGTGTGTTGCAATAACAGACCATGAAACTATATCAAGTTATATTAAGGCAGAAAAATATTATAAGAAGATTAAAGAAAAGCATCCAGATTTTAAGTTGATTCGCGGCAATGAGATTTATCTTACAAGAAATGGTTTAACCGCGAAAAATTATGACAAGACAAAAGATAAATATTTTCACTTTATTCTTCTCGCAAAAGATATTGAAGGATATAAACAAATTTGTGAATTATCTACGAGAGCATGGCAGCGTTCATATATGAGTCGGCGCCAGCGTAGACGTCCAACTTATTATCAAGATTTGAAAGATATCGTAAAGCCGAATCAAGGGCATTTGATTGCAAGTAGTGCTTGTTTAGGCTCACAGTTGGATAAGTTCTTACTTCAATATATGGACACTGGTGATGAACAATATTTTGATACGGCTCGCCGCTGGTGCGAATACATTGAAGATATATTTGGTTCTGGAAACTTTTATCTTGAACTACAACCGTCTGATAATAAAGAACAGATATTTGTTAATAAACAACTGTTAAGATTGTCAGAAATGTTAGGTATCAATTATATCATAACAACTGATAGTCATTATGGACGTCCAGAAGATGCTCCAATTCACGAAGCATTTCTTAACTCACAAGATGGTGATCGTGAAGTAAAAAGTTTTTATGCCACAACTTATATGATGAAAGATGAAGAGATTAGAAGTTTTCTTCCATATCTTACATCTGAACAGATTGAAGCGGCATATACAGCGATTCGAGAAATTAAGAATAAATGCGAAGATTTTAGTATCTTAAAGCCGCTAAAAATCCCAAGTTTGCCGTGGCGTGAGTTTGATGTAAGTAATGATGAAATTGAAGATGCTATTGAAAAGATTCCAGAACTTGAAAAGTTTTTAGCATCAGAATATCGAGCAGATAATAAATTGGTAGAAGCGGTTGTTGAAGGTATAAGAAAACATCCAGATTTACAAAATGAAAAAGCATATGAAGCATTAAATGAATGTCTTGAGATGACTTGGGTGTCTTCAGAAGTAAATAAAGCACAATGGTCAGCATACTTCTTAAATCTTCAGAAAATTATTGATGAGTGTTGGAATGCTGGAACATTGGTTATGCCAGCACGTGGTTCTGGTATGGGATTTGTTCTTCTGTATGCTTTGGATATTATTCAGATAAATTGTCTACGTGAAAAGACTAAAACTTATCCTTGGAGGTTTTTGAACCCGGCGCGTGTATCAGTACTTGATATTGATGTAGATATTGAGGGTGTTCGTAGAGCACAGGTTCTAGAACATTTAAGAAAGGTATATGGTGAAAATCGTGTATCTAATGTTGCGACGTTTAAGACAGAAAAATCTAAATCGGCGATTCAAACAGCTTGTCGTGGATTGGGTATTGATAATGATGAAGCGTCTTATATTTCAAATTTAATTCAAGCTGAACGTGGTCAGGTATTCACTTTGAAGCAAACATATTATGGTGATGAAGAAAATGGTTTGGCACCCAACCAAGCATTTATAAATGAAGTGAGTAAGCATCCTGGACTTTGGGAAGTTGCTCAAAGAATTGAAGGATTGATTTGCGGTCAAGGTATCCATGCAGGTGGCGTAGTTTTCACAGATGAAGACTTTACAGAAAGTAGCGCATTGATGCGCGCGCCCGATGGCACAGTAATTACCCAATTTGAACTTCATGACCTTGAAGATGTTTCAATGATTAAGATGGACTTGTTAAGCGTTGAAGCTGCGGATAAGATTCATACTTGTCTTGATTTGTTAGTAGAGCAAGGTTATATTAAACAATATCCAACTTTAAGAGAAACATATGAAAATGCTCTTGGAGTTTATAAAATAAATCGTGATGATAAAAAGATGTGGGACATGGTTCAGAACCATGAAATAGTCAGTTTGTTTCAGATGGAACAACAGAGTGGAGTTCGCGGGATTGCGTTGACACACCCGCGGAGTGTTGACGAACTAGCAGTTCTTAATTCTGTTATCCGTCTAATGGCTACTGAAAAAGGCGCAGAAAGTCCATTGGATAAATATGCGAGATTTAGGGAGAATCCGAAAGCATGGGATAGAGAAATGCAACAGATGGGTTTAACCGAAGAACAAAGAGCAATTATGCATCGTGAATTGGATATATCCGATGGTATGTCAATCACACAAGAACAGTTTATGCAGTTAGTTCAGTTGCCGGAATGCGGTGGCTGGGATTTACAATGGGCTGATAAACTTCGTAAATCAATTGCTAAAAAGAATCCTAAAGATTATGATGCCTTAACTAAACAGTTTTTTGATAACGTTAAGGAAAAGGGATTAAACGAAAAGTTCTGTCATTATGTATGGGATGTTGAAGTAGCATTGAGCCGTGGATATGGATTTAATGCGGCACACACTTACTCGTATTCAATGATAGCACTTCAAGAAATGAATCTCGCACGATTCTATCCAATCATCTTCTGGAACACCGCGAACTTAATTGTAGATAGCGGTGGTATTCAAACTGAAGAGGTTGAAGATGAAGATGAGGGTTTAGATGTTGAACCCGAAGCTGAAGAAGAAGATGACGAAGATGAAGAAGAGTGGGAAGAGGAAAATGAGGTAACCGAGGGTGAAAAAGAGGATAAGAAAAAAGAAAAGACAAAATCTGTGGACTACGGCAAAGTGGCATCAGCGATTGGACGGTTCGATAGTTACGGAATTAAAGTTTCACCGCCCAACATTAACAGTTCTTCTTATAGTTTCACCCCAGTTGTGGAACGAAATGAAATCCTATATGGGTTGCGAGGTATCACACGGTTATCTACGTCCATTATTAAAGAGATTATGGAAATGCGCCCATTTGACTCATTGGAAGACTTCCTCGAAAGAGTTAAAGTAAATAAGATTCAAATGACTAATTTGATTAAGTGCGGGGCATTTGATGACATGATGAAGATTCCGCGTGAAAAAATCATGGAAAAGTATATTGATTTAGTTGCGGATAAAAAGCAGAGATTAACACTACAAAACATGCAGATGTTAATCAATTATAATTTAATCCCGGAAGAAATGAATTTTGGTAAGAAAGTATTTTTATTTAATAAGTTTTTGAAGCAACAAAAGAAAGTTGAGTATTATCAACTGAATGATGCCGCAATTAATTTTATAGCAGATAATTTTAGTGTAGATATTTTAAGAAATGGAACTGAATTATCAGCGGCGAAATGGGAACTTATTTATCAGAAAGCAATGGACCCAATGAGAATGTATTTAAAGGCACATAAAGATGAGATGCTTAAAGCATTAAATAATGCGTTATATAAAGAAGTGTATGATAAGTATGCTCTTGGTTCAATATCCCATTGGGAAATGGAAGCAGTTAGTTTTTATAGTCATTCTCATGAACTTGCAGAATCTCAATATTTATATGATGATTTCTTCAGTTTACCGGAAGAGCCTGAAATTGATTACAGTTTTGTTGGTAAAGACGGTAATGAAGTTAGAATATATAAATTGAGAAAAATTATTGGAACCGTTATTGATAAAAGTAAAATGAAAAATACAGTTACATTATTAACTCCGACAGGAGTTGTAAATGTAAAAATTTATAAGAATCAATATGCGGGATTCGATAAGCAACTATCACAAAAGGGCGCAGACGGCAAAAAGCATGTTATCGAGAAGAGTTGGTTCTCACGCGGTAGTTTGTTAATGGTTCAAGGCATTCGTAGAGGTTCTGATTTTATACCGAAGAAGCGCAAAGATAGTTTTTATCCAGTTATTTCAAAAATAATTAATGTACATGATGATGGGACATTAGAGTTTCAGACAGAGCGGGCGGTGATAGAAGAGTGATAGGTTTAGTAGACTTACAATTGTAGAGTTGGCAGAAACCTTCACTCTGCCCTCCCAATTTAGAAATAATGAAGTTAGCTACATATTATACAACAGAAGAAAATAAGTTCTGTCGTTTAATCAATTTAGATGAAACTGAATTTGGCGGCTATGAAAAAGTATATATATTTAGTGAATCAAAAGATTTTATTACTGTGCCCGAAGCATTTAAACGAGCATCAAATGTAATATATGGAGGTTCAGCCTTTACAAACGGTAAATACATTCCATTCTAGAATAAACTAATAGATTATACTATCGCTCGGCCGCGAATCTATGCTAACTTTCTTAAAGAAAAATACCAAGCTGGATTAAGAGAAATTGAAATAACAAGATTATTAGATAATACTTATTATAGATGGCACGCTGGAAAAGAAGTTTTACCGCTTCCTGCTATTAAAAAACGTCATCGAATTTATATATACGATTTAGATTTCTTTTAGGAAGGTTGGCGCAATATTATAGATAGAATAATAAAGCGTTCTCCCTCCTCTATAAATTTTATACATCCAGCACATTATAAAAAGATTTCAGATTTTCTGGAAGTACGTGAAAACTCATTAATTGCCAAAGGAAATGATGCTTACTTGGATTTAAACATTCCGCTAAAAGAAACGCCTATTTTAATGAAACATTATAAAAATCGTTTATTAGCAGTAATAAATCCTAGCGCGCAAGTATATTTATCTTTAGGCGGTTCATTCCATTATCAATCTGACTATTTAAAAGATATTATTTATAAATTAAATTTACTATATGTATTTTGGAGTTGTAAAATTCCTTTAAAAATAAAATATGAAGAACCGGCATTAGGATGTTTTAATCCAATACCGGATCTTTCAAAATTAATATCAACTTGGACGCAAGGTGATACTTGTAATTATAAAAGTATTATAGATAGAATACCAAAAGATAAAAGTTTAACTGATATACGCCCTGAGCGCGAACAGTTAAGACAAATATTAGATAGGTATCCTTCATATGAAACCTTGTTTCGTCAAACCACAGGAACAGTTAGAAAAGGAGGTCTTTGGAAGTATGGATATTAATAGTATTAAAGTACAATATGAAACCTTAAATAAAGATTTAAAGCAGGCACTAAGCCGCATGGAACGCACTGATAGGGTATTTATTATAAAAGAAGCAATGAATGATCTATAGAAAATGTGCCCGCATGATAATGGATCATTTGATTTCTCTACAACCGAATATTGCCCGTATTGTGGAAAAAAGTTTGGGAAGTGATATTATGGAATTACAAATTAAAAAACGAACAGGAGAATTAGTTCCATTTAATAAAGAAAAAATTGAAACGGCTATTTGTAAAGCATGGCATGAAGTTTATCCCAATGAACAAGGTAAACCTTCTTATGGGCAAGAAATAGCTGACATGGTAGAAAATGTAGCAAAAGAATTAGATGAGTCTATTGGAGTTGAAGATATTCAAGAATTAGTTGAAGATTATTTAACTGATTATGATCTAAAAGTTGGTAAAGCGTATATTAAATACAGATACAAGCATGGTATTATGCGTGCGAATTCTACTGAATTTATTCGCGCTATTAGTGAGAAACTTCGCGCTTCTAATGTTCAGAATCAAAATGCTAATGTAGATGAACATTCATTTGGTGGCCGTGTTGGTGAAGCCTCAGATGAAATGATGAAGCAGTATGCTCTTGATTTTTGTATGTCTAATATGGCAAAACAGAATCATTTAAATAATGAAATTTATATTCATGATTTGAGCGCTTATGCTGTTGGTATGCATAACTGTTTGAGTATTCCATTTGATGACTTACTTGCTAATGGATTTAATACTAGGCAAACTGATGTGCGTCCTGCTAATTCAATTAATACTGCTTTCCAGCTTGTAGCGGTTATCTTCCAACTTCAAAGCTTAATGCAGTTCGGCGGCGTGAGTGCAACTCACCTAGATTGGACTATGGTGCCTTATGTAAGAAAGAGTTATTTTAAGCATTTACAAGAAGTATGCACAATAGTACAAAATAATGATAATTGTACTTGGACTGTTGGTTCTCTTGAAAAGAAAACTCTTCCAGAGATATTTGAAATACAAACTAAGAATAAAAAGCCGGAAGATATTAGTATAAATGATTCAGAAACATATGGTTACCTTCCAGAGTCTATATGTGATAGCGCATTAGAAATGACTAAAAAAGAACTACAACAAGCGGTTGAGGGCATGTATCATAACTTAAATACACTTCAATCTCGTAGCGGAAATCAGTTACCTTTTACATCAATTAACTATGGTACATGTACATTACCAGAAGGTCGTATGGTAACAAAGGCATTACTCGAAGGCTCAATTAAAGGTGTTGGTAAGTTCCATAAAACTCCTATTTTTCCATGCGGTATCTTCCAGTGTATGAAAGGAATCAATCGTGCGCCCGGCGATCCTAATTATGATTTATTTAGACTAGCACTAGAATCAACCGCAAAGCGGATTTACCCTAATTATGCGAATGTTGATTGGAGCGGCAATGCCGGGTATGATGTAAATGACCCAAAGACGTACTTCTCTACGATGGGCTGTAGAACAGCGAACGGAGCAGATATAAATGCTGAGCCCGGAGTTAATCCTCAGACAAAGGATGGTCGTGGTAATATTTGTCCTGTTACAATTATTATGCCAACACTTGCTATGCTAGCAAAACAAGACGTAGAAAACGGCTGCCAAACTCCTATTGAAGAAATTTTCTTAAATATTCTAGATAAAAAAATTCATGAAGCAAAAGATATGCTATTAGAGCGCTTTAATTGGATTTGTAGTCAAGATGCTTCTTCCGCTAAATTTATGTATGAAAATCATACAATGCTTGGATACCATCCAGAAGAAGGTATTCGTTCAGCGTTAAAACACGGTACGATAGTTATCGGCCAATTAGGATTGGCTGAAACACTTCAAATTCTAATTGGTAAAGACCATACAACAGAAGAGGGTATGGCGTTAGCGAAACGTATTGAATCATTATTCAAGCAACGTTGTGCTGAATTTAAGCAAGAATATAAATTAAACTTTGGCGTTTATTATACTCCTGCAGAAAATCTTTGCTATACAGCAATGAAGAAATTCAAAGCTAAATACGGTGAAATTCCTAATGTCTCCGACCGTGAATATTTTACAAATAGTATTCATGTCCCGGTATGGCATGAGATTTCAATCTTTGACAAGATTGATATAGAAGCACAACTTACAGGATATTCTAGCGCAGGTTGCATCACATACGTAGAAGTTCCTAGTGGTGTAAAGAATAACATAGATGCGCTTGAAATAATAGTAAATTATGCGATGGATAAGGACATACCGTACTTCGCGCTTAATGTACCGCTAGATAGCTGTAATGACTGCGGTTATCAGGATGAAATTGGAGAAAAGTGCCCACAATGTGGAAGCACAAATATATCAAGACTTAGACGCGTAACCGGATATTTAACCGGAAATTATAAAACTGCTTTTAATAGGGGCAAACAAGCAGAAACTGAAGAACGCGTTAAGCATATACATTAATGAGCAAAATTGCTGGTATCTATTGGGATGATACCGCGGCGGCGCCCGGTATCTCCCTATCAGTATATTTTTCGGGATGTCATTTCCATTGCCCCGGATGTCATAATCCCGAAGCGCAAGACTTTAATTATGGCCGTGAATATGATTTAGATATCCGTCAAGAAATAATGCAAAAGCTAGGAAAAAATGGAGTTATGAGAACTCTTAGTATTCTTGGCGGCGAACCATTAAATGAAGAAAATATTGAAGATGTAATTAATCTAATCGGTTGGTGTAAACTAGATTATCCAGATTTAAAAATATATGTTTGGACCGGTTATACAATAGAAGAACTTGAAGCACGTAATGATGATAATGTGAGGGCGGTGTTAGGAAATATTACCTGCTTAATAGATGGACGCTATGAGCAGGATAAAAGAGATACGACGCTGGCGTTACGTGGTTCTTCAAACCAAAGAATTATTATGATGGAGGACTATTGGCGTGATAAATAAATTATGCAAAGCCTGTGTTGCTGGTATAGCAATAGCGTTGGGCGGTTGGGCCTACTTATCCGCATCTAATCCAATTGTAGGAGCAGTTATATTCGCTTGTGGATTATTAACTGTTAGACTCTATGAACTACATTTATTTACTGGAAAAGTTCAATTTATAACAACTAAAGATGAGCCGTGGTATTATTATCCATTAATATTACTCTGTAATTTCATTGGAGTAGCAATGATGGTTTTAATTTCATATAGAGCCATACACGAGTCCGCAGCAACGATTGCTATAGCTAAAGCCGCGCAAGACCCAACCATTTCTTTGATTAAAGGAATTGGATGCGGTATGTTAATGTCTCTTGCCACTTATAAAGAAACTCCATTATGGGTTACAGTATTGGCAGTAGCAACATTTATTCTGGCAGGTTTCAATCACTGTATCGCTGATTTTTATTATATGCTAGCAGGAGCACATTTAAGTTGGAATTTACTTTTAACAATTTTAGGAAATATTTTTGGCGGCATTATTTTAAGTGGACGTTTAATAAAGTAAATATTTGACAAAATCCTAGAAATCTGTTATAATTAAGTATAAAGAAAAAAGTGGTGATTTGATGATATACGCTTTAATTGGATGCTTAGTTATAATCGGATTTCTAGGATTTAAACTTTTTTAGAAATAGAAAATTGATAAAGAAGAATATTAGCTTTATCAAGATGAGTTAAAGTAGGTTAAACAAGATGTAAAAGATACTTGGGTGGAGTTTCACTTAGCATCAGATAACTTACAATCAGCTTAGAATACTTTAAGTCATATTCAAGAAAAAACTAAATATGAGAAATGTAAACTTGAAGAATGTAAAAAAGATTTACAAGCCACTTTAGATGTTTATCAAGATTTAACAGATAATAAACTAAAAGAAATTGACGCTTCAATTGAAGAACAGCGGTTAAAACGTCAAGAAGAACTAGAACAAGCATTAGCTGATAAATAGGCTTACTACAATAAATTACTTGAGGATACTATTAATCAATGTAATTTATAGGATGAAACAATTAAAGAAGCATCTGAAACCAAATGGCGTGAAGCTATGGAACAAATTGAACAATATAATAAATCTATAGCTGATGCTAAAGAACGATTTGAAAGTATTGAACGTACTTTAAGGTAGTATGATGCTGAACAACAAGCAAAATTATTCTATACAATTCAATTGTCAGAAGAATTTCAAGAAGATATAGAATTTTTACTTACTACTGTCGCGGCAAAAGTATAGCATCCAGATATAATTAGTAAATTAGTTTGGCAAGAATATGTTAAGCCTAATCTTGAAAATACATTTAAACGCATTGAAATAAAATCAGATCCTGGAATATATAAATTAACAAGCTTAATAAATGGAAAATGTTATGTAGGAAAAAGTGTTGATGTAAAAAAGAGAATTGCAGACCACTTTAAATCAGTCGTTGGCATCAAATCCATTGCAGATCAAGCGGTTCATCACGCAATACTTAAAGAAGGATTTTGGAACTGGCAAATTGAAATAATCACTTATTGTGATAAAGATAAATTAAACGAACTTGAAAAATATTATATAGAGTTTTTTAAAGCACAAGAATTCGGTTATAATAAAACAGGAGGCGGCTAATGGAAACTGAAATTAATGAGGTTAAAGAACCTAATACAGAAATAAATGAAAAATTAACTAAAGAAGAGTTAATTGAACGATATGCTAAAATACAACAAATTAGTATTGAAGAAGCAGAAGAACAAGTTGGTGCGCCAACCGAAGAAGAAATTCTTAAAAAAATAGAACAAAAAACTATTGAGAAAATTAATTCAACTCGGGTGCCGATGAACAGAGCGCAAAGACGTGCTTTACGTAAGAAAGTTGGCGCAAAAAAATATGCTGAAATGGTGGCCGAAGGTGGCGATGTGGTTAGCGCAGTAAGCGAAACCGCAAAGAAACTTAATTATATAGATTTAATACAAAAACTAAGAAAATTAAATGAGGAGAATGAAAAAAATGGCAAGACAACTATTGAAAACAACTGATGTATGGCTAACTGAAAGTGAAGAAGAGGCTATGGAAATGATTGAAGATGCGAAGAATCAATCATCTAATGGTGGCTATACGGTAACTAAATCTGGATATACTGCTAAGCCTAAGAAATCTAAAGGCGAAATTCTATATATTGAATATAAGGTTACAATTGAAAAAACCTTTGATTAACTGGTAGGTGAATTATATGAATGAATTAGAAGTTTTATTAGAAGCTATACAGAATTTAACTGATATCGAAGAGGATAAGCTCAATGATGATATGATTAAAGAGATTTTAGATAATTTGGATAATCAATTTACGCCACAAATTGTATCGCAGGCAATTAATCAAATTATTAAAAATCTTGAAGATCAAGGTTTAGATAGAATTGGCGCAAAAGAAGCAATATCAACATTAAATGAAACATTAAAAGAATTGGTATATGGAGAAGAACAATTTACGCCTAGTAAAAAAATTCTTGTAGATGCAATTTTAGATAAACTCTTTAATATTTTTAATACGGCAGTGGAAAAATATCACTCATACGCTATTGAACTTCCAATGACACTAGATACCGGCGCGAAAGAACCAACTTATGCTCATGATACTGATGCCGCTGCTGACCTATATGCTCGTGAAGATCAAATTATTCCAGCCCACTCCTATGGAAATATGATTAAAACTGGGGTAAAGATTCAACTACCAGAAGGCTGGTTGGCAATGATTCTTCCGCGTTCTAGTATGGGTGTAAAAACTCCATTACGTTTAAGTAATAGTGTGGGCCTAATTGATAGTGGCTATCGCGGCGAATTGGGAGTTATTTATGATAATACCTCTGATAATGATTATTCTATCACAGCCGGTGATAGAATTGCTCAGCTACTAGTGATGCCAAGCTATCGCTTCCAGGCAAAAGTAGTAGATATTCTAACAGATTCAGACCGCGGTGAAGGCGGATTTGGTGCCTCTGGTAAATAATGGGTACAATTAATGTATATACCGTAAGAAATGCTCTGGAAGCGGAAGGCTGGTCATTAGTTAGTGAAATTTATAAAAATTTAAAAACTCCACTAGAAATGATTTGTCCTGTTGGGCATAAATAGGAATAGACTTTTGATAACTGGCGAAAACATAAAATATGTGATATATGTATGGCTGGCGATCCATATAAAGTCAAAAAAAATAAGGTTCCCAAAAAGGGAACAGATACACAGCGTATTTTAGCATTAGACGCTGCGACAAGTATAACTGGATATTCAATATATGATGATAAGGTGCTAGTTGGATATGGAACATTTAAAACTAATTCCTCGCTATCGGCAACTGAGCGCATTAATCAAGTTAAAAATTGGTTAAAAGCTGCTTTAAATGAATGGCAGCCAGATTTTGTAGGAATTGAGAATATTTAGTTATAGAAATACGGCGCGAAAGCGACTGATGTTTAGGTTAAAACCTTTTAGACACTAGCAAATTTACAGGGTGTCTTATTAGATATAATATTTGAGGCTTGTATAGACCACGATTTGGTTTATCCTAGTGAATGGCGTTCGTACTGCGGCATAAATGACGGTGATACGCATCGTGATGCTAAAAAGAAACAGGCGCAGGCAAAAGTAAAAATCTGGTATAATATGGACTGTACAGAAGATGAATCTGATGCTATCTGTATTGGAAAGTTCTTCTGTGGAAAATTAAAATCCAATAAGATAAAATGGGGTGAAGATATATGATTAAGGTAAAATTATCAGAATTGTTAAACAGTACTGAAACCTTAAAGAAATTATCTCAAAAAGACTTTAAAGCTAAATTAGCTTGGTCTATTAGCAGGCTATTAAAAGCTGCTGAACAAGAAATTCAAGAGTTCAATGATACTCGTATGAATTTAATTAATAAATATGGTGAAAAAGGTGATAATGGGCAATTAGTTACTGATGAAAAAGGTAATTGCCGTATTATACCTGAGAATATTCAAGAGTTTAGTAATGAATTGAATGAACTAATAAACACAGAAGTAGAAATCAATGCTAACCCAATTGATATTGAATTACTTGAAGATTTAGAGTTTACTCCTACAGAAATGACTCAGTTAGAGCCATTCATTAATATGGGAGAATAAAAATAAGAGCCCGGGCTTTTGCCCGGGCTTATTTTTTATCTATAATAATAAACAGTACATGGTACTCGTGATGAATTAACAGCATCACACGATGCAGTTATTTTACCCTAATCCACCATACATCTATAACCAGTACCATTATTAATTACTGATAATGAAATTGTACGAGAAGCACTATTTGTACTTCCTAATAAATTATATGAAGAAGTAATTGTAATTTCTTTCCATGCCCATCCAGAATATACCTAAAAAGTACCAGTATCACCAGTAATTTCGCGTGTAGTACCTGTTGCATCAACTCCTGTTAATTTAAGCGTCAGATTCGCATTTTTTGAATTACCATTCGTCTAATTTGTAGAACATAAAACTGCGACTTTATATGTATAACTACTTACAGTTCCAAACACTTCTGCATCGGTATAAGTGGTATTAAATAAAGTAACATAACTTTCCATAGTTTGAGTGCTTCGACCTAATGAGCTACCAATATATGACCAAGATGCATCATAATACGGTTTAATTAATACCCAATCATGTTTTCCAGTCTAGCGAGTTTCTATAGTTGATACTTCTTTTCTCCATGCATTATCTCCAGTCGCATTTGGATTCATAATAATAATATCATCACGGCTCCACTCCTACTGACCATTAATTTTTATATGCTAGCCTTTCATATCAATACCACTACTATTCATATGAATATACGTATTCGAATTAACATCTAAATTTAATGTATTATCAGTTAATTTTAAACTAGTAGAACTAGTAGCAGATTTAACTGATGCCCAAATTTCCGCATCTGTCATTTTAAACGAAGCCGCTTTTGTATCAATACGTTCGTCTACATAATTAGCTACATTTTTATTACTTATACTAAGACTACTTACATTTATTGTTAAATTGCCATTTGCTGTATAAGTTAAATATGCGGTATTTCCATTTTTTAACTAAAATACAGTATTAGAACCGTTAGCCTAAGAATTAAGCACCATATCATTTGTATTTATTTTTAAATATCCACTGCTTCCAATAATAACTCCGGCACCGGAAATCTATACAAATGATCCAGTAGTTTCATTAGTTTTAGGTGTAATACCACTTCCAATAATAACACCATCAGTTTGATTCATAAGCACTACTGTTCTCGTAGCATTATTACCTATTGAAAGACCAAATGAATCTTTTGTTATTTTTAAGCCTGTTAATGTACTATTAGCATTATAAGTTAAAGTAACATTTTTATTTTGGCTAGCCGCGGTCGTTCCAGATGCTAACACTAAATAACTAGGTTTAATCTCAAATACCGAACTGGCATTACCGCTAGCAACTCCCATTATAATTTGTTCAGGATTTATAGAAACATTTGCTCCGCCACTTGTACCATCAGTATTAGAATACATATTAATAGATTTATTGGAGCCAATCCAAATACCTTTTGAGCCATCTAATTCAATTGCTGAAACGCTAGTATTTTTTCCAGTTAGCATTGTAATCTTCGCACCCGCCATATAAATCTATGTTGGGTCTATTAAAACTCTAGAGGAGGATATTCCATTCTCTGTAATATTATCATAACTAGTAGCATAAATATTTACTGCTCCCTACTACGCAGTACCATTAATAGTATTAGAACCTATATTAATAATTGTACCGCCTATATTTACAGACTAATTACCAACAATATTAACATCTTGTGCGGCGATATCAATTTTACCAGCCTAAGCATCTACGTTTAATACAGCTCCTTCAATCTATGATAATGATCCATTATAAGTCTTCATCCACCCATATCCATTACGAGCATTATCAGAATCAGATACAGCAAGATAAGTATTTTTAGTTACACCGGTATTGCTATCAACTTCAATCCAAATATCGCCTTTCTTAAATTCATCCGGCTAGTCTGGCTAACGAAAGACTGAAGGCACTAATTCATTTTGAATTTGTTCAGCAAAACCGTTTAGAATAGTACTATTTGCCGATGACAAACTCTATATTTGATTTAATGCGTTGGTGCTATCGCCTAATATTGCCCCAGCTTCATAAAATAAATTATATAACATTTCTTGTACAGTATTACTCTCTGAAAAATATTTATCAAGATAAGTATTCATTTCAGTAGAATTTAATGTATTAGATAAGCCCGTACCAGAAAGAGCATACTACCCTCGCGCGATTCTATTTAACAATCCTTCATTACGCTACATATTTTCTGTCTAAGCAACGATCGTACTAAATAAATCTTCAAATTTTGTAGTATAATTTTTAACCTCGATAGTATCTTTATCTGGAAAATCTAAATCTAAGACTAATTTTGATATGTAACCATAAGCATCTTTTAATTTTAATTGAGCATCATTAATATGAACAATCCAACTTAATTTATTATAAAGCGTTCTTATCATCGCCTTACTTAAAATATTTGGATCAATTGTATAAGATACTTTCGGATAAGCATTTTCTTTCTCAATTTTTAATGCGTCTAAATAAATACTTGTACTAGCATTGGATAGTACATAATCTATCATAATATTATTAGACGTCTGATTATTGCTAATAGCAAAACATTCAGGTTTAATAGTAATAAGATATTCTGGCTGATAATTCATCTATGCTATGCTTCTTGTTCTAATATAATAGTCTTCAAACTATTCTAGTGGCTAATTAACAAATCGAATAAATAAATTTGTTGGATCAGTTTTTAGCATTAATGAAGAAAATTTAATACGAGGATATACCATTGAACAAGGATTCATTGTCGATTGAATGAAATCATTAGATAAAGTAGATGAATCAACAGGATAAAAAGTCCAATAAGTAATATCAGATAATGATATCGGATTCGCTTCAATAGTGGTAATAATATTTCCATTATTAACAGTAGTATTAATAATTCCTAATCGTGGATCTCCATCTGTTAGCATAAAATTAATCTATTCTATAGTCATATTTTTCGCGCCGGTAAGTACTAAAGCAGGTACTATTTCCCCATTATTATAAATATAACTAAAGACTGCTTCTCCTCCGCGATTAGCATTAATAGAAAAATTACGAATATATTTAATATTATTTTTCTCTTTATCTGTAATTGACTAATAATAATTATTATTAAAAATAAAACTATATTCAAATAATCTAGGCTGAATAGTAGCGTAAATACTACTTAAATTAATACAAGGATAATAAACAATAGACTAATCTATACCAGATTCATATTTGATATCAATTTCTTCATCAAATAATATATCATCCCACCCAACTACAAATTTATCTTTAGTATCATTATTTAAAACATGTGTAAAATGAAATCCTAAATTATATGATTCATTATAATGTCGCCCATAAGTTTCATATTTTTCAGGCTGCCAATATCCTTCGCGTAAAGCGGGGCCCATTAAATTATTAAATTTCTTAATAATCTACTGTTTTTCAGAAATTTTTTCTTCAAGCGTTTTCTTCGCATGAGTAATCATATAATTTAAACTATTTTCATATGCTTGTACACGAGCAGAATTTTTTTCACTCTCCGAGGCATCATTGTATGAAGTATGATAATATCCTTGAGCATACTGTGAATAAACCGTAGCTAAATCATATTCAAGGTCTGAAGCTGACTCTGGTCCCAGAGTTAGTAATGCTTTTTTATACTTTTCCTAATCTGCGCCTAGCTTTATCTCCCAAACCTTTAAAACATTATCATAATATAAATGAGGTTCATACTCATATGCCATATAGACTTTATTAGAGTTATTCTCTCCTGGCGTAACTCCATAGATCGAAACTGGATTTCCGTATTCATCATACACAATTTTAAAGCCGGTAATTTCATTAGAGAATTTCTAATTACTATTGGGAGAATAATTACGATAAATTTCAATACTATCAGTCTTAATGCCCTTCTATTTAGTTTTTAAATTAATATAATAAGCACCAGAAGCATCTTGTAAAATAAATCCCTAATCTGGATGTTCATCATTAAAGACATCTATATACTAGCTTCCATCACCATATTTCGCCGAGAGCGCCTAAGCTAAATCACTATTCTGATTAATCTATTCCTTATCCAATGTAATAGAATTTCTATAAGTAGTTACCTTTGCTTCTAAATCTATTTTCTATCGCTCATACTCTGCTATTTTGTTCTATAATGGAATAATAATATTATTAATTTCATGAATATCTAATTCATATTTTTCTATTGCTTCAATCTATTCATTAGTTAAATTACCAGTTTCCTTTAGATAATCAAAATTTAATATATAATCATCACCAATTTTATTAGCACTACAATAGGTAATATTTGCTTCGCCTAATAAAACGCTAGAATCTTCCATAGAACGCACATACATTTTCGTTACTATATCTTTACTATCTACTTCACGAGTTACTTTTTTAGATGAGTGTGGATATGTAAATCCTATAATTAATTCATTGCCGTCATCACCATGTAAGCAGTTATTAAAAAATACAACAGTTTTATAAATTATATGATTGTTTCTATCATGCTTATATTCATAGCGGCAAAAAATACCAAATTGTTTAGCTATTTCCTAAGTAATATTATATATATTACTTTCATGTACTTCAATTGTACGTTCTTTTTCATATAATTGTTCAACTTTTGAAGGACTAAGATCATCATTCCATTCCGATACAAAAGGTTCTTCATAAACAATATTTTTACTTCGCTTTACGCCGCCAACAGAATTCCAATTCATATCAATTTTATAATACCACTAAGATGATTTAATTAAATTAGAGTCTGAAGGTAAAGGTTCTAATCCTATTAATTCACACCAGAATTGTACATTCTATTTTGGACGATTCTATTCTGTGCCATCTTCTTCAAGCCATTTTTTATATACTAAATCATAATCGTCCAATGATAGTGAAATAGTATAACCTATTTTTCCTAGTTCATGAAAAGCAAGTCCTTCACATTCAATATCACAAGTTAATTTATCACTTTCGTGCGATTCAGTAACTTTTGTAATTAAAAATTCAAAAATTTTCTCATCAATACTTTGCTTATTAAAAATAACTTTAATTTTTCGCAAATTAATAGCAATATTACCATTTCGAGTGTTATACCAAATAGGATTCTCAACTAACTTTTCTCCATCATATAAATACATAGGAATTGAAAATTTAAATTCCTAAGTACCATCATCAGCAATAGTTAGCTAGGGATTCTATATTCTTCCTTTTTGCTCTACATCTGACCACTTCAGGACGGTAATAAACTCGTCCTGAAGGGTCCAAATAGAGACTTCATAACTACGGACTTCTTTTTTCTCTACGCCTTGCTCATACATTTGTATATATGAACGAGCTATCTATCTGTCAGTAATCATATAATCTCCTCCTTTTACTCATTATAAATACATATTTCTGTATAAAATCTATACATTCTAAATAGAAAATAAAAAATTATGATATATTCTATGTGAATATGTTCTACCTTCTTCAGTATTCATCCAATGTAAGAATCGGCCATTCTTGTTCGGATAATTTCGTTCTCGTATGAAAATATTATTAGATAATAGCATATCACCAGCATCTTCTTCCTCAACATGTAGAAGCTAACTACTTCTATGAATATCTCCAGTTACCCTAAATATAGTTGGAATTTCTTCTTTGTTTTGAATTTTACTATCAACATATTTACAGAAAGCTTTTACCGCTTGAGTATAAGTAGCTGAATCTCCCGCGGTGGGAACAATATTTTGATGAGTTGAAGAGCTGATACAATAATTACTCCATCCCCAAGTAACTAAATTTTCATATCTCTATTCATCAGTTAAGTTAGGGTCCTCTGACTAAATTGTATTTATTTTATTTATCGCATTTTCTTCATATACAATATCTAATAAACTAATAGTATTAATTGGTTTTCGACAATTATATGTTACAAATGCCTCACCTGTTTTACTATTAAAGACGAAATGGAAAGGAGTATATTCATCTTCATCATTTAACCAAAAACTCTTCATACGATTCTAAATATCTTTATAAATAACCTAAGAAGATTTACCAGTAGCATCTAATAAAGCATTAACCCAAGCACGCACAGCCGGGTGTTTAACTTTTTCAATAATCATTTCTTTTAAATCTGGAATTGACATTGTTGAAAAATAATGTGTTAATAATATATTTAATGCTTTATTATAACTAGCAATGATATTAGGCGCGGTAAGTCTAAGTTCCTATGTTTTAACTGATTCAATAAAAATAGAATTATAAGGGTTATTCTGATTATCAAACTCATTATTAATACTATAAAAATATCCAGCATCATCAAATGCTGGCTATAAATCAAATGATATAATTGTCGGTGCGGGAGCTGTTCCAGCATAAAAGAAATATCCAGCATTACTCGCGCCGGCCGGTAATTCTAGAATACCATTTCCATTTGCGTCCACAATTGCGCCAGCAATCTTACCGATATATCGTCCAGGAAGACATTCAAGGCTAGTAGGAACAAAATCACTATCTTTGTCTAAAAATAACTATTCATTATCTTCTGACTAAATACTGCGCCAATCCTCTGCTACTAAAGTCGTTTGAGAACGCTAGTTAAAACCTTTCTCATTTAATACATTATTTACCCACACTCCATCCAATGTTAAGGTGCCATCAATACGCGCGCCCTCACCAGTAGGCACTCCATCTGTCCACGCAATTGAATTTTCTGGAATAGACCAAATTAATGATTCAACATTTCCTTCAACATTCGCAAAAGCGCCATTACCTAATAACATATTATTTTCAATCATACTACCAAGAGGAATACCATCTTCATATAAAATTTTTAACGCATCCTTAGAAGCAAAAATGCTAACTTCAGCACCATTTGCGTCTGTCCAATAATCAATATAACGATTACCAGACTTTTTACCCAATATATTATTTATGGCATACCAATGTGGGTCATCTGATATTAATTCTAATATAATCTCACCTTTATATAAAGTAGTGCTGGTTTTATATACATCGCCGGAAATATTAATATCTGCCTCTGATTCAAAAGGTAATAAAGATAAAGCCGGTGGTTTAGATACTCGCGCCATTATAGCGCGGTTCGGATGTTCTGATAACACTAGTTCACGACTTACCCCAGCTGAGAACCAATTTAAAAAATTATCTAATTTGCGCTAATCAATACCATCAGTAGCTAAATTAAAAGTAATTGTGTTATTAGAATAATGAGTGTTCCAATAAAATTGTCCATCTAAATTATCATATGTACTAACATTATCATTAAAACCAGCATATCCATCTCTTGATAATCTATTACTAGTAATTGTAGCAATTAAATCAAAATCTTCAATATGCTTATTTCCATATGTAAAGCTAATAAAAGAACGGTTCATATATGGCAAACGTTTTACACCATCATGAGTAGCCTAATATACCTGTCCATATCGAACTGTATTAATAGGGGTATCGGTTAAACCGATACCCCCAATTTGTCCATAATCTCTATAATTTTCCATAACTCATTTTACCCCCCTATTCTATTCCAACCTTGCGACTTACGTGCTATTTGGATCATGCGGTCAAGCGCTTGCTCGCCCGCGCGTTGAGCATCATAATCGTTCGCAATTTGAGAAACATTCATTTCAACAGTTGCATTCTCTATTATAATGCCGCCATCGGACGGTCCAATCACACTATTTGTTGCGTTTGAAATATTATTATATGCGTCCCTAAAGTCGGTTAGCAGACTTAATAGGGAAGTTGGTTTATTGCTTAGAATATCGTTGCGTAAGGTTGCAGTTTGTGAAGCCGTTAGAACAGATTCTTTTGCATGAACTAAAGCTGGTCCAGTTTCATCAACAATACCACCTTTATCGAACGTAGCTAATGTTGCCAAAGCTAATTGTGACAAGCGCCTTGCTTCCATTCCTGATTTTGGATTGTTCCCGGTAGTCATTATATCATTGCCAAGCTAAGTTATCTTTAAGACTGCTGCCTATTTGGCGGCTTCTTTAGTATCAAATCCATCCTATTCAAAACGCTTACCATTATATACAAATGAATATTTGTGCTTTTTATCATTACTAGAATTATTCGAGCTAGTTCCATTACCGCCATTACCACCGCCATTGCCGCCAGCAGTAGAAGCAGCAAAGTTTCCTTCGGTCTTGGCCTTCTCCTCAGCCTCTTTCTTCTCTTTTTCAGCTTTCTTCTTGGCAACTTCATCACCATACAAGGTAGTAAGAATGTCCAATCCGCCATCCAGCGTTTCTTGAAGCTCCTTAAAACGCTAAATCTCAAATAAATCTTCACGAATTGTTTTTGTTAATTCTGTTGGTGATTGTCCCCAATATTCTTTTGTATTTTCTTTAATGAACTCTGAAATACTTTCGGGAGAACCTTGTAATACTTCATATACAGCATTCCAAAGTAATCCATTCTCTTTCTCATATTCAAGCTATTCAGTCATTATTTCAATCTAATGGTCTAAGCGCTCTAATTGATTATCAGAAGCTTTCTACAATGCATCAATCTACTACTACTAGGCATCAAAATACATATTTTGTTGCTTTTCACTAATCTAGCGTTGTAAATCAGTAATTTGAGAAGCAGAGCCACCAGAGCGCTATAAAATAGCCAACTGCCGCTGTAGCTTACCAAACTCATCAGCTTCCTACTAATTAGAATACATTTGTTTTTCAAGATTGAGCTACTCACTTAATCCATCAATTAATGCTTTAGAAGACTTTTCAATTGCATCGCGTTCTTTCTAGAATTCATCAATTTCGCGCTATCTACTATCTTCAATAGCTTTCAATACTTTCTATTCTACATTAATTTGATTATCTTCAATATCTCGAATAATTTCATTAATGCTAGCTTGAGATTCAAGAACTGCGTTTCTATGTTCTTCAACAGAGTCATGTAATGACTGCATTTCTTCTTTATCCGCGTCTATTTTATCCCAAAAAGCTTGTAGTGCGGTGTTATACCAATCTGTACCTTCCTGTTTAATTTCATTACCGGAAGAATCATACTTCATAGCAAATTCAAATCCAGCATCAACTAACCGCTTATATTGTTCTTCAGCAGTATAATTAGCTTCACCAGTAGTAGCATTGCGACCTGATAAATCAGATAGCCAAGCTAATGCTCCATCTTTATAATAAAGCTAACCACTTTCACCAAATCCATATAAGGCACTAAATGCGCTCTACTCATTAAGCTCTTTACGACGTTTTTCGAAATATTCGTACTAAGAATCTGCTAAAGACTAATGTACTACTAACTATTGTTGTAAAGCCTTTAAAGTCTTCATTTGACTCTTATAATAATCTTGCCCATGAGCAATCATATCAGATTGAATTTTAGCGCGCTCTTTTTCTTCATGTGTAATTTCTTTTTCTAGCTAAGCAATTTGCTGTAACCAGTTATACCACTTTTCTAGATCTTTTAAGAAGGCTTTTGGATCACCGCCGCCTCCACCACCGCCACCTTTACCAGCTAAATCTTTTGTGGTTAAGGACTCTAATGCTTTCCATTGCGCACGTAGCTATTTTAATGCATTTAAAGCTGCGCTAGCAGATGCTTTTGCAGGGCCGCCATGTATATTACCTTTCGCATAAGAAACAGCATTTCTTTCATTAGTAACCGCTCTTCCGCGTCCAGAAGACATTCCTTTTTCAAGAAGTGATTTAGTTTGTAAATGATTAAATACTATTGCATCATTTGCCAGATTAACCATTTCAGGGCCATTCTAACCAACGATGGAATAACGGCCATTAGAAACTACAAGTTCTGGGCCGAGTTCTCCCATTAGCGTACCCTATGCCCTTGCTAGGCCGACAGTACCTTTTGCGACATTTGAACCTTCGCTTGACGGCTAATCAGAATTACTAGTATTATCAGTTGTTGTAGTTAATACTTTAGATTTTGGCGTCCAATTATCCCAATCTGCTTTAAGAGTTTCAATTTTTGATGTCGCAGTCTAAGTATCAACTTTTACTTCTATAGAACTTTCTTGAACATCATTTTTTAAAGCATCAAATTTATCTTTTGCATCTTCAGAAGTCTTTGCTACTTGCTCAATCTTACTATCGTCTATATTTGTAAACGCATCTTTAATACCCTCAGAAACAGTCTCTTTTAATCCTAAATCCATTCCAAGGAGCTGCTCACGAATATAGGTTTCTAATTTACTAGTATCAATATGACCCTCTGCATCCGCGATCTCTGCTCCAGAAATAGTAATTTTAGCTCCACCTAATGTTAATTCTAATTCGCCATTAGGATTTAATCCATCGATTATTTGACTACGCCATGCACCAGATTCTAAATCTTTTTTAACACTTTCTCTAATGTCGCTTGGATTCTTTAAATCGACCTTTGTATCACCAACTGTAACAGTCGTTTCAGTATGAACATATTCTCCAAAATGCCAATAAGCTTGCTTCTTCGCCTCTAGATCATTAGAGAAATCTTTCAACTCATTACCTTGATGTTGACTATTCCACCAATTAAGAGCTAATTCATTAATATTTTTTCCGTAATGCCCTTCATTATCAGTATAAATACGATTACTATCTTCGTCATATTCAACAAAAACCTTAGCCTTTCCTTCAACAGCAGTTTGTAGCTATATTTGCTATGGTTCCTCGGTAAAATCAATATTATCAGGAATTATCGCGTTAATACCATCTAAAAGTGCAGTCCACAAAGCTATATTCTTTCTTGCTTCCGGATTTGATGTATCTGATGTATTAAATGTATAACTTTTTCCATTAATATTGGCTGTAATTTTATCCTAATCAATAGTTAGTTTATCCTCTATCTATAATATAGTCTCAAGAGTCGTAGAATCTTGCACTGCTTGCCCATTATGATATTTCTAAATTTCTTCTTGTAAATCTTCCTACTTTTTTCCAGTTTCTTTCTTCCATTTTTCTAAGACTTCTTTTGTATTTGAATCATCCCAATCAATCTAGGTAATCTATCCACCACTAATAATAAGAGTAGTATTATCAAGTTGAATAACTAAATCTTCACCTAATCCAGATTCCTAAGCAATTGAGGCCAAACTATCATATAGATTATCTAAGTCCCATTCACCGGATTGATACATTTTCCACATAGAATCAAGAACTGAAGTTAAAGCTTGAGCATCATCAATACTGATCTCATCCTTTTTCGCATTTGTTAATAGAGTTCTTAATGATTGATTATTAACTTTAATCTGATCTAATGCTTTATACAAATCATTTTCTTTATCATCTAATTCTAATAAAGAATTAACCCATTTTGTGACGCTAGAATTAGCAGTATTTAATCCAGCAAATCCGCCGCCTAAATCAGTAAAGAAATCACCAAAATCAATTTTGCTATTTTCTCCAGTAATATCACCAAGTTTTTCCATCTAAACAATTACTTCAAGTAATCGTATCATGCCATCAAGCATTTTAACTTGTGATTTTGCCATTGACGCAATACCAGCATTAATTCCGCTAGACATTTCTCCGCTGCCAGCTTCAAAATCAACACCAATTTTTCCTAGTGCTACTTTAATATTACCAGTACTATCAACAGTTAATGCTTTCGCGCCCTTCTGAATTAAAGCTGCGGCAGCTTCCATAGAACCATCTAATTTAATACCAGCAACCTCAAAATCTTGACCTAGCGCCGCAATATTATTCATTTCAGTAACAATATTATACCAATCCTAATAATTAATGAGACCCTTATCTTTACCATTAGTTTTATTTAAAGCTGTATCTAATGTTTGAATTGCTTGTGCCCAGTTATTAAAATAATTAATAGGATTATTTTGCGCTCCAGGAATCTTATTGGACATAAAATTAAATCCTTCATCTTCAGAAGTAGAGCGAGTTGCAAGAATTTGTTTAGCTAAATCTAATTCTTGTTGATACTCTTTTGAACGAGCGTCTGGAGCAATCTTTTCTAGCTCTATAATTCTTGCCTAAATATCACTAATGCTCTTATAATGTTCATTAGTTTCTTTTAAACTATTATTAAGTTCATTAAATATTAATTCAGCTTGAATAGCATCAATATCTTTAACTTTATTATATAATGCAATAGCCTAATTAGTAGATAATTTTAAACCTTCAGTTGTTTTAGTAAAATCTAATTTAATATTAAATTGATCCGCCCAGGACTATAATTTCTGCGCTTGAACATTTGTAAGGCTACCAGAAATACCACCTTTAATTAAATCAATAATACCATTAATATAATCATTAACAGCATCAGCTAATTCAGCGAGTTCTTCCGGTAGTAATCCGGCATTTTCGCTTGCTAATTGAGCAATAGTATTAACTAATTCCGGAATATTGGTTTCAGATGAAATTTCTAAAATTCTGTCATTAACGGATGCGCCCAATTTATTAAAATAGACGTTATTAAGCGCGGCTTCAGCCATTCCTAATTTGTCTACTAGATAAGTTACATTAATTCTATCTCCTGCTTTAGCTTCAGTGATAGCTTTAACTTCTTCAGTTATATTTTCACCAATCTTCTTATCTAAAGCAATTAAAGAATCGTTATAAGCTTTATAGGCTTCTGTATATGCTTCAGAATCAGGCCTCCAGTGCATTTTACTAGCAAATGCATTAAAATCATAAATCTAAACCTAACCATTACCTAAAGAGCGTAATCCATAATCAGCGGAATTAGCAATAGCACTTTCTAATGTAACACCATACTTAGCAAGCATTTCGCCCAAGGCTTCATATGACATTCCCATTGCATCATTTAACACTGAAATTGCATCAGTTTCTGGCTATTCTATCGCTGTTAAGAATTTAGCATATAAACTATTTAATTGAGAAGTAGTTTTTGCGCTATCAGCATCCATCTAGGCATATAATCTTGAATATGCATCAGCCATATTAGTTACAGAAGTAATTACAACACTTCCATCATCTAATTTAATAGTTTCAATTCCATCGCTTACTTCCTCCGCGATATTCGCTGCCATACCAGTAAGAACCGTCCCTTCGCCCTGTTCAAGCGATTCCATAGCTGTGTTAATACGATTTATTCCGGCATGATATACAGCATCAATTTCATCAGGAGCAAGTTCATCACCTTTAAGTTCTTTAATCCATTTAACCGCGTCAGCACCGCCAGCATCAATAATAGAAAGAATTTTTTCTACAGTGGCATCAGCTATATTTCCACCCTAAGCATTATACCAATTTTTAATCTGCTGTCCTAAATTATTAGCCGCTTTATGCTTTTCAGTAGGATTAGTAGCATTAATAAAACCAGCAATATCCATATTCTACTAAATCATAGTTAAAGTTTGATCTTTAATATATTCATTAATAGCATCTCCAGACATGCCTAATTTCTCTAATTCTTTTCTCTAAGCTTCAAAATATGTTTTTAATACATCAGCCTTTAAAGTAAACTAATCCAAATTGGTATCATACTAGAAAGCATCTTTTATACTTAAATTACTATTTTCTACTATTTTATTATATTCATCAACAAATTTCTACATATCTGAAATACTATTAGTTCCCTAATATGTATAACCACCCGCAGTAGAAATCGAAGATAAAATATTATTTTGAGCGTCTGCAATTGTTTCTTTAATATGATTGGCTAATGCTTCATCTATACCAGATAAAGCCTCTACTAATCCAGAAACATCTAATTGACCTGCATCGGTTATAAACTCACTATATTCATCGCCAAGCACACTTAAACTATCTTTTAGACTATCTCTAAATATCTTAAGATCAGCATCGGTTGCTGTGCCACTTAGAACCTTATCCCAATTTAAACCACTAATATTATCAAATACTGCCTGCTGTGCTTGGGCCATAGCTTTATTATAAGCATTAGAATCTATTTGACCATTAACGCTCATTGCCTTAGCAAGCTCGAGAGCATAATCACTAAGTGTCATCACATAATGGTCTCCAACCTCTTTTAATTTACCTTCTTCTCCGATATCACCAATCTTTAAGCCACCCTTATCAATTAGTGTAGAAACCTAATCAGCAGTAATTGTAAATAAGTTAGAGCCAATTCCAGCCCAAGCATCTTTAGACTAAGTAAGAACTGTTTGCATAGCTTTCCAATTCTTAGCTAAATCTTCAGAAGTCCAACCTGTTTTTTGATATAAGTAATATGGATTTTTAGCAGAAAGTTCAGCAAAATATTTCTAAGCGTTTTGAGCATACTATAAAGCATTTGTAACTCTAAGAATACCATTATCAATAATAGCAGCACCATTAGCTTTTAGCTCACGCTAAACGTCTTGTGATAACTAAGACACATTCATTTCTTTAAATAAAGAAACTGAATTAAAAGCATTATCATAGGATTTTTTAATTAAATCTTGGAACTGAGTGTCAAGGGTAATTATACCATCAACATAGGATGAATAAGCATTTTGATAGTCAAAAGTCTATTTAAAATCACTAAACTATTGATCATCCATGCCCATAGCTTCTTGTAACTTAGAAGCAAATCTCTGCCAATTAATAATTTTAGTTTTTCCAAACTAATTTGTTTCTAGTACATTTTCAAAACCATTTGTCCATGTTAAATTATCAGTTAAATAATCTGATAATTTTAAATTAAATTTAGTAAATGTATCTTTTAAAGTATCAATATCTAATGATGCACCCGATGCAATAACGGTAATTGCCTAGTTAGCCTATTCATAATTTTTAGTTAAAATAGAACTATAAGCTTCATTAGCCTCTGCAGTTGAGTTAAAATGTTCTTGTACATTTCTATATAATGTAATCGCACTTTGTACTAGATTATCGCTCGCCGCGAGCAAGCCTTGATTATCTAATTCACTCAACCCAGCATCTTCCAATAGTCCTCTTGTGGTATCAGATAACTTACTACCCGTCCCACTAAAAATTTCATTAATCGCTGTAGTTGCCGACTATGCAAGATTAATTTTCTTTTCAGACTAATAAGCTGTCATTGCCGCTTTAAAGCCTGCCTCATCGAACTATGTTATTTTTTGGCCTTCTTCATTAAAGCCTGTTTTAGTATATATTGTCCTTAAATATTCCTCATAAACAAGTTCATCTAAATTAGCTGAATTGTTCATTTTTTCATCTGAAATATTTAATGCTTTTCCTAAGGCACGTAAATTTCGTGTATTTTTTCCAGTTAAATCAGCTCCAGGAGTATATAAAGCAGACCAATCAATATTCTAAAACAAAGCATTTTGATAATCTTTTTCTTGCGCATCATACATAGCCTAAATTTGTTCAGCAAGCTATTCATCACTTTGCTATTTCTCTTCAAGCCATGTAAAAAAGTTATCTAAAGTTTTTTCTTGTGTTTCATCAGTATAAAATTCTTCTATTAAGTCTTGTAAAATTTGTCGACTAGCTGTATCCTCTTCATTTAATGACATTAATTCATTTATATGCTTTTCAAAATCAGCTTTATCATCTTTAAAGTCTTTTGTTGGATCAAAAGTGATAATTTCTTCTGTCTAGGTATATTGATTTATACCGCTTTCTAATTGTGTAAGAAATTCATAATCCTCTACATCCTTCCACTCTAATACTTTATCATTTAAAACGTTTAATAAATTCTCAGAATTTGAAAAAGTATTTGCCAGTTCATCATCTGTCATAGACATAACATTATTAAAGAAAAGATCCCATTCATCCTCGGTAAAATTTACATTAAATAATTCACTTATTAAAGCCTACTATGCTGAACGTACTGTATCTCTAGTTAAACCTCTATCAAAGTCAGAACTTGGTATAGTACTAGCAACACTACTTATAAGATCTAAAGATCTCGCATTATATTTTCGATAAGCTGCCGCAGCAGCGCCACCGACCGTATCAGGATTCGTTCCATTTAAGAAATGCTTATCATAATCCTCAGAATCTGTATAATAAGTACTGCTATTTCCTGGATTAAAAAGTGCTTTATCTTCATCGGTTAAAGTGTAAAACTCATCTGATGATTCTCCTACTCTTTCTAAAAAGCTTCCTAATTCAATTATTCGTTCTGGAGTAACTTTTTCTTGATTCATGTACTCGGTTACCATAGATAATGTATCATTATCTTTATTTGCGTCAAATTCTGGTAGCTTTAAAACTTGACGGGATATTTTTTGCTATCCCGTAGGAAGATTACCCTTTTTTCCACTTAAATTATCTATTAATTCTTTCCTCTATTTAATTTTTGCTTCTGTATCTTCCTTAGTTTTAATAAAATTATTTCTCCTAGCTTCTATACTCTTTTCTAAACCTTCTTCTGTCATTACATATTTTTTTAAGATCGGATCAAATACAAATAAGTCATTAAAATTTAAATCAGAACCGTCAGATAATAATTTTACTACTTCTTCAAATTCTTCTACCGCTTTTTCAAATTCAATACCAGATTTATTAATTGATAATGAAGAATTTAACTTTTTAGAAAGATCTTTAACTTGTTTAATACTATCCTCATAAATAGTATTTAAATTATAATTAATACTATTTATTATACTTTGTCTTACTGTTTCAAGTCCTTCCTTATTCTAAAATTCATCATGAGTATTTGCATAACTAGACATATCATCAAAGACTTTATTAATTTCTTCTGGATTAGAAAAATTTATATTAATAATCATATTAAATAATTCATTTTGTATATCATCAGTCTATTGCCCTACTATATACATAATCTAATCCAATGCGTTTAATCTAGCCTAAGCAAGAGCTGTATATCCATCTTCAGCAAATCTATTTATCTATGCAAACTAATCAGTAACAAAATCGGAATATATAGATAATACATGAGTATCAGAGTCGTCCATAAAACGTTCTTTAATCCACATTATCTAATCTTCTGTGGTATATTCTTGTTTACTATCATTCCATGTACCTTTATTTTTATTCTGAAGAATTTTCTTTAAACCTAATAGATTAGAATTAACTTTTCCAGTAGTCTAATTAAACACAGTAGAAAGAAATCTATCTAAATTATCTTTTCTTGCATCTATTAATAACTGATTAAAACTTTTATATAAAGCATTATCTTCATTTAATTGTAAATCGAAATATTCTAATAATTCATTTATATTACTAAATTCGCCATAATTAACAGAAGTAAGCTTTTCTCTCTAAGTTTCTGTTAGGCCCTTAATTGCAGATAAGAAATCTCTCTTTGAACCACCTTTTTTATAAAATGTTTCATACAATTTAAGATATGACTCATTTGATTCTAATTCATTTTTATAATCATACGATAAAGAAAAATCATCATTAATAATATCATAAAGTTCCTATCTTCTTTCAGCCGTAGATCGTTCCTATTTTGCTGTAGTATAATTCCGTCTCGCTGATCTCTAAAAACTCTCAACCAGCTTTGCGGCTTTATTAACACCAGAGGAAGTCAAATCATCATAGTCAAGTACGCCTGCCAACTGTTTAAATTCAGTTGCCCCACCAAAAATATCAGAATATTTTGAAAAATAATCTTCATCTAATTCTTTTGCAATACCTTTTACATTAAAGCCCTATTGCATAAGAGCAATTTTACGTTGTACCTCATCAATTACTTGTAACTCATAATCTCTGGTCACTACTTGAACATTAGCCTAATCCGCGGCAGTCTGAGCACTAACAGAACGCTCATCCACTAATTTTTTCTCTGCTGCAATTAAATTAATAATAGCATTTCCAGCTGCATCATAACTCGAGATTAATTCAGGATACTATGCTGCCATAGAGCTCATTGCACTAGTATATGCATCCATATCTTCTTGTGAGTTATACATTGATTTACGTAATTCTTTAATATTATCAATAGAAGAAGATAGCTCTGTTACTCTTGCTTGCTATTTCTAATTTCTTTCTTTAGCGGCATCTAGCATTTTTCTAGCGTCAGCTAATTTTTCACTAAGAGTATACTTTAAACCATCAAGTATACTTCCAAGTCCCCCGACAAGAAATCCTGCTATACCGCCAATCGCAGCGCCCCACGGGCCAAACATTGCCCCCATTGATACTCCGGTAGCTGCGCCAGAAAGGCCCTAGCCTGCACCAGCTATCAATTTATCATTTTCAGTATTTCTATTTTTTATATCTTCTACATCTTTAACACCATAATTTGCAGAAGCTCCAATTATCACTGGGGCAATTAATCTTGCAATATTTGAAGCAAGCATTACTCCTTGACGTTTATTACTGCCCTATTTCCATTTAAAATGCTTGCCATACTTCGCACCCATATTATGTCGCCAATTAGTAAATCGTGCACGCATGGTAGGATTGGCCGCGTCAACTTCCTCTTCTCCGGATTCAGTTGGCTCTACATTACCTTCCGGCGGGACAGCACCGCCTGGCGGAACAACACCACCTGAAGTAGCATGAGTGCGCATTGCATTTGTATCTTGGCCGACTACAGTGGTATGCTACTACATTGTAGTCGCTCCTTGTTGAGTCGTGTCTTTTAAGCGTTCTATTGGCTAAGAAGCACCCTAAGCTACCTTACGAAGTTCTTCTAGCTCTGGCGTTGCAGCGCCCGTAGCATTAGCTGCTTCACCTATTTTTGCAACGAATTGATCAATAGCTGCATAATTAGCATCATTTTGACTCAAGCCAAGATTATTTAAAACTCCTTGACGATAGTTAGCATCATTTAAGAATGGTGCCTCACTTACTAATGTAGAAGCAATTGTTCCTTTATCGGCCATCCATCCTTCACTATTAAGCATGTCCTAAACAGTAGTAATTTTAACTGCAACTGGAGTACTCTCTACATTACTCTTGAGCTAATTTATTTCTTCTCTAGCCTAATTAGTATCTGCCTAAACAGGCTGTGTTACAGGAAGTAAATCATTTATAGTAACCTAGCCAACTACCTACTCTACTTTCTATTGTACAACTTCGGGTGATTCTGGCTCAAGCTGAAGAGGAACCACCTAAAGATTATTTGGTCCTAAATTATTAAGATCAAACTATAATTGGCCACTAGTTCCTACTTCAGGTATAGGCGTAGGCTAATTATTTACCACTGGCGTGTTACCTAAAGGAGACTCATTATTTACAACTGGAGGAGTATTAATATTTTCTAAAGGAGGATTATTTGTTTTCTAATCCGTTGATAAAGGAATTTTAATTTCTTTTTCTTCCGCGTCCTTCCTTTCTTTATCTATTGCCTCTTTCACTCCAGTGGTATCAGCAGTAACTTTTACTTTCCAGTCTTCAGCAAGTCTACTTTTAGATTCTTCAAGTTGTCGAGTGCCGTAAGATTCCGCAGTTTTACCAAAAACCGACTATGCATCTAAAAATTCCTATCTTTTTAATTGGCGTTCTTCCTATGCTTTCTAAATTGCATTCTAGAATGTTGCATTTGCTTCGGTGAAAGTCTCCCTAGATGTAGCTGTTTTTAATTCTGACCAAGAAGCCAACTAAACTCTAGGTGTACTAGATGGTGAAACATTACCCGCAAATCCCTCTCTATCTGTAGGTGAAATTAATGTAGGATTATTTGCAACTCCCATTATAATGCCCATATTATTTGGTATTCCTGGACTAACTGGAGCGGTAACTCTAGCCATTGCTTCACGACCCAATCGTGCCTATTCTTCTTTGTAACGATTTTCTTCTGCTGCTTTTCTTTCCGCTTCTTCTCTAGCCCTTCTTGCGGCTGCCTCTTCTTGAGCCTTTCTTTCTGCTTCTTTCGCCCTTCTTTCTGCTTCTTCTTTAACTTTTCTTTGTTCTTCTTCTATTCTTGCTCTGCGGTCAGCTTCCTCTTGCGCTTTTCGTGCGGCTTCTTCTTCTTGTGCCTTTTTTGCAGCTTCTTCCTATTCTGCTTTCTATGTCGCTACAGTAGAAACTACAGTTCCCTTGCCATATTGTTTTTCAAGTGCTGACTATACTTCATTGTCTCTTATAACATCTCGTAATGCTCTATTACTAGTACGTCCTCCATAGCCAAGCATATTATAAAGTTGACTTAAACCAACATCTCTAATAGCTGATGGTAAAATAGGAGCATTTTCTGGTGTCATATTGCTATATTGATTATTTAAATTATTATATCTCTATAACAATTCTTCGGCTCTCTAAGAATTAGAACCAGCGGCTTCCCAATCACTTCGTGCCGATTTAACTTCTTTTCCTAATCTTTCTCTACCAGTTCTATAAGAAGTTTCCTAAATAGCATTAAAAGTTTCTTCACCAAAAATACTTCTTAATTCATCTTTACTATGGGTCGCCATAGTTTTAGCAAATCCATTTAAAGCAGTTTCTAATTTAACCTATAAACCGCTTAAATCAATTTCACCATTATTAATTGATTGAGCTAAACTCTATAATACCGTTTTACCAATTTCTGCTGAAGATGCCCCCGCCTCTTTCGCGGCCTTCATCATTGCCTAAACTGCTGCGCCGCCAACTCCAGTTTCTAACATAGCCATAATTAATGGAGAAGGAGAATGAATATCTAATGAGCTTCGTATACCTTCAAGAATAGACTATCCTAATGTTTGAGCTGCACTACCCGTAATACCAGCAGAATTTAGCATACCAGTTATTAAGCTTAATGCAACATTAGATCCAATTACTTCTATCTATCCTTTAATTCCTTCCATACCAGATAAAGAATTTAATATCTACCCCTTAATTTCTTCCATTGTTCCTTCAAAATTAACAGTTGGAGTAATAGAAGTTAATGTCTAACTAAAGGCCATCGCTGCAGTTTCTTGAACTCCATTTAACCCAGTTCTAAAAATATCAGCAATTTCAGTAATTTTTGCTGTAATTGCTGGATTCTATGATAATGACTATAACAATCCCTATATTGCACTATTACCAGCATTAGAAAAAGAAGATATTAATTTTGGAGCCAATTCATTCGAGCCATTTATAATTTCTTCAACATTTTGTCTAAAATTAGTAGCCCATTCAGGATTGGTAAAATCAATTGAATTCAAACTATTCTATAACTGGCCTAAAACTGTTGGGTCAATTGCATCTACTAAATTAAGTCTAGCTTTTAATTCTACTTCATTTAAACCAAGTTCCGCAGCCTAAGACTAAATTTGAGCTTTTAAATCTTCTATATTTAAATTTAAATTAGAATTAGTCTATGTACCTAATTCACTAGTATCCGCTTTTACTTTAACAGGCATTTCTCGATTCTATTTAATCTTCTCATCTAATTCCTTTAAAGAATTTTCTGCATCAGTTTTATCAATTTTAAGCTTTTCAACTCTTTCCTATTGTTCTCCAACTCTTTTCTAATATGCCTCTTTTCCCATATTGATAAGATTTTTTGCGCCTATACCCGCATTTACCACCGAGAATAGAGTTGGTAATATTCCTTTAAAAGTACCTAATTTTCCTATTAAAGTAATAAGTTTAGTTAACCATTCATATGTTCCCTTTAAAGCATCTTCAAAATGAAGATCTAAATATAATTGTGAAAATGCATTTTTTAACTAATTAGCTTTAGACTCTAAGGAATCCATAGCTTTTGCTGTCTAGACCATACCAGCATTTTCAGCATTACTAGACGTATCTATTGCACGTTTTAATTCATCATAATTAGATACTAATGCAATAAAACGAGATTGTTGTCTATTACCAGCCATAACCGTAGCAACATATCTCTATGTATTATTATCTAATGTATTCCATTTTTTTGCTAATTCTAAAATTACATCATCAAAATCACGAAATTGGCCAGCGCTATCTTTAAGAGAAATACCAATAGATTTTAAAGCTGTATCAACTTTATTAAATGCCACTTCTTCTCCATCAACATTTAATAATGTACTTGGCGATGCTTTCATTTCGCCATAACGAGAAATAATAGATTTTAAAGCAGAACCAATATTTTGCGCGCCTTCACGAGTGGTCTGCTCCATAACACTAATAAAAGCAGAAGTCGTCTATAATGACATGCCTACATTCGCCGCAGAAGAAGCGGTCTTTTCCATAGCATTTGCAATTTCTGCTGAGCTAACGGCAAATTTTGCCGCTAAAGCGCTATATGTATCAGTTACTTGCGCGGCATTTTCCATATCAATGTTAAACGCACGAATAGCAACAGTCATAGCATTAGTTGCTTCGGTATAATCCATACCAGAAACCTTAGCCATTTTTAGTGTTTCAGTTGTTAAAGCCATTACCTCATTAGTCTATAAACCTTGTTGATAGAATAACTGAGAAACTGTATATACATCTTTTGTTGCAACACCAAACTATTGTGCTGTCTATGTATATTGTCCAATTTTACCCCAAAGTTCTTTTTGAGACATATTTGTAACAATAGCAATATTAGTTATACTTTGATCCAATTCCTTTATATTACTAATAGCACTTTTAATAAATTGTGATACTTTTCTAACAACAGCATAAACGCCAATATAACGATTAATAAAATTTTGTATCCCCTATAATTTATTAAGTGTCTAATTCATTCTAGCTAACTTAGCTTCTCCTTCATTAACAGCGAGACCTAATGCTCTTACTTCATTACCGGCCTACGCCATTGCTGCGCTAAATTGTGGAGAACTCTAAACAGACTAAAGTAAATTATTTTTCAAATTACTTAACTCTTGCTAAGGTATACGTAAGGCTTCAGCGAGTTCCTGCGCTTTAGAAGCAATTTCCTTATTCGGAAGATCAAATGCAGAGACTACTTTATTATAAGCATCAGATTTTGTCTAAGTTTTATCTAATTCCTATTTCGCGCGTTCAACTTCTTTTAACTATTCAGCATAGTTATTTTTTGCCAATTCAATATTTGTTTTATTAGAACCAAAAAGCATATTCGCAGCAAAATCGCTGTCTGTTCCCATTTTTTTCCAGGCACCTTTCATGCCGTTTTCTAAAGTTTTCGCCTATTCTTCCATTCTTTGAAGCATTTCTTGTGTTTGTTGAGGAGTCAATTCAAATCTTGCGCGAAGCTCTTTTAAAAAGCGATTTTCTCCTACCACACCACGGTTGAAACCAGAAAATTCAGAAATTCCCTTATTATTAATGTCAAATTTCATATAAGAAGACATTAATTCCTATATTTCATTCTTTTTTCCTTCTTTTGGTATCTATTTAAAAGCATCTTGTAAAAAACTTACAGCGCCCCACTAAGTCATACTTTGTTTTCCATTAGAATTCTAAGTAATCTTTTTCTAAGCTTCCTCGTACGCTATTGATTGTACTTTTAATAAAGCATTAATACTGGTCATTTTATTATTAATAACTTTATATAATTCATCATAGCCCTTTTCTAATATTTTCGCCGCAGCAGCAGGCCCTTCTGCAATATTTAAATTAGATAAAAATGTCTAATCATTAAGAATTTTGTCCTTCTAAGTTCCTTTAAATGAAATTAAACTATTCTATAGCTAATTAATACGAGAATTTAATCCATCAATTTTAGACTATATATCATCTGGAATTTTTAAATCTTCAAAACGAAGATTTTTTGAAGCATTTTGAATACGATTAATACCAAGTTCTATTGCATCTACATCTTTCTAAATAGATTTAAAACTACTATCAGTATTTAATGAAATTTGTGACTTAGCAGAAATCTATTCTAATCTGCTCATTATTTTATTTAACTCTTGTTCAAATTTTTTGCCGCCAAGAGAATCAGCTAAAAGATTTTTACCAGCAAATGCTTTTAACTAATTTGTAATATCCTATAAATTTTTAATCTACAATGATACTGGAAGTTCAATGCCCTAAGTCACCATAAAACCTCATCTCCTTTAACACATAATAAAAAAAGAGCCACTTTCCTAAGAAAGTGGCATATTAAAAGTCCGCATCTAGTTCTGTCCCTAGACGCGTAATTTCCATAATTAAATTTTTCTAATCTCCAACAGTTTCTGGTAATCCAATGATATTAAAAGTAGAAACAGTGGGATCGGCCCTTTCTCCCAATCGTAAGTTAATATTACTTACAATCCTAACTTTCGGCATATACAATATATTTGTATAATTATTGCCCTCATTTTCATCCTTTGAGTAGAACTTAGCCTCAAGTGTGAAAAGACCATTAAATCTTTCTTTTTGTACACTATAAATTAAGGCTCCATCTTCCTCCTCATATTTATAGTAATAGTCGATTAAAAATTCATCACTAATTTTTACTGGCTCTGTACAATTTTTATCTTCGTATAATGAGATTCTATGTACAGGATTTTCAAAACCATCAACTATATTAGGTTCTCTTTTGCCATAAACTTTTTTCTAAATAGCATTTCTAGCATAATTAAAAATAAAAGTTTTCTTAATGCTAGCATCAACCGGTTCATGTTTTACATCAATATATAAATACTTTATTTCCTTAGTATCCTAATCTATTTCTTTCTAAGGCTTAAAAGGGCCTTCTTTCATATTTATATAAAGTGGCTATTTTTCTTTTTCAGAAATAACGTTTGCGCCAAGTAAAATACTCATTCCAACCGAAGACATAACACCATCTGATAACTAAAACTACACTTCGCTTCTTTCATCCCAAATTACTCGTGGCATATTTGCCCAACCACCACGCGCAAATACAGGACGATTCTATTCAGTTAAAAGTGACATATTTACATTATCAAAATATAATACAGGTTCATCTTTTTCAATATATCTATCACCAAATTGCATCGGCTATTTAGCGCGTAATACAACTTCATATAAGTCTTTATGGCCAAAATACTATTCCATCATATTACATATCACCGCCATTCTAAAAAAAATAAAGGGCTTCCCATTTGGGAAGCCCCGTTATTTAGTTCAATTAGGAACCAGAGACAGAGCCATAGTCATCTTCAGCTACGCCACTTGTGCTGCTGCTGATATTGTAACGAACTAGCTTCATCATCTCATTTTCACCCTGTTCGTTGGTAGAACGAAGCACATTCAGGGTCATTTCAAAGGTAGAAGGATCGCCTTCAGCCTGTAGAGTAATAGTAACATTACTCTGTACCTTTGCCTTATTGATAACGAACTGGAATGGCTCATCCTTACCGGTCTTTTCAGAACGCATGAAGGTATCGCCAATTACCTTATAAGTTCCAGGGAAGGTATCAGGAGAAATTGTAACTTCAACCGCGGTCTCACTACCGGTGTTATTCTGTAGGACTTCTTCCCAGAAAATACGAATATGATCGCCTTTAGCAGAAGATACTGGAGAATCACCAATCATCTTAGGATTCTTGAAGGAAACAGAATGTGCACCATCAATAGCAGGAGCAGTTTGACCAGCAGCATAAACTAACTGAGTACGAGCACCTGTGGTTAGATTGATTAGACGAATTGGATGTCCATCGGTAGCTTTTGGGGTTAAAGCAACACCAGTTAAATGATCTTTTGGCTGAGGTAGAATACCACCTTCACCGCAAACTACTTCTTCAGTATGACGAACAATAACTGGGGCGTCAGCAGCTGGCTTTTTAATAGCGCCACCTAACATGAAACGAAGAGACTCAAGAGATAATAGAGCATCTTCTAGAGTGATGTTAATTTCCTTACCATAGTCCCATTGTACTAGCTTAGGATTGCCCCAGCCGCCCTGTGCAGCAGTGTTTTCAGCAGTAGTTTCAATGGTGGAAACTTTTAAGGTATCTAGGAATAGAACGATATCACCAGCATATACGCCAGCAGCAAGATCATCGTCTAGAGCTTCAAAGTATACGTTAGCAACCTCTTTAATACCATACTTATCAAAAATATTAACGTTACTTGCCATAAGAGTTTACCTCCTTTTATTTATCTCCACTAGCAATGGAACGCATCCAATGCTTTAGTTGAGATTTATTGATTTTTGCGCCCGCGAGGGCAGCTCTCTAATTTATATTAAACTAATCACGCCAGCCCATCCGCTTTAGCTAATCATGAAGAGCATAATATGTAATATCCCAAATATTCGACATATTTAGGCCGCAATCATTGATAGTTATACTACCAATTAAATCGGATAGTTTCATATCAGAACCGTCCTATTTAGATTGTCGTGCTTTTGCGCGACGAACTTTCTCACGGTTCGCGCGCATTTGCATTTTCAATCTTTTTGTAGCAGGATCATCATCATCATATATAATGATTTCTTCTCCTTCCTATTCCATAAAGTACATTCTTTTAAGAATACGCTACAAATCATAAAAATGTGCCTCATCTAATACATGCTATTCTTCTAATGGTCCAAGCATAATTTGAGGAGGATCTAATAGAAAAGATGCTTGTGAATGAGTGAAAAATTGAAATGCCTATTTTACTAAAAAATTGACCGTAGAATCCATTGATACCATCAGTAGCAAGTACTAAAAATCACTAATGCTATTCAACATTTCACGTAATTCATTATCACCTTTTACATCCGTAGGTTTAGTAGAAGTTAAAATGCTTAAATACTACTAAAATTTATCATATCCTATATCAATTATTTCACCTAATTTTGCAGGATATACTGCGCAAATATCTTCTAATAATACTGGACTTCCACGAAGAAACTTTAAAGTTTCATTATCAGTTAAATTCATTGATTGAATATGTCATTGTATAGCCGCCAATTTGAGAAGTAAATACTGTTCTATCTGCTCGTACAAACTTTAAAGTACCAATACCAGCCATTTGTGCGCCATTAAACATCTTATCAATTTCTTCCATAAGAAGATAAGGACGCAAAGAGTTTTCATCTAAAACCCATTCATCATATGGACAAGCTACATCTATACCGATTGTACTTATTTTAAAATCTTTATTAAGCATATTAGTAACAAAAGTATTAAATAAAGCAACTATATAAGACGTTTTCTCCGTACTTTCATCCCAAATTTTGGGAGTAATCATAATCTATTTGTTTAGAAGTAAGATACCATCCACATCATCATACTTCTATTCATTAAATGGATCGCGTACCTAATATTTTAGAAGGCGACATATGCGCTAATTTGACATTAGTTTATTGGCCATGTTAAATGCATTTTTACCCATGACCGAAAACCGGCGCTATGTTGGATCAGAAATAGGCATTTAACTCACCTCACCACAATGGAATAATTTTAACTGTTTTTTCATACGTAGCAATAATAATATATTCATTATCAACTTTTCTCTAATGCTAGGCAGTTAAAATTAATTCACCAATTTTATTTTTTGTATTAGCATGTAATACTTGAGCATAAGGAATTAAGTTATTATCTTTATCATACGCCGGAGATACAGTAGCGAGAGGAACTTTTTCATCGGTTTTATTAGTGATAAAAAATTCAACTTTTTCATCGAGATCAGAATTTAGTATTAATGGCTAATTTTCATTACTAACTACTTGATATTTCGCATAGCGATCTAACCGCAAAGTATCTGGGCCATCAATTAAAAATACAGGTTCTTCTTCTCGTCCAACAATATTAATTTCAACTGTTTTAGTCACTGCAGGTCTATTTTTTAAACGCATAGTAATCATGCATGAACCTACTGCAGTAGAGCGTGAATGTAATTCTGAATACCATTTTTCCTTCTCATTTAGTTCTTCTGGTAATTCATCTACTAAACTAAAATCAGATGGTCTTAATTCAATTTCCCACTAATTTAAAGTATCAGCTTCAAACTAAGGAATTATTAAATCCCCAGCCCGATATAAAGTAGACAAAGTAGGAAATTTATATTTATCAGTTGCCGCGACATCAATATCACGATCATCATACTGATAATTTACCTTACTTTCAGTTAATGACATATAAACAATTCCTTCAACACTTGTCCAATCGCACTCAATTACAACCCATCCTTCATTTTCAATAATAAAAGTAACACCACGCATTAATTCATCGTAATCCGCACTTTTCTCTCTAAAAATAGGACGAGGCATTATAATTTCAGCAAACTTATTGGGCTGTGGTGAAATAAGTGAATGCCACATTCTAAAATTGCCTTTAACCTTGCTATCTACTGAACTAACAGCATAAGCCCAAGATTTACGCAAATAACCATCAGTATCAATCCACTTTAATTCATAATTACACTTAATAATCTAAAATGTTTGATACTATTCATGTACCTTATGTATTTTCTATAATAAAAGCCATTTTTCAATAGCTCCATTATCTTGTCTCCATGTAAGTATATCGCCAACAACAATTGGAATGTCATTAGCAACATATAAATACATGATTTTTAATTCTTCCTTATCCTTACTAGTTTGGATTATGCCGCTAAAATATAATCCTCTCTCAACGGATAAGTCTTCAACTGTAAAAGGAGATTGCGCTTTCCACTTTTCAAAAGCCTCAATCCCACTATTTTTTATACGTTCAGCATATGTTTCTCCAAAATGATTTACACGGGAAAAATACACATCAAGATAATTCATCTGGTATGTTTAATCCAGTTACTAAATTAATACATTCAAAAATATTCTTTCTGAAGTATTCATATGAAAGATAACGTAAAAGCGCCAATTTTCCTAACAAGGGCCACCAGTTAATCGAATTCGCGCCCAGCCCCATCAATTCAATAATAATTGAATCAAGAAATTTTTCCCATTCGCCATCTTTTTCACGCTCACATAATAAGCCATATAAACGACCTTTTAATTTATTTTTATAACCATCAAAGGTTATATCAGTCAGATTGTCTTTTCCCTGCCAATTTTCTGAATATCTCAGCAGGGGAGCCTCCACGCGATTTGTCATAATCGTCTTTTGCTCCTTCGCATTCTATAGCGACTGATTTTTCAAGATCGTTTAACTTATCGAGGTGATTTGCAGCGGAAAAATCTTTTGAAGTATAAAGCTGACCTATATGATCCCAACTAGCAACGCAACGTTTAATCCACTCATGTTTCATATAAGTAGCAAGCACTTGAATTTCTGCGTTAGTAAGATCATTTTTAAACTAATATATTTTAAGTTGAGGAGCCATCTCAGATACTTCAGCGGCAGATACTTCCTCAAACTCTAAATTCACACGAGGATATTTAAATCGAGCAATGGCCATTTTGAGAAGTTCTTGCCAATCTCGTTCAACGATAGCTAACTCTTCTTCCAATGTCCACTCGTCGGCTGTAATCCGTGCGAGAAACGCGTCGTAAACTTTTAAGAAGGGTGTTGCCATATTTCATCACTTCTCTTCTGCGTCATGTTTAGCGGCAATAGCCTGAATAACATCAACATCGCAGTATTTCTTAATTAGGGCCACAATACCAGCATTGGTAATCTTGTGCTCTACAGCAAGAGTAACAGCACTTTCTTTTTCCGCATCAGTTGCACGTGGAATAAACTTAGCAAATGCAGTTACATCACCTTTAACTAACATCTTTTCAATTTCAGAAGCTTCAAATACATTTTCAACAACTTCTACTTGTTGTTCTTCTTCTAAACCATTAACCTTAATATAATGTCCATTAACAAGAGACATAAATCCAGTATCAAAAGTCATTTCTTCATATTCCTCATCATTAACTGGAATTTCGCGTCCTGGCATTAATTCACGATTAAAACGAATAGCTGGAAAATATAATGAAACTAAACTTGTACTAATATTTTTAATTGTAATAGCCATAATTGTTCCTCCTTTTATCTCCAAAAAGAAATCTGGGAGGGAGAGATTACCTCCCTCCCATTATATTACTAATTAATTAGTAATTGTAGTATTTGCCATTAATGCTGTATTTTCGGTTTCCCAACCACTACCCTGAGATAGTGCAGCATTGTAATAGATACCCCAATAGTTAGGAGTAGTAAATAGACCAACACCAACTTTTACATAACCCTGTAATACAAAGCTGTTATCGCCTTCATGGTCATCCCACTCACGGAAGTAAGGAGAGCCTTCGAAAGCCATCTTAATAATCTTTTCCTTGCCAGCAGGTAGTACATAAGCGAAAGCTGGATTGAACTGTAATTTAGTATTGGTTTCATCAGTCCAAGACTGTGGCATTACAACAACTGGAGTGCCATAGAACTTGCCAATATAACCACGATCACGGATTTCTTGCATATCAACATCAGATAACTTTACTGTAGTGGTACTATTAACATTATATACTAATGCATTTACCATTTCAGCCGCAAATTCTGGAGTGCAATAAATAATTGGGCTGCCATAAGGAGCAACGGTGTTGCATAGTTTCTTCATAGCAGTAGGATTGAACTGGTTGGTTGCAACCTTGTTGCGAGCTGGACGACCAGCAGCGTTCCAAGAATTTAGTAAGCAACCCTGCACCATTTCGAATAGACGATCAACAATACCTTCCTGGATTACTTCGTAGATATCAGTCATAGACTCTAAACCATCTAAATAACGCTCGAAATCGACATAGCCAGCGCCACCAATAGCCTGGATATATAGATCGAAACGATCACGGTCTAGACGGAAGGTCTCATAGTTACCAGATTCAGTAGCACGAGTTACGAACTGCTTGCCACGAACCTTACCGCGAACTACGCGGAACTCTGGGCGCTGACCCTGAGCATAATTCTTTACTTCAACGAACATATCAAGAGCACTCTTGACATTCTGTGGTAGAACTTCCTGTAGATTTTCTTCTAATAGTTCAAATACATCTTCCTTATTACGATTGAAGACGTGACGATTGAAGTGTACGCCATCCTTAGTCATTAGCTTTGCTAATTCATCACGGAGAGCGGCTTCATAATCATAATTTTCTGCTGCGAATTCAGCAGGAACGGCACGACCAAATACGCCGTTCATTAACATACGTAGCTTATTCATAAGTCGCACCTCCATTATAGTTTTATAATCTGATACTTAACGCCTTTGCCGCCATTAGGAACGGTGTAATATTTTACAACCTTGGCAACAATGCCGCTATAGTTATCAATGTCAGCAGTAATCTGAGGAACTGGAGAACCAGCTACAGCGATAACATATAGAGGATTAGCAGCTAAATCTTTATTTAGTTCAGTCTCTAATGCAGCAAAAGTAGCGAACTCTTCTTCATCATACTGTAAGCAGTTGGTGGTTACGGTATCACCTAGGCCAAAGATACCAACACGAGGATAATCCCCAGCGATCTTGCGGCCAAAACGTTGTAGACCATAGTGTTCACGGTCATATTCTTTTTCTGTAGTATAAACAATACCAATGGGAGAATCGGTTGCAGCAGCAGGAGCTTTGATAGCGCCAGCGGCTTTGTCAGCAACGACCCACATACCGTTTTCACAAGGATTAGCCTTGGTGAAAGCAGCTCCGAGAGGAGTCTGAGAAACTACCATACCAGTCTTTGGGAATGCTACCTGGTTTAGTTCTAGGCTGGCATATAGCTTTTCATCGGGATCACGATGCTGATCAACTAGAT
>Ga0310694_10000094_pt1 | contig 129077 bp, 120 predicted proteins | sample 174DNAGHGhighgp2_FD_203884 | JGI IMG/M metagenome (GOLD analysis project Ga0310694, IMG submission 203884) | Sheep rumen microbial communities from Palmerston North, Manawatu-Wanganui, New Zealand - 1742 DNA GHGhigh gp2 (v2) (version 2) | ecosystem: Host-associated > Mammals > Digestive...
TTGTGGTTAATCTGTTAGGTGGAATAGCTGCCTATTGCTTTTTTCCGAAGAAACCATGTATCAACATTGTGAAAACCATTGACAATCAGCTCTCTTTGTTTTGAAAGCTTTCGTCGAACTCACGTTATTTACTTTGTTAAAGAAGCCCTACGCTCTTTTATCCAAAACATGACAAAGTAATTTCCATCATCAAACAAACCGTTATTTTCTCGCCAATATAAAGCAATGCTATAGGGAAATGCATAATTTTCAACTGATAGTTTTGTCTAAGTCATAAAAATATCATAATTGAAGGAGATGCTTTTCTTCATTGTAAATCAGTGACGTATTTGAAATAATAATTTTTTTGATAGGGGTTACTAAAGATCAACATCCACTTATTTCAGGTTGAGAAAAAAAATAAAGTGAATGGAGATTAGCTTAAATGAGGAAGATGAATTTTGTTTTGAGAAATAGTATAAAATGATCTGCATGTCAATTTGTTATAATTAACATTTCTTCTTTTTCCCCTTGCCGTTTTTCTTAGTATGGTGATTCGCCTTAGTGTTTTGTTCATGGATTTCAACAGGTATAATAGTATCTTCTGCGTTCTTTCCATCAATTTTCTCCTTCACGAAGCATCTACTCTTGAATTTCTTCAATTTATCGTCTTCTTCTCTATAATATTTATAATAAGAACTACCAAAATACATTTGCATATGATTTTCATATGTTTCTTCCATGTGAGCATAATATTCATTTTCTTCATCTGGATTGTCAAAGACTGGCTCTTCTCGTTTGAAAATGTTTCCAAATGCTTTGTCAAATTCCTCAAACGTTGGTTTGTCTTCTTTTGATGCGAAATGTTCTATTATAACATCGTAGGCCAACTGTTTATATTCATAGGAATTGTTAGATGCCATGTCATCTCTTACAATTACACAGCAACTCTCAAACATATATGCCAAATCGCCTTTCCCCGTCAAAACATCTAATGCTGTGAATTCTGAATTTGCAATAAGATAAGTTTTCATAACATTAACAAGTAATGACTCTATTTCATTGTTACTTATCACTAACTCATGAAAAGGCTCTTCTCTCCCGTACACGTCAGAGCAAATAGTCGCATAAAGTCTATGTAACAGTCTACCTAACACCAATAGTTCTTTTGAATCATTTTTTGATATTTTTTCTTTAAACCAATTAAGAACTATATCATGTGTGATTTTCTCTATCTCTATGCCATTAGTATAAAGCTCATTCCACAGCATTTTTTTTACTTCCTGCCAAATTAGAATATACTTGTAAGAAGATATGAGCATTGCAAAACTTAGTAATCCATGTATATAAGTCTTAAGTTTATTGTCATCTAATTGATATGCTGATATATGTTTAAATTGATAGGCTATTGAATTAAGGTACTTTCCACTGTCAATCCATTTTTTTACTCTGATATAAGGGGGGTCTTTTGCTTCAAACAATTCATTCATTTCTCGTATTGATAGTTTAAAAGGAGACACGCTCAAAGTAAAGTACTTGTCGTAATTTTCTGTATAACATATACTTTGTCTAATTTTTTTGACGTGTTTACCAAACAGTTTCTCAAGAATCTTTGGCGTTTTCTCTTTCCAGAATGGCTCACTATTAAATGTATCATTATAAACTTCTTCTTTATTGACAGGAAATAAAATACCTTTCTTAATCCAAAACCTATCTTCATATTGATAAAGAAGTACGTTCGCATCATAAGCAAGCACATCATAACTCTTCTTATCATACACTTGTAGCAGCTCCAACCAAAAAATATCCAATGCTTTCAATTCTCCCTTTGTCATTTCTCCCAAATAGGCTATGTATAACATATATAGTCTCGCAAAACGCTTCGTCCTTCTATAATTATCAAGAATTCTTAAAATTAGCTCTTTGTCATCGGAATCAAAATGAGAAAACAATTTTTTTGTAAAATCTTTGTCGAGACTATTTTGTGCATCAATTTCATCATATAATACTTCCCAAATCAGATGTTCCTCCACTTTGGGCAAATGGACTTCTATGGAAAATATTTTCTCAAGGTATGCAGATGAATCCTTTATATTTTTTTCCTCAAGCACACATGTTACATATTCCTTGTCATACGCAACTATATAAATCACATTACTCAGATCGGCAGTATTACGGATAAGACGTAACACTTCAAATACTTCATCTCTTTCTAATCTGTCGATATCATCAATAATAACAACAACAGGATTAGGCAGTTTTGAGAACTTCTGTGATAATGTTTTTTTCTTTTCAAAAAGACTTTCCTGTTTAGTGGAAAGTAAAAAATCCAATGAAGCCCATGGGTGCGAGGAAATGGCTAAACTTCCAATATAGCGCGAATATTCTTTGATGGGATTAGACAATCTACTATATATAGGAGATAGTTGATGACGTAGAGAGGCAAAGAAGTCATTTGTAACTTGCTCTGGAGAACTACACATCCATGGGTTAAACTTTACAATATTGGCGTGCTCTTTAATGTTTTCCTCAAGTTCATCTAAAAATCTAGTTTTCCCAACTCCCCATTCTCCTGTCACCCCTAAAGCAAAAGATTGGGCAGTTATATCTGTCTTCAATAATCTATCAACAATCTCTTTTGCATAATTTTTTAATGACTCTGATATATCTACTTCTGAGTTGTTATCATTGGAGAAACCTTTAGCTTGACAAACTGTTGTTTTTGTTTGAAGATCTTTTTTCGAACAGTATTTCCTCCACACAATTAATAAATATCTAGCTACAGCGATAACAAAAATAAAAACAAACAGAGCTGACAAGAAACATCTGTAGTCTAAGTCTAAGAAAATCTTAGCATACGTAACTTGACTTTTATCTGAGAATAAAATTACAATTCCTAATACTGCAAGAATTGGTCGATAGAGACGAATATCTCTATCCTCTACAATTTTACAAATCCAACGAAAAAACACACATAGAATAACAATACAAATTGGAATATTAATCCATGGACAACCGTTAAGCACTTCATAGAGACGCTTAAGCCATATACCATTCTCATCTTTACTATACCAATTATAAAACACGGGGGCAAAACCTATCGACACAAAAATCAACAAAAACAAACCTGCGTTCAACAATAGTTCTAACTTATTTTTTTCTATTTTTTCTTTTATTGATGTCATTTAAGTTACTCTATTTAATTTTTTACTTCACAAAATTAGCATTTGTGCATTTATATCATAATATCAATGGCATATTACTGCGTCACAAACACCCTCCAACTCCCCTCTTTCTCTCCTCGCTCCACATACTTCTTCTGAATCAATTGATCCAGAAGTTTCTGAATGGCAGCAATGCTGATGCCTGTTACCTCCTTCATGTCTGCTAAAGTTAGAGTTGGCTCTGTACGCATAGCATTCAGGATCTTCGTATAGCTGGGCGTGCGGAATGCAATCCGTTCACCGTCGTACCACCACACGTTTTCATCTTTCTCACTCACAAACAGCACATCATTGTAAACCTCCGTAGCCACCAACTCATTAAAATACTTTAGAAACGGACGAATGTCCTTGATGTCAGCATGAGCGCCATCGCTGGGAACTGGACCAACTTCTAAATCTGTCTGATGAAGAGCCTCCAGATACTCACTCTTTTTACGGCTACGAACTACTATCATTGGATAGTCGTGACGTGTCAGTATGAAGTTCATCATCAAACGTGCTATACGTCCGTTGCCGTCTTCAAACGGGTGAATGCGAATATACCTATAGTGGAACAATGCAGCCAATTCTACAGGAGAAAGTTTTCCTCCCTGCTCTGCCTTGTTATACCAATCCACCAAATCTGTCATCAAACCAGGAGTCTCCTCTGGAGAAGCGTATTCAAATCGATCTCCGTAACGAGTAATGACACTGTTAGGTCGTGTCTTATATTGACCTGCATGAATCACATAGCTGGTTTGTACTCCACCTGGTAAATTTCGATATACAGTATAGTCCTCACGAAGCAGTGTCTTATGCAACGTGCGTATAAAGTTCTGAGTCAGAGGTAACTCCTTCACAGCAGCCTCTTCGGACATCATTCGCAAACCCACGTTACTCGCAGTCATTTCCTGTACATCTCGAACATCTGCTTCACCTATCACCTTACCAAAGAGCAACAAGATTTCAGTCTGACCATAAGTCAACGTGTTACCTTCTATATGGTTGCTATTATAGTTGAAGTCCACAGTGAAACGACGGCTCAGTCTTTCCCTGTCCTTCTCCGATAGAGGCTGCAAATTCTGCCATGCCGCCAATGCTTTCTTGATATTAAGATATCTCATACGAATGAAAATGTATCAACCAACGCCCCAAAGATACAAAAAGTTTCAAAAAAGGTTGTAACGATACAACCTTTTTGTGGTTTTTAGTAACCTCCATCGCACATACTCAGTTTTGCTACGTATGTACGGGATTACTGAATTTCTTTGTGAGACAATAATCAATTATAAATTCGTATATCCATTTAGTGTGTCCGTCTGGCATAATCCATCCCTGACTACCTTTTTCTCCATTTTCAATCAATGATGTTGCTAATTTTAAAACATCATTGTATTTCTGCTTATACATCATTTGCAACATCATTATGAGATTTGTATTGTGAGGCGTTTTAATGGTATCGTTATTCTCAAAGGTAAACAAATCTACGTCTGGATTTTTTGACAAAAAAGTCTCTATTTGGAGCATTATCATTTTGAATGTCTCATTCCAAACTTTTTCACAATTTTGTTCAGTAAAATCGTCATCTTTTTCTAAAGGGACGTCATTTCTCGACAAATTAAAATCATTGGCATTAAATCCTCCAATAGCACGGTGACTATCTGGATATCGTTCTCCCATCACGTCCCATAGTATGCTATCATAGTAATAAGGTTTCACATAAAGATCTGCATCTTTCGTAAATGTACCATGTATAATATAGAAGAAATAGCCGTTTTTTACAATCCAATTACAATATGAAGATTGCTTGAATCCATATTGTTTGCCGATCTTTTTCCTTGCCGCATTATCAACCTTCTCTTTTTCTTTTGATGACATCTTTTTCTTTGTAAGTATCATAATTTTAGGCGTTTTAGTAGGGTAAGTTTCATGCCTGCTATGCATATTCTCATAGCTCGTGTCTCTCATCTGCCATCCTCTATCCGCACATATCACTGCGTTCGGCACATACGGTTACGGAGATAGCGTCTTCCAGATAATACATCTAAAACTCAGAAATGGGTACTACTTTTATCTTATAACCATCTTTCTCAATTATACGCTTGTCATTATAAGTCACTATGACAAGGTCGCAGCATTTTAATTCTCCTGCACATTCAACTATACTATCCACTTCTCGCTTCTCTGTTTTAGAGCTGCTCATATCGTAACAAACTTGTACCAAACGTTCTATATGCGTACCTTTACGAAGGACAAAATCAACCTCCTTGTCGTTTCGTGAACGATAATAGAACATGGTCTTTTCAATATCGTAGCCTCGACGTAATAGTTCGATAAAAACTTGATTTTCAAGCAACCGTCCTAAATTGTCACTCAACGAAATAGCCTTTGAGGCTATAAACCCGTTGTCGACCACATAGACTTTCCTAGGTGCTTTCTTCATTAATTTAAGTTTATTATTGAAGCGTGACAGATAATAGAAAAGATATGGTTCATGCAAGTAGTCCATGTATTTCTTGGTTGTATTGACGCTGGAGAAACCAAGTTCTGTCGTTAAATCATTTGCACTGACAAGATTGCAGAAGTTAGACACAAGATACATGGCTAAATTATTTAAATCAGTCACATTACGCACATTATGACGCTTAGCCACATCTTTCCATATAATAGAATCAAACAACGTATCGAGATAACTACGAGTCAATTGACGTGAAGCTACCACTTCAGGGTAACCACCATTCCTAAGATAGTCATCTGTCAATACTAATGAATTTGTTTTATCTTCCTGTTTTAGCATATGAAGATCCAGTTTGTTCCAGTCGAAAAACTCCTCAAGACTGAATGGCAGCATTTCCACTTGTAGATATTTTCCCGTCAATACTGTAGCCATTTCACTGCTTAGCATTTTGGCATTACTGCCTGTTATTACTAGATTCTTTCCCAATCTATAGAGTTCACTGACCCATAAATCCCACGCATTAAGGTTTTGTACTTCATCCAACAAAATATAATCATAACCAGGATAGACATCATCCAACATTCGCATAACAAGGTTTGCATCCCACGCTTCCAACAAAGAATGATTATCGAAGTTCAAATAGGCAAAATTCTTGTCTCTAAGCATCAATATAGCTTGTGTGGATTTGCCAACTCGTCGTGGACCTGTTATTAGCTTTATCAGACTACTGTTCAACAGCAAATCTGTATCTTGATTGCTTCTACGTACTAAATAAGGACGTGACATCAATTCATCACGTTCTTTACGTTGATTTAAAATAATTGTTTTCATTCCACATCTTGTTATCCACATGCAATATTACTTATTTTTCTTCAATTCGCAAAGTATATTGCATAAAAAACGTACTATTTTATGCAGTACAAAGTAATTATTGCATAAAAAATCTATTCCCGTACAACAGTAATATACGCAAACATATTTTGATATCGTTCATAGTCCGTTGGGGGATATTCTTTCTGAGACCTATAATCGGGAGCACCGACAGCCACAATCTTTATTGGAACAGAGATATTATCAAGTATCCATCGTCTTAGCCATTCGGCCCTCTTTCGAGACAATATCGTAGCCGCAGCTGATGTTCCCTCTCCCTTACAAAGATTTTCAAATAGTCGTTTTCTGTTAGTTGCGCATCCTCAATAAACTCAAGGATGATTTTTTGAGTGACGGTATCTTGCTGGAATTCCATAGGATTCTGAAACACATTAACCTGCAATCTCAAAAACTGGGGCGGTCCCAGTTTCGAATAGGACATTAAAGAGGGAATGAGCAGAAGCAGAATCAGAATTAGCCTTTAGGTAATCGTATTATAGATATTTCATGTTCAACATACTTTTTCATGCTGCATCTTACAAAATATCCAGTAGATGCATCCGATAACAATTGCATAGGCCGGCAAATCGACCCAGAGGAAACTTTGTCCGAGCGCCAAGTGACCGAGGATGGTGCTGCGAAGGGCGACGAGCCACGGTCAGGTGATCAGCTGCGAGAACTCCACGAGGTAGGCGGTGACTAAGCTTACGACCGCAACGGAACGCAAGGATTTCCTGCACAAGATGATGCGCCAGAAGCAGAAGATCATCATCGCCCAAAGTGCATCGCCCGTTTCAGCAGGGATCCAAGCGATACGCTTTGAAATCGGTCCCAAAGGAATCAGAATGACTATACCGATTATTGCGGTTATAATTTTACGTTTCATGGTCTAAAAATCTGTTTGTAAAATATAAAAAAACTTTAGACATTTTCGCCACGCCTTCTTCTCCGAGATCCTCAAGGTTCCCTCTTTATACGCATTGCCAATATGCAACGTAATGTTTTCTGCGGGGTTTCCTCAAATAGTTCAGCCATCTAGCAGGCATCAACCACACCGTCTCGTTCTCCAGTCGGACATCAATCTGCGTCTGTCCAACTTCTGTTTGATAGATTTCTATTTGATCTTTCATTTTTTAAATATATAGTTTAGCATTTTAAGGCAACCCGTAATCCACACATCCTCACAATATCTCCCTCGCGATCCAAGCGCAAGCCTCCGCATCAGCCAACGCATGATGGTGGTTCTCCAAATGGTAACCGCAGGCCTCGGCAACAACATGCAGCTGGTGATTGGGCAAGCGTTTCCCGAAATGTCTCCTAGCCGCAATGCATGTGCAATGGAACTCGTAATCAGGATAGTCCATTTGGTAGGTACGGAAGACCGCCTTCAGACATCCTTCGTCAAATGAACTGTTGTGCGCCACAAGGGGCAATCCCTCTATCAACGGTTCGATCTGCGCCCACACCTTGGGGAAGATGGGGGCGTCATCCGTGTCCTCGTGACAAAGGCCATGGACCTGCGAACACCAGTAGTTGTAATAGTTGGGCTCTGGCTGAATAAGGGAGTAGAACGAATCCACGAACTCACCATTCCGCACGATGACAACGCCGACGGAGCACACAGAGGAACGCTCATTATTGGCTGTCTCAAAATCTATTGCTGCAAAGTCTTTCATTTGTCTCCACTATATTTATCCCACATCCTTTTTATCTTTTCTCCTATCTCGTTGCGAAGCCATTGAGGCTCAAGCACTTCTATACCTTCTCCATTCTTCAATAACTCTTGTTGAAAATCGAACTCCGGACGAAGAAAGAAGGTGAAGATACTGTATTCTTCATTGCGTTCCACCTCCTCTTGCGATTCATGTATCTTCAGACTACGTATGTAATTGGCTTGACTTGCCGATGCTTTTATTTTGATTACCTGCTTCTTTACTTGATGATTGGTGATAATACCGAAACAACCATCAAAGTATTCCTTTGCATTCCAATCCTTCGGCATCTCAAATGTCTCATCCTTCACAGTTAATTCCTGAATACGATCTAATGCATATATCCTTGGCTCACCATCATGATAGGTTCCTTGTGCCACCATATACCATCTTTGATGAAATAACTTAACACAATAGGGCTGCACGTCGTAAATCTTCTCTTCGTCTTTCCAAAAACTATGATAGGTCATGTTGAGCACACGGTTCTCCTTCATGGTCTCGATGATGGTTTGAAGATACTGCTGTCCAGAAGGAACATATTCCAGAAGAATACGGTCCTTCAGGCTCTGACTGCTCGCCACGGCATTACTGACACATAATGTATTATAGAGCCACGAACGTAATCCGTCATCATTGATATCGTCTTCGTTTTCAATATAATAACGGTACTCACCTCGCTTCTCATTAACTATACTGATGTGAAACAGATCCCAAATGGCAGAACGCCAGTTGTCAAAGGTTCTTTTAGGTATATCCAAACCTCTACTTATATCCGTGTCGTGAATCCACCTTTCGTTCAATTCCTTGAAAGATATCTTATGCCTGCGATAGATGTTGTCAATCACCCAGACATATTTACTGATCACACTTTGTCCTTTATCGTTATTTGCCATCTTGAACTTTTTTTTGCAAATATAACGTAAAGGTATGCCAAATTATGGCAGATGTTTTGTTTTTTTTCATTTATCAGCAACAAACCTCCGAAAATCTGCAAATGTTAATGAAATAACCTCCAAAAATCTGCAAAAATATTCTTATCTTTTTGTAAATCAGATATTTGTAAATATATGTTAAATTATAGGTTCTTTTACCTATAGTCCACATGCTTTGCGTATAGAGGAAAATGCAAAAAAATGGGTGAATGCAATCATTCAACACCGTGTTGACATGGGACGGAATTGAAAATTATTTGGCGATGTTTTTTTGAGAAAACATTAGTATTTTTGTATTGAAAATAAAAAACAAATGATACCAACCATATACTTGAATCAAAAGGAAGCCATCGCTCGAATGGAAACATTCGCTAAGAATAAGACTCCTTTTGTTTTTGTTATCAGTTACGATAAGTCTATCTCTGTCGTTGAGGCCTTGGATGCTGTTGATCCGCAGGAATTGCTCTTCGACTTCAGTGGTGTTTCCAATGTTCCCTCTGATTTGTCTGTTATTCCCTCGAATGTGAAATGGCAGTTTACAAAACCCTCCAGGACGGACTATCATCGTAGTTTCAGAATGGTACAGGATGCGGAGAGAGCAGGGAATAGTTATCTTGTCAACCTGACCTGCCGAGTGCCTCTTGAGACGAACCTCACGCTTCTTGATATATTTTTGCGTTCTTCCGCTCGGTATCGTCTGTGGATTCGCAACAAACTGGTTTGTTTCTCTCCAGAGATCTTTGTTCGTGTTGAGAATGGTGTAATCAGTTCCTATCCTATGAAAGGTACGATAGATGCCACTCTTCCTGGGGCTAGAGAAGTGCTGTTGAACGATAAAAAAGAGGCAGCAGAACATGCTACCATCGTCGATCTAATACGTAACGACCTAAGTGCGGTGGCTCACCATGTCACTGTAGATCGCTATCGCTATGTGGAAGAGATTGTTACCCATCGAGGCTCTATCCTTCAGACCAGTTCTGAGATACGTGGTTGCCTACATCCATACTATCAAGAACATCCTGGAGAACTTATCATGGAACTACTTCCTGCGGGATCGATAACAGGAGCCCCCAAGCCTAAGACGCTCTCGATTATTCAAAATGCAGAGGATTACGACAGAGGGTTCTACACAGGTTGTATGGGAATTTGGAAGGATGGAAACATTGATAGTGCAGTGATGATTCGCTTTGTAGATGTAGAAGAGGAACAACTCTACTACAAGGCAGGAGGTGGCATAACAACTATGAGTGACGAAGAAAGTGAATACAATGAAATAATAGAAAAAATATATGTGCCAATTTGTTGAAACCATTTGTATTAAAGACGGAGTTGCCCGCAACCTTCACTATCATTTGGAGCGGATGAACCGTACCATTCGAGAATTCTTCCCCAACAGGGCTGTCGTTACGGAAGAGGATCTCTTCTGTGACATTCCAACAGTTGATGGACTGCAGAAAGCTCGTCTTGTCTATGACGGGCGAGGGATTGTTGAACGATCTTTTGCCCCCTATACTATGCGCAACATCCAGCGCATTGCTGTGGTGGAGGATGATAGTATCAGTTACGCATGGAAGAGTACCGACCGCAGTATGCTTATCAAACAGCGGGAGAAGGCCCCTGCGTATGATGAGGTGATTATCGTGAAAGAAGGATGCATCACAGATACTTCGTACACCAATCTCTGTTTCTTCGACGGCAAGGAGTGGTTCACCCCAGACACTCCACTGCTTCCGGGTACTATGCGACAGGCCCTCCTTGACCAAGGACGTATCAAGGAAAAGAGAATCCGAATCGAAGACCTACGACAGTATCAGAGTGTAAGCCTTATTAATGCGATGATGACGTTGGGGGATATGGTGATGGAGGGGGAGAGGATTGATTCAGAAATAGATTTTTCTTAAAATTTTTGTTATATTAAATATATTTATTTAATATTGTGTCAAAATGTTATGACCGTAAAATTTACAACTATAAAATTCTATGAAGAAATTTTATGATAGAGTACGTGAGATGACTGAGCTTAGGGAATTGCAGGCTCAGGCATACAACGATTATTCCCGATTTGTTGTACTCACAGGCAGAAGGCGTGTGGGTAAGACGAGTCTTGTGTATAAACTTATAAGTGAGACACAGGAAGATGCTCCGGGTCTCTATTTCTTCGTTGGCAGAAAGACGGAAACTGTTCTCGTTAGAACATTTGTACAAGAGGTCCGAGAAAAACTCGGGGAATTTGTCCCTGATGGAATGCGTTCGTTTCGTGAACTCTTTCAGATGATATTGGAGGTTGGGAAGCGAAAGAAATTCACACTTTTTATTGATGAGTTTCAGGAATTTGATAATATAAACGAGGGTATCTTTAGTGACATGCAAGAGCTTTGGGATAAATACAAAAAGCAAACAAATGTATGTCTGATTGTGTCAGGTTCTATATTTCGCATGATGGAGAAAATCTTCAAAGATGAAGAGCAACCACTCTTTGGCAGGGATGACTGCACAATTAAATTGAAACCTTTCAATACAGAAACTATAAAGGAAATTCTTGGCGACTACAAGCCTGAATATACCCCAGAAGACCTTCTTGCCCTTTGGACTATTACAGGTGGTGTGGCACGTTACATTGAACTCTTCATGAACAATGGATGTACGGACGTAAAGAAGATGATTCATTACGTTTGTTCAAGCGGAGACAGCTACTTTGTGGACGAAGGGAAAAAAATACTAATCCAGGAGTTCGGGAAGCAGTATGGCACGTATTTCAGTATTCTTGACCAGATAGCTCACGGAGATGTTACACAAAGTGAGATTGAGGGAGCTTTAGGAATGAAAAGTCTCGGCGGACAAATGAAGATACTGGAAGAAAAATATGGTATCATCAAAAAGAAGCGTCCAATCGGTGCTAAAGAAGGTAGTCAGACAGTACGCTATGAGATACAGGATAACTTCTTCCGTTTCTGGTTCCGCTACATTCAAAGATACTCTGCTCTCATTGAGCTACAGAATATGCCGGCTTTGGAGAGTATCATGATCAACGACTACACCACATTCTCTGGTATAGCCCTAGAACGCTGGTTCCGACAGAAGATGATGGAGAGTTGTCGATACAAGCAGATTGGTGGTTGGTGGCAACCGAATAGTGTGAATTCCAAGGGTAACAACGATGATTTCGAAATTGATATTGTGGCTGAAACGCTTGAAGGTGATGTTGAAGCGTATGAAGTGAAGCGCAATCCTCAAAAGTATTCTCCTGTCCGACTTGAAGAGAAAGTCTCTGAGATGAAGCGACGCATATTCCGTGGCAAAGAAATCACAAAGGGGTGCTTATCTATGGAGGATATGTAAGATTCAAATGCTTTATCCTAATTTTTACTTCTTTTAAAAGATTTTGGTGGACTCCAATAAAAGAGAATCCGAATCGAAGACCTGCCTCAGTATCTTATTCATCTTATTATTCTTTGTAAAAAATAGTTTCGAACAATCTCTTGAAATTTGATTTTTTTTATCTTTGAGAAATTAAGTGATACGTTAAAACACAAATTTGTTAATTGTCTAAAGCAATGAATTGATGATATGAGTTTTTGGAAAGATTATGAAGACGAGCAATGTAGGACATACAATTCTCCTAAGTCTGGAGAAAAGTTTGTTTGTTCCTCTCATTTTAATAACAAATATTTACGTCTCTATATCAACAATAAAGGACAAATTGGGGAATGCTCGTATTGTAGTAAAAGAGGTACTGTTATTGACATGTCGGATTTTATTAATTATGTAGGTGATAGAATTACGAATTATATAGGTCCCGTAGATGACGAGGGTCTGTATCTATCGAAATCATTTTTCGATGATGATGACGAGGTTATACCTGGTATTGATAAATTCGGTGATTATGCGATTCCTTCTGATGCAGAACGATATGAGAATGTGAATGAAGTAATGGAAGATTATGATTTAGTAACTGATAATGATGTATTAAATGATGATATTGCAAATTGCTTTAACGTAGATTACTGGATTCGTAGAGATCCAATGGGTCTATTGATGAAAGATGAATTGATGCAGTTGTGGATGAAATTCTCTAATCTGGTAAAGACAAAACTTCGTTATACTTTTTTTAGAAGTGCAGAATATTATGATGGTTTGTATCATGGATTGGAATCAGATATAATTGCAGAGGTGTCCAATATGGTTGGCAAATTGGAAGAGACCATAGACGTAGGAACTATGTTATATCGTGGTCGTCCAGAAGATAACGATGCTCCATTTGAGAAATTTGAATCGCTTACTGCACCACCAGCGCAATTTGCGAAAGAAAATAGAATGAGTCCATATGGTATATCTACATTCTATGGTTCGTTTGATGATTGTACCCCTATAAAAGAGATTAAAAACTATTTGGATGATAAGAGTAAGAAAATTTATCTTGGTGAATTTGAGGTTACAAGGCAGTTGAAGGTGATCAACCTTTGTGCAATTCCCTCGCCTGATTTTTGGATGGACAATAAGGATGATTGGCAACAATATGCTTTTCTTCATAACTTTCATACCGAAATTTCAAAACCAGTAGGTGTTAGTGCTAATCCCAAGTTGGAATATATTCCGACACAAGTGTTTTGTGAATATCTAAGATATATTCAGAAATCAAAAGATGGGAAGCCATATGATGGAATCATTTATTCAAGTGCTATGACAAAAGATAAAAATGTTGCACTTTTTTTCGACAACAAGACAAGTTCAAATGTTCTGAAATTGAACAAGGTTGAATTGATATAGATTATTATATGTGTTAACATAGTTGTTTTTGCTAGTTAATGTTCGAAACAGAATCTAATCTGCTAATTCTTCTAAATAGTACTTAAAATAATCTGTACCAGTGGTCTTTTCGATTTTGGTCACCTTGAATTTTGTGTGTCTAAGAAAATCAACTTGTTTTTCATCCCCATGTTCATAGATTTCAAATAGGTTATGAGCCCTTGTTTTTCCATCTTTTAATGGAGTAATCACATAGACATTATTATAACGTTCCTGCCTCCAATCATAATTAGTACATGTTAGATTATGCGGAATTGTTATAATATCTCCTGCATTCATATTACTCTTATCATTGTCATTGCAAAAACGATAAAGAATATTGTCTTTGTTAATTGGTGCTTTTGAAATAACGTCGTCAAAAGTGTCAAACATATTTTGTATAACATCGGGTATGTGTTCGTAATAATCATCACGAAACAAGCATGAATCATTATTATAAAACATGTTTAAGAAAACTCTTTGTATATCCGTCAAGCCGTATTCAAGTTCCTTCCCCAAAGGCTTTTCTATTCTTTTGAGTGTTTCAGATAATTTTCTTTCAAAAAGAAAATTGAGAGGATCATTTAATCCGTATTCGCTCAATTCGTGAATAGAACTGTCGTAAAACATTTGATTATAGTTTGGATGCTCTTTACAGAATTTATTTTCTTCATCAAGAAAATATTGAAGGTCTTGTATCATTGATTAAATAAATAAAAAGTTGAAAATGTAATTTTATAGTCTCTCGTTAACTCCTTGTTGTAACCAATATGTGGCTTTTTTACTTTAGAATCTTGTATTGTAATTTTTTAAATATGTATTATCAACTGAATGATTTTTTTGACATTATTCAATCTTCATGTTACGCCTTAAATTTGAAAAGTTATGGTTGTAAAAATGACGTACAAAGATAGTAAATTTGCAATCAAATATTATACCATATTAAGATGAACAAAAAATTACCCAATTGGATTGCTTCACACATCACGCTTATTGTTGTGGTGGTGACTATTGTTGCGTTATTTATTCCCACATCATTTTCGTGGGTGGGTACGGGTGCTATCACACCTATGTTAGGCGTGGTGATGTTTGGTATGGGACTGACGCTCAAACCGTCGGATTTCAAGCCTGTGCTGATGCATCCGAAAGAGATTGTGATAGGGGAGTTGGCACAATTCATCATAATGCCCTTTGTGGCTTGGTTGCTCTGTCGTCTGCTCAATTTGCCTCCTGAATTAGCTCTGGGTGTGATTCTTGTAGGATGTTGCCCTGGTGGAACTGCCAGCAATGTGATCTGTTATTTAGCTAAAGGTGATGTTGCACTTAGTGTTGCTATGACGGGCGTTTCCACACTTCTGGCTCCGTTTTTGACACCAGCTCTGGTTCTGCTACTGGCTGGAGAAACTGTGGATGTGAATGTCTTGGGTATGTTCATGAGCATTGTTCAGGTGGTGATCTTGCCAATTGTCGTGGGACTTGTCGTCAACCACTATTTCAAAAACTTCACGCAGAAGGTCATACCTTATATGCCAATGATTTCAACACTTGCCATCGCGGCAATCATTGGTATCATTGTTTCACATAATGCACAAAACATTATTGGATGCAGTCTGCTTGTAGCAGTCGCTGTGATACTGCATAATATGCTGGGATTGTCCCTTGGCTACATTGTCAGCAAACTGATGGGACTACCGCCCGAAAAACGAACATCCATAAGTATTGAAGTGGGAATGCAGAATTCCGGACTTGCCACATCGTTGGCTACGACCCACTTCGCCCTATATCCGTTGGCTGCAGTGCCAGGAGCTATTTTCTCTGTTTGGCATAACTTTTCGGGAAGTATTGCGGCGGGGGTGCTGAAGAAGGGGAATGGGGAGTAAATTAGATAATTCGCAGTTCCCAGTTCAAAAGAAACAGAAAAGTTGCCAAAAAGGTTGTAACGTTACAACCTTTTTTTTATTGTTTTTTTTGCAAATGAGGATTCTTGAAATTGACATTCAGGAAGTACTAAGAACCATTAATCAACCTATCTTCGATTATATATCTGAGCAAACATGTCTATCTCACGCTTGCTTATGCCAAGGCTGATAGCTAGAGCCTTCCATTTTGCAACTCCTGTGCGAACATTCTCTATGATAATACGGGCTTCAACAGATGGAATCATATATTCCTCACATGAATCTAAAAGAGTTTGCAAGTTTGATTCATTGGTAGATCTGTTGATAAGTAGGCTTTGGTATTCGCTCAATGTCGGATTTAGATCATATGCGGGTGAGAGCGTCCAACCACGAGGTGTAAGCAAGAAACCATGATTACGGAAATGATCATCACTATTGCCAATGGCTATATTAAATGCCACCCGACGATATAGTTGCCGTAGATTGTCGTTTACATCACAACAATGCTGAAGAATGAAATCCACAATGTCCAAATAACCATTGCCAGTTTCGGCATTACTTCCATCTGTCAGTCCAAGCAAAGTCATAGCTGATGCGAAATGGATTCTTCGCCCATCTTCTGTTCTGTCAAAACGCTTGGAAAGTAATGCATGATACTTTTCTCCAGCGTTAATGATTTTTGTGTCAGCCACAATTATTCCCACACTTTTAGCCAGCAAATGACTATGGTGTTCCCATATGGAAACGTCATAATCATCTTTACGTGAAGGGAACTTGGCTACACATAATTTTCCGTTTTCATCAACGACACCTGCTTTGGGACGAGCTCCGCCAAGTGAGGTTCCTGGATGTATCAGTTGCTGTATCCATTTTTTGTCTGGCAGAAGATTCTTTTCTTCACTTCGTTCTATCTCTATACTCGCCTGTTCCAATGTACGTATGTCTGTTATTGGAGGGATGCGAAGATATTCCTCGCAATTGATGAAGTTGCCGCCAATTTCATTTTTAAAGCGGAATCCACCCATGCGTGAGAAGTCATCAATACCTATCAGATAGTCAAAAGAAGAAAGACGTCTAACTGTTCGTTTCTCCTCATTCGCTTCTATTTGTTCACGACGATTGAGCAAGGTACGTCCCCATCTGTCAGGTAATGCATCGCTAAAGCAGCCAAAAAGATCTTTGCCAGGTTGTGTATATTGCAAGCCAGAATAATTGTTGATGTCGGCACTCAGATAAATGTTGCCGTATTTTGAAAGCCACTCCTTGTCATACTTAAATGAATAAGAATCCGAACCACGAAGAGATTCATAGCCGAGTTCTCCTATCAGAGTTGGTCGTTCCAACCAATCAAAATCTCCATAGATATATAGTTTGTTCATCTCTTACAATTTTTTTGATGCGCGTTCACGATGTTTGAGGGCAAGGTCCTGCAAGGCTCTTCCCATTTCATCTTTCTGAGCTAAGAGTAAAATGTCGTCATCCAACTGCAAAGCATATAGCACACGAAGATAGATGCCAATGGCTACGGTCGGAGATCCTTTCTCTACTCTGTTGATTGTGACGGGCGAGCAAGTCGCACGTTCAGCGACCTGAGCAATACTCAGATTACGACGAAGACGAGCCAAACGAATTTGTTCGCCTACCGTCTGCATTTTCAATTCAAGTTTTCGAGGCATTTTTGTCCCCATTGTTGCCTTACTCATATAAATACAATATTACATTACGGGTACAAAAATAATTATTTTTATTCATTTTATGATAGGTTAAGGTAAAATTTAGATTTTTTATTGCCTTTGACTCCCATAATCAAAACACTCAATTATTTTATAACCATGTTTCTCGATTGTGTGTTTGTCTTAAATGATTTTTTATGAAATTAAAAGTTATTTTTTTTTTTTTTCTAAAATTTCAGTTTTACAGTATTTGGTAAAAAACAACGTGAGATTTGAGAAAAAGAATTATATTTGCATCGTGTCGGTTGTACACAATGACTTATTGAAATAACGAAGCGTTATGCTCGACTTGCGAATAGAAACGTGAGAAACTTCTAAGAGTTGCAAGGACGGTGTTAACGGTTCACGCATGTGGCGTGGGCTGGTTGCTCCTTCTCAACTCAAGGTAATTCTCACGACCTCTATTCGAAGAAGTGGTATATCAGTGCCACGCTTCTTGTGTTAAATGCCTTTGAGGTACTGAAAGGTAAGAAACATTTCAATTATGAATGATAAGGGAATTGCGCGCACTCCCCAACAATCTCAATCGGCTAATCAAACTACTGTAGTTATAAACGAACAAAAATCCAATAGTATGGGAACTGCAGGATTTGTTTTAGCTCTTTTGGGTATTTTCTTTTCATGGATTCCTATAGTTGATTTCATCTTTTGGCTTTTAGGTTTAATATTTTCATTTGTGGGTTTATTCAAAGAACCTAGAGGCTTGGCAATTACAGGTTTTGTTTTGTCAGTAATAGATATTTTTATCATGATTGCTATACTTGAAACAATTGTTGCTGTTTTAAGTGAACTTTCTAAATCTTAAAAGGACTATGAGGGGAATTTTTTTAACTATATTTTTATGCTTTTGTATGTCTGTTCTTTCTCAATGTGAATTTTCATATATTCGGGATGAAGTACATAAATGGTATGAGACAATTGAATCAGAATCAACCATAACCTCAAAAGCTGCAAAATCTTTTGAGGTTTCAGCACAGCATTATTATATTAATGGGGTTGTCTCCAAAGGAATATTACAAGAGGGGTCAATTGTCAAGTTTTATGAGATATCGTCACTTGTCCCTAACCTTTTATTGGAAGGAAAGGTGTCTTATCAGGTGGACAGACTTGTTGTTGATGGTGTCAAATATATTAATACTTCTACTGGAATTTGTAAAATATATGGGTCTTTTTATGTTTATAATATGGATGATTTTTCCATGAATTACAAGGCAAAAAAGGCAGGAGCGTTGAGAATGAAATGTGTAAAAGCATCATATTTGGAGGGCTTTTATCTGAAATGCCCAGTTGTTGTGAAATTAAATGGTATACGAACAATTTATGTTGATGGGAAAACAGGGGGGAGAAACTATTCTTTTTTTTCAGCAGTAATTCCAAGTATGACTCTTAATGATGATGATTCTTTTGATATATATCGGGTACTACTTCAAGCAAAATATAATGTTAATATATGTTGCGAAAATGGGGAAATGTTCAGTGGTAGTGTGTTGCCAACTATAGTAAATGATACAGTTAGATTTTTAACATTGGAAGGGCAAAAAAAAGGAATGATATTTGGTCCAAAGAAAATAACAGTAAGTCGTGAAAATGGCAATATTGTATATGTTCAAGAAGATGATGAAAACAATCAAATTTTACTCAAAGAGACATTGTTTGTTAGAGACGATAATACATTATCAGAGAAAGATTATTGGAATTTAGCTAAAATTTATGAGTACTGTAATTTTGTAAAATGGGAATATAGAAATGGCAACTATTTTGAAGGGAAAGTAAAGAGTGATATTACAATTGATAGTATTGCCAATACAACCAAAGTTTCATCAACACCGACTAATGGAATATTTATATATTCAAACGGGGATAGATTTATGGGAGATTTTATGTTAGGTCAACCTGTTGGAGGTGTTTTTTTGTATTCTAATGGGAATAGTTTTGAAGGAGATTTTCATTCCGGACAACCAGCAAAAGGTGTTTTCTCATATTCAAATGGTGATAAATTTGATGGCGATTTGTCTAAAGGAAATGTTGGTCCTTTTTTTACAGAAGGAGAAACATATTTAAAAAATGGAACTAATATAAAGGGTAATTGGCTTGATTCGTATAAATTATCGAATGAACAATGGGAAAAAGTATATGAGTGTCAAAATCCATCGTCGGCTATGGAAGTTGCCAGCAATTTTATGATTGAAAATGAAAAAGAAGCGAAACAAAAATTATATCGTTCATTAGTAGATAGTATAAAATCCCTTGGGGAAACTCCATATCAAAAAGCCCTTATATCTTTTCGCGATAAGTATCTTGAAAAATTTAAAACGGAATGTTGGATTTCTTCTCGTACAATATTCAATTGTATTATGATGATGGGATTTTCAGATGGTATTATTAATCAGTATACGGTTGGTACGTCGTTTGGACCAGTACTTTTAGAAGCTGCTACAAATAGACCTATGACTTATAAATCTATTGTCTCGGAGATGGAAGCAGAGTTGAAGAGAATAGAACGACAGGCTTTACCTGTAGAGATTGAATTTGAAAAACTACAAGCGGAAACACTGAGTCCGAAATAAAACATTGTGAGAATTTTTTAGCAAAATAAGGTTGTAATCATATAACCTTATTTTTTTGCTCGGCTACTGCCGTAATCCATTCGATAGACTTGCTTCTGTGGTTTATCATTGTTAATCGATATTAAAATTCCTTCTACTTTTTCTTTCCGATTACGCCGTGAAGCGTATCTCAACAATTTGCTTATATTGACATTGTTCCGCTCAAGTGCGTATTCGTAAATAGAGTAGATTTCAGATCCACTGGTGAAACGTAATTCATTGTCGGTAATTGCATCTACCAAAATTTTTTCAATGCGTGGCACGGTACAATCATCCACTACTGTCAATGGTGATTGCCCTATCAACTGCCTAACCACTATTGCATCACTTCCTGTTAAATAGAACTCACATTCTTTTAATGAAGGAGATAAAAGTATGTTTCGTCCAAGATTCATTCGTTGTAGTGCTTGAAATACTGACTCCATACCATCCTTCTCTACGTCAACAAAGGTGTAACCAATGTCTGGAATATGAAGCATGAATGATGATAGTACTCTTGGACTCCATATACAGAAATCAAGGAACGGAAATTGTTGTTTTAGTTTGTTGAATATGTCTTTCTCTTTGTTTGATGGTTGATAAACAAATTTCGGCAAATTGATATTTGTTAATAGGTATTCTCCTCGTCTTGTTCTCTTAAGTATGCCTGATGCGATCATACGACTTAACTGAAGATCTAATGCACGCTTGTTGATGACAATACTCTTGCCTTCAATGTCATGAAGAAGTTTTTTCCGCACGAAAACACCTCCTTGTATTACTGCATAATTCAATATCACTTCAGTTGTTGTCATATCCTAAAATTTGCTGTAAAATTACATCATTTCTGTCAAATAATAAAATGTTTTGTCTAGAAAGAGATATTAATTATGCTTATATATACAAGTTGTTTATATGATGATTCAATTCTCCTTCCTCATAACCTTGCCCTCATCAGCACCTCATCCCCTCTCTCCTCCACAATCTCGAACCCTGCCTTCTGATACATGCGGAGCGCATAGTTCGCCTTCTGTACCGACAACGATTTGTGCATAACCTTCCCGACGGAACGGGGTGGGGGCTCCACACCTTGAGAAATAAAGATGGCTGCGTAGAGGAAATCGTCCAACACGGGTATCTCTTGGAGTTGTATGTTACGAATATGAGTCATCTGAATAATGGATTATATGTTGTTTAAAAGCTCATAAATTTTATCTTCCCGTATGATCTTTGGTGCAGACTTCCCCGCTAATACCAGCACTTTTTTTCTATTACGGTAGATGTGAAGCTGGCGTGAACGGACCATAGCCGTCAGTTCGGAATCTGCCTGCAGGGCTAGCCATAGAGGATGATAGATTCCATCCTCCTCGAGCAGTTTCTTCTGTAGGTGCGAGCACATATTGGTGGTGTCAACGGTCATTTTTTTTATTCAAGCATAGAATCTCTTTAGTTGTACAAATTTACCAATATGCAATCTAAATGACAAATTAGCATATCAAATTCCCCTAAATATACTTGTGTTATGGTGATAATTTGTTACATTTGTCATGTCATAAAGTAGAATCACTAATTTTAACACTTATATTAAACGCTTAAAATTTTAAATGCTATATGAAGAAAGTAATCATTCCATTTCTGACGTTGTTTGCATATGCAGCAACTGCAATGGCAGAAAATGACAAAATGTATTTTTGGTTGAAAGATGGTTCTGTCGTAGAATATGCCACTGCAGATGTAGATAGTCTTACATTCAGCGAACAAGAACAGATAACTCCAGAAGTAAGTCCTGCGGAGACAATGCAGAAACTTCGTGATGATTTGGTACAATTCGCACCTGATGTGCCAAATAATAGTTATGGTGAGGTGAAGTCTTATCAGTATTACTCAAAAAGTGCAGGACATGATAAGAAAGTGAGAGTGATGTTGCCACCAAACTACGACACAAACAAGAAGTATCCTGTATTATTTGTTCTACATGGTATTTTTGGTGATGAGAATTCCATGCTTGATGAGGCTATGGGTGTAAAGAAAATGATTGCCAACGCTATTTCCGAAGGCTTGACCAAAGATATGATTGTCATCTTCCCTCAGATGTACACTTGTCCTACTGCAGACCAGCCAGCTGGTTTCTCATTCGATCAACAGACAATGAGATACTATGATATGTTTGAGAAAGATCTTCTTGAGGACTTGTTGCCATGGGCTAAACAGCAGTTCTCCATCGCAGAGGGACCGAAGAACACTGCCATCACAGGTTTCTCTTTGGGAGGTCGTGAAGCTTTGTATATTGGATCTCAACATACGGATGTGTTTGGTTTTGTAGGTGCAGCTTGTCCTGCTCCTGGTATTTTGCCTACCAAAGATCAATTCATGGAGCATGAAGGTACAATAAAGAATGAGGCAGATTTTCGCCTAAAAGATGGAAACCCTGAACCATACATTCTTCTTATCTCTGGTGGAACCAACGATGGAACCGTAGGCAATTATCCTGAGCAGTATCACAATGTTTTGAAAAATAATAATGTGGATCATGTATGGCACTCAATTTCAGGTACAGGTCACGACGGTAGTTCCGTTCAACCTCACATGTACAACTTCATGCGCCACATTTTCAATGTAGAATAATCTTCACCTACCGAGAAAACGGTTTGTCAAAAACAAAGAGAACCCCGAAAGCTTCACACTTTCGGGGTTCTCTTTTCTGCTTTTTATTGTTGCTCGGTGATTTCTTTTAGTGCTCCTGTTTCAGAATCGATGATGAAACCTCTAACTATAACATCTTTTGGTACAAGTGGATGGGTCTTGATGGTCTCTACTGTCTTACGAACTGAGGTTGGTGTATCTTTGAACCCTTCCAGCCAATGTTCCAAGTTGATGCCACATTTTCTAATGGTGTCAAGCGTTTCATCGGTCACGCCACGGGCAATCATCTCATGGTGGAAATGGTCGTAACTCATGTGGCAAGCCCCACAATGGGAGTGTGCCACCACCATGATCTCCTTCACTCCCAACTCGTAAATGGAGACGATTAGGCTACGCATGGCAGAGTCGAAAGGCGAGATGACCAAGCCTCCCGCATTTTTGATGATTTTTGCATCACCGTTCTTGAGACCGAGCGCTGCAGGAAGGAGTTCGGTCAAACGGGTGTCCATACACGATAGTACAGCCAGTTTCTTGTCAGGGTATTTGTCCGTCACATACTTCTCATACCCTTTCTCAGCCACGAAAGTCTTGTTGTAATCAATGATTTGGTCTATCATAACAGTTTCCTATTTTAATCTTTATAAGTCTCACGAGGATAGCGAGACATCATTTCCTCCGCTAATGGTGCATGCCACGCAAAAACCTCCTCTTTTGTTGGAGTATGTGCTCCTGGAAAGTGGAAGGCGTGACTATAATGTTCCAGGAAGAGCGGTTCGAAGTGCGCCACCTTATCTTGTTCGCCGAACAAACCCCAGACACACTCTTTGTGCGCTGAAGTGCAGTTGTTGAACTGGATGGGTTCCAATGATGCGAACTCCTCTATCAAGGTCTCATCGATGACGAAGTGCTGGTTGCCATCCCTCCGTGGAGACTTGTATTCATGCTCTCCGATACGTTGTTTCAGAAACTCCGTCATCTGGAAGTGTGGATTACCTAGCAGGGCTGGAATGTCCACGACAGGCGCCAGCATCTGTGCATAGAAGGCTCCACAACTATTGCCCAATAAGAGGTCAGGTTGCTCACGATCGATGATTCCTCGTATTAACTCAAGCGCCTCTTTAGGGTGTCTAGGCAAGTCAGGCGAAAGCACCTGCGCCTTACCAGCAAATGCCTTTTGCAAGGCCAAAGCAGGAACGCACTGGCCACTTGCGAAGAATCCGTGAAGAAATAGAATCTTTTTCATGTTCATACATGATGTTTCGATAATTCAATGCAATATTACGGATTATTTTTGAATGATAAGTTAATGAATGGTATCATTATGGAATGAAGTCTTCTTTGCTTGATGCATATTTGCTTGAAATTCAGACTGATGATAAATTTTACCAAAATTTTTTAGCCTAAAAAGTACGAAAATACCGAAATGTTTGCCCGAATACATAAAAAAAGAGGAGATGTTGGTCTCCTCTTACATCACACTGTCAGCAGTTTCGTCACCTCTGCCGGGTTGAGCGCCCACTCGTAGGTGTAGGCTTCATCGGCCTTGTCGGCACATTCCACCCGTTCAAGGTGTTGCGCCTCCGCCTTGATGTCTAGGAGCTGACCCACCGTGATTTTGTTCTCCAGCCTATGGAGCAACGCCTCGATGGAAGCACTGTCTGCTCCTCGTAACGTCTGCGCCGTGAAAGGCATCTCAAGCCAGATAATCTCACGCTTCGCCACATCCAGCACACCGAAAACCAATCCCTTGGTGAGGTTTCCTTCGCTGATGCGCACCATGTGTTGCACGCACGACGGATCGTAAGCTACACCTGTCTCCTCCGACACCTTCATCTCGTAGGCGGAATCCATCCAACCCACCATGAGGTTGGGCGAAAGCGTACCCGAGGAGTAGGCGTTGCAAGTGAAGGTCACATACGTGGCGCCGGCAGCCTCCAACTCAGGGAGAGAGAGCTCGATATACTCGGCTGTACCCATCTCTCCTTTTGGCACCCAACGGATGTCGCCCGAGTGTTTTGCTCCTACGCAGGTCAGACTGTAGTATGCGCACTCCGCGATTTGGTTATCTGGTAAAGCGACACGACAGCTCAAGTCCATGTCGATCGGACGGCAACCGAGACCTTTTCCCCAGTGGAGGAAGAGTCGCACCGCATCGCCCGACACCGGGAAGTGCGTACCCATCAATGCGCAGGAGGTGTCCTGAATAGTGGAGGAACGGTCGCCCACACTCACAGGGATATTATAGAGCAAAGGATCGATATAGATGCGCTTCGCCTCACACGGTTGTGCTGCGAATCGTTTAGTCATGGAACGTTGGTAGAGCGCTTTGATCGCCTCCATCATTCCTTGTAGGGCCTCCTCGTCGTAGAGTGCCAGCAGTTTATTCGGTTCAATCGTTCTGACACCGCCTGTGATAGGACGAGCCAGACGCTCCGCCTTCGGGTCGAAATAGGTCTCTGCCGCATTGCAAAGCGAGAGCAGTAAGCGGGCAGGCATTCGATCCTCAACCTCAGAGAAAGCCGCCAACGTCTTGTCGGCACCGAAACGCAACATGGAAGCGAAGAGACAACGGGCAAAGAGTCCCGGACGTTCCTTCAGCAGCGCCAGCGTAGTCTCCGCATCGTTGGCGGAACGAGCCTTATCAACACGTCCTTGCCATGTGGAATAGTCTTGCTTGTAGAAGAGATCGAGTATCTCTGCCAAGCGGTCGAAGCCCTTCTTGCGGGAGTATTCGCCCAAACGGAGCGCACGGATCATGCGTACCCACATACCACGCTTCGGATTCATGTTCTCGACCGACTGGATAGCCGTCATTGGAATATTGTTCAGCCATTTTGCCACACAGAGACAAGTCTTACGATCATATTTCAGCATTAGTTTACGCTTCATGTCAATGGCTGCATCCTGACTTCTGTCGAGTGGTCCCCACATGTGGAAGTATAACTTGCTGGCGTGAGCGACAAGCGTCTTTGGTTCGATGATCTGCGCAAAGCCCGTTTTCTCGAACCAGAGATAGCGAAGGATGTCGGTCGGAGTCTTCAAGAAGCGCATCGCCTCATCAGACTTGCCTTGAGCCACAAATTGCTTGATGATTAACATGACGGTCTCCTTCATTGCGATGTCAATATCAGCTGGCAAAGGGAAGACTTGAAGTAACTGCGCTAAAGAATCCGCTTGTGTACCATCCAAAGGGGTAGCAGATGATAGGAGAGAACGGAAGACGTTTTCCATATCTTTTAGTGTGAACAGACGCAGTTCCTTCAACTTGCTGGCTTGCCCTTTATAGACGAAATCAGAGGTCTCGAATGGTTTGCCACAGAAGGGACATCCATTGTATCTCTCCAGTGGGAAGGTACCCTCTGGAATCAAGTGACCGCAAGGCAATGTAGTGCCTTTGAAACCAGCCTTCTTGCCAAAGATATTAGCAATCCAAGTGATGAGATGATCGGCTAAGGATTCACCTGTAGGCACATCCCAGCCCTTGACGAGAGGTGTCCAGTTGAGGTTCACACCCATCACTTCATTGATGCACTCAGTAATCTCTGCGAGGCGATCCACAGGGACGTTGTTCAATGCGTGGAGCAACTCTTCGCTGACGCAGTAACCATTCTCCTGCAAGCGGCGGACGAACGCCAAGACGGGAGCGGTCGCCTCCGACTGTAGGTTGATATCCGCACGGTTCACATCCAGAAACACTGCCTTGTAGCGCAAAGCCACTTTGGTTAAAATGTTGTTATTCATAACAGTAAAAATTTAAAAGGTAATGGGTCAGCAGAGAAACTATAATTCGGATTTGAAGTATGCTGACCTTGACCTTGTTATTGAGCGGCGGGTTGGATTCGAACCAACAGTAACCATTAGAAGTAAGCATACGTTTAGGCCAAAGAAGAGGCAATTACAAAGCTTACCGCTGCATAAAAAAAAGACGGAAATTACGGTTCTGCCCTGTTTGAGCCCCGAAGGTCTCATACTAATAGAAGTAAGAACCATTTAGTCCGTCTTATGAATGTAAAAATACATACAATTTGTATAATTACGAAAAATAAGACGAAAAAATTGTGAATATATTTTCAAATATCAATCGGGTGTCGGGGGCGTAGAGACGCAATGCATTGCGTCTCTACAATTGGCACCGAGATGCCGGGGCGACGGGCGGGTGTAAACGGGTGCATCACCCCTTGATTACCGCCACCGGCAACAATTTTGTTTTCACCCTGACCAGATCCGCCTCGTTGGCGATAACCTCATCGATATCCTTGTAGGCACCAGAGGCCTCCTGCATATCATCCTGACTACGGATGGCGTGAACGATACCTTTCGCCTCCAGCATCTCCACCTCCTGGCGCATATCCAGTGTGTTGATGGCCATCTTACGCGACATGACTCGACCCGCACCGTGAGAGCAGGAGCAGAACGAATCAGGATTACCAAGACCTTCGACGATATACGAAGCCGTACCCTGCGAGCCTGGGATGATACCGATGACACCTTCACGGGCAAGTGTGGCGCCTTTACGGTGCACGATGACATCCGACCCGAAGTGGTTCTCAACAGCGGCGTAGTTGTGGGCGATGTTGATCATTGGCTCGAACTCGATACCCTTGAGCGCATCCGCAAGGATCTCCTCAATACGCTCCATCATCAGTCTTCTGTTGCACAAAGCGAAGTCGATACAATACTTCATCTCCTCCCAGTACATACCGAACTCCTTGCATCCACGGGCAAGGAAAGGCAGACGCAGCTCAGGGGCGACGCTGGAGTACCAACGTTCGTTCAGAGCGGCTGCCAGTTTGTTGTAGAAATCACCCACCTGCTTTCCTAAGTTACGCGAACCCGAGTGGATCATGATCCAAAGCGTATCCTCCTCATCCTTTTGTAGTTCGATGAAGTGGTTACCACCTCCCAATGTTCCTACCTCGTATTGAATGGAATGTAAGCGACGTTTCACTACTTCCAATTTATCCAAGTCATATCCTTGAGGCAGGTATTGCTCGTCCTGTGGCTCTTTGTGGTGGTCCATACCCAAAGGAATACGTTTGCGGATCCCCCTCATGATCTCCTTACGGAGCACATCCATAGGGATGTCGCCCACCTTCCAATTGGTTTTCACGGCGCACATTCCGCAACCGATGTCAACGCCCACCGCATTAGGAATGACGGCATCCTTGCAGGCGAGTACGCCACCGATGGGCATACCCATACCTGCGTGCACGTCGGGCATGATGGCTAGGTGGTGGAAGAGGAACGGAAGGGTGGTCAAGTTCTCAATTTGACTCATGGCCGACTCCTCCACATTGTCGGTCCAAATCTTAACCAGACGGTTGTTTATTGTTTTTGTTATCATTGTTGTCAGTTAGTTAAATAATACATTTATTTAAATTACACTGCAAAATAAAACACATGCTACGCAATCTATTTGCGTAGTAGAAAAAAAATTACATGAACGATTAATTTTCTTTCAAAAAGCCTATTTTAGCATAGTTTTTAATTTTGATAAATATGCCAGATTAGAGAGTGTTGAGATTTTCGGCATATGCAAGTTTGTGACTTATGAGAATTTCGGCATATTGCAATAATTAACGAGTGAGAATTTCGGCATTTCTGTCCCTTCCAATTTTGTGTTTGGAATTTTATGGCTACCTTTGTACCAGATAAAAAATAAAACGATGGCAGAAAGAATATTTAGGCGCAAGATCTATGAGCAGATACTGACAGCTACTGGGAATAAGTTGTATTACCACACGTGGCCGACACCGTCGGGAAAACACAACTATGAAATAGATTTTCTATTGTCTCGTAATGCAAAAATATGTCCAATAGAAGTCAAGTCATCGACATCCAATCTTCATGTTTCTATCGATGAATTCCAAAAAAGTTCTCAGCCCGCATTCAGCAACGATACCTCCTTCACTCGAAGGATATTCGTAAAGAGCAGGACTTGATATTACTGCCAATGTATATGTCATTGTTTCTTTAGATGTAAATCAGCCAATATAATAATGATGAAACCGTAAAAATTGCGACTGGCGAACATGGAGTTCGTGATATACACCGAACTTTGCATTCGGAAATAAAAAAAACTGGTTATGGAGAAAAGTCAAATCAATGAAAAATATGTGCTTGCACTAGTTGAGAACAGTGATACAACACTTAGTGTAAGGAGAATGGACATACCAAGTTCTGAAGTACCCATTGCTGAATTAGAAGCTATGGTATATAATCCTAACAGAACTGTTTACGATATGTCATCATATTTCTATTCTGTTTTTTCTCCTAAAGTTAAGGCATTTGCCTTTTGCTATCCAAGTGAATATAATGATAGTTATATTCACATCCGTTCTGTTCCTAAAGAAATCTCTTATGCAGATTATGTAAAAGTTGTTAACAACTATTTTGCAAAAAAGGAGTATTTAAGGGAGGCTTCCATATACATCAAATGTCAGCGACTTAGTGAAACCGTAAAGAAGATAAAAGAGCATGACGAGATAAAATTGTACTCCCGTGATGATGTTGGATTTTCTACTTATACACATAAAATAAATGACGATATTACCGTTGAATTGTGGACAAATTTTGGTTATGGTAGTGCGTCGTATTTTAATCTCGCTGTCAAGTATAAGGATATTGTTATCTTGCCGTATTCATACCTTGTTCACTACTATTATGCCAACATGAAATCTCTTATGGCATGCACAAGGGCATATCGCCCTCTACGAGAGAACTGGGAGGCATCAATCGATTTTATAGCTGACTTCGTAAATCAGTCAATAGCCGACCCGAGAAAATTTGTCAGTGAATATGTGATAAAAGAAGTTGAAGAGATGATGAAGGGTTTACGAGCCATTATGGATAATCCAGCAGAAGTTCAAAGCAGAATTAAAGATTCAACTTCATCTGAAATTCGTCTCAGCGTTATACGTCCTTTTAACAAGGAAGAGTTTGTTATGATGGAAACCATGGCGGACGAACTGACCACTTTGTTTAAGACCGAAAAAATTACGGGAGCTTTGTTGTTTGTGGAAAGTCTTAGACAACTGCAAGAGGTCTGTGGAGACATGTCTGCATTGATAGATGAAATTCTATCAATGAACAAAGAAGTTAAGCATGAAATTCCTCCAATGCTGAATCGTGTACGTTCAACAATTGAAACATTCAAGAGGGAAGAAATGAATCTTGAACGACAAATTAAGTTAAAGGAAAACAGAAAACTATATTTTGATAAGCGGAAAGAACGCCTTCAGGCTAAAATGTCTTTCGCAGAGATAATTGCACATGATAAGATTTTCCGGGAGAAAAATCCCTTATATGTCAAGCTCGAAGAGGAGATCAACGAGTTAAAACAAAAGGTGTATAATCTTCAAGATAAGATTCGGAAACGCGAAAGAGTAGAAGAACGTTTAACTGTTTGTCTGAAGAGAACAGAGAGTATCGAAGAATATAAAAAAGAAGACCATGCCAGCAAATAAGAATGCGTTGATACGCTACAAAACCATAGATAATTGTCTTCGAAATCCATATCGACGTTGGACGCTTGAGGATTTGGTCGAGGCATGTTCCGATGCTCTTTATGAAATGGAGGGAATCAGTAAAGGTGTTTCTGTTCGAACTGTACAGAGCGACATACAGATGATGCGCTCTGATAAATTAGGTTACAACGCACCGATTGAGGTGTACGAGCATAAGTATTATCGTTATGCAGATAAAGATTATTCCATTATGAATATGCCCATGTCGCAAAACGACTATGATGTTATGCAGGAGGCGGTTGATATGTTGCGGCAATTGGAGGGTTTTGGACAATTTACTGAGATGGCAGATGTGGTTAGCCGTTTGCAAGACAAATTGGCAATCTCCCGTAATAATAGGAAACCCATAATTCATTTTGATAGTGTACCCAACCTGATGGGTATTCGTTTACTCACGCCGCTTTACAACTATATCGCTAATAAGCAGACGTTGCGGATTATGTATCAATCTTTTACCGCCAGGGAACCAGTTGAGTATATACTTTGCCCCTATTTATTGAAGGAATTTCGTAACCGTTGGTTTTTGTTTGGTTCAAAGGCAAGCAATCTTTTGTTGCTCAATCTCGCACTTGATCGTATTGTTAGTGTTGAACCTTCGGAGGTGCCTTTCCGTGAGAATCCGGACTTCGATCCAGAACATTTTTTTGACGACGTGGTGGGCGTGAGCAAAAACATCAACAGCAAACCTAGTCGAATCGTCTTTTGGGCGAATAATAAGCAAAGTAAGTATATTAAGACCAAACCCATTCATGCTTCGCAAAAAATTATTCAAGAGAATAAGGAGGATGGAAGCTGTGTCTTTAGCATTGAAGTAGTTATCAATTATGAGATGTATTCTGTTTTTATGTCGTACGGACCAGGTGTTCAAATCCTATATCCACGAAATGCCCGAAATTATCTTCGGGATAAAATGAAGCAGGCAGTGGATTTGTATGAAAGCAATGTGGAGGATTTCTAGTGTTGGGAAATCAGCATCTCTTAGGTCTGCGCCATAGAGGTTAGTCCATTTTAGTCCATTTGAGGATTGCACCCTCAAGGTTTGCGCACATACCCTCCCAACCATCTATATTTTGTCGGATAAAATGTTGATGTCTTTCTATTATCTCTTTTAATTCTTTTTTCTCCATATCTTTATCTTTTTTAGTTACAGTTTTCAAGTACTATAATTCCCTTTATGTTAAAAACTTAATGAATCAGATGACAATTCATTGTATTTGTACAGTATAACAAGAAGCAATAAAGTAATGAATTAAAAAAAGAGCCTCATCAACTGCCTCGTAGAACTACAATCTACGCTCTCGTTGTTTGACTCTTTATACAAATATACAACAAAATAATAATCCACCAAACATTATGGCAAAATGCGGTACAGAAAAATCAGTGCCGAACGCACGGAAGATGAATCCCAAGAAGGATAAAGCCCTGTTCAAACTCATCGCTGTGGACGGCAAGTGCATGCGAGGGACAGTGCAGGAGAACGGACGGTGCCCGGATATTGTCGGGGCGTACTCGGTAAACGACGGGCTGACTGTACAAATATAGTTAACAGAATAAACAAAAAAAATATTTAGTGTCATATTTATAATAGTGCATCTGAAAGCATTGCAACACAAAAACAAAACATTATATTTGCATTGAAAATTTACGCCTGTTAAAAAAACGACAATCTACAGGGAAAAGATTTTCATCTGCTATTTGTTTGAATAATATTCAAATTCTATGAAAGAAAAGAACGAAATCATACTGTACCAGCCTGATGAGACGGTGAAGCTGGAAGTGAGGATGAGCGAGGAAACGGTTTGGCTTACGCAACAACAGATCGCATTGTTATTCAATTGTTCAATTGATAATATTGGATTACACCTGAAAAACATTTTTCGGGAGCAAGAGTTAGACAAAAATTCAACTACCGAGGAAATCTCGGTGGTTCGAAAAGAAGGCAATAGAATGGTGAAACGTAATGTGACCCACTATAATCTAGATGCCATTTTATCAGTTGGTTATAGGGTTAGTTCCCGCAATGCCACTAAATTCCGTCAGTGGGCGAACCGAGTGTTGAAAGAATACCTGTTAAAAGGATACTCCACCAATCAAAGAATTGAACGATTGGAACACCGAATGACGGAGGCGGAAGACAAGATAGACTTCTTTGTACGCACTTCTCTGCCTCCCATCGAAGGCATCTTCTACGATGGTAATATGCTTGAGCCTTTCGCTTTCGTCAACAAGTTGATCCGTTCGGCTCGGGAACGCATAGTTTTGATTGACAATTACGTGGACGAGACCGTGCTGCTACGCTTGGCGGAACGGGCGGAGAATGTTCAGGCCAAGATTTACACGCAACGCACCTCCCCCTCGTTCAACGTGGCCTTGTCTCAACACAACAACCAATACGTACCAATCGATTTGAGCATCTTCACCCAATCGCATGATAGATTCCTGATAATCGATAATGAAGTTTATCATATTGGCGCTTCTATAAAGGATTTAGGAAAGAAGTGGTTCGCCTTTTGTAAAATGGAGCTACAAGCTAACGAAATTTTGGAAAAACTATCGCAGATATAATTATTCGGCAGGTGGCATGACGATGTGAACAATCAATTTTTTCCAACTACGCAAAAAGATTTCGTTCTAATGTTATAAATTTGCACCCGCATTTCGAAAAGAATGCACAAATAACGAATGAAATCCTATACGGAATGAGACTATTTGCGAACATAACATCAGTAACTTCAGCTCAACGATATCATCGTTTTGAGCGGAAGAGTTATGTGCGCCACTATTTTAGTCAAATTCGCACAAACGGTATAGGATTACCTCGACACCCGAAACATAGTTATTTCTTCCCGGCGGAATAGACCGGACAGAGAGCAAAAAACAAGTGATAGTTGGGATATCCTTACCGAAGGAAATTCCAACTATTTTTTTATCACAAAATGAAGAAACAATTATGCCAGCCAATAAGAATGCCTTAATAAGGTACAAAACGATAGACAACTGTTTGAGAAACAGATACAGAAGATGGACAATAGACGACCTCGTGGACGCATGCAGTGATGCACTGTACGACATGGAGGGCATCACCAAAGGAGTGTGCACCCGGACCGTGCAGATGGACATCCAGATCATGCGGTCCGACAAACTGGGCTACAACGCTCCGATAGAGGTGTACGACAAGATCTACTACAGATACGCAGACCCAGATTACTCCATTACAGATATGCCGTTATCTGTGGATGACTGTAAACTTATCAAGGAGGCCATTGCACTCCTCGGAAACAGAGAAAACCTCGATTCGGAAAGAATGCGGAGTGTCCTTGCAAAGGTTCAGAATAGATTAACTACCATTCTGAATTTTGCATAGATAAGAGCTGAGAAATTTTTTCCTCGGGTCCTCTGCACAAAAAGAAAGGCTCCTTTCCTTGCTTCAACGCTTGGAAAGGAGCTTTTTCTTCAGGAAGATCATCCCCAAAAAGGGGAGTGACAGCATAAGAATAGGGAGAATGGCAGGATTCGAACCTGCGACCATCAGAGCCACATTCTGACGCTCTACCTACTGAGCTACAGACTCCATGCAAATGTCCGATGCGAACCTTAGACATCGATTTGTTCGGGAGGTAGGACTCGAACCTACGAAGTCGTTAGACGGCGGATTTACAGTCCGTTCTCGTTGCCACTGGAGCACTCCCGAATATGAGTGGAACCTTGTGGAGTCGAACCACGTTCTCAGGATTTTCAGTCCTGCGCATACACCATGTCTGCCAAAGTTCCATCGTTTGTGGATGCAAAGTAACAACTGTCGAACGCAACCTTTTTTCGTAGCGAAAAATATTTTTCTGAAAAATTTATGTTATATGTGTAAATGACAGATATTCAGAGTTTTAATGTAGTATTAAATAGATAGGCACGATAGATTTCTCGATGCTTATTGCTCTTCTCCTTTTGCTTGCCATTCAGCTAGTTTTAGTTCTGGATAACTATATTGAGAGTTGAGGCCTTCGAATATCTCTTTTTTATTTGCGTTTGGATGCTCTTTCATGAATTTTTTAATCACATCTAATCGATTTTGAGTGGTCAATGTTTCTAAACTTAATGAACCCTGTATCACATGATCAACTAAATGACCTTGTATGGTTGAGGTAGCTAGATTCTGCGCATTTGCAATTTCTTCGATGGATTTGCCTTCTTTCCACAACCTTAGAGAGACATCTTTAGTTTTTATTTTTTGTGTTGAATCGGAAGAGCTTTTTTTCTTTGTGGGCTCAATTGGAATGTCAGTTTTCTTGTAATCATATTGTATCATACACTCTTCTACGATTTCTAAGATATCCTTTCCGTAAAGTTCTGCTGTCTTAGGACCTATTCCGTTGATGTTGATCAGCTCCTTGTCGTTGGTGGGCAGATAATTGGAGAGGTTGATAAGAGCCGTCTGCGAAAGAATCATATAGGCAGGTTTCTTTTGTTCCTCAGCTTTCCCTTTTCTCCATAATCGTAACCGTTCAAATAGTTCAGGATGTTGAATGTCTGAAGAGTCTGTTTTGTCTTTTTTGCTATGGGGTTCCTTTTGAACATTATTGGATAGTAATGTATCATTTTTTGCCTTAAAATAGGCGATGCTGTCAAATCCGTTTTTGGATGCAATAAGAGTGGATGCTTTTATATTGATATCCATTGTTAATTGAGCATAAAGCTCGTTTAATCGTTTTTCAATGCTCTTATTATCAGTGGTCACAGTGCCGCAGGATTCATATAACGGAAATATGATTGAGTGGCATTTCTCTATAAAATAATCAACACCTTTTTGAACCCGTTCATTGATGGCGCCCGGGTTTTCATGAATGATTCGTTTCAATTGAGTTTGGAACCGATCCGCAATGGCGGTTATGTCATGTTCAATATCTGTCTTCCCTTTATCTAATTGATCGATCAAGTTAGGATAGTTTTTATTCAGATGTTCAATTAGTAATCGATGAAAAGAGGTTAGATCAGAGATGATATTCTGAAATGAGAACAGATCAGTGAGGAGTTGCAGTTGGTATTCAGCTTTTAGCTCATTCAATTGTGTTTCGGAGGGAATCAGTTGTTTCACCTCAGCATTAAAATCCTCCACACGAAGATCATGTTTGATAGAGTTTAGGGTTAGGGGAGTGCTTAGTATCATGCCTTCAAGTGTCTTGCATCGGCTGAGTGCAACATAAACTTGGCCGTGAGAGAAAGATGATTGAGCATCGATGATGGCTTTTTCGAATGTTAGTCCCTGACTCTTATGGATTGTAATGGCCCAGGCTGTTTTTAGAGGATACTGCTCGAATGTACCATCGATGGTCTCTTCTATTTCGTTGGATGAGGGGTTGATTCTGTATTTTATGTTTTCCCATATTTCGGGAGAGACATGGATGTCTGTGTTGGTTTGGCGGTCGGTTACGATGATGCTGTCGCTTGTGAATTCTTTGATGACACCGATTTTTCCGTTGAAATATTTTTTCTCTGGAGAGGAATCATTTTTAATAAACATTACTTGAGCACCGATTTTCAAACAAAGAGATTCGTCAGTAGGATAGTTCGCTTCGGGGAAGTTCCCTTTCACATTAGCTCTGAATGTTTTTACTATGCCAGGTAATTTGTTCAATTCCTGTTCGTTGATTCGTTGAGCCGACCAGTTGTGCGTGGTTAACTGGATATATCCATCCTCTATTGACGGATGGAAATTGGGTATGTATCTTTTATTGAGTTCGTCGATTGTATTTTGGTCAAACTGATTTTCTCTGATTTTGTTTAATAGATTGATGAAATGCTCGTCCTCCTGTCGAAAGATTGTCTTTAACTCGATATATGCGTAGGATATCTGCTTCAATGCAGTACTGCTAAAGAAATAGGGTGTTTGATAAATAGTTGACAGAAGTGTCCATTCATCGTCTTTCACAACGGGTGTGAGTTGCTGTGTGTCTCCAATCATCAGAAGTTGAACACCGCCAAAAGGCAGGTGGTTTCTCCTTATCTTTCTTAACACCTCATCAATAGCATCCAGCAAATCAGCGCGGACCATACTTATTTCATCGATGATCAGCAGATCCAATGTTCGTATGATGTTTATCTTTTCTTTTCTGAACTTTTGAATCTCGACGGATTTTGATTGATTTGGAATGAACGGTCCAAAGTTGATTTGAAAAAAAGAGTGGATGGTCATTCCTGAGGCATTGATGGCAGCCACACCTGTTGGCGCGACTACCACCAGTCTCTTTTCGCAATTTTCTTTTAAATATTTCAAAAAAGTTGTTTTTCCTGTACCGGCTTTACCGGTGAGGAACAAACTTTTGTTTGTTTGACAAATGAGCTTGTCTGCCAAATCAAATTCAGGGGTTCTTTCAATCATTTGTAAGTAGATTTTTGTTGAATATTATTATTTTTTTATAAAACGTACAGCTACCCAGTTGTTATTTTTTTCGTAAGATATTTTTTCTAATCCATATAGATTACACTCTTTTTCGATAGCGTCAATGTCTGATTCATAAAAACCACTAAGGATTAATAATCCGTTGGAATTTAATACTTTAACGTATGTTTTGATGTCGTTTAGAAGAATGTTTCTGTTGATGTTGGCGAGAATGATATCGAACATCTCGTTGCCTAATAATTCAGCGCCACCCTTTTTGAGTGTGATCTGTTCGGTGTGATTCAATTGAATATTCTCTAAGGCATTGTTGTAAGCCCATTCGTCGATGTCTATGCCTGTAATAGGGGATGCACCTCTTAGTGCGGCGAGAATAGCTAGGATGGCAGTTCCGCATCCCATGTCCAGTAACGATTTATCCTTTACATCGATGTCGAGGATCGCCTTTGCCATCAAGCTGGTGGTGGCGTGGTGACCTGTGCCGAAGGCCATTTTAGGGTCTATGACAATATCATATTGAACTTTTGGGTACTCTTTGTGGAATGTGCTATGAATAACACACTTGTCACCGATGACGATAGGTTGGAAAAAGTTTTTTTCCCATTCCTCATTCCAATCTTTGTCCTCTGCTTGTTTTACTGAATAGGAGATACCTTTCTCGTATTCAAAATTAGAAAGAAGTCCCGCTAGTTTTGTTTCATCAAAGTTGTCTTGCGGGATATAACCAATAAACGGATCACCTTCATCAGAAAAACTTTCAAATCCAAGGTCGGCAAGTTCAGCAGAAAGAATGTCTTTTATATAAATTTCTTTAGAAGGAATGTCAAATGTAATTTCTAAATATTTCATAATGCTTTCAATTTCGTCGATAAAAAAAGTAAATTGGTATATTTTTTTTCTGACATATATTAAAATAAAATACTTTTACTGCAAAGTTAATGCGAAGGTTTGTAGTTTTTTTATACCTTTGCTTTATACTTTGGTAACGCAAAAGTAAAAAAAATAATTTAAGTGACGGAGGGTAATGTTATGGTAAATGTTAGCAAACTTAAAGTGTTCATGTTGTTCATCATTGGAATGATGGCAGTGAATTCGGTGTATGCGTATGATGATATCTACGCTACAACTAAGGCAGGTGCTGATTATTACGGAAAAAAGAAATCAAAAGAGAAGAAAGCAGATAAGGTCCCTGTCGCCAATTATGATGATATGATTGTTCTCAAATCGAAAGGTTTGAAGTTATATACAGCATCTGATAGTAAAACGGTGTATATCGTTGACACAACACTCAAAGGAACCGATTTCTATCTAGATACAGTGAATGTGTTGGATGAAGCTGGAAAGCTAGAAAAGATGTTGATTATGAAGACGAAGGACAAACAAGATGTGTCATTCGAAAATGGTGCTATCGTTGTTTCTGATCCTACGGCTGTTAAGTCAGGCGATTATACGACGGATTCGTTGGTGGCTTTGGATAATGGAGATTATGAATATACCAAGAGATTGAATAAGTTTCATGGAGCAAACTATAATGTAGTCTCTGCAGGGTCGGAAGATGCTTCATCTTCTGAGAATGTGACGGTAGTGGTGAATGTGACAGACCCTTACTATTATAGTTGGTGGGGTTCTCCATACTATTGGAATCATTACTATGTGTATGATCCATACTGGTATAGTTGGCATCGTCATGGCTATTTCTATGATCCATATTGGCATTGGCATAGTTATGGATGGCATGGCTACAGTCACTGGACCTATTATTCACATCCATACTATCATCGCGGAAGGAATTATTACGGTTCGCCACGTTATACAAATGCAAGAAGCGTTGCAAGCTCAGGAAGTCGTAATACGATGAACAGAACAACTAGATCATCCTCCACATCTTCAGTGTCTCGTTCATCTGGCGTTCGTTCTTCAAACAGTAGCATTAGAAGAAGTACAGCTAATTCGGGTGTTCGTACAAGTACAGGATCGGCTATCAGATCTGGCTCAAGCACTGCTGTACGTTCCAATAATACGTCAGGTACGAGATCTTCATCAACTACAACTTCTGGAACAAGAACGGTTTCTCCTTCGAGATCATCCTCTTCAATGAATCGTTCAAATACAGGTGGAAGCAGCAGCAGATCGTATAGCGGCAGTTCTTCCTCTGGTTCTTATGGCTCATCTAGAAGTGGTGGAAGCAGTTACAGTGGAGGAAGTAGCTATAGTGGAGGCTCAAGCAGAAGTGGTGGAAGCAGCTACAGCGGTGGTTCTTCAAGAAGTGGAGGAAGTAGCTACAGTGGCGGTTCTTCAAGAAGTGGCGGAAGTAGTTATAGTGGAGGCTCTTCAAGATCGGGTGGTTCTTATAGCGGAAGAAGCTCAGGTGGAGGAAGAAGATGATTTATTAAATTTATTTAAAAAGAGATTTCATAATTTTATAAATATATAATATTGAATTGATATGAAAAAGGGTATTATGATATTGGGGGCGATGGCTCTTTCTTTTACAGGTTTTTCACAAAGTGCATATGATGCATTGTCGGTGAATCAGTTGGATCCATTGTTGGGTACGGCAAGATATACATCTATGGCAGGTGCTTTCGGTGCTTTAGGAGGTAATTCAAGTTCTGCGAAAGATAATCCCGCAGGAATAGGCGTATATAAGTGTTTTGATATTTCATTTACACCTAATTTGTATTTGGACAATGACAAGGAGTTGAGTGTAGGGTTGAATAACTTTTCGTTGATTATTAATTTCAGGAATCACGAAGAGCGAGAGAAAGGATATATCACTTCATCTTTGGGTATTACGTACAGCAGATTGCGGAATTTTTCAAGATATTCTGGATTAAATAGCTTAAACTATAATGGAAGTTCTCTTTCGGATGCAATTTGTTCGGTAAACTCTCCAGATGTTATCTTTAATGCAGCAGACGATCTTGGGTTGGTAGGACTTAATGGCGATGGTGATTATGTATCTAATTTCAGCTTATATGATAATTATGATAAAAAGTCTCGTTTTATTGAGTCTGGAAAGATAGGACAGTGGGATTTCTCTTATGGTATGAATATCAGCAATCGTGTCTATTTGGGTGCTGCTTTTGGTGTGACGAACCTGACTTATTCACAAAAGGCTTTGTACGAAGAGGAATCAACGAATGATAGTAAGGATATGTTCTATTTGGATAATTATTATCGTGCGGATGGCTATGGCTGTAATTTTAAATTAGGAGCTATCGTTAAGGCAACCGATTTCTTACGTGCAGGTTTTGCTATACATACACCTACGATTTACACGTTGGATGAGGAGTATTCTATCGAGATGGATTATAACAATCAGTATCCTAATCAGCCAGAGATAGAACATTCATATCTTACTTATACCATGAGAACTCCATTTAAGATGCAGGGAAGCTTGGGCTTCGTTATTGGTAAACGTGCATTGATCGGTGTTGAATATAATTATGATGATTTCTCATCAATGCGTATAAAGAATGATGGTGTAAAGAATGAAAATGAATGTGATATTATTCAAAATGAGTTTAATAAAGTTCATACAATGAAGTTAGGTGCTGAAGTGAAAGTGATTGATGAATTTGCTCTTCGTGCAGGATATGCTTATATGAGTTCTCCAATGGATTATATTGCAGAGGACTGGGCAAATAAGTTTATGATGCGTTCATATTCAATACCTCAGCATGTTCATTATATTACTGCAGGTGCTGGTTATGAGGGAGAACATTTCTATTGTGATGTAGCCTATATGTTCAGAAATCAGGAGGTGAATTATTTCCCTATGGTTCCTCAAGATGAAACGGCTTCTATCATGAATTTGAAAAATCATAACATATCAGCTACTTTAGGTTGGAGGTTTTAATTAATTTAATATAAGGATTAAAAAAATTTCAACAATGAAAAAGTATTTAGCAGAAATGTTTGGTACCATGGTGTTGGTACTGATGGGTTGCGGTGCAGCCGTAAGTTTAAGTTGTGGAACTGACACAGCAAGTGTAGTGGGTACTTCAATAGCATTTGGTCTTGCAGTTGTTGCAATGGCTTATACAATTGGGGGGACAAGTGGATGTCATATCAATCCTGCAATTACGTTGGGATGCTTGCTTACCAAGAGAATTTCAACAAAAGAGGCTGGTATGTATATGGTATTCCAAGTACTTGGTGCGTTGATCGGTTCTTGTATTCTATATGTGTTGACATCCAATGCAGGATTATCAGGAACTGGAGCTAATGACCTTCAATCAGGTGTCTCTGTCGCAGGTGGTTTGTTAGCTGAGATAGTATTTACTTGTGTGTTCGTTTTCACTGTTTTAGGAACGACAGACTCAAAGAAAGGTGCTGGAAATTTTGCAGGATTGGCTATCGGTCTTTGCTTGATTTTGGTTCACTTGGTATGTATCCGTTATACGGGTACTTCTGTTAATCCAGCTCGTTCTATTGCACCTGCATTGTTCCAAGGAGGTACTGCACTGACTAACCTTTGGATCTTTATCGTTGGTCCATTCATTGGTGCTGCTATTGCTGCTTTTGCTTGGAAAGCAATTGAAGATAAATAATCTTATAATAAATATTGAATTGGAAGGCGATTGTTCAAGACAATCGCCTTTTTTATGTGTATTTCCTATATTTGCATTATGTGACTTCATATTCATGTTCGTGATAATGCTTTAATCTAAAATTAATAATATGCAAAAGTTGTACAATATAATGGTTAAATGTCCAGCAGAAATTCTTTTATCAATTTTTTTTGTATTGTATTTAAATGTTTATGAACCATTTGGTGAGAGTACGGAATCCTGACCATCTCCTACGATAGATGCGGCTATGGTGGTTGCTTTACACTTTACTATGGTAGTAAGATTAATAGTGTCCAATTTGTTCTCTTCAAGATTGGGAATAATCACATCATTGTTGGTAGGTGTTATTGTCGCAATTTTATTTTGGTTCCATTCTATTGTTGATGGCAATATGATTGTAGTGTCTTATTTCATCAGCTTGATTGTCTGTTTCTTTTCATTTAAGGGAGATAGAATGGAACAAGTGGTTAAAACGCTGATGCTTATAATCACTACGGTTGTTTCTTTTGTTGTTGTGTCATTCATTAGCATTTTTATATTGGAGATAAAGAATGAATGTCTTGGACCAGCTGACGATCTTATTGCTGAAATATATGCATTTGTTGTAGGAACAATAGTGTATGTTATTGGTTATCAAATTATAAATAAAAAATGACTAGCTTTAAATATTGTCGTACAAAATTTGTAGTATAGAGTTTACACTGGGTTAAAATAGGGAGGGCTCGTCGGGTGTGTTGGGTGTGTATGTGTTGCAAAATTCTTTTGCGGAACAATTTGTACATTTTGGGGCGTTGAACGTGCAGATGTATCGTCCAAATAATATGGCTTGTCGTGTGAAGCTGATCCAATCTGTTTGGGGTATGATTCGCATTAGATGTTTTTCTTGTTCGAATAGATCCTTTTGGGGAGCTAGACCGATTCTTTGGGATACTCTTGATACGTGAGTGTCCACTGCGATGGCTGGGATGTTGTGTAACTCGGAAACGATGAGATTTGCAGATTTTCTTCCAATGCCGGGTAATGCTAATAAATCAATTGTCGTAGAAGGAAGAGCTCCGTTGTAATTTTCTGTGATGATTTGTGCAGAAGATATGAGCTGTTGCACTTTGTTTTCTGCGTATGTGATATCTTTTAAGTAGGTTATTAGTTCAAAATTATTGGCATGTGAAAGTGCGGAAAAAGATGGATACTTTTTGAATAAGGAAGGTGTCTTTTCGTTTACTATTTTATCTGTGCAACGAGCCGAAAGAATTGTAGCAACAAAGAGTTGGTAGCCATTTTCAAAAACCAGTTCCAATTGTGCATTGGGGAATAGCTTGTCTAGTATCTTTTTTATGTGGATGTATCGATCTTTGTTTGTCATGATAGTAGAATCCCCAAGAGTAAATGGTACGCTTGGGGATTCAATTATTAGTGGAAAATTGTTATTTCAATTTTTCTATGTTAGCTTTTAATGTAGCAATCTTACTTTCTGCATCTGCTTTTTTCTTGCGCTCATTTTCAACGATTTCAGGTTTTGCGTTAGCTACAAATTTCTCATTGCCTAATTTTTTTTCTACGGATTTCAAGAATCCTTCAAGATAGGTGATCTCAGCTTCCATCTTCTTGATTTCTTCTTCAGCATTAACATTGTTGCCAAGCGGAACGGAGACTTCTATTGTGCCTACCATAAATGTAGCAGCCGCGCCGTTGATGTTAGTGTCTGATTTAGAAATTTGGCTGATGTTTGCTAATTTCATGATGATAGAATTGTTCTTTTCATCCAAGTCACCTTTGTAGAACATTTCGAATGTTTCGCGAGGACTGATACCTTTCTCCGCACGAATGTTACGGATACCCGCAATGATTTGCTTGGTTGTTTCCATTCGGTTGATGTTCTTTTCGCAGAAATCTTCAGCCTTAGGGAGTAAACTTACCATGATGCTATCCTTCGTGTCACGTTCCTTGATGTTTTGATAAAGTTCTTCTGTGATGAATGGCATGAAAGGATGAAGCAACTTCAGCAGGGTTTCGAAGTAACCCAGTGTTGCATCGTAGGTAACTTTATCAATAGGTTGTTGGTAAGCAGGTTTTACCATTTCCAAATACCAAGAAGAGAACTCGTCCCAGAATAGTTTGTAAACGGACATTAAAGCTTCGCTGATACGGTACTTTTCGAAACAATCGTTGATTTCAGCTATGGTTTTGTTTAACTGTTGATTGAACCATTTAACCGCTTTTTGAGCAGATTCAGGTTGGTCGAGACCCTCTTTTACTTCCCATCCTTTCACTAGACGGAAAGCATTCCATATTTTATTGTTGAAGTTGCGGCCTTGTTCACAAAGAGCCTCGTCGAATAAAATATCATTACCAGCGGGAGCTGAGAGCATCATTCCCATGCGGACACCATCAGCACCGAAACGGTCAATCAGGTCAAGAGGATCAGGTGAGTTACCTAGTGATTTGGACATCTTACGTCCTAATTTATCTCTTACGATTCCCGTAAAATAAACATTCTTAAACGGCATGTCACCTTCATATTCATATCCAGCCATAATCATTCTGGCAACCCAGAAGAAGATGATGTCTGGTCCGGTAACCAAGTCGCTGGTAGGATAGTAATATTTGATTTCCTCGTTACCTGGATTGTTGATTCCGTCGAACAAGGAGATTGGCCATAACCAAGAAGAGAACCATGTATCCAAGCAGTCTTCATCCTGACGAAGGTCGGATTTCTGAAGATGTTGATTTCCTGTTTTCTCTTTAGCTAATTGTAATGCGATGTCTTCGTTTTCGGCAACGACATAGCCACCTTCAGGAAGGAAGTAAGCTGGAATTCTATGACCCCACCAAAGTTGTCTGCTGATACACCAGTCTTTGATGTTCTCCAACCAGTTACGGTAGGTGTTTTTGTATTTAGGAGGGTAGAATTTCAAGTCATCTTTCATTACTGGATCCAAAGCGATTTTTGCTAAGTGTTCCATTTTCAAGAACCATTGCATTGACAATTTTGGTTCGATGACAACATTAGTTCTTTCAGAATATCCCACCTTGTTGGTGTAAGCTTCAGTCTTTTCCAAAAGTCCAGCGGCATCCAGATCTATTTCGATTTGTTTGCGGACATCAAAACGATCTTGACCAATATACATTCCAGCAGCTTCACTAATAGATCCGTTGTCATTAAATATATCGATTGTTTTAAGATTGTATTTCTCGCCCAACATATAGTCGTTCACATCATGAGCAGGTGTTACTTTTAAACAACCAGTACCGAACTCGATATCCACGTATTCGTCTTCGATAACTGGGATGACACGGTTAACCAATGGAACGATTACCTTTTTGCCGCTAAGCCAACGATTTTTAGGATCCTTAGGATTGATACACATGGCGGTATCACCCATGATTGTTTCAGGACGAGTGGTAGCCACTACCGCATATCGACCTTTGGCATCTTGGTGGATGATTTCTTTTTCGTCGCCAGTTGCCCCTTTCATATCATCGTCGGCCACGTAATATTTGAGGTAGAATAATTTGCTGTGCTCTTCTTTGTAGATTACCTCTTCATCAGAAAGAGCTGTCAACGCTTTAGGGTCCCAATTGACCATACGTACACCTCTATATATAAGTCCTTTGTTATATAGATCGCAGAAAACTTTGATTACGCTCTTGCTGCGAGTTTCGTCCATAGTGAAGCCAGTACGGTCCCAGTCGCAAGAAGCACCTAGTTTCTTCAATTGTTCAAGGATGATGCCACCATGTTTACGAGTCCATTCCCACGCATGTTCCAAGAATTGTTCACGAGTTAGGTCTGTTTTCTTGATACCTTCTTGAGCCAGTTTGTTAACTACTTTTGCTTCGGTGGCGATAGATGCGTGGTCGGTTCCCGGAACCCAACATGCATTTTTGCCCATCATACGAGCACGGCGAACAAGAATATCTTGAATGGTATTGTTTAACATGTGACCCATGTGAAGTACACCCGTTACATTAGGAGGAGGAATAACAATGGTATAAGGTTCACGACCGTCGGGCTTTGATTTGAAGAAGCCATTATTTAACCAATATTGATACCACTTTGCTTCAACGTCAGTGGGGTTGTACTTGTTAGCTAGTTCTTGCATTTTTTTATATTTTCAGAAAAATAAACTCGAAATTTTGTGCAAATTTAAAGAAAAGATATGATAGAAATAGGAAAGGACGAGTGAATTTTACATGAAGGGAGGAAGAAATGCACCTTATTATATAGTATTAGGAGTAGAAGAGAAAAGATATTAATGGGCTGATTTATAGGCAAGAAAAGGAGGTAAAAAGGAATGAATAAAAAATTATTTTGTTTGTTTGGTTAATATAAAAAAAAGATGTAATTTTGTGGCCACATTTAGTATAGTGTCTAAATTAAAAGTAAAATATTAAAAAATTTAAAAACGAAATGCCTACAATTCAGCAATTAGTTAGAAAAGGAAGGGCTACTCTTACAGACAAGAGCAAATCTCCAGCATTGGATTCTTGTCCACAAAGAAGAGGCGTATGTGTACGTGTTTACACAACAACTCCTAAGAAGCCTAACTCTGCAATGCGTAAAGTTGCCAGAGTACGTTTGACGAACCAAAAAGAAGTGAATGCTTACATCCCAGGAGAGGGTCACAATTTGCAAGAGCACTCAATCGTAATGGTACGTGGAGGACGTGTTAAGGACCTTCCAGGTGTACGTTACCACATTGTACGTGGATCATTGGATACAGCAGGTGTTAATGGTCGTACACAAAGACGTTCTAAGTATGGTGCAAAGAGACCTAAGCCAGGTCAAGCAGCTCCAGCAAAAGGAAAGAAATAAGAACGTAAGTAAAATTTAAGTAGAACAAGTTTTAGTTTTACGGGTGGCACTTCAAGGTTGAGTAAATGACTTAGTGAAGTCGTTGAAGCAACAAGCAACCAAAACAAAAACGAAAAATTTTTGAGTTAAAATGAGAAAAGCAAAACCAAAGAAAAGGGTCATATTACCAGATCCAATCTTTAATGAAGTGATGGTTACAAGATTTGTTAACCATTTGATGTATGATGGAAAAAAGACTATCGCATACGATATTTTCTATACGGCTTTGGAGAATGTAAAGAACAAATTGCCAAATGAGGATAAGACTCCTCTTGAGATTTGGAAGAAAGCATTGGAAAATATCACTCCACAAGTGGAAGTTAAGTCACGCCGTGTAGGTGGTGCTACATTCCAAGTTCCAACCGAGATTCGTCCAGAAAGAAAAGAATCTATCTCCATGAAGAATTTGATATTGTTCTCTCGTAAGAGAAGCGGACACTCAATGGCTGACAAGTTAGCTGCTGAGATTGCTGACGCATTTAATAATCAAGGTGGAGCATTCAAGAAGAAAGAAGATATGCATAAAATGGCTGAAGCAAATCGTGCTTTTGCGCATTTCAGATTTTAATCCTTAAAAGAATTATAAAAAAATGGCTAAAGCAGATTTACATTATACAAGAAACATCGGTATCATGGCTCACATCGATGCTGGTAAAACAACTACGTCAGAGCGTATTTTGTTCTATACAGGTTTAACTCACAAGATTGGTGAGGTACATGATGGAGCAGCAACTATGGACTGGATGGAGCAGGAGCAAGAGAGAGGTATCACAATCACCTCAGCTGCTACAACTACCTATTGGAAATATAATGATAAGAAATATAAAATCAACTTAATTGACACCCCAGGACACGTTGACTTCACTGTTGAGGTTGAACGTTCTCTTCGTATTTTGGATGGTGCCGTTGCTACTTTCTGTGCAGTAGGTGGTGTTGAACCACAATCTGAAACAGTATGGAGACAAGCTGATAAGTACAAGGTTCCTCGTATTTGCTATGTAAATAAGATGGACCGTTCAGGAGCAAACTTCTTTGATGTTGTTGCTCAGATTAAGGAAGTTTTGGGAGCAAACCCATGTCCAATTCAAATCCCAGTTGGTGCAGAAGAGTCATTCAAGGGTGTTGTGGATTTGATTAAAATGAAAGCTATTCTTTGGCATGATGAAACAATGGGAGCTGAGTATTCAGTTGAAGAGATTCCAGCTAACTTGGTTGCTGAAGCTAATGAATGGAGAGAAAAAATGTTGGAATCAATAGCAGAGTGCGATGATGCTTTGATGGAGAAATTCTTTGATGATCCTTCAACTATCACAGAGGATGAAATCAAGGCAGCCATCAGAAAAGGTACTATTGCTATGAAGATATATCCTATGGTATGTGGATCATCATTTAAGAACAAGGGTGTTCAAACAATGTTGGATGCTGTTTGTGCTTATTTGCCAAGTCCATTGGATACAGAAGAGATTATTGGAACTGCAGTAGATGATCCAGAGAAACAAGTAATTCGTCACCCAAGTGAGGATGAGCCTTTGTGTGCTTTGGCATTTAAGATCGCTACAGACCCATTCGTAGGACGTTTGTGCTTCTTCCGTGTATATTCAGGAAAGATTGATGCAGGTTCTTATGTATTCAATACTCGTTCAGGAAAGAAGGAACGTATCTCTCGTTTGTTCCAAATGCACTCAAATCACCAAAATCCTGTAGATGTGATTTCAGCAGGTGATATAGGTGCAGGTGTTGGATTTAAGGATATTCGTACAGGTGATACTCTTTGTGGAGAAGACGAGAAAGATCACATGGCATTGGAGTCTATGGACTTCCCAGATCCAGTGATTGGTATTGCAATTGAGCCAAAATCACAAGCAGATGTTGATAAGTTAGGTAACGGTTTGGCTAAGTTGGCAGAAGAGGATCCAACCTTTACAGTTAAGACAGATGAGCAATCAGGACAGACTGTAATTTCAGGTATGGGTGAGTTGCACTTGGATATCATTATCGACCGTTTGAAACGTGAGTTCAAGGTTGAATGTAACCAAGGTCGTCCACAAGTTAACTATAAGGAAGCCATCACAAGAGAAGTTGAACACCGTGAGCTTTATAAGAAACAATCCGGAGGTCGTGGTAAGTATGCTGATATCGTTGTTAAGATTGGTCCTGCAGATGAAGGTTTTGAAGGAAGCTTGCAATTTGAGGATGTAGTTAAGGGAGGTAACATTCCAAAAGAATTTATCCCATCTATTCAAAAGGGATTCCAGTCAGCTATGCGTAATGGTGTATTAGCAGGATTCCCATTGGAGAAGATGAAGGTTGTTGTTATGGATGGATCATATCACCCAGTGGATTCAGACCAGTTGTCATTCGAAATCTGTGCTAATTTGGCATTCAAAGAGGCATGTAAGAAGGCAAAACCGGTATTGATGGAACCAATCATGAAGTTGGAAGTAATCACTCCAGAAGAGAATATGGGTGATGTTATCGGAGACTTGAATAAACGTCGTGGTCAAGTAGAAGGAATGGAAACTAGCCGTTCTGGAGCACGTATTGTAAAAGCAAAAGTTCCATTGGCAGAGATGTTTGGATATGTAACAGATTTACGTACAATTACGTCAGGTCGTGCGACATCATCTATGGAGTTCTCACACTATGCTGAGGTGTCTTCTTCAATTGCTAAAGCTGTAGTAACAGAAGCAAAAGGTAATGCAGATTTATTATAAATAATATTATAGATTCAAAGAGATGAGTCAGAAAATTAGAATTAAATTAAAGTCATACGATCACAGCTTGGTTGATAAATCAGCTGAGAGAATCGTAAAGACAGTTAAGACAACAGGTGCAGTTGTAAGTGGTCCAATTCCATTGCCAACACACAAACGTATCTTCACAGTAAATCGCTCCACATTCGTTAACAAGAAGTCAAGAGAGCAATTTCAACTATCATCATTCAAGAGATTGATCGACATTTACAGTGCCAATCCAAAGACAATCGATTCATTGATGAAGTTAGAGTTGCCAAGTGGAGTAGAAGTAGAAATTAAGTAATTATTTAATAATTTTTTGAAATGCCAGGATTAATAGGAAAAAAAATCGGAATGACATCCGTTTTCAGTGCCGAGGGAAAAAATATTCCATGCACTGTAGTCGAAGTAGGTCCTTGTGTGGTAACTCAGATTAAGACCATTGAGAAAGATGGTTATGAAGCACTCCAAATCGGTTTTGAAGACAAGAAAGAAAAAAGAACTTCAATGGCTGAGATGGGACACTTCAAGAAGGCATCAGTTACACCCAAGAAGCACTTGGTTGAGTTCAAAGGTTTTGAAGGAGAGTACAAACTAGGAGATCAAATCACGGTAGATTTGTTCGAAGGTTCAAAGTTTGTTGATGTAGTTGGAACATCAAAGGGAAAAGGATTCCAAGGTGTTGTAAAGCGTCACGGCTTTGGTGGAGTACAACAATCAACACATGGTCAGCACAACCGTTTGAGAGCGCCAGGATCAATAGGTGCATGTTCTTACCCTGCAAAAGTGTTCAAAGGAATGCGTATGGCAGGTCGTTTGGGAGGAGACTCTGTTACTATTCAGAATCTTCAAGTTTTAAAAGTTATTCCTGAAAATAATCTTTTGATATTGAAAGGTTCATTGCCAGGAGCTAAAGGTTCAATTGTAATTGTTAATAAGTAATGGAACTGAGTGTATATAATATTAAAGGTCAAGATACTGGAAGAAAGGTCTCTTTGAACGATGCCATATTTGGTATTGAAAATCCCAATGAGCATGTGATGTACTTGGACGTAAAACAATACTTAGCAAATAAGCGTCAGGGAACACATAAATCAAAGGAAAGAAGTGAAATCTCAGGAAGTACTAGAAAATTAGGCCGCCAAAAAGGAGGAGGAGGTGCTCGCCGTGGAGATATTAACTCACCAGTATTGGTTGGTGGTGCACGTGTATTCGGTCCTGTGCCACGTGATTATGGTTTCAAGTTGAACAAGCAGACAAAGAGATTGGCTCGTAAGTCAGCTTTGTCAGCAAAGATTAAAGACAATGCAATTGTCATTGTAGAGAATATCAAATTTGATGCTCCAAAGACAAAAGACTTCGTTTCTTTGCTGAAAAACTTTAATATTGAGACAAAAGAGGTAAAGGATAAAGAAACGAAAAAGACAATAAAACCTAAAAAGTCTCTTTTAGTTTTGTCAAAACCAGAAGAAAATGTATATTTGTCTGCTCGAAATATTCAAAATGCTCAAGTTGTAATCTCTTCAGATTTAAACACTTACAGAATTTTGGATTCTTCATGTTTATTGATAACAGAAGATGCGTTGGCGGATATTGAAAATAATTTAAACTAAGATAAGGAGGTTGAATAGGATGGGAATCATAATCAAACCGATTACAACAGAGAAATTAACAAACCTAGGCGAGAAATATTCTCGCTATGGTTTTCGTGTTTCTCCTAAAGCCAACAAGCTAGAGATAAAGAAAGCTGTAGAGGAATTGTATAATGTAGAAGTTGAATCTGTAAATACAATGCAGGTAGAAGGAAAGACTAAGAGTCGTTATACAAAGACAGGTGTATTAAAGGGAAGAGCTACAGCTTACAAGAAAGCGTATGTAACCTTGAAGAAAGATCAAGTAATAGATTTTTATAGCAATATTTAATAAAAATGGCTGTTCGTAAATTTATGCCCACAACACCAGGGCAAAGACACAAAGTTATTGGAACATTTGAGACAATTACCTCAAGTGTGCCAGAGAAATCTCTTGTAAGAGGAATTAATAAGACTGGTGGACGTAATAACACAGGTAAGATGACTATGCGTTATATCGGAGGCGGTCACAAGAGAAAGTACAGAGTAATTGACTTTAAAAGAGACAAAGATGGTGTTCCAGCAGTGGTAAAAACAATTGAATACGATCCAAATCGTTCTGCTCGTATTGCATTGTTATTTTATGCTGATGGAGAAAAACGTTACATTCTTGCACCTAATGGTTTGCAAGTTGGGCAACAGTTGATGTCAGGCAACGAAGCATCACCTGAAGTTGGAAACACATTGCCATTGCAAAACATTCCGTTAGGAACCATCATCCACAATTTGGAGTTACATCCAGGACAGGGAGCAGCATTGGTTCGTTCTGCAGGAACATTTGCACAGTTAACTTCGAGAGAAGGAAAGTATGCAATCGTAAAATTACCTTCTGGAGAAACCAGAATGATTCTTTGTACTTGTAAGGCAACAATTGGTACAGTAGGCAACTCTGACCATGCATTGGAGCGTTCAGGAAAGGCTGGTCGTTCACGTTGGTTAGGTCGTCGTCCACGCAACCGTGGTGTAGTAATGAACCCAGTAGATCACCCAATGGGTGGTGGTGAAGGACGTCAGTCTGGAGGTCATCCAAGATCAAGAAAAGGTCTGTTGGCTAAGGGTTACAAGACAAGAGCACCTAAGAATGCTTCTAGTAAGTATATTATTGAAAGAAGGAAAAAGTAATTTAAAAGGTAATTTTTATGAGTCGTTCATTAAAAAAAGGTCCATTCATAAGTGTAAAATTGGAGAAAAAAGTTTTAGCGATGAATGAAAGTGGGAAGAAGTCTGTAATCAAGACTTGGTCTCGTGCTTCCATGATTTCTCCTGACTTTGTGGGTCATACTATTGCAGTTCATAACGGAAATAAATTTATTCCTGTGTACGTTACCGAAAATATGGTAGGTCATAAGCTTGGAGAATTTTCGTTGACTCGTACATTTAGAGGACACGGTGGTAATAAGAAAAAATAAGCCGTGAAGGGAAATTAAAAAAAGTAAAATAAAATGGGTGTAAGAAAGAAAAACTCGGCAACAGCATTAAAAGAAGCTCGTCAGTCGCTTTACTTCGCTAAATTAAACGATGTTCCTACATCACCACGAAAGATGCGTCTTGTGGCTGATATGATTAGAGGAATGGAGGCATATAAGGCTTTAAGTGTATTAAGGTTTTCAAAGAAAGATGCATCTAATCGTTTAGAGAAGTTGCTACGTTCCGCAATCAATAATTGGGAGCAAAAAAATGAAAAAAAGGCTGAAAACGGAGAATTGTTTATAAGCAAGATTTTCGTAGATGAAGGAAGAACTTTAAAGAGACTTCGTCCAGCACCACAGGGTAGAGGTTACAGAATTCGTAAGCGTTCTAACCATGTGACTATTTATGTAGATTCTATTAATTCAAATGCTAACCAAAATTAATTGTTAGATGGGACAGAAAGTAAATCCAATAAGTAACCGTTTGGGAATCATCAAAGGTTGGGATTCTAATTGGTTTGGTGGAAAAAATTATGGTGATACTATCTTGGAAGATGCTAAAATTAGAAAGTATCTAAATGCCCGTCTTGCAAAGGCTAGCGTTTCTAAAATAGTTATCGAACGTACCGTTAAATTGGTTACAATCACTGTATGTACAGCTCGTCCGGGTATCATCATCGGTAAGGGTGGCCAAGAGGTAGAAAAGTTAAAAGAAGAGTTGAAGGGTATAACTGACAAAGATGTTCAAATCAACATTTTTGAAGTAAAGAAACCCGATTTAGACGCGATGATCGTTGCAAGTAATATTGCACGTCAGGTAGAGGGTAAGATTGCATATCGTCGTGCTACGAAGACAGCGATTGCTTCTACAATGCGTATGGGAGCAGAGGGTATTAAGGTTCAAGTATCTGGTCGTTTGAATGGTGCAGAAATGGCACGTTCAGAAATGTATAAAGAGGGAAGAACTCCATTGCATACATTTAGAGCAGATATTGACTATGCTCAGACTGAAGCTTTGACAAAGGTCGGCTTGATTGGTATTAAAGTTTGGATTTGCCGTGGAGAGGTCTATGGTAAGAAGGATTTGGCACCTAATTTTGCTGCATCAAAGGAGATTAGCAGAGGTGGTAACTCACCTGCAGCAGGTAAGCAACAAGGCTTCAAGAAAAAAAGAAAGTAATTCTGTTAAACGAATTTGATTTAAGGAAAAATGTTACAACCTAAGAAAACAAAGTTCAGAAGACAGCAGAAAGGTCGCATGAAGGGTAACGCACAACGCGGAAACCAATTAGCATTTGGATCTTTCGGTATTAAAGTATTGGAGTCTAAGTGGATTACAGGTCGCCAAATCGAGGCAGCTCGTATTGCAGTAACTCGTTATATGCAGAGACAAGGACAAATTTGGATTAGAATCTTCCCTGACAAACCATTCACAAAGAAGCCTGCAGAGGTGCGTATGGGTAAGGGTAAAGGTAGTCCAGAAGGATTCGTTGCTCCTGTAACTCCAGGTAGAATAGTTATTGAAGTAGAAGGAGTTCCTTTTGAGGTCGCAAAGGAAGCTTTGCGCTTGGCTGCTCAAAAGTTACCAGTTACTACTAAGTTTATTGTTAGACGAGATTATGATGCTCAAAACCAAAACGCGTGATAGGATATGAAACTAGCAGAATTTAAAAAAGAAATTAAAGGATTGTCAACTCAAGAGTTGCAAGAAAAACTTGCAGCAGAAAAGGAGACATTGATTCGTATGAAATTGAATCACTCAGTATCTCCTATGAGTGATCCTTCTCAATTAAAGGCTATTCGTAAGAATATTGCTCGTATGAACACTGAATTGAGTCTGAGAGAAAATAAATAATTAATTGAGCTTGATTAAAATGAGAAATTTAAGAAAAGAAAGACATGGTGTTGTTTCTAGTAACAAAATGGATAAGTCCATTACAGTTACGGTAAAATATAAGGAGAAACACCCTATTTATCAGAAGTTCGTTAACAAAACGAAGAAATATCACGCTCACGACGAGAAAAACGAGTGCAATGTTGGTGATACTGTAAGAATTATGGAGACTCGCCCATTGAGCAAAACTAAGAGATGGAGATTAGTAGAAATCATCGAAAGAGCTAAGTAATATGATACAACAAGAGTCAAGATTAGTCGTAGCTGATAACAGTGGAGCTAAGGAAGCATTATGTATTCGCGTTCTTGGTGGTACTGGGAAACGTTATGCTACTGTTGGGGATATTATCGTGGTTACGGTAAAAAATGTTATCCCATCAAGTGATATGAAAAAAGGTGCGGTTTCTAAGGCAGTTGTTGTTAGAACCAACAAGGAAATTAGACGTCAGGACGGTTCTTATATTCGCTTTGATGATAATGCATGTGTACTTTTAAATGGTGCAGGTGAAATGAGAGCGAGTCGTATTTTCGGTCCCGTTGCGAGAGAACTCCGTGCTACAAATATGAAAATCGTTTCATTAGCACCCGAAGTGCTTTAATTTTTAAATTACAAAAAAAATGAGCAAATTAAATATTAAAAAGGGTGATATGGTTTACGTAAATACGGGTTCTGACAAAGGAAAAACGGGACAAGTATTGAAGGTATTAGTTAAAGAAGAACGAGCAATCGTCGAGGGCGTTAACATGGTATCTAAAAGCGTTAAGCCTAGTGCAAAAAACCCTCAAGGTGGTAAAGTAAAACAAGAGGCATCGATTCATATTTCTAATCTGAATTTGATTGATCCAGCAAGTAAAAAACCTACTCGTGTTGGTCGTCGTATAGAGGATGGAAAAACGGTTCGCTATTCTAAAAAGTCAGGGGAGGTAATTAAATAATGAATACAGCTAGTTTAAAGAAAGAGTACGCTGAGCGTATTGTTCCTTCCTTGATGAAGGAGTTCAACTACAAGTCTGTAATGCAAGTTCCAGTTCTTGAGAAAATTGTAATCAATGAAGGTTTAGGTCAAGCTGTTGCTGACAAGAAAATCATCGAAGTTGCAATCAATGAATTGACAGCTATTACAGGACAGAAGGCAGTTGCAACGATGTCTAGAAAGGATATTTCTAACTTTAAGTTACGTAAGAAGATGCCAATCGGTGTTCGTGTAACATTGCGTAGAGAGAAAATGTATGAGTTTTTAGAGAGACTTATCCGTGTTTCTTTACCTCGTATTCGTGACTTCAAAGGAATAGAGTCTAAGTTCGATGGTATGGGTAACTATACTTTAGGAATAGAAGAACAAATTATCTTCCCAGAAATAAATATTGATTCCATTCAAAAAATATTAGGAATGAATATTACCTTTGTAACTTCTGCAAAGACAGATGAAGAAGGGTATGCTTTGTTGAAGGAATTTGGTTTACCTTTTAAAAATATTAAGAAATAAGATATGGCAAAAGAATCAATGAAGGCCCGTGAAGTAAAAAGGGCTAAACTTTGCGCCAAGTATGCAGAAAAGAGAGCTCAACTTAAGGCCGAGGGTAATTACGAGGCCTTGCAAGCTCTTCCTAAAAATGCATCTCCTGTACGTAAACATAATCGTTGCAAATTGACAGGAAGACCTAAAGGTTATATGCGTCAATTTGGTATTTCACGTATCCAGTTCAGAGAGATGGCTTCTGCAGGTTTAATCCCTGGTGTAAAGAAAGCAAGCTGGTAAAAAGATTAATTAGTGTTAAATATTGTCAGGTGTAGCCTGATCAATTTAATTATTTTTATTATGACAGATCCAATAGCAGATTATCTGACGAGAATGAGGAACGCAATTCAAGCAAAACACAGAGTGCTTGAAGTTCCTGCTTCTAATTTAAAGAAAGAGATTACTAAGATATTGCTCGACAAGGGTTATATCTTGAATTACAAGTTTGAAAACGAAGGAACTGCTCAAGGTAATATAAAGATTGCCTTGAAGTATGATCCAATCAACAAAGTAAATGCAATAAAAGGGTTGAAGAGAGTTTCTACTCCAGGTTTGCGTAAATATGTTGGTTATAAGGATATGCCTAAGGTTTTGAACGGTTTAGGAATTGCCATTGTTTCAACATCACAAGGAGTTATGACTGATAAGGAAGCTCGTGAGTTGAAAATCGGTGGAGAAGTTTTATGTTACATCTATTAATCTAGGAGGAATTGTAAATGTCAAGAATAGGAAAATTACCAATCAGTATTCCTTCAGGAGTTACAGTTTCTGTTAAGGATGATGTTGTAACTGTAAAAGGTCCTAAGGGTGAGTTGAGTCAAGCTATAAATCCTAATATCAAGATGGATATTAAGGATGGCGAGATTACTTTCACACGTTCATCAGATGAACCAGCAATGCGTTCAATGCATGGATTATATCGTGCATTAATAAATAATATGGTCATTGGAGTATCTCAAGGATACAAAAAAGAGTTAGAGTTGGTCGGTGTTGGATATCGTGTGTCTAACCAAGGTCAAGTTATCGAATTTGCTTTAGGATACACTCATAATATCTTCTTGCAGTTACCAAAAGAGATTAAGATTGAAACGAAGAGTGAAAGAAATCAAAATCCTTTGATAACACTTGAAAGTTGTGATAAGCAATTGTTAGGACAGGTTTGTGCGAAGATTCGTTCATTCCGTAAGCCAGAACCTTATAAGGGTAAAGGTGTTAAGTTCGTTGGCGAGCAAATTCGTCGTAAGGCTGGTAAGTCAGCTGGTGCTAAATAATTAAATTAAATTGTATTTATTATGACTTCAAAAATAGAAAGAAGATTAAAAATCAAGAGAGGTATCCGTGCAAAGATCTCTGGTTCAGCCGCACGTCCTCGTATGACTGTTTTCAGAAGTAACAAGCAAATCTATGTGCAATTGGTTAATGATGACATGGAGAATGGTGCTGTTACTTTGGCTTCTGCATCTTCACTTGGAATAACAGAGAAGATTGCAAAGAAGGAACAAGCAGCAAAAGTAGGTGAACTTATTGCAAAGAAAGCTATTGAGGCTGGAATTACAGAAGTAGTTTTCGATCGTAATGGTTATTTATACCATGGTAGAATTAAAGAATTAGCTGACGCTGCTCGTAAGGGTGGACTTAAATTTTAATGATTATGGCAGAAAATAATAATAAAGTAAAATCCACTAGTGATTTGGAGTTAAAAGACAGATTGGTTGCCATTAATCGTGTAACAAAGGTAACTAAAGGTGGTCGTACATTTAGTTTCGCAGCTATTGTTGTTGTTGGAAATGAAGATGGTGTTGTTGGATATGGTCTTGGTAAAGCAGGTGAAGTTACTACAGCTATTGCTAAGGGTGTAGAAGCAGCTAAGAAGAATTTGGTTAAAATCCCAGTTCTTAAAGGCACAATACCTCACGAACAAGAAGCAAAATTTGGTGGTGCTGAAGTTTTGATCAGACCTGCATCTCACGGTACAGGAGTTAAAGCTGGAGGTGCTATGCGTGCTGTGCTTGAGAGTGTTGGTATTACTGACGTGTTGGCAAAGTCTAAGGGTTCTTCCAATCCTCATAATTTGGTTAAAGCTACTATTTTAGCTTTGTCTGAATTACGTGATGCCTATACAATTGCACAGAATCGTGGTGTTTCAATGGAAAAAGTGTTTAAAGGATAATTTAGAATAGTATGGCTACAATTAAAATTAAGCAAGTAAGAAGTAAAATAGGTTGTCCTAAAAGTCAGAAAGCTACATTGGAAGCATTGGGACTAAAGAAAATAAATTCTGTTGTTGAGCATGAGGATACTGCCTCAATTAGAGGTATGGTAGAGGCTGTTAAACACTTGGTTGTAATTGAAAAGTAATTATTTAATCATAAAATTAAGTAAAAATGGATTTAAGTAATTTGAAACCCGCACCAGGTTCTGTAAAGACTAGAAAGAGAATTGGCCGTGGACCAGGTTCAGGATTGGGTGGTACTTCTACTCGTGGACACAAAGGAGCGAAGTCTCGTTCGGGTTATTCGAAAAAGATTGGTTTCGAAGGTGGTCAAATGCCTTTGCAGCGTCGTTTGCCTAAGTTTGGTTTTAAGAATATTAATCGTGTTGAATATAAAGCAATTAATATCTCTACACTACAAACATTGGCAACATCTAAAAATATAGATAAAATCGATATCGAAACATTATGTGAGGCTGGTTATGCTTCATCTAAGAGTTTGATAAAGATTTTAGGAAATGGTACTTTGACTTCTAAATTAACTGTTTCTGCTCATGCGTTTTCAGAGGCTGCTAAGCAAGCTATTGAGAATGCTGGTGGTTCAGTTGAAATTATTAAGAAATGAAAAAACTGATTAAAACAATTAAAGACATCTACAGTATTGAGGACTTAAGAACTCGAATACTGATAACAATTTTATTTGTTTTAATATATCGCTTTGGCTCATTTGTTGTCCTCCCAGGCATAGACCCTGCATCGTTGACAAAATTGAGCGAACAAACAAGCGAAGGATTAATGGCCCTCTTGGATATGTTTTCAGGAGGTGCCTTTTCTAATGCTTCTATATTCGCTCTTGGTATTATGCCATACATCTCAGCATCCATTGTGATTCAATTGTTAACAATGGCTGTACCTTCTTTCCAGAAGTTACAGAATGAGGGAGAAAGTGGACATAAGAAGGTACAGCAATATACAAGATACTTGACAGTATTTATTTTGTTATTGCAAGGACCATCATATTTGGTTAACCTTTCAATGCAAATGCAAGCAGCAGGATCAGCTCTTCCTGCAGGATGGTGGTTTAGAGTTTCTTCAACTATCATTCTTTGTGCTGGAAGTATGTTTGTGATGTGGCTTGGTGAGCGTATTACAGATAAAGGCGTTGGTAATGGTATTTCATTTATTATCTTAGTAGGTATTATTGCACGTTTCCCAAGCGCTGTTACACAAGAGTTCGCTTCTTGTTTGACTGGACAAGGAAATGGAGGATTGATCAAGTTCTTACTTGAAATAATATTCTTATTTGTGGTTGCTGCCGCAGCAATCCTTTTGGTGCAAGGTATCCGAAAAGTGCCAGTAGAGTATGTGAAACGTGTAGAAGGTGGAGCAAAGGCTCTTGGCGGTGCGCGCAAATATATTCCTTTGAAAGTTAATGCAGCAGGCGTTATGCCAATTATCTTTGCACAGGCAATTATGTTTATTCCATTGGCAGTTGCACCTTGGGTATTATCTCAAGAGGGTGACGGAGGTTTCGTATTTAACATTTTACGAAACACAAATGGATTCTGGTATAATTTCATCTTTGCATTGCTAATTATTGTGTTTACGTATCTTTATACGGCGATGACAATTAATCCTAATAAGATTGCTGAGGGATTGAATCGTGATAATGGATTTATTCCAGGAATCAAGCCTAAAAGTCCTACAGCAGAGTATTTGGATGATATTATGTCAAAAATCACGTTGCCAGGAGCTATATTTTTAGCAATTATTGCTATATTGCCAGCTATTGTTAGTAAGTTTGATGTTTCAGTTCAATTCTCTCATTTCTTTGGAGGTACCTCTCTATTGATTATTGTGGGTGTTGTATTGGATACGTTACAGCAGATTGAAGGTCATTTGAAAATGCATCATTTTGATGGCTTGATGGAGTCTGGTAGTATTCGTGGACGTTCAGGATTGTCAGCTTATTAAGATAATTTGTTATGATATATCTAAAGACAGACGAAGAGATTGAGTTGATGCGTGAAAGTAACCTTTTGGTTGCACGTACTTTGGCTGAGGTAGGAAAGATTGTAAAACCTGGGGTTACTACGTTGGAATTAGACAAAGTAGCCGAGGAATTTATACGATCTAATGATGCAATCCCTAGTTTTCTTGGATATGGAGGTTTCCCAAATTCAATTTGTACGTCAGTAAATGATCAAGTGGTACATGGAATACCTTCTGATAAAGAATTAAAAGAAGGAGATATCGTGTCTGTTGATTGTGGCGTTCTTAAGAATGGTTTTCATGGGGATTCTTGCTACACGTTTTGTGTAGGAGAAGTATCTTCAGAAATAATGTCTCTCTTAAAGACCACCAAGGAGTCTTTATATAAAGGTATAGAGGCCGCAAAAGTTGGTGGTAGATTAGGAGATATAGGGTTTGCAGTACAATCTTATTGCGAAGCAAAAGGATATTCTGTTGTACGGGAGTTTGTGGGGCATGGAATAGGTCATGATATGCATGAAGATCCAATGGTTCCAAATTATGGGAGAAGAGGTAATGGTATTTTATTGAAAGATGGAATGGTCATTGCTATCGAACCTATGATAAATCTTGGAAAAAAAGATGTATATTTGCAGCCTGATGGTTGGACGGCAGTAACGGCAGACCATAAATATGCAGCGCATTACGAACATACAGTAGCGATAAGGAAGGGAAAGACGGATATCTTGTCTTCTTTTGAGTATGTCGAGCAGGTTTTAGGTAATAAAGCGATATAGTATGGCTAAACAAGCAGCAATAGAGCAGGATGGAACGATATTAGAAGCATTATCTAATGCAATGTTCCGTGTTGAATTAGAAAATGGACACGAGATTACGGCTCATATTTCTGGAAAAATGAGAATGCATTATATAAAAATTCTTCCAGGAGATAAAGTACGTGTTGAAATGTCTCCATACGATTTGTCAAAAGGTCGTATAGCGTTCAGATACAAATAATTAAGTATAGATATGAAAGTAAGAGCATCTTTAAAAAAACGTACCCCAGAATGTAAAATAGTAAGAAGAAAGGGTCGTTTGTATGTAATTAACAAGAAAAATCCTAAGTATAAGCAACGTCAGGGATAAAAATTTTTATTATCTTTGCAAAAATTTTAGTTTATATATGGCTATAAGAATTGTCGGAGTAGATTTGCCTCAGAATAAGAGAGGAGAAATCGGTTTGACCTATATATACGGTATAGGTCGTAGTAGTGCAAATAAGATTCTTTCAGAAGCAGGTGTTGATAAGAACATCAAGGTGAAAGATTGGACGGATGATCAAGCATCTAAGATTCGTGAGATAATTGGTGCTAATTTCAAAGTAGAAGGAGATCTTCGTTCAGAAGTGCAATTGAACATAAAGCGATTGATGGATATAGGATGTTACAGAGGTATTCGTCATCGTCTTGGTTTGCCATTGCGTGGACAAAGCACTAAGAATAATGCCCGCACACGTAAGGGTAAGAAGAAGACAGTTGCAAATAAGAAGAAAGCAACTAAGTAAAAGTTAGCTAACGCTATTAATTATTAAAAAGATATGGCAAAAAAAGCAGTAGCAACCAAAAAAAAGGTAGTAAAAGTTGACGCAATTGGACAATTGCATGTACACTCATCTTTTAACAACATCATAGTGTCGTTAACAAATTCTGAAGGTCAGATTATATCATGGTCATCAGCTGGTAAAATGGGATTCCGTGGTTCTAAGAAGAACACACCATATGCAGCACAGATGGCAGCACAGGATTGTGCAAAAGTGGCATATGATCTAGGTTTAAGAAAGGTGAAGGCATATGTAAAGGGTCCAGGTAATGGCCGTGAGTCTGCAATTCGTACTGTACATGGTGCAGGAATTGAAGTAATGGAAATTATCGACGTAACACCACTTCCACATAATGGTTGTCGACCACCTAAAAAACGTAGAGTATAATTTCACACTTTTTATTACAAACAACTTTCGAATCTCGCATTGTGAATGATTGCAATTTAATCCTCTCTGCAATCGCGGCTGCACGGTTCAAGGTTTGGAATTAATAATTAAAAAAAAATGGCTAGATACACAGGTCCAAAAACTAAGATTGCACGTCGTTTTGGAGAACCGATCTTCGGTCCAGATAAAGTTTTAGCAAAAAGAAACTTCCCTCCTGGACAACATGGTGTTAATAGAAGAAAGAAGTCTTCTGAGTACGGTATTCAGTTGAACGAGAAGCAAAAGGCTAAATATACTTATGGCGTTTTAGAAAGACAATTCCGTAATTTATTCGAGAAGGCTGTTGCAACAAAGGGTATCACTGGTGAGGTATTGTTACAATTATTGGAAACAAGACTTGATAATGTAGTATTCCGTTTGGGTATTGCTCCAACAAGAGCAGCAGCTCGTCAATTAGTATCTCACTGTCACATCGTTGTAGATGGAGAGGTAGTTAATATTCCTTCGTACTCAGTTAAGCCAGGACAAGTTGTTGGCGTTCGTGAGAGATCAAAATCTCTTGAGGTGATAGAAAATGCTTTGTCTGGTTTCAATCATAGCAAGTATGCTTGGTTAGAGTGGGATGGATCTTCTTTGTCTGGAAAATTCTTGCATCTTCCTGAGAGAGCTGATATTCCAGAAAATATTAAAGAACAATTGATCGTCGAACTTTACTCTAAATAATAACTGATCCATGGCAATTTTAGCATTTCAAAAACCTGATAAAGTAATAATGTTGGAGGCGGACAATTTCTTCGGAAAGTTTGAATTTCGTCCGTTGGAACCAGGTTATGGTATTACTGTTGGTAATGCTTTAAGACGTATTTTACTGTCTTCGTTGGAGGGATTTGCTATCACTTCCATCAAGATAGATGGTGTGGATCATGAGTTTTCTGTTATTCCTGGAGTTCTTGAGGATGTTACTAACGTGATTCTTAATCTAAAACAAGTACGTTTTAAACAGAAAGTTGAAGAATTTGATAGCGAAAAGGTAACTATTAATGTTTCTGGTACTGAGTTTAAAGCAGGTGATATTGCTAAACATTTGTCCGGTTTCGATGTCCTCAATCCTGATCTTGTTATTTGTCGTTTGGACAAAAGTGCAAGCTTTACCATTGAAATAAATATTGGTAAGGGTCGTGGTTATGTTCCAGCTGATGAAAATAAGATTCCTGGCTCTGAGATTGGCGTTCTTGCTATTGATTCAATCTTTACGCCTATTCGTAATGTGAAATACACTGTAGAGAACTATCGTGTTGAACAAAAAACTGATTATGAAAAGTTGGTTTTCGAAATCACTACTGATGGCTCTATTCATCCTAAAGATGCTTTGAAAGAAGCTGCAAAAATCCTTATCTATCACTTCATGTTGTTCTCTGATGAGAAGATTACATTGGATGCTCAAGAAGAGGGATCTAATGAGGAGTTTGATGAGGAAGTTCTTCATATGCGTCAGTTGCTTAAAACGAAATTGGTCGATATGGATCTATCCGTTCGTGCGCTTAACTGCTTGAAAGCTGCTGATGTTGAAACATTAGGTGAGTTAGTCGTATTTAACAAGAGCGATTTGCTTAAGTTTAGAAACTTCGGTAAGAAATCATTGACAGAGTTAGACCAATTGTTGGATACTTTGAATCTTTCATTTGGTATGGATATCTCAAAGTATAAATTAGATAAAGATTAAGTAAAATGAGACATAATAAAAAATTCAATCATCTAAGTAGACAAAAAGCTCACAGAGATGCAATGCTTGCTAATATGGCTATTTCTTTGATTATGCACAAAAGAATCAACACTACTACTGCTAAAGCTAAGGCTTTGAGAAAGTATGTTGAGCCATTATTGACAAAGTCTAAAGACGATTCTACTAACTCTCGTCGTGTTGTATTTAGCTATCTTCAAAATAAAGAGGCTGTTACAGAATTGTTCCGTGAGATTTCTACAAAAATTGCTAACCGCCCAGGTGGTTACACTCGTATCATCAAAACTGGTTTCCGTTTGGATGACGCTGCTGAAATGTGCTTCATCGAACTTGTTGATTACAACGAGGATATGTTGAAGAACAAAGCACCTAAAAAAGCACCTCGTACTCGTCGTTCTTCTAAGAAGAAGGCTGAGGCGATCGAAGCTGCTGCTCCTGCTGCAGAAATTGCTGAGGGTGAAGCTACTGCTCCTGTTGCAGAATAATATTTTAGATAATTCTGAGAACGCCACGTCATTGATGTGGCGTTCTTTTTTTGTTTTTTTTACTCCTATTTTATAGTTTTGTAAGCCTAAAGTTTAAATGATGATATCGGTTGATTCATCATTCTTTTTGTTCATGTTTAATAATAGATTCAAAAGATTTTTGTTATGAAATACAAACGTATTTTATTGAAGCTGAGTGGAGAGTCCTTAATGGGTGCTCAAGGGTATGGTATTGATGAAAATAGACTTTCTGAATATGCGGATCAAATAAAAGAGATTGCAGGTCTGGGCGTTCAGATTGGTATTGTTATTGGTGGAGGAAATATCTTTAGAGGATTGTCTGGAGCAAAAAAAGGATTTGATAGAGTGAAAGGTGACCAAATGGGTATGCTGGCTACTGTTATTAATGCGTTGGCTCTTAACTCCGCATTGGTCGCTGTAGGTGTGAAATCTAAAGTGCTGACAGCAATACGAATGGAACCTATTGGTGAATTTTATTCAAAAGATAAAGCAATCGAGTCTTTGAATGCTGGATATGTTACCATTTTTGCTGCAGGTACTGGCTGCCCATATTTTACTACAGATACAGGTTCTTCTTTGAGAGGTATTGAGATTGAGGCTGATGCAATGTTTAAAGGAACTCGTGTGGATGGTATATACACAGCTGATCCTGAGAAAGATCCGACTGCTACTAAATTTGATGATATTTCATATGATGAGATACTTAGGCGGAATCTCAAAGTGATGGATTTGTCGGCTACGGTTATGTGTCGTGACAATAATTTGCCTATCGTGGTATTCAATATGGATAAGGTCGGTAATCTAAAAAAGGTTATCTTGGGTGAAAATATTGGCACGTATGTCCATCCGTAAGGTGATTACATACTTTTTTATATAGGAATAAATCACCGTGTGCGATTAGCTGGTTGAAGATTAGTCTAAAATTTATTTTCTTAGAATTTGGAGTTTTAATTAAAAGCACATAAATTTGTCCCGTTAAAATTCAAATACGGAGTAGGTTTTTTATAAAAAAGAAAAAAGTATGCTATTTATAATTAACATTAACATTATTTTCATTATTCTCTTGCGTTGCATGAGGAAGTGAGAATGTGTGTGTTATATTTAAAGATATTGAGCCTTTCTCACTTCCTGTGAGAAAGGTTTTTTTTTATGATGTTTTTAAATTTATACATATATGAGCGATAGATTATTTATTTTTGACACGACACTTCGGGATGGAGAGCAAGTTCCTGGTTGCCAGCTGAATACGATTGAAAAGATTCAGGTGGCAAAACAACTGGAATTATTAGGTGTTGATGTTATTGAGGCGGGTTTCCCTATTTCTAGTCCTGGCGATTTTAATTCTGTTATTGAAATTTCTAAAGCGGTAACATGGCCTACGATTTGTGCGTTAACAAGAGCGGTAGAAAAAGATATCGATGTGGCTGTGGATGCGTTAAAGTTTGCAAAACACAAGCGAATACATACGGGTATTGGAACATCTGATTTGCACATTAAGTATAAATTTAATTCCACACCAGAAGAGATAATTGAAAGAGCTGTTTCGGCGGTGAAATATGCTAAGAAATTTGTTGAGGATGTTGAGTTTTATGCGGAAGATGCGGGCAGAACAGACAATGAATATTTAGCTCGTGTGACAGAAGCTGTTATCAAAGCGGGTGCTACAGTGGTTAATATCCCTGATACCACGGGATTCCGTATTCCTTTTGAGTATGGAGAGAAGATAAAGTATATTATGGAACATGTGGATGCTTTATCTGCAGGGAAGGCAATCTTATCTACTCATTGCCATAACGATTTAGGAATGGCAACGGCCAATACTGTTGCGGGTGTCTTAAATGGTGCCCGTCAGGTGGAGGTGACTATTAATGGAGTGGGAGAGAGAGCAGGAAACACTTCATTGGAAGAGATTGCCATGATCTTTAAAACACATCCGGATTTAAATATTGAGACCAATATTAACACGACCAAGATTTATCAGACGAGTCGAATGGTTTCCAGCCTAATGAATATGCCTGTTCAGCCGAACAAGGCAATCGTCGGTAAGAATGCGTTCGCTCACTCATCTGGAATTCATCAGGATGGTGTTTTGAAAAATGCCGAAACGTATGAAATTATGGATCCTAAAGATGTTGGAATCGATGATAATGCAATTGTTCTGACGGCAAGAAGTGGTCGCGCTGCATTGAAACATCGCTTACATGTGTTAGGCGTTGATGTCGATGGAGAGAAGCTCGATTCACTGTACGAGGAGTTCTTAAAATTAGCAGATAAGAAAAAAGAGTTGAACGATGATGATATCCTTATGCTTGCTGGTGTGGAAAGAACAAGAGACCATCACATCAAATTAGACTTTTTGCAGGTTACAAGTGGTTTAGGTGTTCGTCCGGTTGCAAGCATCGGTCTAGACATTGCAGGAGAAAAATTTGTTGCTGCATCATCGGGAAATGGTCCTGTGGATGCTGCAATCAAGGCGTTGAAGGTGATTATAAAAAGAAATATGCTACTCAAGGAATTTACGATACAAGCTATTAATAAGGGAAGCGATGATATAGGAAAGGTTCACATGCAGGTTGAACATGATGGAGCTGTTTACTATGGATTTGGTGCAAACACTGATATCGTAACGGCTTCTGTAGAGGCGTATATTGATTGTATTAATAAATTTAGAAAGTAGTCGTTTCACTAAGATTCATATTTATGGGAAAAACATTATTTGATAAAATATGGGATGCTCATGTCGTATCTCAGATTGAGGATGGACCAACCGTCCTATATATAGATCGCCTTTACGGTCATGAGGTAACCACACCTCAGGCTTTTGACACACTCAGAGACAAGGGTATAAAGGCTTTCCGTCCAGAACGTATCGTGGCAATGCCTGACCATAACACTCCGTCAGATCAGCAGGATGAAATTCATGATCCTGTGGGGAAAAAACAGGTGGAGACATTAAAGGCGAATTGCCAGGAGTTTAATATTAAACACTTCCCTATGGGGTCGAAAGACAATGGAATTATCCATGTTGTTGGTCCTGAAAAGGCTCTTTCTCTTCCTGGAATGACTATTGTGTGTGGCGATTCTCATACCTCTACTCATGGCGCTGTTGGTGCGATTGCAATGGGTATCGGAACGAGTGAGGTGGCTCAGGTCTTGGCTTCTCAGTGTATCCTTCAGTCTAAACCTAAGACGATGCGTATAAACATTGAGGGTACGTTGAATCCGGGTGTGACGGCTAAGGACGTTGCATTATATATCATGGCTAAAATGACCACTTCTGGGGCAACGGGTTATGCGGTTGAATATGCAGGTAGTACAATTCGTAATATGTCGATGGAAGGTCGTCTGACCCTTTCCAACTTGTCAATCGAAATGGGCTCTCGTGCAGGATTGATCGCACCTGATGAAACTACATTCGCCTACTTGAAAGGTAGAGAATATGCGCCTAAAGGGAAAGAATGGGATGAAGCTGTGGAGCGATGGAGAAAATTGAAGAGTGATGACGATGCGGTATTTGACAAAGAGGTTACTTATCGTGCGGAAGATATTGAACCTCGTATCACCTATGGTACGAATCCGGGTGCAGGTATCGCAATTAATGAGTCAATACCTACATTGAACGAGATTCCATCGTCTGAAAAGACTCAGTTTATAAACATGTTGGAATATATGCAGTTGAAAGAGGGACAAAAGTTAGAAGGTGTTCCTGTCGATTATGTCTTTTTAGGTGCTTGTACCAATGGAAGAATCGAGGATTTCCGTGCATTTGCATCGATCGTTAAGGGAAGAAAGAAGGCTCCTAATGTAGTCGCTTGGTTGGTGCCAGGCTCATGGTTGGTTCGTCAGCAAATCATAGATGAAGGTATTGATGTCGTTCTGAAAGAGGCTGGCTTTGAACTGAGATTGCCATCTTGTTCTTCTTGCTTGGCTATGAATCCTGATAAGGTGCCTGCTGGTAAGTTAGCTATTTCCACAAGCAACCGTAATTTCGTCGGTCGTCAAGGTCCGGGCGCACGTACTGTTTTAGCTTCGCCATTAGTGGTTGCGGCAAGTGCAGTTACGGGAAAAATCACAGATCCAAGAACATTTCTATAGAGCTCACCTTAAATTTGAGAAGAATATGAATAAACAAAAATTTGATATAATACAGTCAACATGCATTCCTATTGGAATCGATAATTGCAACACTGATTTGATTATCCCTGCTCGTTATTTGGCGAGTACGACCCGTGATCCTAAATTCTTCGGAGATGCTTTCATGCATGATCTTCGTTATGATGAAAACGGAAATGTTAAGTCGGATTTTGTGATGAACCATCCTGATTTTTCGGAGACTCCACATAAGGGTGTTCATGAGATTATTGTAGGAGGGCAGAACTGGGGCTCGGGTTCAAGTCGTGAACACGCAGCATGGTCAATTGCAGGGTATGGCGTTCGTGTGGTGATTTCCAATAGCTTCGCAGATATCCACAGAAATAACCTTCTGAATTGTTTTGTGCTCCCTGTCGTTGTTAGTCGGGAGTTCCAACAGGAACTTTTCAAAAGCATAGAGGAAAATCCTAAGATGCAAGTCAGAGTTGACGTGCCCAATCAAACAGTAACCAATCTGGCTACGGGACACAGTGAACATTTTGAAATAAATAGTTACAAGAAATATTGTTTGATGAACGCTTTGGATGATATCGATTTCTTGCTCGAAAATAAAGAGAAGATAGAGGAATGGGAACAGAAAAGGGAAAATATGTAACAATAATGGACACGACACTCCGTGATGGGGAACAAACCAACGGAGTGAGTTTCGTGCCACATGAGAAGTTGATATTGGCACGCACCCTCCTTTTGGACGCTAATGTGGATCGAATAGAGGTGGCCTCAGCTCGAGTGAGTGATGGAGAAAAAGAGGCTGTCTCAATGATTTGCAATTGGGCAAAGAGTGTGGATTGTCTTCATCGAATTGAAGTCTTGGGTTTTGTTGATGAAACTTCAAGTATTGATTGGATAAAGGAGACGGGATGCCAGTGTGTCAATTTGCTTGTGAAAGGATCACTCAGACATTGCTCAGAGCAATTGAAAAAAAGTCCGGAAGAGCATCTTCATGATGTTTTGGACACTCTTTCATACGCGCAAAAACAGGGTATGCGAGTTAACCTCTATTTGGAGGATTGGAGTGGTGGCATAAAGGATAGTGCGGAATATGTATTCTTTTTGATGGATCATCTTAAAGATCAGAAGATAGAACATTTTATGCTTCCTGACACGTTGGGTATATTGACGCCAGATCAGACCTATCGTTGTGTGAAGTTGATGACCGATCGTTATCCTAATCTCTCGTTCGACTTTCATGCGCATAATGATTATGATTTTGCTGTGGCAAATGCGATGGCAGCGATACAGGCGGGTGCTAATGGTTTGCATACAACCATCAACGGGTTGGGCGAACGGGCAGGTAATGCTCCTTTGGCAAGTGTTCAAGCTGCACTGAAAGATCATTATCATGTTCAAACTGGCATTAATGAGTCCAAATTAATGGAGATATGTCATTTGGTTGAGTCGTATAGCTGCATCGCAATACCACCGAATAGACCTGTCGTGGGAGAAAGCGTCTTTACGCAGGTGGCGGGCGTGCATGCGGATGGCGATAACAAATCGGGATTGTATTGTAACGGTTTGCTTCCTGAACGCTTTGGTAGGAAACGCGAATATGCGTTGGGTAAAAATAGCGGGAAAGCCAATATCCTTAAGAACCTTGAGGAGTTGGGACTTGCCCTTACACCTGAGCAGACAAAGGCTGTCACAAAACGGATTATCGAGTTGGGGGATAAAAAGGAACTCGTTACGCAAGAAGATCTCCCTTATATAGTGGCCGATGTGGTTAAACATTCTGCCCCTGATGATCATGTGAAGTTGGATAGCTATATGGTGAGCACTAGTTATGGACTAAAGCCGTTGGCCAGTGTTCGTCTTGAGATTGATGGAAAATCTTATGAAGAGACTGCAACGGGTGACGGACAATATGATGCGTTCGTTCGTGCGGTAAGACATATCTATCGAGATAAATTACAACGTAAATTCCCTTGGTTGACAAACTATGCTGTAAGCATTCCACCCGGCGGTCGTACCGATGCCTTGGTGCAAACCAGTATCTCATGGACATTCGATGGGAAAAGTTATCGAACGAGAGGCTTGGATGCCGACCAGATGGAAGCAGCTATTAAGGCAACCTTTAAAATGTTGAATCTGATAGAGGACTTGTACACACAAGCGCCAGAGAGAACGAAAGAAAATAAATAACCGTTAATTTTTTATTAATATGAAATTAAAAATTGCTGTATTACCAGGAGATGGTATAGGACCAGAAATCTCTGAGCAAGGAGTCAATGTGATGACTGCCGTATGTAATAAGTTTGGACACGAAGTGAGTTATACTCATGCTATATGTGGAGCCGATGCAATAGATAAAGTAGGGGATCCATTCCCAGAAGAGACCTTTAAGATTTGTATGGAGGCAGATGCAGTACTCTTTTCTGCCGTAGGTGATCCTAAGTTTGATAATAATCCTGCTGCCAAGGTGCGTCCCGAACAAGGATTGTTGGCAATGCGTAAGAAATTAGGATTGTTTGCTAATATTCGTCCGATACAGACGTTTGATTGTTTGATTCATAAAAGTCCGCTGAAAGATGAGTTGGTGAAAGGTGCTGATTTCATTTGTATCCGTGAATTGACGGGTGGTATGTATTTTGGAGAGAAGAAAGAGGGAAGTGATTTTGCATACGATACGAATGCGTATAGCAGAGAAGAGGTAGAGCGAATTTTGAAGGAGGCATATAAATATGCACGTCAGCGCAGAAAACATTTGACAGTTGTGGATAAGGCCAATGTGTTGGCATCTTCTCGTCTGTGGCGTAAGGTGGCACAGGAGATAGCACTCCAATATCCAGATGTGACGACTGATTTCATGTATGTTGACAATGCAGCAATGCGCATGATTCAGGAACCAACATTCTTTGATGTGATGGTGACGGAGAACACTTTCGGTGATATCCTTACAGATGAGGGTTCTTGTATTACAGGTTCGATGGGCTTGCTACCTTCCGCATCGACAGGAGAACACACACCGGTGTTTGAACCGATTCATGGATCATGGCCGCAAGCAAAGGGCTTGAATATTGCCAATCCGTTGGCTCAGATTCTTTCGGTCGCTATGTTGTTCGAATATTTTAATTTGAAAGAGGAAGGAAATTTGATTCGAGAGGCTGTTGATGCTTCCTTAGATGCTAATGTCCGTACGCCAGAAATCCAGATTGAAGGAGGTGCTAAGTATGGTACCAAAGAGGTGGGACAGTGGATTGTGGATTATATTAATAAGAAATAAATAGGGTGGAAAGAGAAGATTTTCTCATCTTATTTTCCTACATTTGCATTATGTGTCTAATTTAAATAATTACAAAGAAAGAAACAGAAAGTAGATTTATCTAACATAATATTAACCAAGCGTTTGCTTATTATTCGGTAACTGCTCTGAAACCTCGAAAACTTTAGATAACAGTTGTAACTCGAATAAGTCAAGTAAATGCCTGCGCTGTATGGCGTGGGCTTGACTTATCTGTTACAACGGGCAGTTCGAGGGCCTCAGAGCGTGGATAATGTTGAGTCCACGTTTTTTTGTGCCCCTATGGATAGCCCGTTTGTCGAATACGGATAGGCGAGACGCGCAAATCATCAGCGCAGATGGTAGAACAGACAGACATTCCCGAGAATGACCTTCTCGCCTTGTCGCCCGATGTGCTGCGTGTGTTGCTAAAGGACCATTCCGTCAGCCATCACTTCAAGGCGGAACGCAATATATTTTGGGCAACCGCAGACTATGAACCATTGGGTGAAGGCTATGGCTATCTCGACCCCATAACCCCCGAAAGCATCACAGGCGAACATGGCTTGCTGATTCAGCCTCGTGCCAAGAAGAGCCGCGAGGTGCAGCAACAGCGTGTGCAGGAGAAGGCAGAAGTCTTCACCCCCGCTTGGATTTGCAACAAACAGAACAACCTGATTGACGAAGCATGGTTCGGTCGGTCCAACGTGTTCAACACGGAGCACGACGATGGCAACCAACACTCCTGGAAAACCCATTACGATACCATTCACTTCCCCGAAACCAAAGATAAATCGTGGCAGGATTATGTCTGTGCCCAACGGTTGGAGGTGGCTTGTGGAGAAGCACCATACCTCACCAGCCGTTATGATGCGGTGGCGTGTGATGGTGTCATTCCTGTAAAAGAACGCATCGGTCTGTTGGACCGCAAACTGCGCATTGTAGGCGAACATACCACCACACCCGACGAATGGCTCGTCTGGGCCTTCAATGCCCTACATGCCACCTATGGCTTCGAGTGGCAGGGCGACAATCTGCTACTCGCCCGCGAGGCTGTGCTCTACACGTTTATGGAGCATTACGAAGAGAAATTCCACCAATCCATTGATACTAAAATACTTGAGAACGCCGCCTATATCATCAGCTGGAACCTCTGGCAGATGGACGGGGTGAAGTGCGTTGTGCCGATGTCTTGTGAGTGGGCGGCGCCATCACAACCCTCACTCAGTCTTTTCGACGATGAACCTAAACGGATGGAATGTCCGGGCTGCAAAAAAGACACACAAACAGGGCATATCGGTATCAAATGCGAAGTGGTGGAGTGGCGCAAAGTTACGGAGAAGGAACCACGACGGACAGGATCGAAACGCAACATCTTCTATTATCCCAAAATGTCCATCCCCCTAAAAGAGTTAAATGACAGTTAGTATCTCTTCCATTCAAAAAATCATAAGTCATAACTCTTAATTCTCAATTTATTATGGAATATAAATCAACATTCAAAAATAGTCTTATCTACATTTTCGGTATCAATGACATGGCTCATTTAGGATGCTTGAAAATTGGAGAGGCAACAGCTCCTGATGGAGAATTCTTCGCACCTAACAGCAAGGAACTGAATGAGGCGGCAAAAAAACGTATCAACAGTTATACACAAACAGCAGGCATCCAGTATGTGCTTCATCATACGGAGATGACTGTCTATACGAAGGATGGCAATATCATGGGTTTCAATGACAAACAAGTGCATGATTTGCTGATACATTCGGGTATAAAGAAAAAGAACTTTGACATTGAAGGTAAAGCCAACGAATGGTTCTGTTGTGATCTTGAAACGGCTAAGAATGCCATTGCAGCTGTAAAAAACGGACAACAAAGCCTTGACCCATCCCAAATAAGTTTGGGTAGATCGCCCGTCAACTTTCGTCCAGAGCAATTGCAGGCCATCGAAAAGACACAGAAAGTGTTGAAGAAGGGGAACAAGATGCTTTGGAATGCTAAAATGCGTATGGGTAAGACACTTACTTCGCTCGAAGTGGTGAAACGCATGGGATTGCATCGTACCATCATTGTAACACATCGCCCAGTAGTGGATGATGGCTGGTATGACGATTTCAAGAAAATTTTCTACGAGAGTGAAAGACCATGGAGGTATGGATCAAAGAATCGTGGAGAATCGAATATAAAGAAGTTAGAACAGTCTGGCAAAAACTATATCTATTTCGCATCCATTCAAGACCTTCGTGGTTCAGATGTGGTGGGTGGTAACTTCGATAAAAATAAGGAGGTGTTCAACACGGCTTGGGACTTGGTCATTATTGACGAGGCACACGAGGGTACACAGACCGAGAAAGGTCAATTGGTACAAGAAGCGCTAATCAAGGAAAACACAAAGGTGCTGAATTTGTCAGGAACTCCATTCAACCTACTCGAAACGGATGAATATAACGAGGATAATACTTTTACATGGGACTATGTGATGGAACAAAATGCCAAGCGACAATGGGCGGTGGACCATCCTGGCGACCATAATCCCTACGAGGACCTCCCTCAACTCAATATCCTGACCTTTAACCTCGGTGATTTAGCCACACATTATCAGGACGAAGACAAGGCATTCAATTTCACAGAGTTTTTCAAAACAGATGAGAATGACGAATTCATCTACAAAAAGGATATAGAAAACTTTTTGAACATTATCTCTTCCAACAAGGGGGAAACACTTTATCCGTTTAGCAGTGTGCAATACCGTGAGTTTTTCCACCACACCTTTTGGATTGTACCGGGCGTGAAGGAGGGAAAAGCTTTAGCGGAGATGTTGCGTACGCACAGCGTGTTTGGTTCGTACAAGGTGGTGAACGTCTGTGGCAAAGAGGACAAGGAGACTACGGGCGACCCATTGGAGGAGGTGCGCAACGCCATAGGCGACCACCCAGAGGATACCTACACCATCACCCTGTCATGTGGCAAACTCACTACGGGCGTTACTGTACGTGAATGGACAGCGGTGCTTTATCTTGCGGGAAGTAAGAACACATCGCCTGCTGCTTATATGCAAACCATTTTCCGTGTACAGAGTCCCGGTCGGATTGGTGGTCGCATGAAGACTGACTGTTATGTCTTTGATTTCGCACCCGATCGTACCCTTAAAATGATTGCACAAACTGCGAAAGTATCGGTGAAAGCGGGCGAAACAGAGAAAAGCGACAAACAGATTTTGGGCGATTTCCTCAACTTCTGTCCAATCATCGCCCAAGAGGGAACAGAGATGAAGCCATACAACGTGGACCAAATGATGCAACAACTCAAAAGAGTTTATGTAGATAAAGTTGTCAACACGGGCTTTGAAGACGGACATCTCTATAGTAAGAAACTTTATGATCTCACTAATGTAGAATTAGAAAGCTTTGCCAACTTGCGTGATATCATTGGTCAGACCAAGGCCAACCGACAATCCAAAGATATCACTATCAATGCGCAGGGGTATGACAAGGATATCGAGAAGGCGAAACGTGAGGCAAAGAAGAAAGGGAAAATATTGACGCAGGAGGAACTGGAGGCTCTTGCCAAACAGATTCAGAAACGCAAACAACGAGACATTGCAGTTTCTATTTTGCGGGGTATTAGCATTCGTATGCCTCTGTTGCTTTATGGAGCCAAGCTCGACAATGAGGAGGACGATATTACACTTGATCGGTTCGTGAAGATGGTCGATGACCAATCATGGGAGGAATTTATGCCTTTGGGTGTGACTAAGGAGCGATTTGCCATCTACAAGAAATACTATGACGAAGATATTTTCTCTGCGGCTGGTAAGCAGATACGTCAATTAGCATTAGCAGCAGATAAAATGCCTGTGTTGCAACGCATCCAGCGTATTGCTGAGATTTTCAGTGCTTTCCGCAACCCCGATAAGGAGACGGTATTAACTCCGTGGCGTGTGGTGAACATGCACCTTAGCGACACGGTGGGCGGATATTGTTTCTACGATGATTTTGGTAATGGTGCAAATGCCGTAATCGCCAAGGATCCTCATTTTGTTGACCGAGGTTTGGTGTCGCAACGTCTGTTTGAAAATGCCAATGTGCGCATTTTGGAAATCAATTCCAAATCAGGATTGTATCCGCTCTACATGGCCTATAGCGTATTCCGCTATCGACTGCGGGTGGCGCAGGAGATGAAGCGGTCGCTCTTCCGCAATCAGATAACCTTTGAAGAAGAGCAACAAGTCTGGAGGGATGTGTTGGCGGAGAACATCTTCATAATTTGCAAAACCGAGATGGCGCGTAGTATCACGCAACGCACCTTGGCAGGCTTCACCGACGCAAAGGTCAACACCCACGTCTATGACGACCTTTTGAACCAAATAACCAATAAACAACCAGAATTTATCAAACGACTGCTTTCAGGCAGTATATTCCCACAAATCAATAACAATATGAAATTTGACGCAATAGTTGGAAATCCACCGTATCAGGAAACAAAGATAAACACAAGTGATGACCCTGTATATCATTTGTTTATGGATGTGGCGTTCAAATTGGGTGATAGAGTTACGTTTATTACGCCAGCAAGATATTTGTTCAACGCAGGAAAAACACCACAAGAATTCAACAACAAAGTTTTGAACGATGAGCATTTCAAAGTTATATGGTACAAACCTAATAGTACAGATGTATTCCCGAATGTTGATATTAAAGGAGGTGTTGCTGTGATGCTGTGGGACGAGAAGGCTATATTTGGAAAAATAGGTGTATTTATAAATCATTCAGAGTTAAGGGGAATTTTGGGAAAGATAATAAACTCAAATTTTGAATCATTTGCAGATTTAGTATATGCACCAGAAAGTTATCGATTAAGTAAGAATTTGCATAGGGAGTATCCTGAGATAAAATCCAAATTGAGTGTTGGTCACGATTTTGATGTAACATCAAATATTTTTTCTAAATTAGGAAAGCTCTTTATTGAAGAGAATCCAAATGATGGAAATGAGTACATTCAGATTCTTGGCTTAAATGGAACAAAAAGGGAATTTAAATATATTCGAAAAGACTATATTTCGGCACACGAAAATTTAATGAAATACAAAGTTTTTGTTCCGAAATCAAATGGAACTGGTGCTCTTGGAGAAGTGTTGTCAACGCCAATAGTTGGACAACCTTTAATTGGGCATACGCAGACTTTTATAAGCATAGGTGCATTTGATACAGAAGAAGAAGCCGAAAATTGTTTAAAGTATATTAAAACCAAATTTGCTCGTGTATTACTTGGATCTCTCAAAATAACACAGGATAATAAAAAATCAACGTGGAAAAATGTCCCACTCCAAGACTTTACATCAAAATCCGATATAGACTGGAGCAAGAGCGTCAAGGAGATAGATGCACAGTTATACAAGAAATATGGACTGACGGAGGAGGAGATTGCGTTTGTGGAGAGAATGGTGAAGGTGATGGAGTGAGGTTGTTGATAAATTTTCTCATAAGGACATGCCTAACAAGAGCGTGTCCTTTTGTTTTATGATAGCAGCAATGTTTTAAAACTCTGTCTGTGCCTCTGTCACCACAACTATGGCAAGGTAGTTCCCATTAGGGTAGTGGTGGTAAAACGTTTTGTCGATTAAGTTTCCCTTTCTGTCGTAGTGGTATCTTATATAGATATTCCCATTTGAATCATATTGATATGTGTATCTGTAATCCAATGTCCCTGCTTTGTTATAGGCACATTCCTCAATCTCTTTCCCATTCAAATCATATTTGTATGTATGCTTGCTGATGAGTTTGTATTGCTGGTATTCACATTTCTCCACAATACAACCCTTGGTATTGTATTTGTTTTCGAAAAGTCTGGGGTATCCCTCCATTTGATATATAAATGTCTCGATCTCTTTCCCATTAGCATCATATTGGAAAATAACTTCTTTCCGTTCAGGATAAGGAATACCTTGTCCGCGACTTATCTTCAGCCATTTCCCTTTTTCATTAGAACCGCGGTATTCTGTTGAAATGCAATATTCATGATTGGATTCTGTTTCATGTCTTTTGTATCCAGCAGAATCATATTCCGTACTCACTTTGTTTAACAGAGACACCTCCTTTATCGAGTCTGATTCTATGATAACTTTATACGTTGTTTTGACGGTTCTCTTTGGTTGGCTATTTGATTCCAATGCGTTTGTACTATCCGCAGTTGAAATTATTTTCTCCATAATTTTTGTTATGTCAACAGCTGATTGACCTAATACTGTTGCGGAAATTGTCAGCAAACAAAGTAAGCCGATAAGCGTGTATGCGTGTTTGCGTGTTGCCATGACTATCGTTTGATGATTAGTTGTTGCCCTATTCGCAGATTCGCATTTTTCATCTGATTCCACTTCATAATCTCCTCTGCTGTGCAACCATATTGCTTGCCGATTCGGTATAGTGTTTCCCCTTTCTTCACAATGTGAGTGGTGACTTCTTCACTTTTCTCATCGCTGTTCCCGTTGTCTTCTTTTGGCTTCTCATCTTTGTTGACACTCTTATCCTGATCAGAAGACTCTTTTTTCACGTCAGTAGTGTCAGAAGGTGCAGGCGTAATCTCGTTCTTTTCATCTTTTGAATGATTGTCGATTACCTCTTTCTCTTCGTTAGATTGTGGAGAAGGGTTGTCTGGATTGATGAGAAGTTTCTGTCCAATCTTCAAATTGTTGTTTTTCAATTTGTTCCATTTGATGATATCATCCACTTTACATCCATATTGTTTGGAGATGCGATAGAGGTTGTCTCCTTTTTTCACGATGTGTACGACCTGGGTTTCCTCTGTTGGTTCGATCAAAGGTTTGTTTTGAGGAATCTCCTCGTTTTGTCCTGAGGTATCGTTTGATAGAGAGTCTTGATCTGATGGTTGAGTCTCTTTTTCAGGTTTGCTGTCTTCCTTTTTTCCCTTTTCTTTTTCTTCTTCCTCTTTTTCTTTTTCGTCGTCAGAGAAGACCTCTTCCTTATCAGAAGCTAATTCTCCGATGATGCGTTTGCAACCGATGTATCGTTTGTTGTAGTATTCGTAGCCAGGGTAGCTGTCAATGGAGATGCCTCTTTGTACAGAAGCGTGAATAAACCATACGGTGTCTTGCTTTTCGCTTTTATTGATGATGATACCTACATGTCCGACGGCTTTGCTGTTGAGCTTGCTACCTTTGAAAAAGATTAGATCTCCCTTCTCTGTGTTGTTGTACTTTATCTTCTCTCCTTGTAGATATTGAGAAGAAGAGGAGCTGTTGAGTGTATATCCGAAATGTTGAAACACATAGTATGTAAACCCAGAGCAGTCGAATGCTTTAGGTCCTCTGCTTCCATACTTATATTTGCATCCGATATGTTTTTGTGCGTATTCAACGAGGGAATCCCGCAGTGTTAGTTCATGATGTTTCCGATGTTTACACCATGCATTATCGAGACTCAGAGTCAGTATGAAAATGAGGCAAAGTATATGTTTACAAATTCTCATAAAAATGAAAAACGGGGAGAATATGATGAGTCTCCCCGTTTGTATCTATAAAATCAGTTTACACCAGCAACGATGATTTCCTTACCTGTATCTTTGATGATCTTCTTAATCATACCTTGAAGTACAGCGCCTGGTCCCACTTCCGTAAATTCTGTTGCACCTGCATTGATCATATTAAGAACGGATTGTGTCCATTTCACAGGAGCTGTTAGTTGTTTGATCAGATTGCTCTTTATCACCTCAGGATCTGTTTCCCCTTTTGTTGTCACGTTTTGGAAAACAGGACATTTAGGAGATTTGAATTGAGTAGCTTGAATGGCAGCTTCCAATTCAACCTTAGCAGGTTCCATGAGAGGAGAGTGGAATGCACCACCCACAACTAGTTTGAGTGCTCTTTTCGCACCAGCTTCAGTCATCAGTTCACAAGCTTTATCGATACCGGCGTTTGTTCCTGAAATAACCAATTGTCCAGGACAGTTATAGTTAGCTGGGACAACTATTTCATCTTTGATGGATGCACAGAGCTCTTCAACTTTCTCGTCAGGTAATCCTAGAATAGCCGCCATAGTAGAAGGATTCATTTCACATGCCTTTTGCATGGCTTGAGCACGTTTAGATACTAAGACAAGGCCATCTTCAAAACTCATGGCACCGCTTGCTACTAATGCAGAAAACTCACCGAGAGAGTGGCCTGCAACCATATCGGGTTGAAATTTATCACCAAGTGATTTTGCTAATACTACTGAGTGAAGGAATACGGCAGGTTGAGTGACTTTTGTTTGTTTTAGGTCTTCTGCACTTCCTTCGAACATTATGTCGGTAATGCGGAACCCTAGGATGTCATTCGCTTTTTCTAGTAAATCTTTTGCCATTGGCATGTTCTCATATAGGTCTTTCGCCATTCCTGTAAATTGGGAACCTTGACCTGGGAATACAAATGCTTTCATATCAATTAAAATTATTCTTATGAAGTATATTTTTCATAAGGTGTTAGGTGTTAATTATTATATTTATTTTCGTATAAGAATTTTTGCCATGCAGAAACATTTAGATTTCCTTCTAGTGTATCTTGTTTTTTGGTGGCGATGTTGTTGAAGAAATCTATGCCTGTCGCTTTTTCCACTTCATCTACAGTCACTGCATATTCGAATATGTCCCCTTTAGCTGATTGAGGGATGATAAAACCAATCATTTTTTCTTTTCCTGCATAAGAGAAGTCGTAGATGATTTTGAAAAATTTGGCGGGTATGGTGATGTCACTCATTTCCACCTCTCCACGGTTGTTGGAATAATGCATTTTCTCATCATTCGGAGAAAATACAGGACCGGTGACGATATAGATTTTATTGAATTTTCTTGCCCAATGACGGGTTTGCATCTCCAAGTCGTTCCAAATTCCAGCATTGAATTTTTGTTTTTGCGGAGAGATATTGCTAGTATAGAAACATTCCATCATGGCTGTTCTGTCGAATTTCATATCAGCTGCCGGCGCCAAATGCCCTTTGGTATAGCCGCTCTCACGGTATTCATAGACATGAGCAGACTCAGTGGAAACGATTGGATCTTCTGTGAAAGCATTGGAGCGACTTAATTTACCATACGTCTCTTCTTTTGTTAACTCATACGCCACCCATTCTGATTGTTCATCTTCCTCAGAGTATGAAAACGAATAGTTCTCATGGTGATATAATCGTCCTTTTTTGGTAGAATGGGTGAAGATAGCATCTCCTTTCACTTCATTTGTTTCGGACGAAGCTGAAGCGATTGACTCATTCTGTTGAACGGTTGTTCGACTTGAAAAATGTGAAGCAGTCTTGTTGTTATCTGTAACAGTAGAGTTGTTAGTAGAGGTACAACTGCAGATAAGAGAAAGAAGAATGATTATGTGTTGAAATTTGTTCATTTGACAGCTTTTAAACTCATATCCAAACCTTTCACTGAATGGGTAAGTGCCCCCACGGAGATGTAATCAACTCCACATTCGGCATAGTCACGTAGTGTATCTATTGTAATGCCACCTGATGATTCAGTTTCAAATCGATGATTGATGATTTGAACAGCCTTCTTTGTGTCTTCTGTATTGAAGTTGTCGAGCATGATACGATCAACACCGCCGATTTCGAGAACTTGATTTAGCTCGTCAAAATTTCGGACTTCAATTTCTATTTTTAGATTTTTGCCATGCGTTTTCAGATACTCTTTTGCCTTTGTTATGGCATTCTTTATGCCTCCTGCAAAATCCACATGGTTGTCTTTTAGAAGAATCATATCGAATAATCCGATACGATGGTTTACACCACCGCCGATTTTTACAGCTTGTTTTTCAAGCATACGTAATCCAGGAGTCGTCTTTCTGGTATCTAATACGCGGGTATTGAGTCCTTCCAAAAGTTTGGCATATTTATGAGTTTGGGTAGCGATACCGCTCATTCTTTGCATGATATTAAGAACGGTACGTTCTGTTTGCAAAAGAGATTGTTCCTTTCCTGTCACGTAAAAAGCGATGTCTCCTTTTTTTACCTCTGTACCATCCGTTAAGAGAATTTCCATCTCCATGTCAGGGTCAAATTTGTGGAATATTCGTTTCGCTATTTCAACACCTGCAAGGATACCATCCTCTTTGATGAGTAGTTTTGCCTTGCCGATTTTATCGGCAGGAATACAACATAAGGTTGTGTGGTCACCATCACCAATATCTTCAGCAAATGCTAAATCGAGAAGGTCTTCAATTAATTCGTTTTCGCTTTTCATAGGAATAATCAATTGTTTTTTGTGATTTTAATCTGATATATAAAATCTTTGTTCGTGTCTTTTTGTGTAAGAATGAACAGAGAAAATTCTCCGTTGTTGGTGTATAGCTTTCCTAGCAGGATTGCAGATTTCCCTTTTTCTGTCTTGTTGGTGAGAGAGTAATTCGTCGGTCTGTTTTTGCGGAAAAAATCGCTTAATAATGACTTCGCTCGATTTTTATCGCAGGAACTTGCGGAATTTTCAATCATCACATCAACATTATTATTTAAATAAGATTCTAATTTTGAAATATTTCCATTTGCAAAAGCTTGGGTAATTTCTGTCGGATTCGCCATTGAATTCATTCCGAACATAAGTGTAAAAAATGTAAGAATAATTATCTTCGATTTTCTATTTCTCATATTTCTTAATTTTTCAATTGTTATGATGTGTTCACATCTTCATATATGCCTCTGCAAAAATAATGCCAAAGTGCGAGAAAAATCGATTTTTGGTATTATTTTTGTCACAAAAGTTATATTGTATGAAAGTTACACTAATAACCGTTGGCAAAACTAATAATTTAAATTTTAAAAACGCAATATCTGAGTATCAAAAGAGGCTTAAATTTTACATTTCTTTTGATATTGAGGAGCTAAATGATGTTAAAAATACTAAAAATTTAACAGAAGAGGTTCAAAAACAGAAAGAAGGCGAGCTCTTATTGAAATCATTTCAAGAAGGAGATGAGGTGATTTTGTTGGATGATAAAGGAGTGGAGCATACATCTGTATCATTCTCTGCTTTCATCGAAAAAAAATCAGTTTCGGGTTTGAAAAGATTGGTGTTTGTTGTGGGGGGACCTTATGGTTTCTCTCCAGAGGTATATGCTAGAGCAAATGGTAAGGTTTCATTGTCGCGTATGACCTTTTCGCATCAGATGGTCCGGTTGATTTTTGTCGAACAGCTTTATCGGGCAATGACTATATTAAGGGGTGAACCCTATCATCACGAATAAATTTGGCACGTAATTTGTATTGTATGTTTATGAACGATACATATAATAAGTTGATTAGGCTATTGAAATATTATTGGAGAAGATTGAGTCGGCGATTTTCGTTGAGCTCAAGTACCAATTTTGTTGGGTGGCTGTCGATATGTGCATTGTGCCTTTTTTTTACAATGGGGGTGGAATATTTGCACTATAGATCATCTCTTCAATCCATAAAAAAAGATGAAATAACTCGAGTGATTCGACAAAAGGAGATGCTCTCGGAGCAGATTATGACTCAGATAAGGCACGTTTTGGCAAAAGGAAGTGTGGAGGATCTATATGATAGAAATGATTTGTATGAAATATCAAAAAACAATGAAATAGCCTTCCTCGTTTATAAAGGGAATGAATTATTGTACTGGACCAATAATGATATCGCCATACAGGGAGTGGAAGGGTTTGATTTCGCAAAGGAATTCTATTATCTCTCGGTTAATGCGCATGTTATTGTTATGCAATCCTTCTATAAGGAATACAGATGCATATCATTGATTAAAATAAAAGACTATATTTTCCCTAAAAAAAATAGTTACAATAATTATTTCGCTGAGGCATTTCATTTGCCTGGCTCTGTTGTTATCTCTCGTGATCCGTCGCAAGGAATGCCTTTTTATTCAGGTGATGATGTTTTCTTGTTCTCCTTGTCAGATATATTGGTGAAAACTGGTAATTACCGATATATACTATTGTCTATTTTGTTTGGTGCATTATTCCTGTTTAGTTTAGTGATGACACTAAATTCTTTAGCAAATAATATCCGAATTAGGTATCCAAAAAGGTATCGGTATGGTTTAATAGGTGTTTTCCTGCTTATGGCTTTGACGTTTTCTTTGTTGTTATATTTCAGATTTCCTGGCTTGTGGTTTGATAATGCCTTTTTAAGTGGAATGTCCTATCATTCCGATCATATCCCTTCATTGTCTCATTTATCTTTGTTTGTTACCTTTCTATATGGTGTTGCGTTTTTGTTTAAGCGTCAGTCCCCGTATTTGAATTTCGTTGTTTTAAAGAATAAAAAGGCATGGAAGAAGGTCTTCCTGATTTTTATAATAAAATCGATCCCATTTATTTTGATGGTACAGTATTTCTTGGTCGTTAGGGGAATGGTGTATCATTCAAATATGAATGTGGCTGTGTCATTTATACAGGAGGTAAATGCAGAAACACTTATAATGCTGATGTTGGAGTTGTTCTTGGTTTATCTGTTCTATTTTGTTATCAGTAATATCCGTGTGTTGTATGCCTTTAAAGAAAACACAAGGATTATTTTGTTTATACATTTAACGTTGACTGTTCTAGTCTCTTTGTGCTATGCTGTTCAGGGATTATGGGTGGAGATTGTCTTTGTCTTCCTTGTCTCTGTCGTTATTTTGTTTGTTGATTTGTATGAAACTTATTATCCTGTCAGCCGATTTTTATATACAGCACCGATAGCTTTTATTTTTATCAATCTGATTGTTGGATTATCTTATTATTATTCGACATCCAAGAATGAATCTAATTTCAGAATGATGGCGAAGACAATCAGTGAGAATAGCTGTGTATATAAAGATGAAGTAGCAGAAAGTATATTGAAGGATAAAAACTCGTATTTGATTACGGATACACGATTGATCCGATGGGTTCGTTTGAATAGTTCGGAGGTCGAGGATTTGGCGGAAAACTATTTGTGGGAGTCTTATTTCCGTGTCTTTGATGAGAAATATGATTTTGAGGTGCAGGTGTGCAGTCCGTCTGAATCATTGTATTTGCGAAAACCTAATTTTGAAAATGTGGTGTATAAGGATTTCTCTGAAGTGGAAGAACATTTCCGCAGATTGGATAAGTCTAGATTTTACGCGAATCAGGATGAACGGTTGGCAATATCCTTCTTAGGTAGAATCCCGATGGATTCAATTACAGTTTATCTGAAGTTCTATCGTAAATCGACCTATGATAGGGTTAGCTTGTTGGAACAATCTTTGTCGGAGGAAAAGAATTATGCGAATTATTCAATAGCAAAATATATCAATGGAGAATTAAGCTATTCCGATGGTGAGTTCCATTATCCAATTATGATGACATGGATATCTGGTTCGAATAGAGGAGAGGATGATAAATTTTTCATGAACTATTATACGCATTACGTACATGTTTTTGATCAGGGGAAAAGTATAGCGGTTGTCAGTGTGCCAGAACGTCAAAGTTATATTTATGTAATTATGTTGACGTACCTGTTTGCATTCTATATCTTGGTGACGTTGGCTTATTTCTCCATATGTGAGATGCGGAAGAGTTTTCAAAAGAAAGGGAAATCCTTGTTGACGCGGATGCAGTTAATCTTTGTGATTCCTATATTGATCTCGTTTATGATTTTTGCATTTGCCACGTTCCCGTTCTTTATGGATCAGTATGAGAAATTGCAGTTCTCGGAGATGAAGGAAAAATCAGTCTCAATCCAGCAGCAGGTGCAGCAGTTGGTCGGGTTGGATGAGACGATTACAATGAATACGCCGGATTTATTTGCCAAAGTGCGGGAGTTGTCTAATTTGTTCCAATTAGATATCATATTATATGACGAGAAAGGTAATTTGACGATTTCCTCTCGTCCGATCTTGCTGCCGTCGGACAAGCGAAGGAGTAAATTAGTTTATCCTCGCATAAAGTTCTTGCAGATCCCTGATTTATTTATGGTGGAGAAGTTCCATTCGGTGAATTTCTATTCACAATACATGAAAGCATATAACCTTCAGAACAAGTGTGTGGGATACATTCATATGATGTCATACAAATCGTACTATGAGGCTAGAAATGAGATGCTCAACATATTGGTTGTCGTAGTGGATGTCTATTTGTTCATTTCTATCATCTCTATATTTATTATATGGTTGTTGAATAAACAGACGATACGACCGTTGTCGTTGCTGTCAAAACACTTTACGCAGGTTCGATTGACGGGAGAAAACTCGTTGATAGATTATCGGGAGGATGATGAGATTGGTGAGGTGGTTAGACAATATAATACGATGGTGAAACAGCTTCATGATAGTGCGGATAAACTGGCTCGGTCCGAACGTGAATTTGCTTGGCGTGAAATGGCGAGACGAATTGCGCATGAGATAAAAAATCCGTTGACACCAATGAAGTTGAGCGTACAGCAATGCTTAAGGAAACAGAAATTAGACCCAGAGAATTTTGATGTGTATTTTCAAAAGACAGCCAATATATTAGTCGATCAAATTGATAATTTGTCCAATATCGCCTCAGAATTTTCTTCGTTTGCAAAGGCTTCAGAATCAAGGTATGTGAAGATGGATATAGTCGAACGCCTACAATCTACGGTGGAATTGTTCGTTAATAATTCAGAGGATGTTTATTTCGTACTGAATCTGAATGGGATAGAGCATCTATATGTGTGGATGGATGATAAACAGATGTTGCAGGTGATGAATAATTTATTTAGGAATGCAATTCAAGCGATTCCTTCCGACCGAAAGGGTATCGTGCAGATCTCTTTACAAGAGAAAGATGGATTCGCTTGTGTTGACGTGAAAGATAATGGTTGCGGTATTCCTGAACAGAATAGAAAATATATGTTCCAACCTAATTTTACAACTAAAACAAGTGGTATGGGATTAGGACTTGCTATTGTGAAGAATATTCTTTTATCAGCAGGAGGAGATATTGATTTTGAAACGAAAATAAATGAGGGCACGACATTTTTCTTACGAATTCCGATTTATAAGGATTGAAAAGGTAATGTAAGCCAATAATTTTTACTATATTTGAACTCGTATTTTTGATGTCCCAAGGGGGAGCAAAGAAAAAATGGCAGGGAGTTTTTCCTGAATAAAAAAGTTTTGTTATGATTTTTAAGAAAAGAAATATTTTATTATTGGTGATAGCATTGCTTTCTATGGTTCCTGTGAGAGCTGTAGAAACAGGTGAGGGTGTTTATTCTTATTTGAATATGCCATATAATGCGAAATTGGCAGGTCTTGGAGGTGTGAATGTGTCGGTTCATTCTGATGATGTGAATCAGATATATTCCAATCCGTCTTTATTTTCACCTTCTTTACGGAATGCCATATCCTTAAGTTATGTCAATTACATAGCGGATGCCAATGGGGGAATGGCTTCTTACGCCTATACTCCGGATAGCCTGAACTATTTTGGGTTCAATTTCATATTCATGGGATATGGACATTTTGATGGATATGATCAGTACGGCATGGAGACGAACTCATTCTCGGCTGGTGATTTTGCGTGGAACTTGGTCTATGCAAGATATTTAGGAGCTAATATCAAGGTGGGACTCTCTTTGAAGCCTGTTTATTCACATATTGATACATATAGTAGTTTCGGCATGGCATTTGATGTGGGAGCGAATTACTATAATCCAGAGTGGGATTTTTCTGTCGGATATGTGGTGAAAAATTTTGGATTCCGTTTTACTGATTATTATGACGAACAGGGAAGAGAACGCTTGCCATGGAATATGCAGTTGGGTGTTTCGAAAGGATTGGTTCATGCGCCTTTCAGATTCACTGTTACGTATAATCATTTGAATAAGTGGAAACTGGATTATGTACATGCGAAACCGAAGACTTCCGTTCTGACTATGGAAGAAGAGAAGGATCCAAATGACATTCGTTTTGCGGATATGTTGTTCCGCCATCTTGTGCTTGGCATGGAGATCATAATAAAGAAAAACTTCCATATTGATATGGCTTATAATCATCGTCGAAACAGAGAATACACGTTGAGTGAGGCTCGTGGTGTTAATGGATTCTCATTTGGCGCAGGCTTTAAAGTATATAAGTTTAATTTGGATGCGGCTTATGCGCAATATGCTCCTTCAGGAGGTGTCTTTACGCTTTCGTTGTCATCCTCGATTGATTCATTTAAGAAGAAATGAAGAAAATTATTGTTGCAATAGATGGATATTCTTCTTGTGGGAAGAGTACAATGGCTAAAGATCTAGCCAAAAGTGTTGGTTATGCCTATGTGGATACGGGTGCGATGTATAGATCTGTGACTTTGTATTGTTTAAGAAACAATTGGATAACCAATGGAGTGGTGGATGAGGAGAAATTAAAAGAGGCTCTTCCTTCTATACGTATAGATTTTAAATATAATCAAGAGAAAAAAGTAAATGAAACGTATCTGAACGGTGAGAATGTGGAAGATGAGATCCGTTCTCTCACAGTTTCTAATTCTGTAAGTGTGGTAAGTTCTATTGGTTTTGTTCGGAAAGCGATGGTGGCTCTTCAGCAAGCATATAGAGAGACGCGTGGTGTAGTGATGGATGGCCGGGATATCGGAACGGTGGTCTATCCAGATGCAGAATTAAAGGTCTTCTTAACAGCCTCTCCTGAGATTCGTGCTCAGCGTCGTTATGATGAGTTGACAGCTAAGGGCGAAAATGTTTCATTCGATGAGATTTTGGAGAATGTAAAACAACGTGATTATATGGATCAAAATCGTGCGGAGAGTCCTTTGCGTCAGGCTGAGGATGCTATTGTGTTAGACAATAGTCATTTGACAATTGCTGAACAGAAAGCATGGTTGTTGGAACGTTTTGAAGAAAGAACTAAATGATTGTCGAAATAGATACAAATTCGGGTTTTTGCTTCGGTGTTGTGACGGCTATTCATAAGGCTGAGGAGGAGTTGGACAAGTCGGATAAGCTTCATTGCTTAGGTGCAATTGTTCATAATAGCATGGAGGTGAGACGGCTGGAGGAGAAAGGCCTTGTTACAATCGACCGTGACATGTTTGATCATCTACATGGACAAAAGATATTATTCCGTGCACATGGAGAACCTCCCTCAACTTATATACAGGCGAAAAAGAATGATCTGACCATTATTGATGCTACTTGTCCGGTTGTTTTAAATCTGCAGAAAAGAATACGGAAAGCGTATCTGGCTTCCGATTCTCAACTCACTCAAATTGTTATCTACGGGAAAAAAGCACATGCGGAAGTGAATGGTTTGGTGGGTCAGACGGATGGAAATGCTATTGTAATAGAGGGTGTGGAGGATTTGTCTAAATTGGATTATTCTAAAAATATCTGTTTGTTTTCTCAAACGACAAAGTCTATAGAGGGATTTAATAAAATCGTTGAGGAGATTCAGAAGCGAATGGAATCGGATAAAACGTTTGTGTTCAATGATACCATCTGTCGGCAGGTGGCCAATCGAATACCTAAGATTATCAATTTTGTTGCTCGTCATGACCTAATCCTCTTTGTAAGCGGTAGAGAGAGCTCTAATGGTAAGGTGTTGTTTGACGAATGTAAGAAGGTGAATAGCAATATCTATATGATTTCAGATCTGGATGAGGTGGATTATACTATCTTTGAGGGAGTGAAATCGGTTGGTATTTGTGGGGCTACATCTACTCCGAAATGGTTGATGGAAGAGTTGAAGCAGAAGATAGAACAAAATGTTATTCCATAATTGAATATGAATATGCGGAAGCAATTGTTGTTTTTTTTCTGGTTGATTCCCTTGATATCATTTGGACAGGCTGCTGGTACTGCAAGTGAGACGATTGCTTATATAGATCAGTATTGTAAGACTGCAATTCGCGAGATGTATTTGTATAAGATTCCGGCTAGTATCACTTTAGCTCAGGGAATATTGGAGTCGGGTAGTGGACATAGTGATCTGGCCATTATCGCTAATAATCATTTCGGCATTAAATGTACGAGTGATTATGTGGGGGATACGTTTTTGAAAGATGATGATAAAAAAGATGACTGTTTTCGTGTCTATTTAGATGCTGAATCTTCTTATAGGGACCATTCATTGTTTTTGGTGAATCGTAGTCGTTATTCTTTCTTGTTCAATTATTGGATAAAAGATTATAAGGCATGGGCTATTGGACTGAAAAAAGCTGGCTATGCTACGAATCCTAATTACCCGCAGTTGCTGATCGATGTGATCGAGAAATATGAACTCTATGAATATGATCGTCATCCTGAACGATATGTGATGAAACCAACTAATACTTTGGATATTGTGAGGAAAGCTTTTGAATCATCTCAGAATGCGGAAAAAAATGTTGAGAATGAATAAAAACATAGTTATCACAATTGTCCTGGCCTGTTTTTTTGTGGCCTTTTCCTTTTTCTTGTTAAAAGACGGAAATAAACAGTTGTTCAGCTCGCAACCTGTCACGCAGGATAATCGTCCTACGATTGATTTGATGAAGGATTGTATAGTTTTTATCGGAGATGAACGTTTAGAGAAGTGTGATTGGCGCAGTCTGATGCATTGTGATAGGATTTATAATTTGTCACAATCACAGAATACAATAAAAGATGAGTATAACCGGTTAGATTATCTTTTCGGAGATGTGCATCCTTCTCAGGTGGTGCTGATGCTGGGATTGCGTGATTTGATGAATAAGATTCCTGTTAATCAAGTATATGCTGATTTCGTTCAATATGTTGAGACGTTACAAAGTCGATATCCTCAGACGGAAATAATCGTATTACCTATTTTGCCTGTGGATTATAATATGCCAGTTGTCTATAATTCGTTGAAAGAGAAGAATATTGATGCCTTCAATCTATTGGTTAAATTGTATGCATTGGAGAAAGGTCTTTCGTATGTGAGTATGGCGAATGATTTAAAGGGAACGGGTGGCAATTTACGCAGAGAGTATAGTCAAGGAGACGGTCTCTCTTTCTCGGAAGCTGCCTACTATGTCATGAAGGATCGTCTATCTGCCTATCTGCGTTTATATTAAGCCACTCCGTTTGTTAATAGGAGACTTGAGAAAATACATCTAAAATCTCTTCTTTTGTTAGGTTGTCAAAGTCCTCTTTCCGAGGGAGAACAAGTATGCCTGCAATGTCAATGGCACCTGGACTGAACATCTTATAGGCCTCACCCTCTTCGAAATATTGAGAAGGACGATGTTTCTTCCTAGGGAATACAAGCAAATGATAATCTCCCTTTTCGTAAAAACCAAAAAGGTTCATTTTAGGTTCTGATTCAGAACCCTCTCTCATTTGCAATTGTTTGTATAGTTGTTGGAAGTAGGAACTCGCCATGGCTGGTTGTTCGCACTGAATGTGAATACATTTTCTTCCGTAGTTGACAAACTCTTCCATCTTATTTTCTTTGCACTCGGATAATACTCTGGTTGAGACACTTTGCATTTCAGATTCAAAAGGTAATTGTCCTTTTGATACGGCTTGAAAGTGAAGATGGTCTGGTGCCGATGCGCCGCATTGTGGACCATTATACAACAGAGTGTGCGTAGGAATTGTTTTGCAAAAAGAGATGAAATCGTCTATGAAGGGAAGAATCTCTTGAACTTTATGCTCTTTGTGCGGAATGGTCATGTGACCTTTTAAGATAGGAAATGGATTGACTAGTAGGATGAATCGTTCATTCAAGTCTTGCTGTTTTTGAACCGACGGACGATTTTCCTGACAGAGAAAACACTTCCTGGCGGCAATACTTTTAGCGTCTAATTTTGCACCTGATGATATGGCTCTTGCTGGATTATATTGGGCATAGATTGTATAATCGCCCATGTCGAAGGAACGAAGCTTAATAGTATCTAACTGTTCTACTCGTTGACGAAACTCGTCCCATTCAGTTAATTGCTCATGAAATAGTTGTTCAGCGTTTATCATGACTTTTCTTTTTGTTTTCTTTTTGTCTTCTAATAATCTCTAAGCTTCTGAGCTGGTCTTTGTATGTATTGTTTTTATTGAGTTTCTCAATGTTCAAAGAGGCATCAGAGTTATCCTCCCATCTTCTGCATAGGTATAGGGAATCGAAGATTCTTCCTATCTGGTAGTCGTGCGAGATGGTGAGTCCTAATGCGTAATCTTCTCCGTAGCTGGTGTTTGGCACATGAATCTTACGAAGAATAGGGGTGTAAAACGCACGAGGTGCTCCCAATCCGTTGATACGCAGTGCGTTGTTGCGGCCATTTCGAGGCGTCCACTCTTTATGATCAATCAATCCAGGGGGGATTGTGTTCATTTGAAAATCGGTGATGGTGTAACTGCCGATTACCATAGCACATTTCTGCTCGTAGAACGCATCGACAATGGTTTGTAGTGTGTTCTCTGTCTGATAGACATCGTCGCTATCTAACTGAACGGCAAACTTACCGCAGTCGGGATGTTCAATACCTTCGTTCCAACAACCACCAATGCCTAAATCGTGGCGTGCGGGTATGATATGAATGATGCGATTGTCTTTTTTTGCATATTGATCAATGATGTCGCTGGTTCCATCGGTGGAGTGGTTGTCGATGATGATGAGATTGAATGGGAAGTTTGTCTTCTGACTCAATACGGATTGAATGGCATCGGCAATGGTTCTGGCTCTGTTTCGAACGGGAATGATGACACTCGCTTCGTTTTTGAACGATACTTCATCGAAGTTGACACTCTTGTATTCAGGTTCCAAATAGGCGTCGATTTCTTTTAAATGGCTGAGACATGCTCTTTCTTTCTCTATTTGAGTCTCTCTGTTGCGAGGATCTACATAGTCAAACTGACCATTTCCTGCTATTGATTCATCTTCGATGAGCGTGTAGAGGTATTCGTTGATATGAAAGGCTGGTTGCTGCGAAGTGATTGCCAATCGTGAACGGTACCATCCTGCAGAGCGGTAGTTCTCTTTGTTGTGAGATGACTCTCTCTGTAATAGCTTCTGATTGATGAGAACAATTGGACCAAAATTGAAATCGTCGCGAACACTGCCGATTTGATAGTCGATCGTAGGGTATTCCTCTCGCTTGCCAGCTTTCTCCACATAGTAGTTGGAGTAGATGATGCTGGCATGTGTGAAGGATGCGATTTGGTTGAGGCGTTCCAATCCATGCTGCCCCCAAATAATTTTGGCAGGTTTGGGACAGAACAAGATGTACTCGCTCTTGGACATTAGCGTGATGAGTCGGATGGCGCGAGAACTCTCTGGGTTGTTGATCGTAATCGTGCGAACGCCCAATTGAGGTGTTGACGCATGCTCTGGAACTAGTAGGATGATCTCACCAACACAACGCTCTTGCTTAAGTTCGTTTATTGCTTGAGATGTGACCTCATCGTTGATGTATGGAATGAAACAGTCAATCATAAGTGAAAAAGTCAAGTTAATATTGCAAAACGGTGATGTTATAGAACACACCTGATTATATCATATCACAAAGGTATGAAATTTCAACCTATTATGCAATGTTGTATGATCAACTTGAATTGCTAATTATTCTCTATTTCACTCGATGGAAACCTCTATTTTTGATTTGATTGTATAAGAGAATTTCAACTCCTTTTTCTCTCCTGATTTTAAGGTGAGTTTCCATGTGAGTTTTCCTTCTATTGGATCAACCTCTGCACCGCTACTTTCTGTAAGATCCACTTTTATTTCATCTGTTGTGGAGATTGGATATTGATCTTCAACAGTGATTTTTACAGACTCAGATTTATTGTTTTTAACAGTGATCTGCCAAATCTTTTCCGTTTTATCTGTTGTCTTGATCAGATTTTTGGATGCATAGCTTTTCAATTCCTTACGATCAACAGCTAAGTCTCTATCCTTTCCAATGGAGAGGTGAAGCGTGTCTTCTGTCTGTCTGGCGTTGATGAAGCTTTCACCCATGTACATGTTGTTGAGGAAGAGTTTCACTTTTCCATCTAGCAAGTCCAACTTCTTCCAATCAGGAATGGATGCAACCAGATAGACATCCTTTGATAATTTAGGAATGGCAAAATAGTTGTACTCCGCATTGATAGACATGTCTTTTACAACGATCTCATGGTCGGCACCGTCATCAGGAATCGTGTTTTTACCTGCAATGTCAGATATGTAGTTTCGAATGACCATTTGTGGTATGTTAGCTTCCATATCACTGCTTTGACTCTTGCTCTTGTTGATATGAATCTTGTTTTGAGACGCATAGTCCAAGAAGAGATTGCTCGCAATGGTATTGCTCAATTTTGAATAAGAACCTAATTCCACGTTTCTGACAGCCACGTTTTGTCCCTCTGCTGCGGTGGTGAAGGTCTGGTATCCAATGAATTCATATTTGACACGAGCATTGATAGGAACCAAAAGTTCGTAGTATCCGTTTTCATCAGATTCTGTTTTTAAATCTTCTCCGCATGAGATTAATACACCTTTTAATGGGTTTTCTTGGTCTCGTACAATACCCAAGACCTTTATGTACTCATTCTCATCGAATGGTTTGTTGTGTGGTCTTGTATATTGATAACCATTAGGAATGAAATACTTTGTCAGTTCAGGTTTCTCATTGCTGACAGTTGGGTCGTTTTGTGAGAGTGACAGTTTCACATCTTTCCAATTCTCTTTACTTCCTTGGCTGACGTATGCTTTTTGAATCAGATGAAGGTGCTTGTCCGCTTTAGAAATTCTTGTTTCATAGAAAGGCATCCAGGATGCGTTTCTTACGAAGTATTGAATGTTGATATCACAGTTGGTTCCCATACGAGCGTTTAACGTGAGTTTGAGGAAACTCTTTGGCTCGATCTGTTTGTCATATAGAAGATTGACCTTTTGCTCGTTGTCAGTCAACTTTTTTTGAAGTTGGTCGATCTTCTTTTGATTCTTATATTCAAGTGTGGCAATTTCATTTAAGTCTTTGCGCACGTAGGATGCGATGCCTTGTAGTGTTGTTGCCGTGAATCCGTTTTCACCACCGATGTTGTCACTTTTAAGTATTAATTCCCGTTCATTACGCAACACACTGTTCTTCTCTTTTAGCATATCGATGGAGTCGCGCAGAATACCTGCTCTTTTGTTCAGTGCACTAGCCTCTTTGGTGATTTGCTTGCTGTTGGGAACCTCCACATCGTAATCGACTGATACAAGTGTCACATCCCCTCTCTTTATTCCTACTTGAATGGATTTCTTGTCAAGCATAGGTGTTATCAAAGGTATCTTCACTTCTGATTGTCCGGGTTTCACATTGACGTTGGCCACACGACTAACCATGGCTCCCTGTGGATAGACCATGACGTCGGTTATTTTAGATGATGCCTCTTGTGCAGCGAATGTAGATAAGCAGCAGAGTGAAACACAGCTTGCTAGTATTGCTTTGATTATATATTGTGTCTTCATAAGATTATAAATTTTCATCGGTTATTAAACTGTCATAAACGGAACTGTCTTTGATTATCACTTCGTATAAGAATTTTATCTCTTTCTTCTCACCTGGAGCCAATTTTAACTTCCATGTCAGTTTGCCTTCCGATTCGTTCAGTGTGGCTCCTCCCTTGTCAATAAGGTTTACTTTAACGACATCCTTTTGGGCTACAGGAATCTGATCCTCCACTGTGATGTCAATGGTTACCTCTTTGTTGTTTTTTACGGTGATGAGCCATTCTTTCCTGATTTTATCTTTTGTATTGAAAAGATTTATCTTTTGCTTGGTGACTTGTAATTGTCTCTCTATTCCCACGTTTTTATCCACACCCAGTGAGAAGTGAAGTGTATCTTCAATCTCTTTTGGGTTCCAATAAGATTCGCCAGTATAAGTATTGTCGGTGAAGACTTTCAGTTTGCCTGGTAAAAATTGGAAATCCTTCCAGCGAGGAATCTCTGCCAACATATATACGTTAGGTGTGATTTTGGGTGCTGCATAATAGGTGTAGTGGACGGAAATCTCTTCTTGTTGCAGTGCAGCTTCATGTTCCGCCCCATCAGAAGGAACGGAGTTTAAGCCAGCTGAAGTCTCCGTATAATCTTCCAAATTGGAGAATACGGAATTGTATAAATCACTTCCTGTTTTAGCGTCCTTCTTGGTTGTGATTATGACGACACCACCTGTAGCACGGGAGCCGTAAATGCCAGTTGCCGATGCATCCTTCAACACTTCCATGCTCTCGATGTCGTTTGGATCAAGACTTGCCATCGGATTTTCGTTTCCATCACCTGCAGTTACAGGCATTCCATTTATTATATATAGGGGTTGTTTTTCACCAGTTAGAGAAGAGGTGCCGCGGATACGCACGTTGGAGGTTGAACCTGGTTGTCCTGCTAGCACACCCGATACACGTCCTTTTAGTGCGTTTTCAATGCTCCTGCTATCTGAGTATTCCAAGTCATCCTCTGCCATTAATATTACATTATCCTTTTCTGCGTATATTTTTGAGGCATCTTCCGCCAAGTTAATATTTATCATGTTGACATTCTCATTTGTGGTCTTTCGTTGAATAGAGGAGTGTCCAGAATGAGAAAACTCAATCGTAGAATATGCAGGCGCTAAGATTTCATAAAATCCTGATGCATCTGTTTCTGTGGATATGTTGCCGACTGACACATGTGTACCTTGTAAACTACCTTTTTCATCGCGTACCACACCAAATACTTTTACCATGTTATTTTCAGATACTTTTGTGGTCCGATTATTTGTGGACGTCAGAGTTTGGTATGGAAGGGTGTAGCGTGTCAACTCAGGTTTCTTGTTGCTTTTAGTTGGATTGGATTTTGTCACGGTCATCTTGATCTCATTCCAATCCTCTTGTGATTTTTGGGATACAAAAATCTTTTTGTCAATCTTCATTGTGGCCGTTTTCTCAAAAACGTGCAGTTCGTAAAACGGTTTCCATTGCGCATCTTTGATGATGTAGCTAATGGTGATGTTGGTCTCTGATGAGGTAGGAGAGGTCAGAGAAAGAAGGATGGCAGCTTTGGGCTTTAATGCACGTTCGTCGAGCAATTGCAATTGCTGACGTGAAATGCGATACTCTCTTGTGAGGTCATCATACAATCGATCGTATTTCAATGTGTTGTCGGCAATCTCGTTGAGGTCTTTTCTCATAAAGGAGGCAATGCCGCTTAGTTGCTCTGCTGAGAATCCTTTCTTTCCTCCTATATTATCATTGGAAATGACAATTCTCTTTTCATTTTTCAATGTGCTTTTTAGCGATGTCAATATCTGGATAGAGTCTCTTACGACGGATATCCTATCGACCAATTTTTTATTGGCTTTCACGAAAGAATCTTTGTTCGTCACCTCCATAATGACATCTACTTTTCCCAATGTGATGTCTGAATTGGAGATTCCAACCTGAACACTCTTTTGGTCAAGTTTATGACTGATCATGGGAATCTTTATAACCGATACGCCCGCTGGTATTTTCACGTGTGCGGTTCGCTCAACCATTGCTCCTTGCTTGTAAATAGTCACCTCTTCAATCTTCGATTGTGTTGTTAGGGTGTCTGCTGCATTGGCATAGCTTGCAACAAATGTTAGTAGTAAGATAAGATGAATAAATCGCTTCATTTGATATGTGTGTTTGTGTGTTTTTAACCTGATATTTTACATAATGAGATTCCAAAGATAGTTTAATATTTTGGAGAAATGAAAGAAACTCTGATATATAATCATCATCCCATTTTATTGACTAACATCAATTTTATTTCTTTTCAAAAAATTGGATGATCTCTTTCATCAATTTCAATCTTTCCTTTTCGCTTTCGATACTTTCAAAAGGGATGGAAGATATGATTGTCTTGTATTTTCCTCTGTATCCAACAGTAGCAGGATTGTTGTTCCCCTCAAAAGAGTGAATCACTTTGGAACCATTACAGATGTCTAATGCATCAGGAGACTCTACTGCATATTGTTTTGAATTGAGAATCGTATTGAAGTGAAGATATTTTGTTTTAAACTCTTTCCATGGGGAGAAATAGTTAGAAAGAAGTCCTTTGTTTGAGGTTCTGCTTTCTGCTAATTTATATTTCAAGATTCGCTCTGCAAAATGAATAGCTTCATTGTCGCAAGAATCTCGTTCGTAAAGGTCGGAGGCAACATAGGCACCGCTGACGTATAGGTTTCCTTTCTGACGGAATAGATATCTTCGAAGTGATTTTCGCAAGTTGGGTTGGAATAGTTGATACCGGATGGATTGTCCCACCTGTGTGCTCTTTTCTTCACCTAATATCAGATCGATAAAATCATATCCTTTTAGGTTGTAGGTTCCTTCTGTGACAACTTCATCACTGCATGACACGAAAGAATAACCTGCATTTAGTATAGCTTTCCCATGTACTGCAGGGAAATCGAATGTATTGCCGGCAATTTTTTCGTTTTCAAAGAGAGCGTAGCTGCCTCCGTGTCCGGGATTGGCGTTGGTCTTGAATTTGTTTCGCTTGTTGAAGGCATATTGACTTCCAGTGTAACTGAGGTCGTATCGATCAGGAACACCTTGGTCACCATCTAGGAATCCAGAGTAGTTTGGTGTGTCAAACCATTCTGGCGCGGCGACACGATGGAATCCGTTAATGATAAGAGCTGTCTTGGATTTATGAGGCACATATCCGGCAGCCAAAATTTCGGAAGGAAAACTTTCTCCGCCTTCGTTGACGGCTGTTACTTTGAAACGGTATATCTTATAAGGTTCCAATGTGACTTGTAGAGAAGGTGTTTTGGTTATCTCTCCGTTGTTCCAACCTTTCCCGTCAACAGATGTATATAATATGTAGTGTTTAGGGGTGGCTGTCGGTTCCAGGCTGTCGCTTTGAGCTACCCATGTTAGGTGAATTACATTGTTTTCTTCGTTATAAAATTCCGCGCTGAAATTTTTCACAGGTAAAGGTTGAACGACGTACTCTCTTTCTTGCTGAAAACAAAGGAACTTTAGAATCCCTTTGTATATGGCACGACTTGCCACGAATTGGAAATGAGGGTCTAGTCCATAACGCATATCTGTTAGATTCTGATGAGATAGAAGTTCTAAAAGGAAGGTAGGAACTTCTGGAACTCTTGCTTCGTAGTAGGATGCATCGGTCAGCCTTCTTCTTGTCCAGTCAGGTCGGAAGCTTTGTCTGATATCTTTTACAATCTCTGTCTGTACGATGTCAGCCAGGTCACGTGATACGATTCTTCGTTGATTGTTGGCATAGAATTTAGACTCGTTGCTTTCTGATTTGTAGATTGTTAACGTACCAATGATACTATCATTAAATAGTTGACCAGCATCTGTATGGAAGCCCATAGCCATCTCAACCGGAATGTTTTTCCCCTTTGTGTTAGGTGATTTTGAGGAGCCGCCAATAAGGTCGTTGACCCAGTGACCACGACACATGTAATCATCTTTGTAGTCACTTAACCCTTCATTTCTACTGTAAATTGAATCTGCATATCCAGCCCATTGTAACCAATATCTGGCACCTTCCAGATAACGAGGCATGTTGTTGTAAATGACGGAATCTTGGTTGTTTGTCCTTCCAATATTACTATAGCCGCCACCAAATCTTACAGCATCAGCCGTTATTATGTTGTTGTTAGATTTACTTTTGTTGGAGAGTTCGACTCTTCCTGTCTCAGGATTTATTCCTTTGTTGAAATGAAATGTTCCAAGGTAGATCCATGTGCCACCTCCCATTTTTTGGTTGACGATGTATTGTGTGCATCCTCCTGTGTGATAAACAGTATAGTGGGCATCGGTGGCACTTGTTGGAAGTGTGTGGTAGGAGACATAGACAGCGTAATCGCCTTCTTCAGGTATCTCAGGTGTCCAGTTCGCATATCCCATACCTTCTTTGTTTGTTCGTATTTGCCTATATGAACCATAACAGAATGGGTTTTCGCCATCGATATATTGCTCTTTTGCATTGGCATATCCAGTGGAATCACCTCTCCGCCACCTGTGCTTAGTGTCTTGACACTCGTCGTAGAAAAACAAGTCACGGTCATCGTTATCTACAATGACTTCGTTCAGCTGGGTGTCGCGTTCCCTTGGAAGCATAACGTATGCACCTGCATTTTCTAACATAGGAAGGAGATAGGGCAATACATAACTTAATGTGTAGGTGTCCTCACTCACATGGAATAAGCGGGGACGTTGCCATATCCAGTTGTTTTCTCTTTGTTCAAAGTAAAGTCCGTGACTTGGCCATAGTGCAATTGTGTTGTTGAGGAGACCTTTGGTTGGTTGGTATGCTTTGCTCAGATTGCTGACGATGGAAGGCGTATATAATCGATGGTTCTCCATTCTTCCTTTATCGAGTTTGGTCTCTTCTCGATAGATATTGGGTACTAAATCACTGATCTCATAACCGTTTATATAGAACTCGATGTTATAACGGTAGTAATCGTGAGGCAAACTTTTCTTTATTGAATCTTTAATAGCATGAACTACATTCTCCCTGAAAGGAATGCTTTCTAGATATTTATTGCCATAGATTTGAAGAGTTTTCCTGCTTTTGTCAATTTTTATACTATCATATCCAATCTTATTTTTTCGCAGACAAGGATACTCTTCTTGTAAATAAGGTAACAACGACTTTCCTATGGAGTCGGTGACAATCTGAGAATGTAGGGGAAAACATGATAATAACGTGAACAATGTTCCAAGTAAGCTATAAGCCCAAATTCGATGTTCAGAGGATTGTTTCACGTGATCAAGAGGTATAAGTACCCGGGATGAGACTCGAACTCACACAACCTTGCGGTCACTAGTACCTGAAACTAGCGTGTCTACCATTTCACCACCCGGGTAATAAGACATATGCAAAGGTAATATATATTTTTATTAAAAAAAAGAAAAATCAATAGTAAAGAGGGGGAAAATTTCTGCAAAAACATAACACATTGCGTTTCTGCAATATGTTACAACATGTTGTGTCTCAATCAAAAAGAAAATCCAAACAAATTATTATATCTTTGTATGTAATTGGAAATGAAGAAAGTGAAAAAAATCGGGACATGGAATGAAAAAACTTATGACGAAAATAATGTACGTATTGATGCTTTTACTCTTGCCGTTAATGTTGAATGCACAAGAAACTAATACGGAAGATCAGGGGCAATCTCTATCCAAACAGGCAAATGAATCTTCGGGGAAATTCAATGACCGAAAGGAGAAAGGTTGTGGAGTCTTTGTAAATGTAGGTGGTTTATTGACTGATGGTATAAAGATAGGGGTGGAGCCGAGGTACAACCGATGCATACTTTCTATTTTCGTTGGTATGCCGCAAACGGGCATTGTGTTTAAAAACAATCACAAAGATTGGTGCTCGCTCCTCAGTGTCTCTGCAGGCATAGGGTGCAAAGGAATTGTTTCTGCAAAGTGGGGTGGATTCTATGCGGGTGGTGTTATCCAATATGAACGTTATTCTGGCGACCTAAAAGTTAATACATTACGAGAAGAAAAGGACTTCTCTGAGAATGTTGGAGTGATGGCAAATGCAGGATTTCGTTTTCAAACTGGATATAATCTCTATTTTAATCTTGGAGGAATGTGCGGACCGTCATTTGATCGGTCGTATTTTCGCCACACAAACATCTTGATGAATGACTATTCTGCGGCATATGTTGGTAGGGATCCTGAAATCAACTTCAAAGTCTCTGCAGAGATTTCTATTGGTTATGAATTTTAAATTCTAAAACGAAAAGAAGAAAATGAAAAAGATACATCTATTATATTTGACGCTTCTTGCAATATGCATTTCGTTTGGCTCATGCAAAGATGAAGAAGAAATGATGATATGTGGAAAAGGTGGTGTCTTAGCAGGTATTTGGGGATTAGTTGACGAGGATGACGTATATATTGGCGAAGATAATTTGCAGTATGGCATCAGTATTTCAGTTGATGGGAAAATCCAACGTGTTCGTTTTTCTGGTACGATGTGCGAACCTTTCAACGACTATGTGGATGGTATCATACAACTAATCGCCCGCAATGCGATAAAAGTATTGGGGCAGAATGGGGAAGGCTTTGCCCCTATTGCTTTAGATACTATCTTCAAGGAGAAGGGAAACAGACTTATGCCATTTATGCGACTTCGATTGGAAAACCAGAACGATGAAAAAGTAGATGGCATATCAGTATTTGATAGTGGATCAGAGTTGGATAAAGCCCCATTTCCTATTGCTGGAACGTATATCAAAGAGTGTCGTTATGATGATTTTTTGGATTTAATAATGAAATGGAAGAGTCTGCAATTGTTGGGCGAGTGGAACCAACGATTTGGAACAAACAGTTTCTCCTTTACTTCTGTTGACGGTAAAATAAATGGTAATCATTTTGCTGATTGGAGTACAAAGAATGGCGTACTATATATTCTGACGGATGGTGTTATATCTCAACACACGTACTTCTTTGAAGGAACAGAACTTATCATCGATGGAGAAAGATTTGTAAAAAGTGGAAGTTGAAATGATCGTAATTGCAAATAAAATCTCTCGTCCAGGTTCTGTTTAGTTGACTCTTTTTAAGTCATTTATCTCACGTAATAACTTGAGTCTCCTTTACTCTCTGAATCTTCCATTTATCTCCTTCTTTTGATAATAATATACATCTTACCAAATGCCAACAACTATGATCAGTACAGACAGAAATAAGAATCCTATCATCCGACAAAACACATAAATTTGAAAAAAAATTATAGGCACATTTATTTTCACTCAAAGCAGTATAATAATCTAGGGGTTTCTTTATAATATCTTTCCTCAACTTTTTACACTTTGATAAATAATCCACTGCTAACACAACTTTTTTTATGGGAGGCAACTCTTCATCATAAAATTTGGTTGGAGAAAATCCGTCATTTATTACATATTTAAATTGCATTGTAGAATCTATAAACGACTCCTTATTACAACTATCGACATATGCTTTTACGATAGAACATAACTTACAATATGATGGTTTCCCATTCAAAGCACACGGACAAATCAACAATAATAATATGATTATCTTTCTCATAAATCTATTAGCTCATTATTTATCATTAACCTTTCTAAAAATGGGTATGTGCCATTGGTGGGAATCTTATGTTTTAATTACTGGCGGTTCCTTTTCCATTCGGTAGGGGTCATACATGTATATTCCTTAAAGTATCGGCAAAAATTGCTTGGGTCGGAATAGCCAACCATTACACCGACTTCAGTCATTGTAAGCTCGTTGTTTGTTTCAATGATATGCTTTGCCTCTTCTATCCTCAGTTGGTTGATGAAAGCGTTGAAATTGCATGTCTCAAATGTATGCAGGCAAATTGAAAGTGTCTTGACGTTTGTGCCCAGTCTGATGGCAATCAGTCTGAGTGTTATGCCTGAGATACAATATAGTTTTTCCTGAAGAATGACATCTTTCCAATCTTTCCATCTTGCTTCTTTGTCGCTCGTTTTTAGGATATCGAGACTCTCGTCATTCTCTGTTTTATATGAGTCATAGATTGTATAAAACACCTTGGGATAGTGTAAATACATTAGACCGACGATACAATATAAAATGAGCATCAAAAAGTTTAATATGGTCAGCATGTCTTGATTCATACAAGCCGAGATGAGTAATGATGTCGTTCCAATTGCAGCAACAAACATAAACGATAATCGAATACTCTTCAATCCTTCATCCACAATATTATTGTAGGATGAAAAATCCTCTATGTTATTCTGACAATCTCTGCTTTCTTTGAAAAAGTTTTTTATGTAATAAACAAAAAGTGAAAGATAATACACCATAAAGAGTAACCGTAATATCACATTGAATTTCAGTTCTCCATTCTCAATCCATGCATGGGCAAGATTGTTGTAGTTAAGATAGGTATGTTCCTCAAATATGGATACAATGACATATAATACGCAAAAGGTAATTAGTGGAGCTATTTGTCGTATCACATAGCGAACAGTCACACGATGCGGATTCAGCATGTTTATATGAGAAATGGAAAGCAAATGAGCTTGTGTGACGGAGACAACTAGAAATGGGAAGCTGAATATTTCAATCTGACAAAACAACTTGAGTATGCAATAAATAGCCAACAAAAAGAACGAAAAGGCCAATAGTCTTAGCGATATGGTGTATTTTTTTATGCCATCGTGTGTAGGTACTGGCGTGAGTAAAAACACTATCGAAAGCAATAATAAAGCCACAAAAAGTGCATAATAGGATATTTCTAATATCTTCATCTTATGAAATGTCCTGTGTTTTTATCAGAAGTTGCTGGGTTCCATTCATTCTTTATTTCTTGATTGGTTGAACCCGATTACCAGTCAAGAAACTGTTTCCATAAATAGTTTCTTCAAAGTTAATGGAATATATTCAGAAAAAGTAAAAATCTCTGAAGATATATTCTCTCTTTTGATGATTTTTTGATTAATATCAATTAATTAAACGCAAAGGGGGAAATGTTAAACAGTATTAAAATGAAGTATGGATAGGACAAGATTGAACAATGCAATGTCGGTGGTGGGCATCTTGATATCACTACTTTTGAAAAAAATGTTTCTTTACGTTCACATTTCAATTTTTTTTTTATTTTTGTACCACGTTATAGGTTATGATTGTCTTATAAGTTGTTGATTATTAATAACTGTAATTAAATTATAGAAATGAAAAGTTGTTTATTATTGTTAAAGATAATATTCATATTATTTTTCTTTGCAGGAATCGTATATGTAGCAGTAAGGTTTGCGGATTTTGGGCAATAGTCAAATGATTGTTAATTATTTATATAAATTAAATTAAAAATGAGAAAAATTTTTTTAATGGCGATGTTGTTCTCATCTATGGTGATGAGCGCACAAGTGGACTCTGCTTATGTAGCTACGAATGAGGTTCAAGAGACAAATGAATTTAAGGCTGATCCTGGCAAGTTTATGATGGAAGTTGGTTTCTCTCCATTAGCAGGTGCTGTAAATGAGGTAAACTTAATGGGCGGTCAATTACGTGCTGTCTATGTTGTTTCTGAAAAAATCGAGTTGAAATTAGGTCTCGGATTCGGAATTAACAAGGAATCTTCAGATAACGGAGAAGTTGGTGATGCATGGGCTGAGTCTTCTAATCGTGTTTCATCATTCTCTATCAACCCTGGTTTTAACTATTTGTTCAAAGGTACTCCAAAGTTGGAACCTTACATTGGTGCTGAACTTGGCTTTGGTATGTCAGCTAGCAAGTCTGTACAGGAGTCTAAGGTTGCTAAAATTGTAGAAAAGAATACAGATATAAATCGCTACAATACAATTGAAGTTAGCGCATTGACTGGTTTCAACTATTTCTTTGCAAAGAACATTTTCGTAGGTGTTGAAGTTGGATTAGGTGTAGGTGTAGATATTTTGAAGGGTTCTTACACTGAAACTGAGATAAATGGAAAGACAGAGAAAGAAGAGTCTGTTGGTGAGTCACATGAAGTAAGCTTCTCTCCATTGGTTACTCCAACATTGCGTTTGGGTTGGGCTTTCTAAGAATACAGTCTAGCATTATATAGGGAAGCAACTGATCATTCAGTTGCTTCTTTTTTTTCTGTCAATCGCAGTCCTATGTACATCAATCCTCCGTTCAGCAGTAGTAGTTCATATCCCATGGTGTAATTCACTAACTGAAGCAATTGATCGGTTAAGAAGGATAGTAAGATGGAAAGGATGGCAATGAAAAGAATATATCTTCCTTTATGTTGGTGGTTGGAGAGTGCGAAGATGAATAGTCCTAACACAGGGCCGTACAGATATGATACTATGGTATAGATGACATCGATAGCATGTTCGTTTTGAATCCATTCCATTGCCATCACTAGAAGAAAGAACAGAATGGCGATGGAGAAATGTATGATTTTTCGATTTTTAATGGTCGTATCAGTTGATTTGAAATCGTTGATGATCGATGTAGTGATGGATGTCATTGCAGAGTCGATGCTGGAAAATGTTGAGGCTAATAATCCGATGACGAAGCAGGAGATGGTTAGAACATTTGCTTGTTGCGCAAAGTGCGGAAGAAGTTGATCGCCAGTGATGTCTGTTATCCCGTGCAGTTGATTGTAGTTCATTATGAGAACACCTAAAGATAGTAATAGTAGATTCAGCGGAATGAATAAAACGCCGTAAGAAAGCATGTTTTTTTGAGCCTCCTTCAAATTTTTGCAGGATAGATTCTTCTGCATCATGTCTTGATCCATGCCAGTCATTACAAGAACGATAAAAATACCACTGAAAAACTCTTTGAAAAAATTCTGTTTGCTGTTCCATTCCCAATTGAATATTGTGGAATGTTCAGATTCCTGAATCAGAGAAAAAATGTCTGTTATTCGAATGTTAAGTAGTTGGCATGCAGTTGTGATCAGTAAGATTAGGGCAATGATGATGAAGATGGTTTGAATGAAGTCGGTCCATACAATGGTACGGATGCCGCTTCGATGGGAATAGAACCATGCGATTAAGATGGACAGAAATACTATGAGAGGAAGTGGCATGTTGCAGTAGGGTTGGATGAACAAGCGCAGAACAATGACGACAACATATAGTTTGAGTGCGGAAGAAAGTGTCTTGTTGAGAAGGAAAAATAGTGCGGCGGTTTTCCGTCCGTAACCGCCTAAACTGGCATCTAATACAGAATAAATTGAAGTGACATTGTTTTTATAGTATAGTGGTAAAAGAAGGTAGGCAACAAGAATGTAACCAATGACAAAACCGGCTACCATTTGCATGTAAGAGAATTGGGTGGAAGAGACCCAACCGGGAACAGAAATAAATGTGACGCCCGAGATTGATGCACTAACCATTCCGATGGCGACAGACCACCAGGAGGAATGATGTCCACCCAAAAAGAAGTCAGCGTTATCGTTGCGCTTGGAGGTGAAATGAGAAATAACAAATAGTATTCCGAAGTATAAGAGAAGAATAGATAGTAGCCACATAAATTATAATCCTTGTTTCTTTCTGCAAAATTAGAAATGATTTTCGAGAATGAAAAATAAACAGCGAGACCATGAATTGAGTGATTTTGTTATGTATGATAGTATATTTTTTTGTTCTTTGGAATTTATCAATTATCTTTGTAAGGCTTTATTTATGCACAAATTATATGTTCGAAACATGTAGAAATTGTGCAATATTTTCGCTTATTTTCAGTTATTGAAGAAAGATATTATTGATAGATCGAATTAGAAAAAATTTAGAGTTGGAAAAGAGACATATATATATTCTTCTAATGTCAATTGCACTCGTTTTGACTGGGTGTGATATGAAGAAAAATACTGCTTTTAATAGAAAGTATCAGGCTTTGAATACACGATACAATGTGTATTTCAATGCAAATGAATCGTTCAGAAAAGGATATAAGAAAATTGATGAGAGTTACTCTCCGGATTACTCTCATGTGATTCCTGTTTTTGCAGTAAGTGATGCCTCGACTTCTGGTGTGGCAAAGGGGGACATGAGTCGCGCGATTGAAAAATGTGAGAGCGCTATTCAGGAACGTTCTATTCAGAAAAAGCCAAAGAAGAAATATGAGAAGATGCACGATGCAGCATACGTGAATTTTTATAATCAGGAAGAGTTTAATAGTTATATGGATGAGGTGTGGATGCTGATGGGACAGGCGAAATACTATTCAAATGACTATCTTTCAGCTTCTGCTAACTTCACGTATGTGATGAAGCATTTTTCGACCGACGAAAAACTTGTCCTGCAAGCCTCTATATGGAAAGCCCGGTCATTGAAAGAGTTGGGCTGGCTTTACGAAGCGGATGAAATCATGAATAAGATTGACGAGGAAACTGTTCCGTATGATGTGGTCAATCTGTATCATGGTGCGATGGCAGATCTTTTGCTCGCCCATAAAGAGTACGAAGAAGCATTGCCTCATCTGCTAAAAGCAGCAGAAACGGAAAAAGACAGAGTACAGAGGACTCGTTTCAATTTCGTCATTGCTCAGATCTATCAGTTATTGAAAAAAAATGAAGAGTCTTATGCTTATTATGAGAAGGTGATTAAAGCAAATCCGACCTATCAAATGACCTTTAATGCTAATATCTTGCAGACAGAGGTGGTATCGGGTTCTTCGGAAACTGATTTGGTGAAAAGACTGGAAAAGATGGCTAAGAATCGTAATAATGCTGATTATCTGGATCAGATTTATTACGCAATGGGAAATATCTATCTAGCAAAGAAAGATACGGCAAAGGCTTTGGGTTACTATCAGACCTCGGCAGATACAAGTGTACGTAATGGTTTGGAAAAAGCACAGACACTTATAACCATGGGTGATATCTATTATGGACGAAAGAACTATGTGAAAGCACAACCTTGTTACTCTGAGGCATTTTCTATTATAGATCAAAAACATGACGATTATATTCGTGTCTCAAGACTATCGATAGTGTTGGATGAGTTGGTGCAGAATTATGAAATATATTCACTTCAAGATAGTTTGTTGACATTATCTACGGCATCTAAATCAGACTTGTCAGGTGCAATCAACCGGGCCATTAAGAAAGTGTTGGATGAGGAACAACGTGAACGTGAACGGTTGGCTCGAGAGAGAGAGGAGCAAAAACAATTAGACCTTGAAATTGAAAACATGGCTGTGATGGATAGCCGTGCGTTGGGTACGACTCAGACATCAACGTGGTATTTCTATAATAAGAGTACGGTAGATAAAGGTAAGTTGGAGTTCCGCCGTAAGTTCGGTCAACGTCGATTGGAGGATAATTGGAACCGACGTAATAAATCTATTATGGTGTTTGCGGAAGAAAATTTAGCTGATAAAATAGATATGGAATCGATGATATCAGGCGATTCTATTGTGACGGATAAGGATCTGGATGATAAGGACATTCCGGCGGATCAGAATCCTAAAAGAGCTGAATATTATCTGAAACAGATTCCTTTCAATGAGGATCAGAAGTCTGTGGCAAATGAAGAGTTGTCTAATGCTCTCTTCAATATGGCTGTTGTGTATGATGAGAAACTATTGGATTATCCAAAGGCATTGGAGACGTATGAGGAGTTTGTCCGTCGTTATCCAAATGACCCTAGGGCTGCTGATGCGTATTATTGTTGCTATCGTATTGCAGAGAAGCAGAATGACTCATCGATGTCTAGCATTTATCGGAATAATCTGATCACATCCTACCCGCAAAGTAAGTATGCTAAGATTCTTTCGAACCCTAATTATCGTGAACGGTTGGAACGTATGCAGTCGGAACAAGATTCTCTTTATGAACAAACGTATGCTGCATACCTGAATGGTGATATTCAAAAGGTGAAGGATTATACTCAATATATGGAGAGTAACTATCCTGTCTCTTCTCTTATGCCGAAGTTCTTGTTGTTGAATTCGTTGTGTATTGGCAAAACAATGGATAAAGATACGTTTGCTGCATCGTTGAATGACTTGCTTGAACGGTATCCATCGAGTGATGTTTCTTCAATGGCAAAGGATATCTTGGCATTGATAAATCAGGGTAAAACGCCTTCGGATGGTACATCGGTCGGAGGTCTGATGGCTTTGAGAGAGGAAATACGAAAAGAGGAAGCAGTTGAAAATGGTGTTGTCGTTTCAAATGGATTCACAGTGAATTATCAGACACCTTATCTGTTTAAGATGATTACGGATACGACCAAAGTTAATCAGAACAAACTGTTGTATGAGACTGCGATGTATAACTTTACTAAATTCTTGATTAAGGATTTTGATTTGTCCGTGCAGAAAGGTGTGCTGACTGTTTCTGGATTGGATAATTATGACGAGGCTCTCTGGTATATCAATGGCATCATTGCAGATGAAGGCATACAGAAACTGTTATATGGATCAACCTATAAGTATATGTTGATTACACCTGAGAATCTGGAGTTGATAGGCAGAGGATATACGATTGATGATTACGAGAAATTCTACAAGGATAGTATCATGAATCGGAAACACAACAATAGAGTTGCAGTTGAGTTAATAGGGGAGAAGAAAGCTATAGAAGAAATAACATCCGAGCAGAAATTGGATGTGAAGGAGAATGATAATCTAAATGGTGCTAAGTTCGTTAATCCTTCTCAACAAGAGGGATCAAAAGAACCATCCAATACGGATTTAAAGAAACAGGAGGTGACAACCCCTTCAAGTGAGGGATCTAATGTACAACCTTCTAATGTGGATAAAAATACATCAGTAGAGGAGACCTCGAAAGAGGCTGAGAAGACAGAAGACGGACTCAAAACAGCGAATGACTCAAAACCTAAAGAGGAAGCTCCGAAGAAAGAATTGAAGAAGTATAAAGGATTATATACGTACGATCCATCCGCACCACATTACTTTGTTATGATTGTGACCGTAGGTAAGGTTGAATCAGAAGAGGTGATGTCGGCTATAAATAAGTATAATTCAACCAATCATGCTTTGTTGAATTTGAATGTGGTGGAGAACTCAACCAAAGATTTTTCACAAATGTTTGTTGTAGGAACCCTTCCTTCAGCAGAGTTAGGACTCTTCTATTTGAAGCAGGTTGTGAAGAATGCAGAAATTAAGAATGCATTCGGAAATATTCCATATCGAAACATAGTCATTTCCAAGGATAATTTAGAGGTTTTGAAAGCTACGGGTAATATAAATGTATATATGGAACTATATAAGCGTTTGTATTTGAATCGATAGTTCTTATTTAATAGACAATGTTATGAAGAAAGACAGAATTTTATGGGCTGATGATGAGATTGACCTATTGAAGTCTCATGTTATGTTTTTGGAAGCTAAAGGCTATGACGTGGTTTGTGTGAATAATGGACAGGATGCAGTTCAAGTCTCTTCAGAGGAACATTTTGATATTATCTTTCTGGATGAAAACATGCCTGGTATGAGTGGACTAGAAGCTCTTTCGATGATTAAAGAGAAGGATACTATGGTGCCTGTCGTGATGATTACAAAGAGTGAGGAGGAGAATCTGATGAATCAGGCTATCGGTAAAAAAATAGCGGATTATTTGATTAAACCTGTCAACCCCAATCAGATATTATTGTCTATAAAAAAGAATCTAAATAAGAAGGAGATTATTTCATCGACGACAACGGACGATTATCGCTCTGAATTTGGAAGAATCGGAATGCAAATCAATGATTCTTTCTCTTATCAAGATTGGATGGATGTATATAAGAAACTGGTTTATTGGGAGCTGGAGTTGGAACAGGCCGAGAATCAGATGACAGACGTCCTTCGAATGCAGAAAGAAGAAGCCGATTCAACATTTGTGAAGTTTATAAAGAAGAATTATGAAAGTTGGTTTACGGATGCGAATGTTGACAGACCGATGTTGAGTCATGAGCTATTCAAGAAACAGTTGTTCCCGTTGTTGGATAAGGAGGAATCGGTATTCTTTATTGTGTTTGATAATTTCCGATTTGATCAGTGGAGGATTGTTTGGGAGTTGCTCCATAATGAGTTTATGATTGAGTCGGAGGATATGTATAGTTCTATCTTACCGACAGCCACGCAATATGCCCGCAATGCAATTTTCTCTGGTTTGATGCCTTTACAGATTCAAAAGATGTTCCCTCAATACTGGGTCGAAGAAGAAGAGGAGGAGGGGAAAAATAATTTTGAGGAGGAACTTATTCGGACGCAAATCGAACGCTATCGTAAGAAATATTCTTTTTCATATCATAAGATTAATGATTCTAATTCATGTGAGAAACTGATAGATGATTATTCTAATTATTGTCAGAATCAGTTGAATGTGGTGGTGTTTAATTTCGTGGATATGCTCTCTCATGCTCGAACAGATTCTAAGATGATTAGAGAGTTGGCCTCTTCTGAAGCAGCCTACCGATCACTTACCAAATCATGGTTTCAGCACTCTTCTGTGGCAGAATTCTTTCATCTGTTGGCAGAGAAAAAGGTAAAGGTGATGATTACAACAGATCATGGTACCATCAAGGTGGATAATGCTGTGAAAGTTGTCGGCGATAGAAACACCAATACAAATCTTCGATACAAGGTGGGGAAAAATTTAGATTATAATAACAAAGAGGTTTTTGCAGTAAAAAATCCAGAAAAGATAGGTTTGCCATCTCCCAATGTGAGTTCTTCTTATATATTTGCAGGGAATAAGGATTTTTTTGCCTATCCGAATAATTATAATTATTATGTGTCATATTTTAAGGATACTTTTCAGCATGGAGGAATCTCACTTGAAGAGATGTTCGTTCCTTTTGTAATCCTTAAATCAAAGCGATGAGAAACAGTCTTAAATTATATATATGAAGAACAAATTTATGTTAATAGCTTCAATGCTAATGTGTTGGACCAGTTTCTTGATGGCACAAACAGCAGATAAGGAATCGCTAGGTTTTTTCTCCGTCTGGGGATATCCATATTGCCAGATTGATACTACGGCAGAAACATGGTCAATTGTGACTGATCATATTGTTCCAATTACGAATAGTACAACTTTCATCAGATCCAATATGCTTCAGTTAGGTTGTTCGTACAGAACATCCGTTGCTAGTCCAGATGGTGCTGATATTGTGGTGGCAATCAATGATTATTTTGAAAAAACAACACCGATAGTATTTGATGAGTTGTATAAAAAACGTCCTGCACCAAGAAAAAAGAGTACGCAATCTAATCAGAAGACAGTATTGAAGATTGGTAAATTCACGTATATATCAGAGACATCAGAACCTAAAAAAGATGTTGGCGGACCGCAGCCAGTAGAAGGCCCTAGTTCTATCGTAGCATTGGCTACTCGTGAGATAGGATTCAATGTGGAGGTGAAAACACAAGCAGGTCTTGTTTATACTGATACGCTTTATTTCTTGCGAGACTTCGTTTCTAGTCCGTTTTTGGAGAAGGAATTAGCTGCAGATGATTTGAATAAGCGATTGTCTTCATTTACGTTAGGTGGTGAGTTGAATAATTACACGCCGTTCTTGTCCAAAGTAATCGGTTCCACCGTTTTGTCAACTGTTAAGTTGCATTTGTATAAAGTGAAGGTGAAGAAGAAGTGTACAATTGATTACACCGACATAAATTTTTCTGTTGAGAGATTTCAGGAAGCGTTTGATTTTATTAAGAAACGTCCTTTTGAATTAGACAGATTCAAGGAATTAGCAGCACCATCTGTTCAGGTATGGAAAGATGCAATTGCTCAATCTAATCCTACCGATGCAAATGCAAAGGTGAATAAAGAGGTGACGGCTGCAATGTATTACAATATGGCTATATATTGTGCTTTGTGTAGAGAATTTGAGGGCTGTGAATCCTATTTCAAAAAGGCAGATCAGGTCTATTTTGATTTTGCCGATGCGGCAAGAATGGCTAAGTTGGTAAAGACATGGACTGTGGCAAGAGAAAATTATATTAAATCTCTTTCAGAGTTTTAAGGACATATAAAGCAAGGAGAGGCGAACGTTATTCTGAATGTTCGCCTCTCTTTTTGTTTGTGTTTATGCGTGATATTGAATGAGTCCAGAAATGGGACTTTGTTCAATTTTTATGATTTCTTTATGATAAGAGGAGGCTACGATGTGTAGTTCATCTTGGAAGTAATGGGCTATGGAGCCAATGAATCCGATTGGAAGCGTTGTTTCATATTGTTGAATGTTCCTTTCAAAGAAACGATCGAAAGCAGTTAGAATTAGATTGCGGAAAAATGGGTCGCCTTTATGAAGATAAATATGTCTTGAGAATTGAGCAAGATAGCGGTTGGGGAAGGGCTTTTTGTAGATGTTCTCCATGATGCTTGCTGCATTGGTGTCAGTCTCTTCATAGAACTGTTTTTGAATATGCTGAGGAGCTATGCCTTTTAGAATATCGCTGACGAGTAGTTTGCCTAGTACGGCACCGCTTCCTTCATCACCTAAGATGAATCCAAGCGGGGGTACATTTTGCACGATTGCTTCACCATTGTAGATGCATGAATTAGCGCCTGTGCCTAAAATACAAGCAATGCCCTTCTCATGTTGGAAAAGCGCCCGTGCGGCTCCAAGTAAATCATTGTGGATCTCAATCTTCGCTTTGGAGAAAATTTGTGACAGAGGACGATGCACCATGTCGCATTTCTCTTTGAACGAACATCCTGCGCCATAGAAAAAAACAGATTCGGTAGAATCTTCAAATTCCGTTGGTGTTACTTGATGCAATGTTTGGTAAATACATTTTTCGTCTTGATAAAATGGATTGATACCAACCGTGCTGGTTTCAAAAATCACATTTGCATTCTTTACCCATTTTAGGTCACTTTTTGTTGAACCACTGTCGATTATCAGTTTCATCTCTTTTTGTCTCTTATTGTAGGTGGGTTCCATAAATTCATACTATTTATAAAACGACGAATTTATAGAAGTTAACTATAAAAAATGTATGTTATTTTAGAACAAATTTACATAGATAATGTGAATAAGAAAATCCTAAGAGAAGAATTTATTTTAGTATGAAAATAAAAAGATGAAATTCGATTTTTGGAACTTCATAGAAAAAAATAAATAAATATTTTTAGGTAAGAAAAAAAATGTCTAAATTTATACGTTGAACGCATTTGGTGATGTTTTTGGGGTTGAATAGGAGAGTTAAACGGAAAGGAATGGATTATGAGTTATCTTAAGTTTGATAAAATGATGTTGACGAATCTTGAGCAATCTTTGTCTCGAGAGATGTTGCGCACGAATAAGTCGGGAGCCTATCATTGTACAACGGTGGTGGGGTGCAATACACGTAAGTACCATGGCTTATTGGTTATGCCAATAAAAGACATGGATGACGATAATCATGTGTTGTTGTCATCTTTGGATGAAACAGTAGTTCAACATGGTGCATCATTTAATTTGGGAATTCACAAGTATGAAGGAGATCACTATTCTCCTAAGGGTCATAAGTATATGAGGGAATTTAATTGTGATGTTGTACCTTGTGGAATTTATCGTGTGGGAGGCGTTATTCTGGCGAAAGAGAAAGTGTTCATTTCTTATGAGAGTCGAATATTAATTAAATATACACTGTTAGAGGCAAATTCACCAACAATACTTCGATTCAGTCCCTTTTTGGCGTTCCGAAACGTAAAGGAATTGAGTGTGGAGAACTATCAGGCAGATACTTCTTATCGTGAGATAGATAATGGTATTTCGATGTGCATGTATCAGGGATATCCTACGTTATACATGCAATTTAACAAGCCGATGAAATTTGTGTCTCAACCTCATTGGAATAAGGGAATTGAGTATCCGAAGGAATTGGAACTGGGTTACTATTTTAAGGAGGATCTTTTTGTTCCGGGGTACTTTGAAGTGCCGATTGTTCGTGGTGAGTCGGTCATTTTCTCTGCGGGTGTCAGCAATCTTGATTCTGCAGATTTGGCTGAGATCTACTACGATGAAGTTTCCAAGAGAACGACGCGAACGAGTTTCTTTAATTGTTTGAAAAATTCTGCTCAGCAATTCTTCAATCGGAAAAATCCAGAAGAATTATATTTGTTGGCAGGCTATCCATGGTTTAAATGTCAGGCAAGAAACATGTTTATTTCTTTGCCGGGTGTGTCTCTTGCGTTTGATGATTTATCAGGTTTTGAAAAAATTATGGCTACCATGATTCCAGGTATTCGTAATTTTATGAATGGGAAACCTATTGACCGTGAGGTGCAAGGGTTGGAAGAGCCTGATGTTTTCTTGTGGTTGATATGGGCGGTGCAAGAGTATGCAAAAGCAACATCGAATGAGATGGCTTGGAGAATGTATGGTGACATACTGAAAGAGATCATGGAGTATATATTGATGCAGAAACATCCTAATCTGTTTGTTCACGACAATGGATTGTTGTTTATAAATGGTTGGGATAGGGCTGTGACATGGATGAACGCAGTGTGTGATGGACATCCTATTACGCCTCGAAGTGGATATGTCGTGGAGATAAATGCTTTGTGGTACAATGCATTGCGATTCGTGGCAGATCTTTCTTCTCAGACGGGTAATAGTTATTTCTCAGACAACTTGACAGGCTATGCAGATAAGGTGAAAGAGAATTTCTCTCCAGTATTTTGGAATGGTTTTTATCTGTATGATTTTGTCTCAGGTGATTATCGGGAATTGTCAGTTCGTCCTAATATGCTATGGGCTGTGTCGTTGAAATATTCTCCTTTGGAGAACAGACAGAAGAAATCCATTGTGGATATTTCAACAAAAGAGTTGTTGACCCCTAAGGGGTTGCGTTCATTAAGTCCGAAGAGTCAGAATTATCATGGTAATTGTGATGGTAATCAAGGAGATCGTGATCAAGCGGCATTTCAAGGTGCCGTTTGGCCATGGTTGATAGGTGCTTATTTGGAGGCCTATTTGAATGTGTATAAAAACAGTGGATATTCGTTTGCCGAACGTACACTGATTGGTTTTGAAGAAGAGATGTACTCTGGATGTATAGGTACGCTTTCTGAAATGTATGATGGCAATCCGCCATTCAAAGGTCGAGGTGGAATATCGTATGCGATGAATGTGGCTGAGGTGTTGAGAGTGTTGAAGATTTTGAAAAATTATAACAAAGACTGATATATGAAGGCGCTAATGTTTGGATGGGAATTCCCTCCTCATATCTTAGGTGGTTTGGGTACGGCTAGTTATGGACTTACGAGAGGTATGTCTGTACAGCCAGACATGGAGATAACATTTATGTTGCCTAAACCATGGGGAGATGAGGATCAAAGTTTCCTGAAAATTATTCCTGCAAATAAGATTCCAATTTGTTGGCGAGAACCCGATTGGAACTACCTGAATCAAGAATTGTCTGGACTGATGTCAACCGACGCTTATTACCATTTCCGCAATTGTATTCGTGAGGATAATAATCATATTGGTGTAAATGGTATCGGCGCGGTGGAGTTCTCCGGACGTTATCCGAATAATCTACAGGAAGAGATTCGTAACTATGATGCTGTTGCTGGTGTTGTGTGCAGAGCATTGGATTTTGATATTATTCATTCACATGACTGGTTGACTTATCCTGCTGGCATACATGCCAAAAATGTTTCTGGCAAACCGTTGGTCATTCATGTTCATGCAACCGATTTCGATCGTAGTCGTGGCAATGTGAACCCTGTCGTGTATAATATAGAAAAAACGGGTATGGATTATGCAGATCATATCATCACGGTGAGTAACCTGACGCGTGATACTGTCATCAACCGTTATCATATTGATCCTGCAAAGGTGACCACAGTCCATAATGCAGTGGAACCATTGAGCTCGGAAATCGCTGCATTGCCGTCTCGCAATGGAACAAAGGATAAAATCGTCACCTTCTTGGGTAGAATCACCATGCAGAAGGGACCTGAGTATTTTGTTGAGGCTGCTTGCCGTGTTTTACAGCGCACAAAGAATGTTCGTTTTGTCATGGCAGGTAGTGGTGATATGATGGAAAAGATGATTCGCTATGCTGCCTATCGTAATATAACAGACCGTTTCCATTTTACAGGATTCCTGAAAGATAAGGAGGTATATACGATGTTGAAATCGAGTGATGTTTATATCATGCCGTCCGTATCCGAACCGTTCGGTATATCTCCATTGGAGGCTATGCAGGTGGGCGTTCCTACGATTATCTCCAAACAATCTGGGTGTGCGGAAATTCTTCGCAATGCCATAAAAATTGATTATTGGGATGTCGATGCTATGGCTGATGCTATTTATTCTATTATTACCTATCCAGCTATGTATAAATTCTTGAAAGAGGAAGGGAAGAAGGAGGTAGATGAGATTAAGTGGGAATATGCAGCTCAGAAAGTCCGTCAGGTGTATAACAGAGTCTTAGGATGGAATTGAATGTTGAATAATTATAAATGTAATCATATATGAAATCAGTTTGTTTCTATTTTCAGATACATCAACCATTCCGGTTGAAAAGATATAGATTCTTTGATATCGGTAATGATCATTATTACTATGATGATTATAATAATGAGGAAATCATTACCCGTATAGCTCGTAATTGTTATTTGCCTGCTAATAATACAATCCTTCAAATGATAAAGGATACCAAAGGAAAGTTTAGAGTGGCTTATTCTATATCAGGTATCGCTCTTGAACAAATGGAACTATATGCTCCTGAGGTAATCGATTCTTTCAAGGAATTGACGAAAACGGGATGTGTGGAGTTCTTGGCAGAGACGTATGCTCATTCTCTCTCTTCTTTGCGTGATGATACGGATGAGTTTGAGAAACAGGTAAAGACCCACATGAAGAAAATCGAAAATCTTTTCGGCGTGAAACCAACGGTTTTCCGTAATACAGAGTTAATCTATTCGGACGAGATCGGTGAACGTGTTGCAAATATGGGCTTCAAAGGTATGCTTACGGAAGGTGCAAAGCATGTGTTGGGATGGAAAAGTCCGAATTATGTTTATTGTTGTGCCAATAATCCTCGTTTGAAACTATTGCTGAAAAACTTTAAACTGAGTGATGATGTTACGTTCAGATTCTCAGATTGGAGTTGGAACCAATTTCCATTGACTGCTGACAAGTTTATGGGGTGGATTAAGGATACGCCAGATGCCGAAGATGTTGTTAGTTTATTCATGAATTATGAGACGTTTGGTGAACTGCAAAGTGCTGGTACAGGTATCTTCGAATTCTTGAAAGCATTGCCTTATTTTGCCGATCAGATGGGGATCGATTTTCAAACTCCTTCTCAAATCTTTGGTTCTCGTAAACCAATAGATCAGATCAATGCACCATATCCTATATCATGGGCAGATGAGGAGCGAGACCTTTCTGCTTGGTTGGGTAATGAACTTCAACGTTCTGCTTTTGACAAATTGAATGCAATAGGTGAAAGAGTTCGGTTGTCTAATGATAAACGACTGTTGCAAGATTGGTATTATTTACAGTCAAGTGACCATTTTTATTATATGTCAACTAAGTATTTTTCGGATGGTGCTGTTCATAGTCATTTCAGTCCGTATGATACACCGTTTGACGCATTCACTAACTATATGAATGTGTTGAGCGACTTCATTGCCCGTGTGAACGCTTGTTTCCCTGAAGGTGTGGATAATGAGGAGTTGAATTCTTTGTTACAGACAATCGACGCACAAGGAAGATTAATTGAAGAATTGCAAGATAAATGCGCTAAGTTGGAAACACAAAAAAAGAAAACGGCTAAATCTTCGAAAAGTGCTAAAGCATGATTATAGAGAGGAGATGTGAAGTGTACATCTCCTCTATTTTTTGCCTTTCCTCTACTATATATATTATAATAGGTATATTCGATGATAAAGCTATCCAATAATGACGTTAGACAGGCCCTATTCATTCATTTTTTTCATCTATATAAGGACGAGTAAAGTGTGAATGATTTTTTGTTGAATAAAAAAATATATTTATCTTTGTGAAAATAAAATTAATAGATGAATTATCATATGAACAATAAAAGACGTTGGTGGCGCTAATCTTGATATCAATGGAGGATTAGAGTGTTACATTATGTTCATACAATATAAAGCCGTAGGCCTCCGAGTCCTGCGGCTTTCTTTAATTCTAATTCGAAAGAAATAAATAATTATAATAATTCAAATAACATGGAAAAACAAAAAAGATTTTTCTTACAAGAAAATGAGATACCTAGAGCATGGTATAACATTGTGGCTGACATGAAAAACAAGCCTCTTCCAATGCTGAATCCTCAAACAAAGCAGCCTATTAAGTTGGAAGAGATGTGTGGTCTTTTCAATCGTGCTTGTTCTGAACAAGAGTTGAATACTACCGACGCTTGGATTGAAATCCCAGATGAAGTTCGTGATATGTATAAGAGCTATCGCTCCACTCCGTTGGTTCGTGCTTACGGTTTGGAGAAAGCCCTAGATACACCTGCTCATATCTATTTCAAAAATGAAAGTGTCAGCCCCGTTGGTTCTCATAAGTTGAACTCTGCTTTGGCTCAGGCTTACTATTGTAAAAAAGAGGGCGTGACAAACATCACTACCGAGACAGGTGCTGGTCAGTGGGGTGCTGCTCTTTCTTATGCTGCAAAGGCATTCGGTTTGGAATTGGCTGTCTTCATGGTTAAGGTAAGCTACCACCAAAAACCTTATCGCCGTTCTATTATGCAAACATTCGGCGCACAGGTGATCGCCTCTCCTAGTATGAGTACACGCGCTGGTAAGGATATCTTGACGGCTAATCCTAATTATCAAGGAAGTTTGGGTACCGCTATCTCCGAGGCTGTTGAGTTGGCTATGGGTACACCTAATTGTAAATATGTATTGGGTAGTGTGCTGAATCACGTTACGCTTCATCAGACTATCATCGGACTAGAGGCTGAGAAACAAATGGAAATGGCTGGCGAATACCCTGATATCATCATCGGTTGCTTCGGTGGTGGTTCTAACTTCGGTGGTATCTCATTCCCATTCATGAGACATAATATCTTGGACGGAAAGAATACATTGTTCTATGCTGCAGAACCTGCATCTTGTCCTAAGTTGACTCGTGGTGTCTTCCAATATGACTTCGGTGATGAGGCTGGTTACACTCCTATGTTGCCAATGTTTACATTGGGTCACAACTTCTCTCCTGCTCATATCCATGCTGGCGGACTTCGTTATCATGGCGCAGGTACAATCGTTAGTCAGTTGATTAAAGATGGTATGATGAAAGGTGTTGATATTCCTCAAATCGAAACGTTTGAAGCTGCTACTCTGTTCGCAAGAGCAGAGGGTATCATTCCTGCTCCTGAATCTTCTCACGCAATTGCAGCTGCTATTCGTGAGGCTAAGAAGGCTAAAGAGGAAGGAAAACAAAAAGTTATCTTGTTCAACTTGTCTGGTCATGGATTGATAGATATGTCTGCCTACGATCAATACATTGCTGGCGACCTTACTAATTATGAGTTGCCTGATGAGGAGATCAAAAACAATGTAAGTAAGTTGGAGAAAATTATTAAGTAATTATTATCCATTTGATATGAACAGGAGTGCTTGCAGAAGCGCTCCTGTTTTAATTTCGACAAGATACGTTCATGAATAACTATATAGAACTCACTTAAATAGACACGGTATGGAAGATTTAGTGGTTTGAGTTAAATTGAACAACATACCATTTTTTATTTTCTTTCGTTTATAATAAAAAAATATTATCTTTACATTAATAATATTATTGTTGCGTATGAGTAGAATAATTGATTATTTAAAATTATTTATAACGTTAATAATTATGTGGGGTATTTTTTCTTCTTTTTCAAGTTATAAATCAGAATGGGCTTCTGTCGATAAAATAGCAAACACAAATCCTAAAACAGCTATTGGAAAAATCAATTCGATAGAAAAGAAAGCTATCTCGGAAAATAATTATGCTCAAAGGATAAAATGTATTGCTTATCGTGGTAAGTTAAATGAGGAAATTGAGGATTCTGCATTTGTGGATTGCATAGCGGAAATGAATGCGCTTTGTCAGTCATTGAACGATGATGTGGCAAAATCCATGGCTACCTACATGTTGGCTAAGTTGTATAGGAATTACTACTACAGTAATCAATATCTCATCGGTCGCCGTACAGATCTGGCTGATTCTGTCCCCGAAGATATTAATGAATGGCCTTCTAATCTATTCATAAATAAAATACGTGAACTGACCAATCAGACTTTGTTGAATGAAAACTTAAAGAAGGTCCCTTCTGAGGAGTATGAAGCCATCCTGACCTTGGGCGAGGATAGCCGAATTTATCAACCGACACTCTACGATTTGATTCTTTCGGATATTGTTGATTCTCACAATCGATATACTCCTATCTATACAGAAGAAGAAAAAAACAAGTTTCTTACTGATTGGGTGGACTTTCATGCTAATGATACGGAAAGAGATGCGTATGTCTATACAAAGTTGAAGTGGATTCATGCTACTTATACGCTTACTAAACAACAAAAAGAGAAGGAAACAATTCTACAGGATCTGCTTTCGAAAGAAAAAAATCATCGTGCTTCTGTCTTAATTCGTGAAGCGTTGTGTCAGGAGTGGCTGAAAGACAGACTTCAGAATTGTAATGCGGAAGATTTTGATCCTTCCCTTCCTCAACGTATTCTGGAGGTCTGCCGTGAGGGTATCAATGCATATCCACACCATCCAAAAATAGGAACGCTCAAGAATATAATCAATGAGGTGGAACAACCTTCTATATCTATCTCTTTGTTTGGAAGTAAACCTTATTCAACGGATAAGATAAAACTGAAATTGCATTATGCTAATTTGACAAAGACCTCTTTCTCTTTATATAAATTAAAAGTCACTTCTGAAGAATTTCATAAGGAAAGTAGCAATCGTAAGAATATGCCGACTGAACCGATAAAGGAGTATTCGTTAAATTTGGAAAAATCAAATTATTATATTCCAAAGGATACCATCTATGAAATAGATGCTTTGCCTTATGGTGCGTATGCGATTCGTCTGAACAAAGAGAATGTCTGTTATTTTGAGGTTTCTGATTTTTATTGCATCAAGACAAAATCTAAGTATGATGATTTTGCGGAAGATTTTTTCATAATGGATTCAAAAACTGGTGCTCCTATAAAGGATGTAACCATTGAAGGTCATCGGTATAGGGACGAAAAACCTTTTAAAGCACAGTCCGATCAAAATGGTTTTGCTCGTGTAAAAGGAATTAAACGTGAAAGTGTAAGATTTTTCTTGAAAAAGGGAGAGGATACGTTCTTCGACCCTGAAAATGATTATCTTGGTGAAACCAGCCAATTTAAAACTTCTGACAATAAGGGACAGTATTGCGCTATCTTTACGGATCGTTCTATTTATCGTCCGGGACAAACGCTTTATTATAAAGTGATTTACTACAAACTGGAGGATGAAAACAGTTCGTATGTGTTACCAGATAAAAAGGTTAATGTTGTATTGTATGATGCAAACTATCAAGAGTTTGGAAGACAAACACTGACAACCAATGAGATGGGCTCCATTGCCTCCTCTTTCGTCTTGCCTGCTAATGGTTTGGCAGGTAGTTATAGGTTGGAGGTCAATGGTGAATCCTATTTCTTTAATGTGGAAGAGTACAAACGTCCGACATTTGAGGTGAAGATGACTCGCCCGACGAATTCTTTCTCTTTTGGTGATTCTATAGTTGTTTCTGGTCGTGCAGACTATCTGTTGGGTACACCCGTTTCAGAGGCGAAAATAGAGTATCGTGTGGTTCGTAAACCTTCCATTTGGTGGTGGCGTCCAATCGTTAATCGGATGGAGGAAACTATTGAGGAAGGAGAGGCTTCTATTAAGGATGATGGAACATTTACTGTTTCTTTCTTGGCACAGAAAAAAGAGGAGGACGAGGATTTGTCTTATTATCAATACACTGTATATGCTAAGGTGACAGATGCAAATGGAGAAACACACGAGGAGGAGATCTGTGTCACAGTGGGTGACCGCTCTCTTATCTTCTCGTCTTCTATCAAGGACCGTGAAATAATGGATGAGTTCCCTGCTGTTAAATATAGGGTGATGAATCTGAATGGCGACGGACAAAGAGCAAATGTGACGTACGAAATAAAGAATGGAGAAACGGTCGTTGCTACTGGTACGGTATTATCTGATGCACAGAATGGATTTGTGATTGCCGAACAGACGAAGAAATGGAAATCAGGTTCATATAGTGTTAAATTGTCTGCTAAGGATGATAAAGGAAGAGATGTGAGTCAGTCGTACAATGTGATTCTCTATCGGGAAGACGATGCATGTCCGCCTGTCGAGACTGTTTTATGGCAGGAGAAGATTACAAGTGTAAGTTTGGATTATGATGAAAAATACACGGTACGCATAGGTTCCTCTTTGAAAAATGCTCATCTGCTGATGATCGTGGATGATGAATTTAAGGAGGTGGAAAAGCGTTGGGTGAAATTGAATAATGAAACCAAATCATTTACATTCTCATTGAACAAAAAAAATGGAACAGCGATGAATGTGAAATTCTTCTTGGTGAATGAGGGCGAGTGTCAAAGCGCATCGTTTACCATTTATAAAAAGAAAGAGTCTAGAAAGTTGCCTCTGAAGTTATCTGTCTTCCGTGATAAGATGCAGCCAGGTTCTAAAGAGACATGGACTATTACTGTACCGAAAGAGAAGGAGTCTGAAGTGTTGGCAGCCATGTATGATGCATCGTTAGATCAGTTTGTGCGTCATTATTGGTCGTTTAGTCCGTATTACTATAAAAACATTCGTTTCCCATATTGGTCTGAATACGATTGGACTCGACCATCTGTTTATTGGGAAAAAGATAGAGACTTTCATTTGGTCAATTGGGAGTTTGATGGTTGGATGTCGCTTCCTTCTGGCGATGTGAATCGTTTTCGTTATGCCTCTCGTAGGATGATGTCTATGGGAAAATTTGCTGCAAATGCAGATGGCGCTTATATGGTTGCGGAAGAATCTGCTGTAGCAGATATGGAAGAGGTAGCAATGGCTAAAAATGTTGTTGCTGAGGATCTGTCTCGGAATGGAATCAACGCGGAGAATAAACCTACAGAAGAGAAGGGCGACGATTCTGTAAAATCTGACACACCTAAAGCTCGTACCAATTTTGCAGAGACAGCTTTCTTTTATCCTCAGTTGAATTCCAATAAAGATGGAGAGGTGATATTGTCTTTCCAAATGCCTGAGAGTCTTACCCGTTGGAACTTCATGGCCTTGGCTCATACAAAGGATTTGTATTATGATCAGTTGAAGGAACAGATGGTGACGCAAAAGGATTTTATGATTACACCGAATCTTCCTCGATTCTTACGTAAGGGTGACGAGTGCGTGTTGTCCGCTAAAATCATCAACCTCTCTGAGTCGGCTCAAAAAGGAAAGGCAAAGATTCAATTGCTAGATCCTGTTACAGAACAAACGATTGCGGAAAATAGTGCCGTTTTTTCTGTTGAGGCTGGCGTGAACACTTCTGTAAAGTTCTCCTTCGCAGTGCCAAGAGAGTTGGATGCCGTATTGGTTCGTACCTCAGCTGTGTCAGATGGATTCTCTGATGCGGAACAGACTTTGCTCCCAATCTTGTCGGACAGAATCGTCTTGACACAATCCTTACCGGTTTATGTGAGAGGCGGACAAACTAAAAAATATTCGTTTGAACAACTGAAGAACAATCGTTCTGAAACACTTTCTTCTCGTTTCTTGAAACTGGAGTTCGCAACCAATCCAATCTGGTATGCGGTCCAATCTCTCCCTTCCATTGCAGTTGTGGAGCATGAGAATGCGATCAATTATTCAGTTGCCCATTTTGCTTCTTTGATGGCTCAATACATTGCCGCTTCCAACCCTCGAATCTTTAATGTGATTCAGATATGGAAACAACAAGGTAAGGATAAAGAGACCTTGTTGTCTAATTTGGAAAAGAATCAGGATGTGAAGAATGTCTTGCTGAACGAAACGCCATGGGTGTTGGAAGCCAGAAACGAGACAGAACGGAAGCAACGGTTATCAACACTCTTTGATTTGAATGATTTGAAAAATAAATGTCAGAATTGGGAGAATAAACTGAAGGAATACAGAACAGATGAAGGTTCTTACGTGTGGTTCAAAGATATGCTTCCAAGTCGCCATGTGACATTGTTCGTTCTAGATAATTTCGCACGGTTGAGAAAGGCAGGTATTGTAGATAATGATTTCTTGAATAAGATGGATTATACCTCCTCGATCTCTTTCATGGATGGTGAGATTCAGAAAGACTATGAGTGGTTGAAGAAACATCATCCAAAGGATTATCAAAAATATGCATACCTCAGTGTGGAATATTTGTATTATTACCAGGTGAGAAGTCTCTATTCGGAGGTGGAGATCAAATCAAGTGCGAAAGAGGCGTATGATTTTTATTATAAATTGATTGCCAAAGAGTGGAAAGACTTTTCGTTGAATGGAAAGGCATTGGCAGCCATTGTGTTGTATCGCAATGGAGATCAGACGTTAGCTAAGAAGATTATTGGCTCGTTACGCGAATTTTCTACTACTACGGATGAGATGGGTATGTATTGGCAAAAGAATGTAAGTGGTTATTTCTGGCAGGATGCTGCGATTTCCACTCATACCAGAATCATGGAGGCCTTTGAGGTGGTAGATCCACAACAAAAAGAGCAAGATGAGCTGCGATTGTGGCTACTCAATCAGAAACGTACACAAAACTGGGGAAATACAATAGCCAATGTGGATGCGTTGAATGTCTTGTTGTTGAGCGGTTCCGACTGGTTATCAAAGGATAATCAGGTGACGATTATGATGGGCGACAAACAAATCGAACCAGAGCAGACAGAAGCAGGTACGGGCTATTTCTCAACTATCATCGAAGGAAAAGATGTCATTCCATCATACGGAGATATAGAGTTGAAGAGCGAGGAAGGCGGTAATATCTCATGGGGTGCGATGTACTGGCAGTTTGAAGAAGATATAGATAAGGTCCTCAAAAACAAAACGGCCTTACATGTGGAGAAGATGGTGATGCTGGAAGAGCATGTAAATGGTAAACCCGTATTGAAAACGATTGATAAGAATACAAATCTGAAGGTGGGTGATAAACTGGTGGTTCGACTCACTTTACGGACCGACCGAGACATGGATTATGTTTCATTGAAGGATCAACGGGCAAGTTGCTTGGAACCGGTGTCACAACTGTCGGGTTACAGATGCAGTGATGGAACCTGTTATTATCAATCACCTAAAGATGCCGCCATGTATTATTTCTTCGATCATTTGGAGAAAGGAACGTTTGTTTTCGAATATCCGTTATGGGTGACACATGCCGGACAATATTCAAATGGAATCACTTCAGCTCAGTGTTTATATGCACCAGAATTCTCAACAAATACAGGTAGTGTGAGAATTAAAGTTAAAAGAGAAAGCAAATAGAGAATGGTGAAAAAAATAAAAATATTTGTGTATCAAATTGATTTGTTTTATTTTTACCAGCTAAAATAAAAATTGTTTTATGACTAATATATCAATGATTAGGGCAAGATTATGTGTGCCATTGTTTTTGGCGTCTATGGTTTTCTTCAACTCGTGCGACGTAGAAGAATATGATTTGTCAAATGTCACATCGGATATGATGGTGACAGAAACGGCGTTGGATGCGCCAATTGGGAGAGTTAATGTCACGATGGAGAATGTCTTTCTGCAAAAAAGTGCTAATGGAGAAATTGACACGAAAGATTCAGTATATCATGTGGAAGAGTATAAATTGGGGGATAAATTACCATTCCCTATGATGGCTACGAATATAGATATTAAATCATCAGATACTTTAAAGAACGTGGGGTTTGATGATGTCTTTGGTGTTTATGCTCCGATTGATTCTGTCGAGAGGGTAAGTATTAAATTTAATGTGATAAATCAATTGCCTGTTCGTGCTGATTTGTCTATGTCTTTTTATAAAAGAACAAAGAAAGATAAAAACAGCAAGATATATACCCTGACAGAAATTTCCTCTTTAAGAAGAACAATATCTATTGCGGGTTCAGAGGTCGATCCGGTGACAAAACAGCTATATACGGCTAATTATGCAGTTGAGAAGTTTGAGTTCTCAGGACCTGAATGTCAAGAAATAAAAGATGTAACAGATATTGTTGTCTATTATAAGCTAAAATCAAACGAAGGCGAATATTTTTACTTAGAGAAGGATTATGCTTTGCAAATCTCCTTGTCTGCATACTTGAAAGCTAAATTATATTTTAATATTGATTAGGGAGAATAGTGATGAAGAATAAATTGATTAAAACGATATATGTAGGCTTGATTTGTGCATTGCTTCCTCTTGTTTGTCATGCACAAATGAGCAACACTGTTTATTTTGATAAATATAATCCACGTCAGCATTGGGTAAATCCAGCTTTTCATCCTGATGGAACTGTATATGTAGGTATGCCAGGAATTTCGACAGTTGCCCTCTCTTTAGGGAATAGTCGTTATTCATTTCAGGATTTGTTCCAGAATATACAAAAGAATGGAATCAATCGTAGTGTGTTTATTCTGGATAGAGATGCTGTTGGTGCAGATGAAGTAATTGATAGACTAAAGAAAAGAGAGCGTTTGTTCGCTTCATACCGTATAAATTTACTTGATTTGGGAATCGGTTTGAAAAACAAAAGATACATCACTTTTGGCGTTGGCAATCGGATGGATGCTATGGTGATTGTCCCTCGTGAGTTCCCCGATCTGTTCCTGAGAGGAATGTCCGACCATGAGGTGAGAGATTTCCATTTTGATAAATTGTATATGGGAGCCTCAATTTACTCAGAAGTAGCATTTGGTTACTCTCAACCAATCAATGATAAAATAACTGTTGGTGGAAAATTCAAGATTCTTATAGGACATGATAACATATCAACAGATTTTCGTGACGTTGAAATGGTGGGAAGTGAAAACGAATGGTCGTTAAAAGGAGAGGCGTCTATTCATGGAGCTATTCCAGGTTTACGTTTTATCCCTGATGAGTTAGGAAGAGTGGATGATGTTGAATTTGATGACGAACAACCTGCTTCCTGTTATGCTAGATCCAAAGGAGGTGGTGTTGCATTGGATTTGGGTATGACTTATCAGATACTTCCTAAGTTGCAGTTATCTGCAAGTTTACTTGATTTAGGATTCATACATTGGAGAAAAGATCTTGCGCAATTGGATAAAACGGGTGATTTTGTGTATAATGGTATTGACTATGATATCAATAATGATTCACTTGATTATTTTGATCAATATGAAACGCAGTTAGAAAATATGATTAAGGTGAATGATTCGCCTTCAGCTTATAATACATCTTTGTGTGCAAAGATACACGTCGGTGCGGAATATTCATTCCTGAATGATAAAATCGGAGTAGGTGCCTTGTCCAAAACGAATATCTATCATCGTACTGTATGGGAAGAGTTTATGTTATCTGCCAATGTCAGACCTTTTAGATGGGCATCTCTTTCTGTTACATATAATATGTTCGATGGTCAATGGAACAATTTAGGTGCGGGACTTAATTTTAACATGGGACCTGTGAACCTGAATGTGGCTGTAGATAATATCCCGTTTAAGTATGGTAAGACCAATGGTGTGTTACATCCTATTGATAAACGAAATGTTCGTGCAATGCTTGGAATGGGCTTCGTGTTTGGCTTTAAAGAGAGTAGGAGAAAGAGAGATACAGATGGCGATGGAGTCCCAGATAGAATAGATCAGTGCTCTGATACACCAGAGGGTGTGAAGGTCGATGCAAAAGGATGTCCGTTTGATGCTGATCGTGATGGAGTGCCAGATTATTTGGATAAGTGTCCGAAAACTGTTCGTGGAATTGCCGTTGATTCATTGGGTTGCCCTAAGGATTCTGATGGAGATGGTATAGCCGATTATAGGGATAAGTGTCCTGACACACCGAAGGATGCTCCTATTGATGATAAGGGATGTCCTCTTGATACTGATGGCGATGGTGTGCCAGATTACATGGATAATTGTGGCGAGACACCTAAGAATGTGGCGGTTGATTCATTGGGATGCCCTATAGATTCTGATGGAGATGGCGTGGCAGATTACAAGGATAAGTGCCCTCAATTAGCAGGTGATTCAACAGGCAATGGATGCCCAGAGATAAAAGAACAAGACAAACAGGTATTCAAGAAGTCGTTTACGGGCATTGTATTCCAAGTGTCTAAGTCAGTAATTAAGTCTTCTTCATATCCAACATTGAATGAGATCGCAAAAGTTATGAAAAAGAATCCAATGTATAAGTTAAATATTATTGGACATACGGATAGCTCGGGTGATCCGGAGATGAATAGAAAATTATCTGTTAATCGTGCGAATGCGGTTAAAACATATTTGATAAAGAAAGGTATTGCTGCTGATCGTTTGAATGCTGTTGGTATGGGAGATAAGGAACCATTGGTTCCAAATACTACTCCTGAGAATAGAGCAAAGAACCGTAGAGTTGAGTTAGTGGCAGAATATTGATTTTATCTGAAATAAGACAATTAAGAGATAGGGGGTGATTTTGAAAAATTCCTCCTG
>Ga0310694_10000104_pt1 | contig 123669 bp, 186 predicted proteins | sample 174DNAGHGhighgp2_FD_203884 | JGI IMG/M metagenome (GOLD analysis project Ga0310694, IMG submission 203884) | Sheep rumen microbial communities from Palmerston North, Manawatu-Wanganui, New Zealand - 1742 DNA GHGhigh gp2 (v2) (version 2) | ecosystem: Host-associated > Mammals > Digestive...
CTGATGAACAGGGATTTATATTCCCCACATGTAGTTTAACTGCCAGTGAGGATGGACATCTTATTCTTACAAATAGCAGAGACAGTGGTTACAGAACAATTGTAGGGAATTGTAAGGCTGGAGAAGTTGTTACTTTAAACGGAGAGTTTGGTACTATTACAACTTCTATGCCACATCCTAATTTATATGACGACTTTAACTATGTATTTCCTAAGGTTTGGAATAAAATGAGTTCTGATGGTACTGATAATAGGACGAATATTTTTACTCTGAATTTTCCTCAGGCTACTATTAGTATAACATATAGCCCTATAAGTAAATTCGGATTAATATAAAGATGGGAGGGAATTTATGGCTAATACCAATACAACATTTAAGCCTATAAAAACCCTATTTGATACTTTTAAAATAATTCTATGTAATAGAGATCATAATAAAATTGGAACAATTCAGAACGTAGACTTTTCTTCTATTCATTTAAAAGGAGAAATGGTAAATGGGAACGAAGTTTCTTTCGATGTGTATTACACATTGGATGATGAGGTAGAAAAACTCTGGGATGATATAGTTGATTTTAAACTTATATATATACCAGAGATAGATGACTTTCTAGAGATCACTATTACCGACTATGATTCTGAACAGAAAAAGAAAAGTATCGTAGGTGTTAGCGCTGGTATTGCAGAATTGTCTCAAACTCAATTATATGGATTAGAGATAAACACTCCAGCGGATATATTAAATGATGCTGGCTACCATAGAACTATCTTTTATGATAGAGATGATCCAAAGGGATCACTCTTAGATAGGGTTCTTTATAAGATTCCTCAGTACACCATTGGTCATGTTCCTGTTAGTGTGGCGGCAATGCAAAGAACATTCTCAGTAAATGATAAGAGTGTGTGGGAATTTCTTTCTAAGGATGTAGCAGAAGCGTTTAATGTAATATTTGTTATAGATAACGTCAATAAGATTATTAACGTTTATGATTTATTGGTGGTATGTAATGAATGCCAAAAGAGACAGCAACCTCATTATGAGTATGGTTATTACGATGATTACGCATTGTTAAATGATTCGGATTCTAACATCTTAATCAATTCAGATAATGAAGGATTAGTTGGTGATGATAAAATAACCGCATACAAAAGGCTTGTGTGTGAGGATTGTGGAAGTCATGACCTTGATTATTTTGGAGAAGATACTACTGTAATAGTTAAGAAAGATAATCTTACTGACGAGATACAATTAACAATAGACACCGATTCGATTAAGAACACTTTTAAACTAGAGGGCGGAGATGATAATATGACTGCCGCTATAGTTGCTCTTAATCCAAACGGATCTGCTTATATAAATAAATTCAGTGAACTCGACATAGACGATATGCCTAATATGTTGGTCAATAAACTTAGGAAATATAATTTATTGTATGATTCCTATAAAGATGAATATGCAACTTTAATGGAAAATTATTACAACGCAATTGACAACATGTTGAAGTATAGGTCTGGGCTTATGCCTTCAGAGCCTCAGCAAACTATTACTGCGGCAACAGAAGCGGCTAAACTTACTGTAAATAATTTATCGCCCGCCGCTCTTGCCAGAGTGGGAAGTGGTACGTCTGTTGCGTCTGTTAATAATGCATTGGTTCAGTTAGCAAAGGTCTTTGTTAAGACGGGCTATGTCAAGGTAGAAGTTGATATGAAGGATAGCCCCGCAACATTTACATACGCGGGACTTGACGCCAATAATCATAACTATGGATATTGGTCTGGAAGATTTTTAGTAACTAGTTATTCTGATAATGATGATACAGCGTATAGCCAAAGAATAACTATTTTAATCTCTGACGACTACGAAGTATATCTCGACCAGAAGATAGCAAAGAATATCGTTAGATATGATGACAAAGAAGGTAGTATTTATGAAGTACTCAAGATAACAAACCTGAATGATTTTACTAATGCGCTTACTTATTATTGTGTAAATAGACTTATATCTTTTAGGGATGCAATATCCAACTGCTTAAATATATTGGTACAAGAAGGACATGGTTCGCACACCACAGGAAGTGATGTAGTGGATGAATTTTACGATGACATTTATGTACCATATCACGAGAAGTTACTTGCTGTAGAAAGAGAAATTCCTCGTAGGCAATCTGGTCTTGAAATAGACGGAAGTCCTTGTATGTTTAATGATGGATATGGAGAGCCTTATGCCACTGCCAATGTTGACTATTGGAAGAATATGATCGGTATAATGGACGACGGATCTGTACTTCCTAATTCATTAGAAGCAAGAAAGAGAGAGATACAGGATATCTTAAATCTTGAGAAATATATAGGCGAATATTATTATAAAATTTATTGTGCATATAGGAGAGAAGAAACTTATTCTAACTCTAATTATATTTCTAATGGTTTGGACAATGCCGAAATATTTGCCAACGCTAAAGAGTTCTTAGAGGCGGCAAATGAAGAATTATTAAAGGCAAGCACTCCTCAATATACTATTAAGTGTAACTTATTCAATTTGATATCGGCTGAAAACTATGAACACATTAAAGATAAATTTGTGCTTGGAAACTGGATAAGAGTAGAAGCGGATAATCAGATATTTAGATTGAGAATACTATCGTATTCATTAGACTTTAGTAACATTGGAACTGTTGATGTTGAGTTTTCTAATGTCACCAAGATCGGTGATATTATGACGGACGTAGAATCCATATTAAAGTCTGCAAAGAGTATGGCTACCTCTTATGGTGCTACCACAAATAAGGCTTCGGCTGGTGAAGATGCTAATAATAATCTGGATGAATTTACAAAGACGGGATTATTGTCGGCTCTCACAAACGTGAAGAATAATGTGGACGAAGAAGTTACGTTTGGTAAATTCGGTATATATGCAAAGAGTTATGACCCCGATACTCAGTCGTATAGTCCTGAGCAATTAAGAATCACACATAATATTTTAGTGTTCTCTGATGATAATTGGCAGACGGCTAAGGCTGCTTTGGGTAAGCACGACTTTGTATATTATGATCCTGATGACGATGAATATAAAACCGATACGAAATATGGTCTTACAGCGGAGTTTGTACAGGCTGGACACATTAGTGGTTCTAGTATTATCGGCGGTGATATTTATTCTGAGAACTATTCCGAGACTGGCAACGTAGGAACGCATATAAATTTAAACAATGGAACATTTAAATTCGGTGGTAACAAGTTAACCTTTGATGGAACTAATCTTACTTTAAATAACGGCACTGTTACTGCAAGCAACATTACGGGTACTACTATCAATAATGGTAATGGTACATTCGTTGTATCTGCTGAAGGTTCAGTAACAGCCAGAGATATTACGCTGTATAATGGTGTATCGTCTGGTGGAACAATTTCTGGTAGCCAAATCTCTGGATCTACATTCAATAGTACTAATGGAAATTTCAGAGTTGAATCCGATGGTAAGATGTATTGTACTGGCGCTACTATTAATGGTGCAATTAATAATGGTAACGGAACGTTCCAAGTTGATTTAAGCGGAAACCTTACGGCTAAAAGTGGAACTATTGGTGGTTGGAATATTAATGATGGATATCTATCGGGTACAAACGGGAATGTTAGATTGAGCCAAACTGGAGATATATATTGTTCAATCGATAACAATGTCAAGTGGGCTATTTACAATAATGGTTCTGCTACATTCTCAAATATTCATGCTACGGGTGGTACATTTGAAAATGTAACAATAACGGGTTATGCAACAATAACGGATTTGAACCAAATGAACCTTACCCTTACAGGACAACTTACGGCTGCTTATGGTGAGATAGGTAACTTAACCGCTGAGAAAGCGTCTATTGCAGATCTCACTGCTGGAAATATTGTTGTTAACGATTCCGTTAATGCTCAGAACGCAACTATTGCGGGTAATCTTGATGTTAATGGTAAAATTAAGGTTAGCCAGATAGATGTTACTGGAGCAACAATAAGCGGACACAGTGTTACATGGACATCTAGAACAGTTACTTGGTTACAAAGATTCTCTACAGAAGGCTCTTATAACAGTGCAAGTGGAGACTGGAAGTTTTCTGCTGGTGCTAGTTGGGGTGGTGGCGGCGCAAATCAACAAGGCTTTGTTGGTCACACCAAAACTATCTTCTTCTTGGGTAATAATGATGTATAAGAGAAAGGAATAAAAAGAATATATGGAAAATAAAGTAAATATCAATATCGCAACTGAAATGTTAAGACAGCAATTAGTACAGGATATTAATAATTCTGGACTTCCTATTAGTACACTCTATCTCATTGTAAATGAATTGCAATGGAAAACCGAGAAGGCGTACTACGCTGAACTTAATACTCCCGCTCAAAAAATTATTGATAAGGGCGGCGAAGGGTTGCCAATTATAGATGGTGATACACAGGAGGAGTCCGAGTGACTCCTCCAATAATAGAAAGGAGGAATTTTAAATGCCAGTTGATATGAATACAAGAAGATTGGATGATCATACCAATGTCCCTGAGGCAGATCCTAACGAGGAAATCACTCTTGATTCCTCCCAATTCGGAACAAGAAATATAACCGTTGAGAATTTTACAAATCAAATTATCGGCGGAAACGATATATCTAATATAGGAGATGGAACTCCTACTGGAGCAATTGTAGAATTGGACGAAAGATTAACAGAGGCTGAAGATACAATTGGAGATACGGACATCTCTGCTTACGCTGATGGAACTCTAACGGGAATTCTTGCTAATTTCGCAACACAAAATGTGACTATCCCCGTGAGTGGATGGTCGGATGTTGCACCATTCTCTAACACTGTAACTGTTAGTGGAATTAGTGCATCAGATAAAATTATGTGTCTTGGATATGTTCCCTCTAATACGCCAGAGGATAACGTATTGATAGCACAGGCGACAAGTAGACTTGATTATGGTATTACGGGCAACAATAGCATCACTTGGTATGCTTTGGAACTTAAACCCGAAATGACTGTCACTGTCGTCATTATGAAAGTGTATTAATATGGGCAATGTTTTTATGTGTCAAGAAGTCCATAGACATAGTATTATTCCTAAATTCGGTATAGACATAGGACAATACGGAAATAGATGGGAAGATGTTTTTATAAAGAATATTGACTTTTCTACTATGGACGATGCAGATGATTGGAGTTATTTGTTCAGAGATTCCAAGGCGTATGATATTGACTTAGGCGCTATGGATAGTAGCGAAGTTACTAATATGGATCATATGTTTGAAGGAGTTAATTGCGGCACATTACACCTTGCTGGATTAACAATAGGTGAAGAAGTAAGTGCCGAAAATATTTTCAGCGGAACATTTGATTCGATAGATTTTACCAATGCTAAGTTTTATAGTCTGCCCGCCAATATGTTTAATGGTGCGGTAGTAAGAAATGGAATCCAATTAAGAACACTTGACACCTCAAGGCTAACAAGTCTTAGCGGTATGTTTAGTAATTCAGAAATTGCCGCTGTGGATTTAACTGGATTAGATACGTCTAATATAACAGATATGAGTAATATGTTTTATTATGCAAATATTCCAGTTTTGCTTGGATTAAAAACGTTAGACTATTCCAAGGTAACTAATGCTTCGAACATGTTTAGCAGTGCTTCTCTAGCATCCATTGATTTGTCGGGTATTAATTTTGCGTCATTGCAAGATGCGTCTTATATGTTTTGCAATGTTCGAACTGGAGGCTCTAATATTTTAACCATCAACTTATCTAATTGTAGATTTCCATCATTAACTAATGCGTATGAAATGTTTTATGATTATAATAAACAATCTCATTTGATATTGACTGGATCTACTTTTGTATCTAATGGATTAAATGCAGCCTATATGTTTCAATATAGAAATGAACCTAATGGATTAGACCTTTCTGGCTTCGAGAGTGTAAAAATTAATGGGTGTTATAGTATGTTCTCGGATTGTGTTTTAGGAGCAACTGATTTTTCTGTATTAGATTTCTCAGAAATGACAAGTAATGATTGGGTATTCCAGAGATGTGAAACACCTGAGATTCATTTAAGCACCAGACTTCCTAATGACGTTACTAGTTATTATACATGGTATATAACTTATGGGGCAAAGGCTGATAATTATATTTTTGAACTCGTATTTCCATTTAACAATTCTAGTTTGGGTTATTTATTTTATGGCGATAAAGAAGGTAGTACATTTTTGTTGGATAATAGTGAAATTTATGCCACTGGTTTAAGATACTTCGGGTACTGTAAAGAAAATACAACCATTACCATAGAGGATTCAATTCTGCATATAGGTGATCATGGTGATTTAGGAAGTATGCTTTATTATATGCCTCATACTAGTGAGATAGATATGGGAGGATTAGTGATTGATGGAACTGTTACGTCCTCTTCTTATTTTATGTGTTACGGAACTCCAAGAGAAATAACGCTGCCTAATACAGGAATTAAATTTACTGGAGAACTCTATTACTTTTTATATGGTACTACTAGATGGAATGAACAGACGCAAAGAAGTGAACCTTATGATATTGTTGTAAATAATTTAGACAAATTAGACGTTAGAGGAATTACACGTATGTATAATCTGTTTTATTATTTAGACGGAACGTTTGATGTGTCTGATTGGAACACTGAGTCTTTGGTTCGAATGGAATATTTAATAAATTCTAGTAGTGGAAATTATAATTTAAGTAATTGGAACACTGAAAATGTAACGTATATTAATTCAATTGTAAGTTCTTCACATGGCTATTTCGATTTAAGAAATTGGGATTTATCAAATTTAACATACTTATATGGAATAAGTTTAGATGGATACGAAAATTCTTACGTTGATTTGGATGGATGGAAAGTAAGTCCTGATTTACAAGTAGGTAACTTTTATGTATTAAGTGCATATAGTAATTACACATCTTCTACCTTGAATCATATTATTTACCTACCTAATACTCTTTATCAGCCAACATCTTATCCAAATGATTCATTTGGGTATGGTGAAAATGTAATAATAGACGTTTACACTAATGCTTCAAGCATAGAAGAACAGGGATGGAGATTCCCTCATATATATTCTGAGTCAGAGCCATATGGTTATAGGATTCATCTTAACACAACACATGATGATTTTTTGAACGCAGTAGGAGGTGATTAAATGGGGCAAGTCTTTTTACCCCCTCGTTCGGGAACAAATAAATTAACATTAGAAGGCTACGACCATTTAACATGGAGGCATAAATTAATTCCTTATATCCGTACTGATAACTGCATTGATATGAGTAATATGTTTTCGGGAGAGAATTATTCTCTCCCTGAAACATTGGATATAAGAAATTTTAATACTTCACATGTAACCACTATGCGTTCTATGTTCGATGGTTGTATATCTGAAACAATATTGGGTTTAACAAACTTTAATACCGAACTTGTTACCGATATGAGTTTCATGTTTAATAATAGTAAGGCTACAGAATTGGATTTATCGTCTTTCGACACCTCAAGTGTTGTAACTATGAAGAACATGTTTGCTAATAGTTTAGTAGAGGATTTAGACATAAATTCTTTTGACACATCAAGTGTAACAGATATGAGTTCCTTATTCGAAAATGTTACGGCATCATTAGATGTATCTAATTTCGACACTAGAAATGTTGAAGACATGTGCTGTATGTTTAAAGGAACATCTGGAACAAATCTTGATCTTACCAACTTCAACACATCTAGCGTTGAGGATATGGGTGGAATGTTTAAAGATACTACTTATGACACAATAGACGTATCTTCATTTGACACTTCTAACGTTGTCAATATGAGAGAGATGTTTAAGAATTCCACCATAGAAGATTTAGATATTTCTAATTTTGATTTTAGCAGTGTTGAAAATATGGAAGAGATGTTTTACGGGTTAACTCTAGATTCGTTAGACTTTCCTAATTCGATAGATGTCTCAAACGTTTTAAATATTAATGAAATGTTTTGTGGTGTTACCATTGATTCATTGGATTTAAGTGGATTTGATTTTTCTTCTATCGAAACAAAGGATGGTTTATTCAATTCTTTACACACTAACACTCTTGATATATCTACTTGGGATTTAGGCGTAGGAGTTGGTACACAGGCGGGTTACGGAGAAGGCTTGTTTTATGGTGCAAATATAGATAATATTATATTTTCTAATAGCAACGTCTTCCCTAATGGATATGATGCTCGATATATGTTTTCACACTTTATTTGTAATGGAACTTTAGATCTATCTAGTTTTCATTTTACAAATATTCACACATCAATAAGTGACACTTCAATGTTTTATGATGCACATATAAATACATTGATACTTCCAGATATGATATATGAAGATGCTTCTATAAGACCATTTCATCAAACATCTGTGGAATTATTAGACATGAGCGGTAAAACTCTTCAATGTAATAATTCAAATGTCTTTTTTAACGGGTTAACCGCAACACGTATTAATATGCCTAATAAAATATGTACTGGAACAGATGAGAATGCGTATTATGCAACTGGAAAGGCTAAGTATGTTGATTATTCGTCTGTAGATACAACCAATGTTTCCTACACAAGTGAGCAATGGAGCATCTTATCTGAATATATTATTAGGTATTCAAAAATATCATGGATTCCTTCTACTTTTGTATTGGATGGAAATAGGACAATGAGCACGTATATGTCTGGAGATGTTTATACGGATGCGTTAAACTATACCGCACTTGGATGGAATAGAGAACCCGAGGGAGTGGTAGTGCATTACGGACAAACCCACGCGGATTTTGAACAAGCAATACTTAATGATGATTCTGATGAATGGGTATCTCCTTCTGGAACAGCAATATTCTTCTGTCATACACACGTACCTCTTGGTTCAGCGTTAACTATAAATCAATTTGACAATAATTATGATACCATTTATTTGGATGATGAACCTGTAGAAGAAGGATATGTGTTTGATGAGGTAGGAGATCATTATTTAAAGATAAATGTTTATGGTTATGATTACAAACAAAAGGTGACAGTAGTTGATCACGGTAATTCATATAGTATTGTTGGCACAGTATATAAAAACTTCTGGGACAATACTAATCGATATTACAATTATAATGTTACCAATGATGTGGAATGTCGTTTATATCCTGACAAATATTTATTTATATATCCTCTTGCAAGAATTAAAAATGATATATCAGAGTATATAACAATAAATAGTAATCCTTCTTATCAAGCCACAAAAGTTTCTGGAGTACCTTTTCAGATAAGACAACTTAATTTAAATAGCAGTTCAATGTTAACTGATATATCAGAATTAATTATTTGTTCTGCTCCATTTAATCCAGATTCTATGTTTTATAATTGTACTAATTTATCAGACGTGTCAGTGGTAAATAAATGGACTGTAGATACTAGTTATTCATATCGGGAATATCAATATGGATATATTCAAACAAGATATAGTAGTTATAATTATTATAGAACATTTTCAAAGACGCATATTAATAGAGTTCCTAGAATATCCATAACGAGTGGATCAAGTGATACCTTTAAAGATTGTACGTATTTGAATGATATTTCAGAACTGAATTTGAACTTTACTAGCAGTAACTCAAACAACTCTATTATTTATTTTTCAGGTTTATTTAATGGTTGTAGTAATCTTGTAAACGTATCCAGATTAAAAGATAATTTCCACAAATTCATGATAATGCCTAATAATACTGGTGAGTGGACTCGCAATTATTTATCCTTAAGTGGAATGCTTAAGGGTACTGGCGTTCGCAATGCTGACTTTATTCCTGATGAAGGTTTAAATGTTATTAACATTGACAGTTTATTTGAAAATTGTGCTTCGTTAACAAACATAAATGGATTGTCGAGATTAATATGGAGAACCAATTATTACTCTGATAACATAAGTTTATACGGGGCGTTCTCAGGAACTCCAATTACAGATTTTTCTCCTATTGCAAATTGGGATGTTCAATTTGTAAGCATTTCATTATATAGTTGTAATATGACTAGTTTATCATTTATGTCAAATTGGGATCTGAGTAAATGTAGTAATTTCTCTTTTGCAAGTTGTACACATCTTACAGATATAAGCGTTTTAAATAATAAAGAAAGAACCGATGATTGGATTAATGTGAATCTATATAGTTGTTCATCTCTTACGTCATTAAATGGTTTATCAGGTTTAAAATTATCATCGGCTAACTTTGGTTATTGTACATCTTTGACATCTCTTAATGGTTTACAAGATTGTACATTAATATTATCTTCTAGTATGTGTTCGGGATGTACTTCGTTAAGAGATATATCGGCGTTATCTTCTGCTACATTTGATTCTTCGACATATAATATTGATGGAATGTTTAATGGTTGTTCATCTCTTGTTTCTCTAGATGGTTTGGAGAACTTAGATATATCTAATATGACTAGTCTTAATTCGGTATTTTATGGGTGTACAGCGTTGTCAGATATAGATGCAATATCGGGATGGAATCCTTATCAGGTTACAAATGTGGCATGGTTATTTGCAAATTGTAGTAGCATTACATCATTTGCTCCATTACGAAATTGGACTACGGCACAATTGACAGCGATAAATGGTGCGTTTACTGGATGTTCATCCATTACGGATCTTACTGGACTAACGGGATTTAACATAGGACAATCAACAACTATGTCGGGATTGTTTAAAGGATGTACTTCTCTCACTGACATAACTGCAATTACAATATGGTATGTTGCAAATGTCTATAATATGAGTGAAATGTTCTATGGATGTACGGCATTGACTTCTGTTGCTCCACTTAGAAATTGGAGGATTAGTGGATTGGGTAATATGGAAAGAATGTTCTACAATTGTATTTCAGTATCGGATGCGGATACTTTGGAGACTTGGAAGAACGTTAAGAGTATGACCTCGGTTTCAAGAACAAATGCATTTTATAATGTGCCTCGTCCTATACCTACGTGGGCAATAAGTTAAGGGGGCTGTTATGAAGAAACGCAAAACACAAACATTTAAACAATATACAAAATCTTTTGTAACTACCATTACCATTTGTGCGATAGTATGGATTACATGGAGTTATGTACTTGCCACAATTCAATTTTTCACTAGCGGCATGACACAAACACTTGAATCACTATCTACCAATGTTTGTACTGTCATCATCGGTACAGCGCTTGGTTATATGATTAAGAGTTTTGTTGAAACGTATTGTGAAAAGAAGAGTGAACTTGATGCTTTAAGGCACGAAGATGCTGTGAATATGCTGCGTGATGTAGACATGAATATCACTCCTGACGAGATCGTTGGGATGTACAAGAAAATATAAATGGAGGCTGGGTTAGATTGCCCAGCCTTTATAATAAAAAAGTCTCGGAGAAAGGAGGTAATGACATTCATGGAACTATCTATGACAAGTATTATCACGGCGCTTATTGCTGCCACCGCGTCTGTTATTGTTAGCATTATCAACAACATATCACAGATGCAAAAGATCAGAGATGAACAAAGGGAAACATTTAATAGATTTAGTGCCGAAACTGGCAAGGCTATGGCTCTTACAGATGAGCGCATAAAGAACCTAACAGATGAAGTTAAGAAGCACAACTCTATTGTTGAAAGGATGTATAAGGTAGAGCAAAATCAAGCGGTATTCGAAAAAGAACTAGAGGATTTAAGAAACGATGTTAGACAAGTTAGTTAATGCAATAAATATAATTGTTGCAATAGGCAACATTGTAGATCTATTTTTATTTCCGCTTGCAATCTATCAATGGAATTGGGAACGAGGAGATCCTCGTCTCGTGCTTCTTGGCTATTTATCCATGTTTTTTATTGGATGGATGACTAGCACTTATATTATGTTTTTGTTTAAAGAAAAGAGAGGACAAAAAAATGAAGAAAATTATTGACTGGTTTAAGAATCACATTGCAGATATTCTTATTATTCTCGGAGCAATCAGTGCTCTGCTTGTTAATTTACAGTCTGCTGGAATCGTAACTCCTTGGATTCCTATCACTATCGCTATTATTGCGGTAATAATTGAAGTACTTAAGTACGGCATTAGCGAGAAGGCTATTAAGTTGATTACGGAGGCTGTGCTTATTATCCTTGAAGCAATACGCAATAAGGATGCAGAGGCTGTTGGAGCATCCAGTGTAGACGTTGAAGCAAGGCTTAGAAAGGCGCTTAAGAAATGATAAATTATAAGGAACAGTACGGACATACCAATTGTGCGTTTGCCGATCCTTATGACCGCCGTGATTGGAAATTTAAAGACAGTGTGTTTGCGGTATCTCCTAAAGGAATACCTGACAACTACCAGACTAAGGATTCTCCGTTTACGTACGATCAAGGTAGCACAATGATGTGTGCAGCATGTGCCTATAGTTTTATCCGCTTTTTACAGGAAAGAGAGGTGGGGCAAAGTGAACTCACTGAGCCACTGAGTCCCGCCTTTACATATTGCAATAGACCAGATGAAGAGGCTATGGAGGGAATGTATCTTAAATCTCCACTTAGAAACGGCAAGAATGGATCTATTCTATTCGCAGAGTTTCCTGACTACGGCACATTAAGTACACTTAAAATTAAATTTGATGCCAACAAAATCTCTTGGATGAAAAAGGCTAAGCCCTTTGCTATTAATTCATATTATGAATGCAATAGCCGTAAAGAGGTACAACAGGCGATAATGAATACTGGTGCTGTTCTTATTGGTATTCAGGTGTATGATTGCTTCTATGCCCCTGACAAAAACGGACATATTGATTATGATCCTAACAAAGATTATAGAAGTGATGGCGGTCATGCTTTAGCGGTGTATGGCTGGAAAACGGACAAGAACGGCAAATTGTGGTGGCTTGTCAAGAACTCTTGGGGTGAAGACTACGGCGTTAAAGGATCGTGCTGGCTGCCCGAAGAATACCCTTGGATGCAAAATGCCTATGCCGCAGTAGACAGCACAATGGAAATGAAATTCCAGCAGTATATGGAAAAATTCTACGGAGATGGAAAAGAGGTAGAATCCTCTTTTTTTAATTTTGTGAAGAAACTGATTATAAAGATAAAATTATTCTTTGGAATAAAATAAATTAATGCCATAGTCAATTACGACTATGGCATTTTTTGTGAGAGTTAGTTTTGCTCTCCAAGTATTTTATTAAACGCAACTGCTACATCATAAGGTATTGTGTTCATCTGCTTTATCTTGTATAATACTTGTGCCGCAAATCTTTTCTTGTTTACCTCTTCATCATCAATGTATGATTCGCGGGGTGTACAAAATTCTCTCTTCTGATCTTCATTAAGATCCCAAAGATAAAAGAAACCAGAATGTGAACCATAATCAATTACCAAAACATCCATATTGTTATCAAAATTAACATTATAATATCTAACAGACGCACGATTTCTTATATAGTTATAAACGTCTTGAATTGTCTCGGGTTCATAAATTACTTCTAATTCTTTAATTGTGGGATCTACTGGATCTCTTGGATAGTATCTTTCTTCAAATGCGAGTTTCATTATTTATTGTCTCCTTTTTATGTCTTATATCCTCTCATCTTTTGACTGTGCTTATAGCGATCCTCTACCTCTGCTTGCTTGCCAAGGTTAAACGCTGTCTTATAATCTCCTGTTAAATACCCTGTTACCCTACGCAATCTATCAATGTGTTTACTGCCACACTGAGGACATTCTTCGTCTATAAGTCCAGTGTAACCACAATCTCTACATAAGTCGTTTGGTACGTTTACAGCGAAATAAGGAATGTCATGATCCATAGCATAGTTTACTACAGTTTCAAGTGCCTGTATATTATCAATAACTGCCGCGTCAAATTCAACATAGGTAATGCATCCCGCCGAACTATACCCCGTCAATTGACTTTCAATATCAATCTTCTCAAACGGAGATATCTCTTTCCATACGGGAACGTGTATTGAATTAGTGAAATAATCTCTGTCAGACACATTAGGAATCTTTCCGTATTTAGCCTGAAACTTCTTCATAGCGGTATAACAAAGATTTTCTGCGGGAGTCATATATACACCGAAATTAAGTTTATACTCTTCTTTAAATTCAGCGCAACGATCCTTAAATAACTGCTCAATCTGTTTTGCAAGAACCATTCCTTCTTCTGTTGTATGGTCACAACCAATAAGAATCTGTAAAGTTTCTGCAAGTCCTATCTGTCCTATAGCAAGAGTCCCATGTTTAAGTGCGCTACGAATACCTTCTTCGGGTACGTATCCAGCCATAATATTATTCTCATACATAAACTTTGCGGACGCTGGATCTTGACTACATATATAATCAAAACGCTCAATAAGTATATCCTTAGCATCATGGATCATTTTGTCAAGAGAAAGCATAAATATATTCATTAAATTTAAATTAAATGTTGCCTCTTCCATTTTATTTTTAAATTCAAATCTTTCCTTCTCTTTTTCGAAAAATTCCCTTGCCTCCATTGCTATTGTAGGAAGAATAATAGTTACAGGGCAGATATTTCCTCTACCATCTTTGAGTTGACCAAAACCATTAATATCGTATCCATTAGCGGTTCTGCATCCCATGGTGCTAAAGAATGTCCTAGGGTCATTCCTATCATATCCAGCATTTCCACTCCAATCACAATTAGCATAGTTTGGATATAATCTCTTTGCCGTGGACTTAAGTGCTAATTTATATAAGTCGTAGTTAGGATCTCCCTCTTTTCTATTAACGCCTCTCATAAGTTGGAAGATGCCGCAAGGGAAGATACTTGTTTTATGATATTTGCCCACACCTTTAATACTACCCTCAAGAAGAGCCTTGACGATCATTCTACCCTCAGGTAATGTGCAAGTTCCATAGTTAATTGAGGTGAACGGCAATTGATTTCCGCTTCGAGATTGGAGAGTGTTAAGGTTATGATACATCGCTTCGACTGCTTGATACGTTTCCTTAATTGTCATATCCATAGCGTATTGATATGCTTTGGTAAACATCTTATATTCTGGGGCATCAATACTCATTTCTTCTACAGATCTCCAAGTATCTATAACCCCATCACTTGTTTCTTTAGATATACTTGCATTTTCTATATAATACATTCCATCTTTGAAATGTTTTCTAAAACTTTTTCTCACATATGGAATCATCGTCCAGTCTAAATGACTTGCTGATACGCCGCCAAACTGCTGTAATGATTGTAACTGGAAGATTACGGCAACTAATTGAAAGGCTGTGCTAACGCTATTAGCGGGACGTATATCTGCCTGTCTCGTATTAAATCCATTTGCGAGTAGATCATCGAAGGGAATAGTAAGGCAATTATGATTTCCTACAGGATAATTATCAAGGTCGTGAGTGTAAATTTCATTGTTTAAATGTCTTAATCTAGCCTTATCAGACATAAGATAATCAAGCGCATATTTTTTCATAAGTACACTTTCGGCTTCTCCTTTACGTCCTCCGAAAGATTTTTCATCGACATTAGCGTTTTGATTGTCTACGCTTGAAGCCATAATCTTACGCGTGACTTCTTTCATAAAGTCTGCGTTATATTCTCTAGATCGTGTTCTTTTATTTCTATACAGAATATACTTCTTTGCCACGTCCTTATAACGCGACGCCATAAGTTTATTCTCAATTATATCCTGTATTTCCTCCACAGATAACATCTTGTGATCCTTAACATTCCAAGAATCATAACTTAATTTTTCAATGCTGTCTGCTACCTGATCAGCAAACTTAACAAACTCGTCGGTAACTTCTCCCCTTGCGCCCTCAAAGGCTTTTTCCATAGCAGCAGTTATCTTTCTTTTATCGAACTCCTGTTCTCTCCCATCACGCTTAATTAGTTTCATCCATAGCAGCCTCCTTCAATTAATTATATCCTTTTCGTCCGTATATTCTTCTGGATTGTATATCCCAGTATTCCTAATTAGATAAAGATAGGGCGAGATTTTCTCCCGCCCTATCGGAGGAACAAGTCAATAATATAGATTTAACATTGTGTGTTTTGTCAAGTTCTAATGGCTTTGACCCTTTTCCTAAAAATCTTGTTCCCTATGTCTTCCGACACTATTATAATAACATATTTCAACCCAAAAGTCAAGTGTTTTAGATAGGAAATGTGGTAATAATTACTGACCCATGAAACCTATCGTAATATCCCTGACAACACTGCGCTCTTCTTGCCTGATTCTGAGCGCTTTGATCGGCGGGTTTTTCAAACTGGAGGAGGACAATATTGCTTGCCTCTGCCACTGACTTAGCGGCAAAAAGACCTTTCCACACTCCCGCGTATTTTGTCTGCAATTCCTGTGTAAGATATGTCAACTGAAGATTGATATCGCAAATTGACATTTTACACTGTTTTGCGAGATTAAGAAGTCCTTGCTTTCTTGTGTAATATGTCCACTGAGCAAGTCCATAGCCAGCACCATCATGTACAAAGTTCTTATATGTCCCGTTGTCAACGGCTGCGGTGTACTGTTTATCATCCATGCCTAACGACTTCTCAAATGAGTTCTGTAAATTATTAGGTCTAATCGCACTCTCCATAGAAATGTTGCCGATTAAACCAGCCACACCATACTCAGGCATTCCCAACGTCCTGAAGAAATCCCAAAACGCCTTTGAATAATCGGCGTAAGGATCGGGTGGATTATAGGGTGAAGGAATAGGCGTAGGGATAGGCTGAGGCTGTCCGCCATCCAGCACGTTAATGGTGTTCATATCGCAGTTACCCGTTACTGGGATACCATGTTTACTCTGGAAATCCCTTACAGCATTTGTAGTTGCTGGACCATACGATCCATCAACAGCAAGTCCATACTTATAAGTATTAAGTTGCCACTGAATCCACTTAACAGATTCCCCCTTAGAGCCACTATTTACAGGGCTAGTGGGTTTCTTGTAAGGATTTGTGGGTGTAGGCAGAGGCGCGGGCTGCTCGCCATTAAGACGCCTATTTACTTCTAAACAGATATTTCCCATGAGCGCCTTTAAATACGGACCACAACACGCGGTTGCCGCAAAATCGGAGTGGATCGTAACATTGCATCCGTTCACATGATTTACCCTGTTGTTCTTGTTATTAGAATAAACAAGTTGTTTAATACCATTACGCTTACAAACATCTACTACGAGATCAATAGTCTTTGCAAGAGCGGCATCTGATACAGTCCAATAGGGAGCAAGTGTATCATTTGCTACTTCGATTGTACACGCACGGAAATCATTATACTTACTACTGGACGTGAAGGCTCTATTTTCTTCTCCTACGTAGCCAGCACATCTTCCGTCCGTGCCAACTCCGTAATTAGAAGAACCTTGACGGCTAGGATTAGCAAAGATTTTACCACAAGTTTCCACTGTAAGATTGCCAGCCATGTGGTGAATGGTAATTGTGTCAAGTTTGTTATTCTTTACTCCGTATTGAGCCGCACTTGATCTGGGATGATAATTAGGGCTTTTAATAATTACGTCACAAAGGGGAGAGAAAACATCGTTTGTAGCGCCGACAATTGCATCTCCGTATGCGCCTACGATTAATTCTTCTCCTTCTTCAAGACCATTGCTGAGTTCTTCAAGGGCTGTATCGGGTATCATTTCTACGCCCATAATAAGTTCAGCACTCTCAAGATCTTTTTCTTTAATCTTCATCTATTTCCTCCTTTGGTATTGATTCTTTTAAAAAAGTCATCAGGCTCTGATCAAATCCGAGCACATCAGAAACTTCCTCAAACAACTTACCAAGACTAGACCTATCCATTATAGCAATGTCTATATCTCCGTCTACGTCGTTACCGCTCTCAATGGTTTTGCCATATAAGATATCGTCGTCAACCGAAAAAGGTCTAACCCATAATGATTCAAAACGAATTTCCCCATCGACATATGTGCCAACTGGTATGAGTAAATCATCAACAAAAAACTTGGCTCTGTAGGGGTCGAGGTTCTTGTTGTTTCTAACGGCAACAATCCAGTCGGGAGTATATGATTCCTCAACAGCATTAGCGAGTTTGTTCATATCTTCCGTAACATCATCATATACTTCAACTACCATATCCACCGTACATCTTATTGTGGTTAAACCAAAAGGAAGTATTGTCATTTTGTCGTCAGCAACAATCCCGTAACATTTAATACACATGCCACACTGTGTATCTATGTAACAATATCCTATGATATATTTATTATCATCAGTTTTAATTTTTATAAAGTGCCCAACTATTTCTCTGAAATTGTATTCATTAATTGGTTTCATAATACCTCCGTTGTACATAGTGTACCATTATCTGCTAATACTGTTAGATTTAAATCTATCTCCGCGTCGCGAGATTCAATGAGGCGTATATCATCACGGCAATATATCGGACTAGATTCTAATGTTATATCTACGCTATTTAAAAAGCATTTTTGAGTAACTACTATCCCTCTTCTTGGATCTTTTATCTTAAGATAGAAAGGTTCATAACCTATTTGCATACAAGTTAAATCAAAATAACTAGTTCCGCAGTAAGGACATTTATTTAATTTAACATCATATGGTGCTCCGCAATTGGGACAGTTTCGATTTTCTGCCATAATTCATCCTTTCTTGGCACTTATTATTATATCATATTGACACATCTATGTCAAGTTTTGTGGCGTGTAACAGGAGTTATTTTACTTATAATTGTTTCTGTTTCGCCAGTCTTTTCAAACTTGGGCTTGTGGGTCTTCGGATCTTCTCCAATCTTGCGCCACTTAGGAGATTCGGTGTACTCGTCCACCTTAAATACATCACCCTTTTCTATGTTATAATGCTTGTCAATTTTAATCTTCGTAGATGTGCCGTCGCAAATCTGATACAGGGTTAAAATGTTATTGTTATATCCTTCCACATCGCAAACATAATAATACTGAGGCTTGGCATCAGGGATCACAGTATTAACATATCCGAGATATTCTCTTTCATAATCCATTTTTTCGAACGGACTTGTGGGAATGTGCTCACGTTTTGTTGTCCAGTACTTAAGTATTCCTATTATGTTTACGCCTGAGTATTGTTTCTCTGTAACTTTTTCTGAATAGGCGGCAATCATGCTGGCAGTTAATCCTAACTCCGCCTCTTCTTTAGATTCACGCTTGATAGTCTTTCTCTTGCGGAATTTCTCCCACTTGGTTTCTATATCTATCAAGTCGTTAATATCTCCGAACTCAGAAAAGTAATTAAGATATATAAGTATCTTGACTTGTCTGGTGTCTGCCGACGTATTTGCGGTTATATCTTCGAGAACGTCTATAAAGTCCTCGTATTGATGATCGCGCAAATTATATAATTCTTGAGAAACCTTTTCAGACATGTAGGTTATAGATGATATTCCTTTATATATTGCGCCCTCTTCCAGACTGAAAGAGTAATCTCCTAAGGAGTGTCTGAATTTAGGATTATGTATAGGGATATCTTGCTTTGCCGCATACTGCGTAAGCGCCTGAGTTTTTTCCACATTGTCCTTGTTAATATTAAGAGAACAAGTAAGGAACTGTAAGGGATAATAATAGCGTAACCAGCCGCACGCATAACCCTCATAACTGTATGGCTCACTGTGATTAAGCGAGAAGAGATAATCAGACGCATCAATTATTACTTGCAGAAACGCTGTGATCGCCTGTTCAGCCTCTTCCTTTGACATGCCGTACTTCTTTCCCATAGTAACTACAAACCCGTCTATATAATGCGACGTGTTACCATTAAGATAACCACCATCTCTTATAACTGGAATTGCTCCCTCAGTACCAGTTTTTTTTGCGAACATACGTCTTACAACGTCAGCCTCGCCCATTGTAAATCCACAATATTGATTCAGGAACTCAATGATCTGGCACTGGAATACGAGATAGCCAAATGTGGGTTTAAGGAATTCATCTATAGCATCGTTGCCGCTCTTTCTTACAACTCCATTTGCTAGGTCGTCACGATATGATGCACCAGCGGGACGAATTGCTGAGTTGCCAATGGTGAGCAACATCATTCTGTCTACGTTCTCGTCAATCTCTTTAAACTTCTTAATGTTTTCATCAGCAAGAAGTTTCTTAATGTAGCGATCTCCCGTAGAACCTTCCCACTGGAATATACCTACAGTATCGTCACGTATAGAATTCCAAACATCGACATCGGTTATGTCCATATTGTCTGGATACAACATGTCTATACCAGCCGCTCTACAAGTATCGGAGATAACCTGAATAGTATCAAGTTTAAGCAGATCAAGTTTGACGTAGTTCAATCCGTCAATCTCTTTCATGTATATCTGAGATACTGGAAAGGGATCTGTTGAGGTAGTACAAATACCTATTCTGTCGTCTAATGAATAGGGCGACACGATCATGCCGCAAGGATGATTACCCATGCTTACAATAACGCCCTTGCATATATCAACGTACTTAAATACTTCGGGGTATTTCTGTCTAGCCTTTTCTTCCGACTTTTCAAAAAGCGCAAGCACTTCGTCGGTGATCTTCATATAGTTTCCGCCAGCCTTATCAATGGCGTCCTGTAAATCAGCGGGCATTGATACATCCATATCTCGACCATCATGACCTTCTATACGTTCCATATATTCGTCATATTTTTTCTGCATCTTAGGACTCAGTATTGTTCTTAAATCTTCAACTCTATACAAGCCCCTTACCACGTCGCGAATAGCGCCTTTGTCCGCAATGGTGTTGAAGGTAATTATATCGCTACAATATAGTCCGTGATGGTTAAACACATAGTCCTTAACTTCATCTATTCTATTAGGCGGAAAGTCGGTATCGATATCGGACAGACTTACTCTTTCTACGTTCATAAAACGTTCGAAATTAAGTTTATGTTTAATGCTGTCCATCTCTGTAATACCCAGTAACCAAGCGCATATAGATCCGTTTACAGATCCACGACCATAGCCTATCTGGATATTATTTTCACGACACCAAGTACAAATATCTTCCATAAGAAGCATGAAGTCTATTGCGCCATTGTGCTCATATGCCTTAAGTTCGTACTTAACTCTGTCGGCGTATTCGTCCCTGTTGGGAAACTTGTCTACTCCACGGCGCTTGATACCTTCTTTGATTTTTTGAATAAATGTAGCCTTGGGGTTGTCCCACAGATGAGGGTATTTATAACTCCTGTCAAGTGTAAACTCTTCTATCCTGTCAGCCATTGCGTTTGTGTTTTCAATAGCCTGTAATACCACATCCATAGGCAATGAGTTCTGCTTTTCATATGCAGCCACAAGTTCATCATATGTCTTAAACACAAGATCCCATTCTTCTTCATCAGAAAATCTAATGTTTTTAGCCCTCTGTAATACTAAACGAGCCTCTGCATGCTCTGCATTAAGAGAGTGCGTGTCAGTTCCAGCGATAAGTGGAATGCCGCATTCTTTAGACATTTTATAGAGATACTGATTATATTCTATTTGCTCCTGTACATTGTGGTGTTGAATTTCAAAATAACATCTATCTTTATTTGCAATGAAAAAGTTTAAAAATCTTTTCTTAAAATTATCATTACCTTTAGAAAGTGGAGAAGCAAGACAAGCCGATGTAATAATAAGATTGTCGCTGGTTTGTTCCAGTTCCTCCATAGATATACGGGGATTATAATAATAGTGATTATCTTTACGATTAAAAGACCTCGACGACAACTTATTTAATTCTAATACGCCATCATAATTTTTCGCAATAACAATAACGTGACAGTTATCCTTGATCTTTTCTTCAAGGGTTTCTGTCACATAAAATTCTTCGGCGTGAATATACTTCATTCCCGCCGCTTCAATATGTTCTTTCTTTTTTACCCATCCCATTACTGAGCCGTGTTCAGATATTGCAAGAGCCTTCATGCCACATTCTTTGGCACGATCTATATACTGGTCAAATTTAGTAACAGAATCAACGGATGTTACGCAAGTGCTAATATCTGAGTGGCAATGATAAATTGTATAGTTCATATTACTCTCCTTGTCTTACGCACAAGACAGGATGCGTCTTGTGCGTAAGACAATTATATCATATATCTTTCTCTATGTCAATTAGTTTTCTTTTTAATTTCGCCCTTCTCTGTCTTCGCTCTTTCTTCTTCCACTCGTCCCATCCTTCAGGATGATTGTGAGAAGAACAGCAACGTTTTTTAATGAATCGATCAAGAAAAGTTTCCTTCTTAGTTGTTCTCTCCATTTAATTCCGCCAATCTTTTATTAACGATATCTTCAATCGATACGAAATTTTCTACAGGCTCAGAACGAGGAATGCTGAGTGAATATGCCATGCCGTCCTGATCATAAAAAGACACCTTGATATCGTGTATTCCTTTAACTTTGTTACTATCTGTATAAAATGTTATAACGTGCTTCATTCTTCCTCCGTAATCTCCTTCATGTAAGGGAGTCCTTTAAGAACATCTACAAACTGATTCCACTCTATCATCTTATGTCCAGTGCGCTGACGAATCATATTAATCGCGTTCTCATAATTCATTGTCACAGTGGCTCTAAGATTATATCCCATAGGAAGAAGATCGATAATGGCTCTCCAGTATTTCTTTTCCTGAGTTTCATTGAAAAGATTTCTAAGTCTTTCAAGTTCTTCTAGTACAATGTCGAATACCTCTTTAGTTCTTCCGCCAACTTCATCTATTCCTTCAGTAGAAAAATCGTCAGGTGTAAATTCCTTTACGTGAATGCGGTGCATCTTAGAACAAGAATCACGGGTTACGTTAATTTTATAAGTATCAAATTCAGCCCACCATGTTTGATTACATGTAATGTCCATGCTAATAAATATCTGGCGAAGATATTTGCGATGTTCTGATCCGCCCTTATAAAGTTTTTTCATTAATGCAAGGTCGGCATTGCCTATCTCAAATCGGCTTGGGTTATCCGAATCAAACCAACTATCACTCTTATCCCAACTGTTCATAGGGTTGCGAAGCCCTCGGATTGCTCCTTTAAAATTAAATACTTCAACATGTTCTATTCTTATCATACTTCTTCACCTCAAACCTCCCATACTGATTACCAATAAATTTTTGCAAACCATTTTCATATGAATGCAATGTATTATCACTGTAAGTACACCACTCTAAATTCTCCACTCTGTTATCATTTTTAACACCATTCTTATGGTTAACACATGGTAAATCATTTGGATTTGGAATAAAGCACTTTGCCATAACTCTATGTGACTGCTCTGTACTATTATCGCCTGTGTTTATCCACAAATAATCATTGTTATCTGTTCTTTGTTTCATTATTGTACAATTTCGAATGGTAATAAACTGTCCTGTTGGAAAAACTAATATACCTTTATATAATACAGCATTATCTAATTTCAAGTTATTAACTTGACAACATTCTTTTATCTTTCGAATTTTTCTATAACTTAATTCCAAAATGGCATCAAATTCTGTTGCAACTGTTATATAAGGTTTTGAATGTAACTCATATCCATATTTGTTTTTATGATAACCTTTGTCCTGATAATGATTAAATAGATGTTTTAGTAATTCTAATTCCATGCCTCTGATAGCATGTTTAAATCCCCATACATCGACTTCTTCAATTTTAATCATTAACCTTTTCCTCTTCCCTATTGTGCATCTTTCTAAATATATCGCTCATAGTCTCGCTAACATTGTGATAACCATTGCGCCTAATTATCTGATTACGAATTACAGTGCGTGCCCACTTTCTATTATATACGGGTGTGGGATTGTAGTCTGTCCTGTTCTTAGTCATTATTCTTCCTCCTTCTCGCCCTTGATTCGCTTAAACATCTTTCTTGCACGAATCTTCTGGACGTTTGCAGCAAAAAATCTACCAAAATTTTCATGCTGCCTATACGATCTAGAACTCCTCTGCTTATGCTTGTTTGCTGTTGCCATAATTATCCCTCCTAAACTTGTTTATATAATATTACTTAAAGAAGTTTTAAACACTTCAAAGCATATTCAACTCCGCGCCAATAATCATCATCGAAATGATACGCTTTGTATTCACTAAGCAAAGATAATGCTTGCTCTTCCAACGTGCGCTCATGATCTGATACGCAAGGAAATATTTCTTCAACTTTTTTCACTTCCCATTTATTCATTTCGTCTCTATCCTCATGAATTGTGTGCTTACCGCATTTCCATCCTCATGAATTGTGTTAGCCAATTTGGTACTGCTCCAACTGTTGCATCATAATACTTACCACTTAATGTATATACGCCATATATAAGTAATATAATCAATGTAATGCGAATAAAACAACTAATTGTCTTCCTCATCTGATTCCTCCTCGTCAAGAGGTACTCGGTATTCAATTTCAGCATGACAATGTCCACATACACAGATCTGGACTATACCCTCCCCTTCATATCCGAAGTCCTCAAAACTAAAATCATTTTGCCAGACTACTGCTCTGTGTCCACAATGAAAACATTCATACATCTTTCTCTTCCTCCGTTTTGTCAACTTCTATAAAATCTTCACAATCCTCAACGACGGACTTAATGGGTATCAATGCGGTGGTAAAAACATTATTTTTCATTTGTATTCCCTGTGGGGTTTGTATTGGAATATTTATTTGAAACCCCACAGTTGGTGGTGGTATTAGACCATCAGGTAGATTAAAGATTGCTTTGTAATATTTCACTCTTCTTCTCCTTAATGCGCCTTGAAGTTATATATAGGTCTGATATTGTCAACAATGTCTACAGTGTCCTGTATATTCTTAACAATTTCGTCCATAGGCTTATAGACCGCGGGTGCTTCGTCAATAGTAGACTCTACAACTGAAGTGGAATAAATGCCTTGCATAGATTCCTTGAAGTCTTCGAGAGACAAAGCGTCCTTTGCGGCAGACCTAGAGAGTATTCTTCCCGCACCATGAGGCGCAGAATAATTCCAGTCAGGATTACCCTTGCCAATACAAATAAGAGATCCGTCGCGCATATTCATAGGGATGATAACCCTCTCTCCTTTACGTGCTGAGATAGAACCCTTACGTAAAATCATATCGTCCATATTTATGTAGTTGTGGATTGTATCGAAAGACTCAACCTCTGTGAGATTGGTAGCCTCAAGAATAATGTTGGCAATTGTTCTACGATTAAGTTTAGCATAATCTTGAGCAATTGACATATCGTGAATGTACTCTGTGAAAGTGTCTCCTTCTATATAGCAGAGATCATCGGGGATCGATTGTTTCTGCATCTTAAGAATCTTTATAGTGTTTTCAATATCTCTTTCCTTGCCCTCGGCTTTTAGACGCTTAATGGTAGCATCAATTTTTGCTCCAATTTCGTTGTTACGAAGAGCATTGATACCAGCCCTCTGATAATGTTTACATACCTCAATTCCAAGATGACGAGAGCCAGTATGAATTACTAGCCAATAGTTCCCATTAACATCCTTATCTACTTCAATGAAGTGGTTGCCGCCACCGAGTGACCCAATAGATTTATCGGCATGATCTATGTCTATAGGTGCAATAATATCCTTAAGTGGTTCATATTTGACAATCGCTCGCTCGTGAATTGAAAATCCAGAAGGGACTTTTTCGTTGATTATGGTGTCAAGTTTTTTTAAATCAACATTGCCGTCAAGTCTTACAGCCAACATTCCGCATCCAATATCAACGCCGACTAGATTAGGAACAACCTTATCTCTAAGTTGGATTGTTGTACCAACAACACATCCAGCCCCAGCGTGACAGTCGGGCATAATTCTAGTCTGACAGTCCTCCATATAAGGCATATTCATTAACTGGATAACCTGAGAAATTGTTTCTGAATCAATGTTGTCAGTAAACACTTTAGCCGTATTATATTTTCCTGTTAACTCTAACATATTTTCCCCTTTATTCTTTTATAATACCATAGTCGGAATAGCGGGATTTGAACCCACAACCTCGTGCACCCAAGGCACGCCGTCTGCCAAATTGACGTATATTCCGATAACGAGACTGGGGGACTCGAACCCCTATCTGCGATTTTGGAGATCGCCATGCTATCCAATTACACCATCATCCCATAGTGAGACATGAGGGACTTGAACCCTCGACATCGCGATTAAAAGTCGCGTGCTCTACCAACTGAGCCAATGTCTCAAAAATAAGTCTAATGCGGGTGAGGACTCGAACCTCACACGAGCCGATATCTGCTCAGATTAGTGGGATTTGAACCGCTTTGCCCCTTACTGCCATCAGTCTTTAACTACGGGGTTTTCCTAACATTTCTCTGCGTATACCATTTTCGCCACCGCATTAGTAAGACTTGTTGTTATTGGTGTCTTACAACCTCAATTTCATATTATGGGCTTTTCCCAACAGGGGATATAGGAATCGAACCTATCTCTCTTGAGTCAAAGTCAAGCGTACTAACCGATGTACTAATCCCCTATAATATTTATCCGTGAGAGGGATTCGAACCCCACACGAGCGACCTAGCCAACCATAAAACCTCGCTCCCACTTGTCCTGTTGTATCTTATATGATCAACAGTTTATACTCACATAAGAAATGGTTGATGTGCGTCTGCCAATTCCGCCATCACGGATAAAGGCGGGAGTAGGACTCGAACCTACATTCTCTTGGTCATGAGCCAAGTGAGCATCCATTTGCTCGTCACCCCGCTATAATAAAATAAGCAGCAGCCGTTGTGTTCATTCACTTCTACTACTGCGCCCCAAACGTGTGAGTTTATTAATCACGTCAGGGTTTAGGACGAATAGAGAAACTCAAACTCTATCCCACCGAGGTATACATCCCTCGTTCCACCGATACTATCCTTGGATTATCCAAACGCTCTGGGCTTAATAGCCTATTTATACTCGCCCAGACGAGTTATTTTAACTAACAGCCGAGGTACTGCCCCTCTATTTTTGTATTACCTACTAACATTAACTTATCCTAGGTTGCTAATGCCTTCAGACTTTCTATAAGAAAGTTCCATCTTATACTGGACTGTCTTTATATTATCACACTTTTACTATTTTATCAAGAGGGAAATGACCGCGGAGGGGATCGAACCCTCGACAACTTGATTAAAAGTCAAGTACTCTACCAACTGAGTTACGCAGTCTGATATTATTTATTCCTCTCCCGCAATTGGAATAGTGGGACTCGAACCCTACTCTTCCCTCTAATCTGAGGGCGTGCTGCTGTTACACTATATTCCTAACGAATTATTAGCCCCTTTGCCACGAGTCTCTTGTGTACATCAAGATTTTTTAATTTGCTAATAAACTCATTTGTGGTTATCTTTCTAATAATCCGTCAGCATCGCTTGCAATCAATGCTGAGTGCTACCAGCGAGACTTGAACTCGCAAGGGATTGCTCCCGTTCGCTCTTAAGGCGAGTGTGTATACCAATTTCACCATGGTAGCAAAATCTATTTACACATAGCACATAGCCCTCATCAGATACTAGATATTCATCAGATAAAAAACTTGGTTTTAACATATGTTCCTCCGTTTTTATAAATGCCCTCCAACAGATTTGAACTGAAATCTTAGGAATAAATTCCTACATCCGACCATTAGACGAAAAGGGCATGGGCAGTTCCGATAAAGAAGATATTAAATCCAGTCTCATTACGTTCTCACCGCTGGTTGTGAGCAACTTTTCTCGGCATTTTCATTCTTTCTGAGGCGTTCTGCTTACTCTCAGATCAGTTTGGTGCTACCAAACACCGTGACTTGGACGGGACTCGAACCCATGTCTCTGCCGTGAGAGGGCAGCATCTTAGCCTCTTGACTACCAAGCCGATAGGAATTTTCCATATGACAAAGATTCCTGAACTTTACCATATGAGTCAGAGTTCTCTATTAACTCTGCCGCTCTCTAAAGCACCACCATAGCCTTTTCATAGTCCTCGGTTTTAGTACGAGACGGGAATTGAGAGGTGGCAAGAAACCCTTACTTCGAGTGATCTAGGAAGGAATCGAACCTCCACTAGCGATAAGACCTAACGCCGTTCTACGCGCTTAAAATATCTTCCATTAAACTACTAGACCAATGAACGGGTGGCAACCTTTATCGTCTACCATAGTACTCATGATCTCCGAATGGGAATCGTTCTATCCCCAAGACATTTCAACCCCAAAGAAATATCCAAAAGTAAGTGTATCTCGCTCTTCTTCTGCGCCCATTCTTTTGTTGCCACAAGGTATCTGGGAATCACCTAAGTGGGCAGAGTTGGACTCGAACCAACGTTGTTTCTAGTGTGGTGGATTTACAGTCCACTGCAATCGCCGCTATGCTATCTACCCTTATTCCTTTAGAGGCTTTCAATAAAAGCATCAAAGGATTCTTTAGTCCAGCAAGGATCAACATCTGCTATTCTGTTAATTCCAGTTAATCATAACGCATCTCCTTAATTTAATCTTAAATAACTGGTAGGGGAATCGAACCCCTGTTATCGCCGTGAAGGGGCGATGTCTTAGCCGCTTGACCAACCAGTCGGAAAAGGACACTTTGTGGATTTGAACCACGTAATCTGATTTACAGTCAAATGTTAACCAAAATTGATTTGCTGTGAGCGTCCCAAGTGTTGTAAACTAGTATATACTCGCGAGATTACCTAGAAGCGTTCCGCCAATTCTTTGCATCATTGACAACGTGCTCAACGTATAGTCTATTCTGCTACCTGACTACTAGGGATAGGCTTCACCGCGCCTATAGACGGGCGAGCCGCCGAAGGGAATCGAACCCCTAACCCACTGATTACAAATCAGTTACTCTGCCAATTGAGCCACGGCGGCTGAGACATATTTTCAAAGGCGACTTCACGCTAATCGCCTACGGCACATCCAAGTTTTAGCCTGACGTTTCCGTCACTGGGAAACTTTACATTTGCTCTCATAACCTTGCACTCCTCGAGTAGGACTCGAACCTACGACCTATTGGTTAACAGCCAACCGCTCTACCGACTGAGCCATCGAGGATCATTATAAAAGTTAATAGGGGCATTGTAAAAATACCCCTATTTGTTTTTGAATTACGCTATGGTGATGGGAAGATACCTCTCAGAATTGAGTGTCTTAAGCATTGCCTCTACGGGAGTCATGTTGAGACAGTCAATCAAATTCTTGAAGGTAGATGTGGAATGACCTGAAACAAGTTGTACGCCCTTCCTGTTGCTGTCTGAATGGAAAACATCGTGTCTGCTGTTTACATTCCAGAATACTACATTAGGGATCTCATATCCATGTGATGCAAACAAAGCCTTTACCTCGTCATAGAAGAGCCAATCTCTATTGGAGCACTGATTAATCTCCATGTCAGTAATAACCGTAATGGCTACAGGCATTTCCTCAGAAGGGATATTGTACTTGATGGCAATGTCAAGCACTTTTTCAAATGCTTTATAAAGATCGGTGGAAAAGCCCCAATTCGACTCTGATATATCGTATATCTTTTGCGCGAGAGTTTCTCCCTCAATATTTATAAGGGTTGGATTGTCACTAAAGGTCATAAAGAGATTATGAAATGCTCCCTTGTTTCTTTCTGCAAAATACATTGCAAGACCAATAGAACTTGCCATAGGTCTACCCATCATAGATCCAGACACATCCGCCATAACAAGGACGTTACCGCTCTCAACATAGTTAGGAAGTTGTCTCCACTGTGCCTCGAGTACGTCAGCGTCAGAAGGATTAAGATTAATGCTATATCCATTAAAATATTTCTCGACGATATCATAAGGATACAGTGTTGCACTATTAATCTTCTCCTCGCCCTTAAGAGCGCTCTGTACATAATCGCTAAAGCGCTCACCATCATGACGTGCAAACGCGCTTCTGTAGATCATCATAGCCCTACTGGGAACTTCCGAGTACTTAATCTTATCCCACTGATTGGTAGACATATAACTCTCTACAATGTTAATGCGTCTGCGCATATTTCTAAGAATACGCTTAAACACCTTGACCTTATAGCCAAGTTTAATCGCGGTGAGAATACCAAGTTTGCGGGTCTTTGCAGAAGATGCATCAGGAGTCTTGATCCACTTTGCAAGCAAGGAAATGGCGTTGCCATCTTCGAGATTTGCAAGATCCTCTTCGAACTGTGTCTTCATTGCCGCCCACATCTTATCCTCAAGGGGAGTGCCGACGAAGCAATAGAGATCATCGTATCTTCCGTATACACCAATAAGATCCATGTTGTTGATGATTGCTTCGGGATGATAGGTGGCAGCATATGCCAAGAGGTGACGAACCACATCTCTTTCTCCAAGTCCACCCCTTACGTCTCTTGCGTAGAAAATAGTCTTTACGGCAAGAAGAGGGTTCTCTTTATATGCCTCAGAGAACAGAATTTCTGCTCTGGTATAATCGATGCGATCCTCGTTACGAAGCGCACCAATTACGGAATAAAAATTGAGGCAAGCATCGCCAGTTGACTTAATTGCGTATGCGCCATTTTCGGTACGTGTGCCATTCTCTTCTCTCTTCATTGCTTCTGCAAAACTATTCATCTCTTTTCTCCTTTTCTTCATTAAACATGACTCATTTTTTCTCGTTACTATATGCGATAGAGTTTATTTTAACGTTGCTGTATGAGTCACAAGTTACATGATACCTTACATTCAATGGCAAAAAGTGTTTAAAATAACTATTTGTTCAGATAGGATGTGTTTGCTGTAAGTATCACTAAATGGGAAGGGCGGGACTCGAACCCACAACCCACGGATTACCAGTCAATGTTTTCTGCTGTTTATATCCCCGTCAGGACATCTTTTTTACGTCGCTCTACCTTTTGAGCTACCTTCCCCAACGACCCAAGGGAGACTTGAACTCCCGACCTCTTGCGTGACAGGCAAGCGTTCTAACCAACTGAACTATTGAGCCACTTTTATGACGCGTATAGGGTGTATAATTAACAGTTATATCCTCGAATAATTGCTGTATGCGTCACATTCTTTTTATATTATATCATATTGTTTTCACTTTGTCAAGTGGAAAATTGCAGAGACGGGATTTGAACCCGTGATCTTCAGGATATGAGCCTGACGAGATAACCAACCTTCTCTACTCTGCGTCGTGCAAGCAACACATTCGTATTGCTTGACTATGTAAATATTATATCACATTTGCATCTAAATGTCAAGTACTATGTTGTTAAATTTTTCTTTTAATTCATTTATAGTGCCGACATTTCTAATTACGTAATCGCAATGGGTATTGATTTTATCGGGTGAAAACTTTATGTTATCGTCCTTCAATCTTCTGCGCCACTCGGTTTCATCAAAAGAACCACGAGACATAGCCCACGCTGTTCTTTGTAAGTTGCTTACTTTTATATATACAACACGGACTTGATCTCCATAAATTTCTTTAAATGCCGCAGCGCCTTGCAAGTCCAGAATTACTATATAGTTTTTGTCTGGATCAAGATCCTGTTTTTCCATTCCATAAAACCAAGTGTCAGGAACATTGTTTACAAGTGTGTTGTACGTGCGGTATTCAATAAATTTATTGTCTCTAAGTTTCTCTTCGAACTCTTCTTTAGAAATGAAGTAATACTCTCTACCATTTTCTTCCCCCACCCTCATTGGACGAGAAGTGGTGGAAATCAATGGTGTATATCCGTCCTTAACGAGTTCTTTAAAGAGGCTGTCTTTACCGCTTGCTGATTTACCACAAATTACAATTATCATTATATATCCATCTCCTCTTTTTGTCAACCCTTATTTCGATGATTAAATCTAATGGAGGTTACTGCGTAGTCTACACGCTTAATTGCGTTAACCCTGTTGCTTATTTGTTTATTCTGTTCTAGGTAACTATTATACTGTCTACATCCACAATGACATCCACATCTTCTTTTGGTGCAACCTTGACAAGGAGATTTGCTGGTAGATAAACCATCACTCACTCTCATATGTTACCTCAGAATAGCGAATCGTCGTCATTGTCGTCCGACTTTACAAACGTAGAACAATAGTCCTTATAATATGGACACTTAGAACTATGACCGCATAATGCAGAACAGAAATAACTATCATTCTTTATGTCTTTGGGTGGATAATTCTTTTCGTCTTGACCACGATCCTTGTAAGACTTAATCTGTTTGTCCACATATTCTAGTGTCTCATCAATAACACATTGATTATAATCATAGTAACGGACATACTGCTTAACTTCAAACTGGTCTCTTAGTTCCGCTGGAAGTCCAGCAAGTGAGTTTTCTTGCACAGCCTGATCAACTAATAGGTCTAATTCAATCTCGTCGATATTGACCGCCTGAGGAGGATCTAGAAGGTATGGGCGTATTTGTGATACATAATTACGCCACTCACAAATTTTTTCCTTGGTCTTTCCATTCTTCTGTTTCCAACTTACCACGCAGTACTTAAGCATAACCCATGCTAACTTATTGATCTTGTATCCCTCTTGCTCTTTGGCTTTAGCATAAAGAACCAACTGTCTTCCCGCCTCAATAAGATGATCCCCTTTGAATTGACTACTCGTTTTCCAGTCGAATATACTGATGACCTTATTTTCTTCATCATCGATTCTTGTTAAATCAATATACCCCTGTACATAATCATCATCCGAAACCTTATAGATAACTAACCGCTCTGTTTCAAATTTTCCATCAGGCACTTGAAAGTTCTGACAGAAATTTGTCATATTCTTTATCCAGTTATCACGAATTGATGTGCCGCCATTGCGATCCTTGGGAAAATCAAGTCCTATTATATCTAAGTCTTCAATACTGTTGTTTAGATTTTTTATAAGCACATCTGTTGGCGTACTATTATCTATGATATCCTGTAAGGTATCATGCATAACAGATCCAAGAGCAGCCCATATATTATCCTCGCCTCTGTCTTTAAGGACATATGTTATATACGCTGAGTAAGGACACTGGTCAAGAGTGTTAAGTCTAGAGATCGAGTAGATATTCTTTCCTTGCTCTCTTAATTCAGTCAACCTTGCGTCTTCTATTCGTTCCATTACTCCTCTCCTTTTTAGTTATACTTATAGGAAATCCTGTATTTGGATTTCTGTATACGATATATTTATCGGTATCATATCCTTCGTATCTAAGTTTGCGCAACATTACGCCAGAAGTAATGCCACATATATCACCAAAAAAATCATCTGATAAAACATCTTCTTCAATCTCGATCATTGCGTTAATATTATTTCTTTCTACGGCAAACTGATAGTCTGCCGCAATTTGTTTTAAATATCCAATTATTAAATTGCAATAACCGATATCACATATGTTTCCCATTTTTCCTCCTTTCACTGCAATTTTATTAAACAGTTTTTTGACATCTGTTCAAATACGTATCGTCCGTGATCGGAGGGACTATCTTTAGAGCCATGATTTAGATAATAGCCATCTTTGTCAAAAATATAAAACACATTATTCTTCATAATATGATTATCTACTATTAACTTTTCGGCGTCATATCTGATGGAATCTTCATCAATCCCCTCATCATAGGCTAACACAATATTCTTAGCACCAAAACTTTTAATATAGTGCGCTTGCGTACTGCTTATGCAATGTCCACCAACAGCAACTGCGGTAGGACATCCAAAACTATACATCTGCTGTACGGACTTCTCTGCCTCTAAAACTACCAGAGTGTTTTTGTTTACTATTGAGTGGTAGTTGATATGATATCCATACACTATACTTGTTTTAGGATAAGGAAGTGAAGCATAAAAGCGTTCGTCTTTAGGACATAGCGGATCATTACTCCTATTCTTACATCCTATTAACATCCCTGAATAATCATATATTGGAGTGGCAATTGAATTGTTTTCAAGATCCATGCGCACTCCAAATAATTCTTGTGTTTGAAAATCTACACCATCTTCAAAATACTTTTGAGACAAAGCATCGGGTGGTGGCAAAGCAGACTCTGGATAATATGTAAAATTGGGTGTGTAATTACCCAGCATATCCTTTTTCACTTGCTTATAGAATCCACCAAAAGGAAGTTCTATCTTTATATTTTCGTCGTATCCACACCAATACGCTATCTTTTTAATTGCTGAAGGAAACGAGCAGTTGGTTTCATCCATTACAAGCGTGAAGATATTTCCTGAATTGTTGCGTGTCATCATCTTGTAATTAAGACTATCTAACCATACCAACAATCCGTTTTTATTGTCGCCACCTTTACGACACATCGATAGATAATTCTGGGTAGGATGATATTTAATAGTGTCCGTATCTATGCCTATGTTCTCAAGAATTTTAACCACTTCATCTTCTTTATCTCGAAGAAATTCCTTAAGATTTGCAGCATCGATCAACCTTCATCACCCCTTAATTCGATGTAAAATTTGAGTGTTTGGAGTAAATAATCCATATCCTCTTTTGTTGTAGTGTTACCTATTGAGATACGTATCGAGGATTCTGCTTGCTCTTCAGTTAAACCTATAGCCGTAAGGACATGTGATGGCTTGTCGCTGTGTGTATTACATGCACTACCAGATGAAACATATATATCATTTTGCGATAAAAATTCTACGAGTTCTTCGCCTCTGATATTCATAAAACAGATGCTGAGATTTCCGTCGTAGTGATTTGTTTCACCATTGTTTATAGAATAAATTATATTACTATTGGCAAGTTGCGCAACAAAATATCTGTTGATTTCTGAGATATGTTTGCTGTTTTCCTTAATGTGTTCTATTGCTTCTTTAAGTGCCGCCGCCATTGCCATAATACCACACACATTCTCAGTGCCTGATCTAAATTCGTTTTCCTGTCCGCCACCAAGCGTAAGAGGTGGAACGTGAAAACCCTTTCTTATATAGATAAAACCAACGCCTTTGGGCGCACCAAACTTATGTCCGCTCGCAGTAAGCATGTCAACACCAAGTGCGTGACAATCTATGGGAATATGCCCCACCGCCTGAGTGGCATCTGTATGCGTGACACCCTTATGTTTTCTGACTATCTTGACAATGTCAGCAACTGGCTGAATGTAACCAATCTCATTATTAAGCAACATAATTGAAACTAGATCGTTTGTGTCCAGTGCACACCTAAGGTCGTTCATATCTATGCCGCCATCATATCCAACCTTAACTATGTAATTGTTGTCAGGATATAATGAAGTTAGATTAAGAACTGAATGATGTTCAGTTTCAGCAGTAATAAATCTACCTCTTACTATCTTCATGCCGCCCTGAATAGCAATGTTGTTACCCTCAGTAGCGCCACTAGTAAAATAAATCTCCTCAGGATCAGCGCCAATGCAACGCGCAATATCTGCGCGTGCATTTTCAATCGCCACCCTAACTTCTCTAGCGCCAAGATAAGCCGCCGAAGGATTATAGTATTCGTCCATATAGAAATTTACTGCATCTTTTGCCGCCTGTACTACGGGCGTAGTTGCCGCATAATCAAGATATACTCTCATATCAGAATCCTTTCGTTTAATATTATATCACACATTTGTATTTTTGTCAATTAACGACTTCTTGAGAAGTTATCAAACGCTACGTCTATCCAGCCAATCTCTTTCATCCTCATAAATGCCATATCAAACTGTACGCAAATCTGTGGTGAGACTTCGCCCGATCTGTTCTTAGGCACAAAGAGAATTATGTAGTGCTTCTCAGGATCAAGGTCAAGTAATACTTTGATTTTCTTTCCGTCTTCTGTGGTACGATAGTTGTAGGGGTGCAAGTCCTCATACTCATTGTTGAATACAGGACGGAACATAATACATGCGTGACATGTTTCAGCAATGCCTCTTGACTTACCAATGGAACTAAGATCGAGATACTTTCTTGTGAGAGAATCAGGCGCTAACTGGAATGTACATACCAAAGCAACCTTGGTTTTCTTTGCCATCTGGAACAGTGTCTCAGCGCATGCGGAAAATTCTGCCCACGCTCTTTCCGACGCTCCGTCTGCGGGCTTAAGCACATCATAAATTACTATAGGATAACCAATCTTTGAATACTTAGTGATAATCTTACGTACTGCCGCTGTGCTGTAATCCTGAAGTTCTACAAATCTTACATGCCCCTTAAGATTTTTGAGCCAATTTGCCGCCTTTCTAAGACCTTCTTTTTGTTCAGGTGTAAAATGTCCAAGACCTATCTTCTTTCTGTTTAACTTCAACTCCTTACCATTGAATTCGGGATTATTAAATAGTGCATAAGTGAGCATAAGTTGGCGATACTCTTTACAAGTCTGCTCGTTGCTAATAACAAGAACGTTGCGACCCTCTTCCAGATTTTTCATAATGATAATAGGGACAGATCCACTTGTTTTACCCTGTCCTATGGGAGCACCAAGCAAGGTCATTGTCCCCGCATGTAAACCACCAAGCATATAATTAAGTGTATTAAGTCCGAGAGGATATCCCTGTTCAGCGCCCGTATCAAGTTCTTCTATGAAAGCATCGTTGTCTTCGTTGACATCTTCCGTATGGATCTTTTCTACGCCAGCAACCATACAATCACTTATCTGGTACTCGATATAGTCATAACATTCTTCGGCTGTCATATTCTTAAACTTGCCAACCTCTTTAATAGACATAAGACCCTTGAGATATAACTTAGTGATAAAGTTATTTTTCGCAAGGCTGTCATAATATGTTTCAACGTTATTCTCGTTGACAAGCGCAAGCATTTCGTGTAGTGTACCCAAGCCGCCATACTCGTCGAATTTCTTTTTAGCAAGATTCTTATCGGAGAGGTAGGTAACGATAGCCATATCGTCGAACGTATTATATCCAGCCCTTTCAAGTCCAAGAGCAAGTCCATAATAGAATTTGCCAGCATCGGTCAGAATATCATCTTCGTCTGCTATCTTTTCCTTGTATAATCCAATGAGGTCTGGATCTTTATAAAGACTAATAATGAAATTACATTCTGTTTCTTGCCTACCCTCAGTTAATTCCTGAGGTAAGTCTTTAATATTTGTCATGTGTAATTATTCTCCTGTAAAAACTTTGATATATCATGAATCTCTCCACGATTTGTTGGTGCTTGCATTGACTCTACTTCCTCAGAAGTTATTGCATTGTTGGAAATGTGTTGTAATTTTTGCTCCTTATCCATCTTCTTCTTAACATCATTTATACTGTTTGTTATGATAGCCATTACATAAGATACTCTGTTGTATTCTGAAGCAAAATCTTTATGACTAATAGAATAAACTATATCAGCACGCTTGCTAATAATAGTCTGTAAAACGACTTTGTAACCATAGTAACTATATTCTTTCAGTTTCTTAGGCACAATTGTAGGGAACTTTTGCCCGTCCGAATATCCCAAAATGTTCCCTAACTCTTCGAGACATTTCTGGCGGTACATCTTCTCGTCCGAAATGCATTTAAAAGCCTCCGCCGATGAGTAGTACTTACCATTGGAGGCTTTATATGCTTCGTTCGAGGGGACGAGTTCGCCAGTATCTTGACACTTAACATTTCTCATCCCCCGATCTCCTTAATTCTTCTTAATTAAATCTCTATTTACAAGTGAAATGGTAACGCTATTATCTGCCTCAACAATTGTAGAGAATACCTCTCTACTCAGAATACCTCTCGTTGTATCATCCTTGCATCCCTTGTCAAGCAGAATCTTTTCTCCGTCTTTAATCGTGATCTTCTGATCCTTCGCTCTGAGTACCCTCAACTGATCGTCTAACTTCATCATCGTTATCTCCTTTACATACCTTGAATCCGTAACTCTGGTCGTACCCAATAGATTTGAGCACCTCTTTGAGTTCGGTCATTTCATTTTCATCTTTAATTTTCATCATTACAACACCGCTCTCCATAAATGCGTTGATCCCGCGAGCCGACAGTTTTTTAACTGCCGACTCTTTAACGGTTTCTTCGCGCACGTATGCGACTGGTGCTTTTTCTTCGGTTTCTATAACCTTCTTTTTTCTAGCCATTAGCCAACTCCGAGAATATCCGCTGCCTCCTGAAGCATATCAAGTGTGAACTCTTCCTTGTCCTTGAAACTCTTAAGTCCCTTGCTCTTAAGGAAGTCCTTAATCTTTGCCTTAGTGTCATCGTCCATGCCGTTGCAAGCGCCCTTGATCTTTTCGTAAAGTTCCTCGAACTTTTCAGCATTGGCTTCAGCATTCTTCTTGTCCTCAGAGTACTTCTTTGCCGCCGCTTCTTTAGCAGCCTCTCTAGCCTTTGCTTCTTTCTCAATCTCAGCATCAGACTTGCCGCCCTTGCGCTTTTCGTTGTTGATAGCGTCTCTCATAGCGGCGATAAACTCATCTGCATCAAATGAGATTCTGTCTACAATATCTGCAAAACGAGATCCCGAATCAACAGAATATGTGTCGTCTCTGAATGAGATAATACGGCTTTCCTTGACAGTCTTATTAATCTCGATGTCCTTCTTTGTGACAACATTCTGTCTGCCAGTCTTTTCCTTTACGATTTCTCTGTCAATATAAGCGAGAGCAACAAAGTGCATCTTGTTCTTAATAACATTGAAATACTTCTGGGTAGTATCAGCAGTAAGTTTTGAGAAGGTTTCCTGAGTAGCGGGATCAATTATGTCGCTTCTCTTAACGTGTCCAATGATGATGGAACTTACGCCAACCTTCTTGAGTTCCCAAATGGCATCCACGATAAGATTAGCAGCAAAATCCTGACCCTTACCAAATCCGCCCCATGCGCTATTGATTGTGTCTGCTCTCTTATCGGGATGTGTCTTATTCCACTGGCGAATCGACTCAGCCTCTGCAAGAAGAATAAGTTCGTCAAGGGTGTCAAAGATAACAACCTTGAGTTCCTTATAGTCGGACTCCTTATTTTCAACGATATCATCTACAACATCAACGAGTTTTGCCCAGTCCTCGATAGGCTCGGATACAATACCTTCGATAGCAGACGCACCCTCTTCACGACCAATGTCAAGATGAATGTAGCCATCACTTCCTACGAGTTTCTCGCACATCTCCTTGGCGATAGTAGTTTTACCGATCTTAGACTCACCAAGGATGCAAATGTTATAATCGAGGGGATTAGTACTAATCTCCATCTTCTTACCAAATTTTCCCATATTGTCATCTCCTTTTATTCACATGTATTAATTAAATAAGTCCACGTCATCATCGTCAGAATCTTTATCATTCTTCTTAGTCTCTTCGGGCTTATTCATAAATACATCGTCCTCGGATTCAGCCTGAGAAGGAACGTAGATGTTGTCCTCAAATGTCTCAATGCTGTCCTTAAGCGCTACGCATCCGTCTGCAAACTCGTCTCTGATATCAAAGTCAACAAGTTTATATTCAACCTTGACATTGCCGTAGATATTACCCTTAGGCTTAAAATCATCGAGGGTCTTAAAGCCAAGTTCGATAGCAGTTCTCTGGTTTTCGGTAAGTTCACTCTCATCAAAAGGAATTTCTTCCTGTCCCCTGATATAAGAGATATTAGCGCTGGTCTTATAAACCTTCTTTGACTTAAGATTGTTTACAATGTTGCCGTTTTCATATGCAAGTCCGATCTGTGCAAGACGATAGTTGACGATAGCCACATGCTTTTCGTTCTCCCAATCAATCTTACTGCAATCAAAAACAAGAGTACGCTCAACATACATCTTCTTCTTATTTGTGCTTATATACTCCTCAGTATATCCGTTAATGTAGATCTTGTGCTCACTCTTCCAATCTGCTGTATCAATGCTGTCCTTAGTAAAGAAGAACTCGCCGTAAATATTCAGACCAGTCTTAGCATCGTCGTCTGCAATAAAAACACTCTGGACAGTGAATCTGTCGCGAGGCTTATCCTTGTAAAAATCTCTACTAGCCTGACCAGTTACAACAACCTTCTTCCCGTCAAGTTCGTGAATGTTATCCTTGATATAATTTGCAACATCAAAGTCGGCAATGAACTCCTTTCTTTCGTCCTTAATGAAGTTCATAACATTCTTTGAACGTACTGACTTAAGAACTCCCTCGCTATTGCGATCTTCCCAGTCAATCTCGATCTGCTCGTCATTGACATCATAGGTCTTGATCTTGTCTCTTTCCATGCCAAAGACTTCAACGTACCCCCTATTATTCTTTGTGGAGGCAACAGAGAACGATACACTCGTGTATGGATCTCCGTTTTTTGTTTTGCCGCTACGATCAAAATAACCCTTGGCATTAGGATCGGTTACGGCATGCGCGTTACCAATAAACTTAAATCTCATTCCTTTTTTCCTTTCTGTGAAAAATGATAAGTTAATAACACCCATGGGGGTGTCTAATGATATAATATCACAACAAGAAGATAATGTCAAGAGGAACATGAAATTATCTTCGTTGTAATATTCAGTAATGTGAGAAGTGGAATGTTAGCGCCAGAGTTCAGCGCCAGTTTCGAACGAAAAAATAATTTTATTTACTCATACTTTTTCTTATATACTTGTGTTCTGTACGTTTGATATCTATACTCTACCTACCGCTTAACTCTATAAGTATTTCTTTTACTTATTTTATTTACTCCACGGTCACAGTATAGCATATTCTGTTCTAATCAGATGATATCATATTTTGAGACATTTGTCAAGCCTAAAAAATATAGTTGTAAAAAATAAACAATTATAACTTTTCTCTTTTGTGAAAAGTATCTATACTGAAAGATCCGCTTCTGGGTCTCATGTCTCGGTTTTCCCAGTTGGTGGGGTTAGTTGCGTACTCTACGACGGCAGCCTCTTCTTCGGTGAGGTAAATAAATCCGTCAGACCAATCATCTGCAAATAATGATACAGGATACCAGTATCTCTTTTTGTTTTCTGACATATAATATAGAACTCCTTAACGTTTATTACACCATTATATCATATTTGCTTAGATTTATCAAGAGGCTGCCTACGCTCAATACAACGTCCATCACAAAGCAAACAATACAGTTTGTTGCGAGGCTTATCTTCTTCTGTGTTCCAACGTTCACACTTATTACAAGAGTCATAATATGTAGGTTTCAGGAATGGCTTATTAGATTCCATCTATTATTCTTCCTCTTCAAAAAATGACACAGGATCAAACCACTTATCTTTAATGATGTTGCCGATTATTTTTATGGGGGAATTACCCCTTTTCATTGCCACACGAACATATTTGCCCTTAATGTCATTAAATTTTTCACAGCCAAGAATATCCATAATTCGCATAATATATTCCATACCCTTGTTTGTACCGACAAAATCTTTCGCGCCAACATAACCGTGCCCCAGACAATATCCGCCATAAACTACGTATCCAGAATTAAAAGAAATTCCCATCGCTAATGTTATGCATCCATGATCAGCCATTGAAAGATCTACGTAGTCAATAAAACCATTCTCTATTTCGTATCCCTGTTGTATTAATTCTTTTTCTGTATAATTATGCATCTTTCACCTCTCAATGTTTCTTGTTGTACATCTGATTAAAGTGGATAACTTCGTCCGCCGTTCTGGGACAGAAATCAAGAATATCAACACCGACGTTATAAGCGTTAGGAATGCTCTTCATAATCCTATAAGCATCGTTGTCAATATTATTGTGGATGTGTCCATAGAAATGCAATGCCCCTCTAAAATACCCGTTCCATTCAACGATAGGATAATGGAATAATACAATCTTTCTTGCTCCGTCTTCCACTTCTTTGTATGATCCTACCCACTCACAGAGTGACTTCATTTCGGGCGTAATTTTATCGTGATTACCAACGATAATATACTTTTTTCCTTTTAACTGTTTCAGATAATCTTCGCCATTAGTCCTGTTTTTGAAATTAAAATCACCAAGAATATAAACCTCATCGTTATTTTTTACGACGGCGTTCCACTTATTCTTTATTACTTCATCCATTTCTTCTACCGATTTGAATGGACGATTACAATGCTTCATGATATTCTCATGTCCAAAATGAGTGTCACTTATATAGTATTTCATAACCTCCCCTTCTTATCAATTATAAATGCTACAGTTATAAATATTATTGCCAAAGACTGGAGCAGATCTATCATAGAATTTGCTGTCATTTTTATCCTCCTATTGCCATTGTTCTTAAATAATGTATTTCATCTAATGCACTTGCTATTTCGTCTTTATGCTTCTTTTCTAACTCTCTAATGTCAATGGTTATTCCATGAACCAGCCGCAATCTAGATGTGTGTATTTGACTTAACACATCCGTTAATACGCTTTTTGATAAACTTGCCCACACTAGTTTATCTCCCGCCATCAACTTCCAGTAAGTATGTCCCCATATTCCCCTATCTGGAATAATAACTAGATCCACATCGTCAGGTATTGCCGCCTCTTTTGTATTTTTAAAATGAACATAAAACATATTCTACTTATCTTCCCTCCACTCGAAGTATTTACATCTATTCCAATAGTTACATTCTTTATCAAAACGTGGACTATTGTCGTTTCTACAATAGCCGTTAGAATAGATGCTTGTTGGTTTTATCCAATGCTTGCAGTGCTCACATTTGATGTTTGACTTCTTTGTCTTGTCTACAGGACGCTTATTCATTCCTCCTCCTCGATCTTAACATATCCATACATCTCAGGGTTTCGTTTAAATGTTGCGCTAGTGACAGATAAAACAGATAAATATGCAAGCAATAAAATTATAACGACAATCATACCAGCGATACAGCCGCCTTCGAAACCAAACATCGGATCGTTAGCATTTAATGCCCCGATAATCAGAACAAATGCCGTGACAATTATTAACAATACAATGAACACACCAAAAATTGTAAATCCCGTCATATTATTTTTCCTCCGTTCCTATTATGGCATCAATAATTGCCAAACAATCCTCATACTCAGAAACATTCCTGTCATCATACTCGGACATTTTCCTTTCTATTGCCTCCTCGATCCTGTCAATCTTTTCTTCCCAATCTTTACAGGCTTGTTCATATCCACTATCATAGCCCGCCATAAATGCGGCGCGTGAATCTTTTTTAATCATTATTTATCCTCACTTTCCGTATTTGCTTCTATGATTGTATCAGCGCTTTTTAAACAACCTATTGCAAAGTCATCCCATTCATCAGTCCATTCACCAAATTCTTTTATTGTAGCATCTGCGTCAATTAATCTTCCATGTCCTTTTGGAAGTAGAGTGCCCGCTTCAATAGCATTTACTGTACAGAAACTTGTTTTGCCTGTATGTAAGATATTCTGATATTCATCTTCAGGTATTCTAATTACTAATTCTATATTTGCCATATCTACTTCCTACTTATTTCTGATCATTTGTTTCTCTCTTAAGCCAGCGCTCAACGCATCTAGCAGCGGTATAATCCAACGGATAAAGCCCAGTCATAAAGTACAGCCACTCAGCATTATCACAGTTTCTGCGCCACTTCTTAGCCTGTCTCTTATTCATATGCTTTGGTCTTCTCATTTAATGTCTCCTTATATTTAAAATGGTGAGTCAGAACCATTTCCAACTCACCAGTATAATATCATGTTTTAAATGATTTGTCAATATTTTTATTCTTTTGCGGTTTCGATAATAGTAACTGATCCTTCCCAGACTCCGAAAACAGTATCCGCTTTGAATACATGTGTCTCAGGCTCTTCATCGTCTCGCATTGGACGGGTAAGATACCAGAGATCATCTTCTTTCCACGTAATCTCTTCGAGTTTTTCTCCCGCCTCAAGGACAATTTCCATATCTCCGCCGTAATTTCTAGCCCTATTCTGGGAACTACTACATCTTGCAAAGGCTACTATTATTATAACTACAATAGCAATTATAGTCAGTGTTCCCATAAAGTTATCAACACTTCCTCTGTTGTTCATGATTCCCTCCTTATAACTTCTAGAAGTACATCACATTCCTCTTCGGTAATTCTACTTGAATCGATAACTACTTCGTTCAGGTCAATGTATTTAAGCGACTCTACATAGTCGCGATCATGAAACCAGTTTGTCCAAGGACTTTCAAGGTAATGCTTTTCGTGATACACTTTCTTGTTCCATTCGGCAACATCCTTAATCACATCTGATCTGGACACGCTTTCATATTCAGAGTTAATTACTTCGATTCTTTTTAGAAGAGATTCATACTGGATTTGTGCCTCGTTAATTGAGACCTTATCATTAATATGAACAACACAGATTTCAAGAACGCAAACGCAAATGATACAGGCAAGAACAACACTCATTAGAGTATAAGCAAAATTAATTAAGTCTAGATTTATCACAAAAGTTATTTTGCCTATCTTAATATCGATATCTCTGTAACAATAAGATTGCTGTAATCTTATTGCCGTTCTTATTGATACTACAGTACAAAGTATAAATGCCGCAAACAAGAGTAGAATTATTATCATCTATTTCCTTCCTCCTTATTGACCTTCTCTCTTCTTGCCTTTAGTAGAGATCCGTCCGAAAGTTTAACCTTAGCGTCGCCACAATAAATCTTAGCCCAGTTAATATGTTTCCTGTAATGATACTTCTCAGGTTCATCAGTATCTATTGCCGACTTAAACACGCAATCTACAAGTATGCCCGAGGGCGTGTCGCCCAGATATGTACAATACAGAACCCTTCGTGCGCCGTAATAAGGCTCTTCAAATAGGTTTCTACTAAGCCTTACTCTTTCTCCAATCTCAAGTCCACTCTTCATCCAACCTCTACTCATTTGTTTTGCTCTCCTTTACCACAGAATAGTTACACATCCATTAATATTTGAAAACCTAACATCATAGCCAATCGATCTTAGATATTGTACAATATCTGCCATATACTCCAATTCGTTGCCTGAAAATTCATACCTTATATGGAAACAACCATCCATTGCATTTTTGGCAATTTTTTCAGAAATTGCCGATATATAGGGTTCAACCTTATGAAACAGTTGTTGTTTGGCTATAGAACTAGCCTCATTTGCAGTCAGCATAATCCCTCTCTTTCTGCCAGATGCTTGGCTCTCATATCTAATGCGCACTTAAGGCATTGCTCATAAGTCTTATTTCTTTCGCACACCTTTATTCTCAGGGTCGTAATTGCTCTGTATGTGGTAGGGATTTTGTTCTCAATAATACCATCTTCCATTATGTCTGGATATTCTATCTTATATCTTTCACTACCTAACAATGATCCGTCTGGGGTAAATTCAAACTCCCAATAATACTGTGTATTTTTCTCTAGGGTTTCAAGATCCTCAATGGTGATCGTATCTATCTCCCACGTTTCAACGCAAGGAGTACACCATCGTGTTGTGTGCAATTCTGCATATTTGTGAGCCATATTTACGTCGCTAAAAATTGCATCGATTTGGTAGTTAGAATATTCACCGCTTGTTACTAGATATATCTTTTGCATGTCTGCCCTCCTTTATTGTAAGGCAACTATATCACATATATCACGATTTGTCAAGCGTTTCTCTTACATATATTTCTAGGCAGTTATTTTCCTTGTCTATATAGATACTATCATAATTGGCGTCCTTATATAAATACATTTCTGCAATATACCATGGCACGTCGAGGACACTTCCAAAATATATTTCCTCCTCTTCTCCATAATGTTCGGAGGTTTCTAAATATGCATCCATCTGGAATATCCTAACATTTGTTAAAAAATCGATGTACCCTATAATCTCTCTAAGTTTCATTCTGTCTCCTTCTCTGCCTTACGACAATGCTCTATTACGTCATGTGCCCATGTTGTGTAATAAAATGGGCACTCGGTTTTTACACAGTCACCAAACTCGGTTATATCTTTTGCAAAGTTTTTCACATAGCCCTCAGTATATTCGGGCTTATGAATTACTCTTGTCTGATACGGACATTTCATTCAGATCTACCTCCTATCTCTTCTATTAAATTCACGTATTGTTTCTTTACCAATCACCGCTTTGTTGCCACATTTAGGACACACTTTATATTTTACATTATATTCAACATCTGCAATCTCATCGTTGTCACCATAACCACAATCGCTATACACAACGACTCCATAGTTGATTTCTTTATTAATCTCTTCTTTCCAAGCGTTCCTAAGATAGTATTTATTACATTTACTACAAAAATAATACTTTTTATATAATCTAGATCTATATTCATTACGTAATTCCAACAGTGCTGATTCCGCCCTATCAATTTCATCAAAAACTTTATCATTATCTACAGGAAAATTTTCAAATAAAGGTTTAAATAGTTTCTTATATTCTTTTTTATTCATAATACTATATCTCCTCACTCTCTACCTTGTAGGGTTTAGGTGCGGGCATCCACGCTATAACCTCATAAGGACATATATTCCCGTCCCCATCATTCCACGTTTCTCCGTCATAGCCGACGGGATAGTGTAATATATTTTCAAATTCTTCCTGTGTTAAAATGTTTGTGTCCCAAACTGTAACCAAACACGCATAAGGTTCTTTGGGTAATTCTCCCGATGATACGGGTGTCCACTCTCTATTATTCTCTTCGAGTAAGGATATAGCCATGTCGCAAAATTCTGGTAACTTGTCGAAGTCTATTGTATAGTTATTCTTTAAGGCGTTGGCAAAGTTAACATACTCTTCTCTCGTCATTCGCTCACCCCTCTCATATCCGATCCGCAGTTAGGGCAAAAGTTCTTATACTTCGAGAAGTTAAAGATTCCGCAGTTAGAACAAAGTTTTCTGCCACCTTTAAACTCTGCTTTCCACTCTCCCTTGTTCTCGGATAAAGCCGATATAGCCATATCAAGAGCATATTGAAATTCGATGTCCTCATTACTTCCGATAAGGTCAAATCCTTTTAATTTTTTGACTGCTTCTTCTTTGGTCATTCTCCGCTCCTTATCTAATACATTAATAAATACATAGCCTTTTTCAGACGTTACGTTCTCACTTCCTTTTTCAACCCACTCGATAACCTTGTTATGATATGGGTCAAATATCTGCACAATATTATCTTCGGGCATATCATTTAATGCTTCTTTAAGTTCCTTTACTGTCATTCATTCACCTCATATTCATCTACTGTTGTGTATATAAATACTCTTGTCGGCATGTGTGATGTGTCTACTTCAATTCTGGCGTCATATCCGTTATCTACAAGTGCTCTGAATACATTCATTCTGTCCGAGTGATCCTTAATTTCAAACCTTACTATCTTCATTTCTTCATCGCCTCTCTCAAATCTCTTAACTCTTTCAGCCAATTTCCTAACTGCTCGGCTACTTCTGCTCTTTCTCTCCACTTGGTTTCCTCTGCCAGATAAACACCCTCGTCTGTGTGGTGAATTGCAGCCATAGAGTATGCGTGCTCCGCTTTGCTTTCATATATAGTTATTGTTTCATTAAGGTCTAGGATCATTTCATTCACCCCTTCTACTCGCTCATGTATTTCTCATATCAGCCCCACAATTAGGACAGAAATTATATCCGTTATCATACGGAGTTCCCTCGATTAAGTTAAATTCTTCGCCACAATAAGAGCACTCATAGACATTCCATTCCTCATGTTCAGGATAAATCTTAATCCAACGTGCGTGAATATTTGCTCTCACATCAGCAGTTGGTGCTTCATTAACAATTTGATGAAACAATTTTTGAATATAAGGAGATATGAGTCCAAACTTATATCCACTTAATTCTGTTGCGTCTATATATCTACTCATTTTTTACTCCATAGATTTCTTAAAAGTCTCAAACGATTCGGCTATTGACTTTTTAGTGTCCTTTGTCCCCTCCTCATAGCCTAACTTGTACGCATTCTGGATTGCGTCAGTATCGGTTAAGACATTAATAAGTTCGTTTAATTCTTCCATAGTAAGCATTATATTTGCAAGTATAAATTTTCCCTCGCAAAAAGTTCTATGCTCACGCAAATGTTTCAACGCACATTCTCGCATATACATATGCCGATCAAACACAATCTTGCTCTCGTCTCTCATACCACTCCCATTTGCCATTCACCTATTTCTCTTAATTCTGCTCTAGCATCTGCCAAATCCTCTTTAAGTCCTCTTAAAACATCTTCGGCATTTTCTAACTTGATCCGCAAAGTTTTATTCTCTGCTTCAAGTGCGGCTATGTCAACAGAAGGTAAATCGTCAACATCCTGTGGAAATATAACCACAACGTCTCCACACGATTGATACATCTTTTGTGCTAAATTAAGCACGTCCTCTTTCTTGATATATTCACTCATTCACTCGTCTCCCCTTTTATAAGATTCGGATTCAGCATCAAGTTCTAATGACTGATTGGCAAGTTTTTTACCAGCCACTCGATCTTTCTTATGGTACATTGCATAGCGTTTTAAACGAAAGAGTGATCCTTTTTCTCCGCCTCTATCAAGAGCAGTGTGTGAACATTTCTTTTTCTTATTAAGACTGGTCATATTAAACACCCCTCATATCCGCACCACACGAACAACAAAAATTTTCTTTGCGTAACTCTGCTCTGCCGCATTCCGAGCAAATATATGGTGGGTCAATGAACTGATTTTCGGGTGCGTTTTTTATCCATTCCCCTTTCGGTCTTTCCTCAGTCGTTGGTATTCGGTCAATTTCTCTTTCGGCTATTTCATAAACTCGGCTTTTGTCCGTAGAGTAACAATCTCTCAATCGGCGTTTTAATACAAATTTTTCTGCTTTTGTCATTCCACACCGCCTTTCTCTCCTTCGGGTAAATCCCAAAAATACGGCGTTTCGTGGGATAGTGAGCATATATACATCGGGTCTTTGCTCTTAAAAAGGCATTTATCACACTTTTTCCCGTCACAATATTCCTTTATTGCCCTTGCACAGTCCATAATGTCTGCGGAAGGCTTTTCATATACTATGTTATACGCACCCAATAAGCCATTAACTGAGTCGGGATTTCTCTGTACGCTTGGTTCTTTTGCCAACTTAAGAATATCGTCTATTACTTCTTCTCTGCTGATTAAGTCCATTTACTTACCACCTTTCCACCATTCATCAAAAGATTCCGCACAAGCCTTGCATAAAGTGCTGGGTTCATAACGACCACGATCAGTGTTCCATATTGTAAGTAAATTTCTGCTTTTAAATCTTTTTATTAGCAAATCAAATTTGGAATGGTGAAAACTATCTGTTTCTTTCCCGCATCTGTCGCAGTAATACTTTTCGACAATTCTAACCATTTACTTATCCTCCTCTGTTTTGTAAGGTGATATCTCATTTTCCTCTAATAGTTCAGGTAGTTTATCTAGTTCTACCTCTGTGATATCAAATTGACTATCAAAATAAATTGCTTGCTTTACGGCGCGAGCGCACCAGTCTTCTGCGGCTTCTTTTGAGAGGTTGCATCCGATTATTTCTGTGACCAGTGGGTCATTCTCGAAAGAAGTGTGTATTTCAAATATACGAGTTATTATGTATGCTTTCATTAACGTTTCTCCTGTTTTATATCAGATCAAAGAGTCTTTGATTTCTTTAATTCTATTTTCAAGCATTGTGATCTCTTCCAATTTCTCCTCACGACTTTTCATTTCTCGATATGCACGACAATTTTCGAGGGCTTCGGATATCCAAGAGTTGTCTGGACGATAAAATAATTCCATGGGGATTGATATGCTGCTAATTATATGAGTAAAAACAAGATTGTCGTTGTAAACACATACATCGACAAAATCAATAGAATCTAGAAAATTTCTAATTGTTGTATGTGATACTTCTATTCCCAGAAATTCACATATACTGGATTCATCATATTCAAATATATATTTAAATTTTTCGTTATACGAATCAATAATAGACTGAAGTAAATGCTCTGCCAAACTGATTACATGCTTCTTATATTCCATATTTTCAGCACGCAAATCGCTAATTGATTCTTCAAACTCGTCTATCTTATTATGTATTTCTTTTGATGATATAATAAATTTCTGGATCACATCGCTTTCCATTAAAAGAATCCTCCCCACTTAAGAAGTGCTACCTGAATAATAATTGAAACAGTAGTAGCAATCCAATTTGTTTTCTGAGGTTTGCCATCATTGTAAAGTGCTGATACAAAACCTATTGTAAGTAAAACAATCATAATTACCTGAGGTGCGCCATAATTCATATATTAATCCTCCTTATTCCAGTGTCGCCATAAACCACATACCAATCAAAAATCCTATCATAATTCCCGCTATAAATACTATGATCATGTCCATTTCTTTAACCTCTCAATTATTTCATCCGCAGTTAAACAGCCAGCCACTACATCCGATTCTCTTTCTTTGTCGGTCATAATATTTCCAGCAATTTCTAACAGTCCACGTTCGTATCCATAACTGCCGTATTGACAGATCGCGTCCCAAAGACACTCCCCGTTCGAATTAAACACAGCAACAGAGTGTCTTCCATAAGGGTGATACTCGTCATATGTGTGTACGATATAGTTATTGTCCTGTAAATACTTAGTTAACTTTTTGAGTTCGTCAAGATTTTCCACGCACTATTCCTCCTTTTAAAAGTATATTGGTCTAGGCTGATCGCACTCTTCGTATCTAGCATATCCTACTAAACCTTTTGTTGAACTCAGAGTGTTAACCCATTCAATAAAATGATCAATTTCATTGTCGTAGTTTTTAATATTGAAGCGAACAGAAAGTTGATATGCATTAGAAGGTTCATCACTATATTCACTGTCGATAAAATATAGATGTTCTAGCGTACTATGTGGTTCAAAATCAAAATAAGCAGATCCGCCCCTGAGCATTCCCGCCCACCTAGTAGTACGGAATAAAGCGAACTCCTTCTGTTTAGAATTCAACATTTCGTAATCAGCAATGCCGTGACACATCGCGTCCAGAACGGCAATATCATCTTTATCAGCCTTATCAATAATACAACTTAGATAGCACATTGTGTACATTCCCATAAACTATTCCTCCCTTTGCAATTAACATACACTATTTAATCAAATTTGTCAATACCCTTGTCTGCACCTTTATATTCCTCATTCCACCAAGTTTCACAGTGGCAACCACCATCCAACTCCTCATAATAAGGACATTGTGATCCATCATGATCTTCAGGACAATTTAAAATGCCGAACTCTGTGTCTGGTTTGAATCCAAATATGCTTTCAAATTTTTCCAAATTAGTCATATCATTGTCCTCTAAATGATGTTTTTGTATCAAATCCATGCATAATTATCTTATCATCATTGGTCGCACCCAGTGGTTCTGTTCGCTCTGCCTCGGTCTTAAGCAACGAGAAGTGTTCCTCGATAGCAACAAAAATCTCCAAGGGATCGATTATACTGGATATGCCGCAAGCCTTAAGAAGTGGAGGCTGATACTCCTTGACATACTTCTTTGTGGTATAGTCCCACGTTCTGCAATATTCATCACATATTCTGGCACAACCATAATCATTAACTCGGATTGTCTCCTTGATCTTGTCCATGTGCTTAACAGCAATCTCTTCGATAACTCCATGTGTATATATGCTGTCATATATCTTCCACACAGGAACTGTGATAGCATAAAGGGAGATTAACTCTCTCTCCTTAGAATAATCTGACCACTTACTTAAAACCTTGAGGTCATAGTTCTTGGGTATCTCATGTGTCGCCCAACGCCCCTTTTCCTTTTCGGTGATCGTGGCTAAAATAAGCCAGTATGTTGCGCCGCAATGTAACAAGAGTAGATACTTGTCAGTTCTGTCGTTATAAAGTGACAGCGCATGACACACATCTTCCTTGGTTAATACATGCGAACCTCTGCGATCAAACACTATAGGATCTGTATAGTTCTGTAAATAATCGTAGTAGTCGTACTGGCTATCAATTATTCTCATGATGCTTATCTGCCTCCACTGCTTATCTCTTTAAAATCTCTCGTGCAATTTCAATAACAATTTTCTTAAACCACTCGAACTGCATAAAGAATTTGTAGGTAATCTTGTGAGTAACAATGAATTTAACTACTTTGAATTTTACCCTAAATGCCATATATTTGTCAACCTCCATTTTAAATATTTAAACGGATGCCCTTTGAATATTACTTTCCTTACAAACTTATTATTAAGTTTACAATTAGATAGAACGGCGTGGAATGTTACACTATTAGTAAGAAATCTCTTTGTGTCGCCAACAGAAGACTCAGGCTCTTTAATTTCTGTAATGTTGCCCAGAGAATGAACTTCTCCTGTTTCACTATTTATAAAAGTTAGAACAAGTGGTTCTGTTGGTTTAAAATTCATCGTTGTTTCTCCCTTCTGTTATTATTCCCAACTCACAATAAGTCCCACGCAGTCGCTGGTTACTATATATCCCTTTTTTCTACAAGCCTTGGTGATCATCTTTGACATTGCCTCACCATAATTCCCGTAGATTCTTATCGCACTATCTCCTTCTTTGCTCGCGCTTTCTATCCTATCAGAAATTCTTGCTAGTACATCATCAATTTGATTATTACAGTAAGTCATTACGTTTTTTCTTGCCTCCGCTGCCGTTATCATATCAGTCCTCCTCTATAAATAAAACTGTTATCTCTTTTCTATTACTGCTTGACGGATTTGCAACAAGTGTTCTTCCCGATATCTTCTGTGCGTAATCCCTTACAGCATCTTCAAAGGTTCTTCCATTGCCAAACTCGCCTATTAAAAAACCGCCATCCTTTATGTATGCGAAGTTTTCAAAACATACTCCTATCTTATTATCTGGCAGTTCCCAAACTTCCAAGCGATCAATCTTTAGCATATCTTTTAAAAGTTTCATTTCGCCAATCCTCCACTAATTCTACCTGAGCATCGTTAACTGCTATCCAGTCATCTGGATCTCCGTCGATGGGTTCAATTGACATTACGTAATGTTTAGATCCGTCATCGAATACAAGATAAGGTTCTGGGGAACACAGGATAACTTTATACAACTCGCCTCCGCACCTAACAGTGTGTCCCACCCAAGGATTGAACATTCCAGAAGTCAGTTCATCCAACTTCATTACCGCTATTATGCTCACAACTTCGTCATGTAATTCAGAAGCCATTGATAGTATTTCCCATTTACTGTCAATGTAACGTTGGATTTCTTCTTCCACTTCTTTAAAATTGTCTAGTAGTGAAAAAGTTTTAGTATATATCTTTATCATCTTTTCCATATTTCCTTTCCGCAACAAGGACATACGCATATATAAGTTCCTTCACCCCTTTGCATAGCCATTGAGGGTGCGTATCTCCACTCAGTATGATCAGCCACAAATACACAGCCGCACTTGTCGCATTCAAATTCTACGCCACCATTAGCCTTGTTCGGATCGCCTAGTTTAATTATCTTCATTATGATACCTCCCTTAGCAACGCAGTCCGTTGCTGTCGTATTTATCTACCTCGTATTCACTAAATTGTATTTCGTTTTTATGTTTGTCGTAAAATATTTCAGGATCAACAGGAATAACTTTTGCATGAGGATTTAAGTCGTACATTATTCCAGTCGATAATTTGGTTGCAAAGTCTCCCCAATGATCGGGGCTACAGATTTTGTGGGTTTTTATGTATAGTTCATTGTTGTATTCAAAATACTCGCCCACTTTAATATCTTCAAAACGCTGGGATTCGTATTCGATTTTTAATACACGTTCAGAAATCCTCATATATTATTCACTCCTTCCGTTTATTACACACTCAATGTCGGTTAGTGCCAGTATGCAATATCCCTCGGCTACTCCGTATTCACCATTGCCGTGATGGATATAATCGATCTTGGCTTCAATATAGTTTCCTGTGTAACGACTCTGGTATGGATTCCATTCTTTGAGAATCAACTTATCTCCGACGTGGAAGTCTCTATCATCCTTCCTTATCTCAAAGTTCTTGCCCTCAAACATGATATCCATAAAATAATCATGAAGTATTTTAAGTTCGTGCGTCATTCCTCTTCTCCTTTGTTTGCCTCATGTCCGCTCCACAATTAGGGCAAAAGTTGTAAAACACAGGCGTATAATCGTCGTTTAACTTCTGTTTAATTTCTTCATCGCAGTTTGAACAAATAGCCCACAGTTCATCAATGTCGGTATGTGAGACGAACCATTCTCCTTTATCCTCTACGGGTGGAATAGAATCGATGCACTTTGTTAATTCTTCCCAGTCCTTAGCCGATAACCAAAAACAAGTATTTGCTATTGCATTTATAACTGCCTGTCTACAGATTAAATCCCCTCTATTCTCTTCCATTGTTACTCCTTATCTTTATTTGCCTTACACTCTGGGTCATTTAAGAACAGTATTTCTTTGCCGCATTCTTTTTCATGATTGTATATGCACTCTGTGTGATTGCAAGTAATGATTAGGTTTACATCTTGGCTCATTCGTTTACCTCACTTCCTTCATAGGGTTTAGGCAAAGGCATCCATGCCGTAACTGTGTTATCTTCTGTGTAATGTTCCAATCTAAGAAATTTTCCTTCGACAAATGCAGCCTGATGCGTTCTCATAATCCCCGCATATTTATGAGTTACAAGTACATGGCATAAACCATGTCCTTTTGTCTTTGTTTCTTCGGGTAGTTTCCCCGACGAGATGGGTATCCAGTCTTCCTTAAGTACTTTAAAGGCTTCTTCGGTTTCATCGCAATGCTGGCAACGATCATATATAATTTGCAATGCTTCTTCTTTAGTCATTTCTTATCCTCTCCGCATGTGTCATATATAATGATGAACGCTTGGTCTGACCATCCGTGTCCGCCATTAGGGACTTTTGTTTCTATGACATTTAAGACCTTATATCCCCACTTTTTCTGTACTACTTCCAACATCTTTTCAAGTTCTTCTGAAACGGGTCTTTCGAGGAATATCTGCCTTACTGTTTCTGATCCGATCATTTACTTACCCTCCTTATTCAGAATCCATTTCCTTCAAGATCTTGCTCTTAAGATGCTCCATGTTTCTTTTCTTCTTCTGCAACTCAGCAATTTCCTTGTCTATGCTATTAGTGGACAGAAGTTTTATCAGATATTTCTTCCAACTTCTTTTTGGACAGTGATATATTTCACACGCTCCCTCGTTATCAAAACCCAACAGATGTTGAGTTGCATAATGGGGACTAATATCTTCTACTGTATATTTACCTGATTCGTACAAAGACACACGCACCATTTCACGACTCATTTACTCTGCCTCCTTAACACTAGATGTATAAGTCCGTTCGAGATATGCGTTTATATAGAAGACCACATCCTTAAGCCATCCTCTGTCGGGACATTCTCTGATTACGGCATCGGCTACAGTAAAGGGCGTTGCTCCGTTTCCTAGTATCAGTTTGTTTTCTACAATAATATTTTCCATTTCATTCCTCACTTTCTGCCTTATAAGCCTATAAAGTAACCCAAAATACAAGTGAAAAAGACTCCGATAAAGAAACCAATTAAACACCATATCTGCCTTACAAAGTTTAAATCATCTTTTTTCATCTTTTATCTCACTTTCTGCTGATTAAATCACTCATTCGGATTTACCTCTCTTTTGTAAAAAGAATCCCACCACTCTTTATGACTATCCTTTTTATGCCCTAACAGTTCCTCGGTAGTCCAACCTTTAAATGCATCTTTCGGCATCTCAGTCACTCCTTCAAACATATGAGTCAAATCGTATGAGTATGCTTCCTTATAAGGCTCGGGTTCAAAGTACGGCATATATGCTATGATAGAATCTCCATCATCCAAAGCCCAACCTTCCTCATCATCCCAATGTTCGTGATATGTATCCCACCCAATATGGGATATCGCACGATCTCCATTCTTATACTTGAATGTTACCCAATATGCTCCATTCTTGGGTATCTCATCAATGCTTGAGATTGGTATCCATTCCTCTTTGTTCTCTGCGGACGGCAACTCATAGATAGCCTTATATAAGTCTTTGCCGAAATACTTCATTTGGAGCAATTCAAGAACCGCCTGTCTGCTGATCAAATCACTCATTTTGCTTTACCTCTCCTTTGTAAAAAGAATCCCACCACTCTTTATGACTATCCTTTTTTGTGACTTTTCGTGCATTCCTTACTGTGTCCTCACTTTCTGCCAACTTCTTTATGTGGCTTACTTTGAAAGATATATTGCCGATATAAAAATATTTGGGCTTACGGAAGTCATGCTTTGCTGAAAATTCATCTGCGTATCCCAACTTGCCCCATGCCCAAGTTCCGCTATGAAAGAGTACACAGACATTCTTTCCGACAAGTTTCATAAGTTCTGCGTGCTTCATAGATCCTCCTCATTAAGACACTCTTTTCTCCACTTATATATTAAGTACTCAAGTCCCTCTGCATAAAGACATTTACCAGCCTTCATTGCCTCATGCTCAATCCACTCAACAGGGATTGCCTCTATAACTTCGGCGTTGAAAATCTCCGTGTCGCTTACCACGGCGACATCTTGAACTACAGGATTATAACGACGTAAATATATTCTCTTTAACTTATTTGAATCGATTAGTCTCATGTGTTCTCCTAGTATGTCATATACTTTGATAGGTTATTGATTTGTTTTTTCAATGCTGGATCTGAAATTATTTGTAATACGTCTGATAATTCTACGAATGTGCGATGTCTATTTGGACATGTGCTGCAAACGTTACTTCTTCCCATAGCATCGTCACATTTATATTGATGAATATATTTCTGGCAATGAGATTCAAGTGGTTCTATTTCTTCTTCTGAATAGACATTCATACTTATCACTCCTTCTCCTGTTTGCAATCGACCCTTTATCGTACGTGGTTGTTTATGTAGCGGTTACAATTAGGGCAGTAAAACGGCGCAAATGCTGTGGTTTCGAGTATGTGTCCACACCCTGAGCATATGTACTTTTTGTCCTCAGTTTGCATCCAATTTGCGCGATTTCGGTTGTCCCGCCAGAATTTTATATCGTCTAATGTAAAGAGTAATTTGCCTGACTCGGCGTGTAGTATACCCCACCTTTTGTCGTATCCATATTTGACTTCGAACTTAGTGTAGGGGGAGATCATTTTTGTCGTTAGATAGTAGTGCTGGGGCGCTGTGCAGATAAGTTTGTCACCTTCTCTTTTGATGGGACAGAGAGGTGCTGATATCCAGTTTGGCTCACATGATTTATAGAAATCCAGTGTGTCTTTATCGCGCTGATCCTGTGCGGAATGTTGTGCAGAATACCCGAGTGCTACTATGCTCCCGTATATGAGGTAGATCAGACAGAAAACTATGCTTGTTAGTAGGAACATTTTCTCACCTCCCTTCGTATTGTAGCATATGCGCTGAAATGTGTCAAGCGCCAGTATTTGTGGGCAATGTGGATAAGTTGGGGATACTGCGTAACTATGTGTGAAAGCGTTTTGACTACACATCACAATAATTTTGTATTAATTCGAAATAATTTTATTATAATTTTGATATCATTTTGATATCATTTATGTAATATTTAAACAAAAAACTTTATAAAATTTTGTTAATTATTTCCATACCCTTACGCGCCTCCTGATCGTCTGTAGATATGTACCTTTGCGTGGTAGATGCATAGCGGTGTCCCACCGCACGTCTGACAAACTCTATGTCGTGTGTCTTGTCGTACAGGATAGAGCAGTACCCACCCCTGACCTTGTGTGGACTAAGTTTATTGCCAGAGTATTTCTTGGTCACGTACCGCACAGTGTCGTGTGAGATCCTGTCGCCATCTCTGGACACAAACAGGGCATCGGTTTTCTTTTGACGTGCGTCAAGTAAATTACCCCTATCCTCAAGCCACTCGTTTAAGATTGTTACAGTCTTGTCGGACAAATATATACTTCTCTTGGTGTTTCCCTTCTCTATGACAACAATGTGGTCGCCATCTAGATCACTCACGTCTATAGATGTTAGGGCTGTCTCACGTATGCCAGTCTCTATAAGGATAGCCAGCATAAGCCTGTCTCGGTTACGTAGGGTGATCCCGCCAGCATATCCATAGCGCTGCTTATCTTCTGATACGGCAGCGGTAATCTGTGTAAAGTCTTTCGCAGTTACCTTAACTGGCGCATGTGTATCGTTGTTTCTGCTACGTGAGATCCCCGACATGAAGTTGATCGGCGTGATTCCCTCGTTGTACAGATAAGTACAGAACGAATTTAATGTGTACCAGACAGATGTTCGGTAAGTATCGGTCACATCTTTCTCACGCAATTCTGTCATGTAGGATATTACACCCTCACGAGTAAGTTCGTAACCAGATAGAAAAGCCTTTACCTTCTGTATGCGATCCCGTCTGGTCACGGCGGTGAGACCACTCGCCCGCATAAGTTCGTTCCAAAGTCTAATTTCGGACGGACTATCCTGTAGGCTACGGGCGATGGTCTTCTCTATGTTTTGTTCGTTTTCCTTTCTACCGCTCATGTCTCTCCGTTAGATGTGGCAGTCAACCACAACAAGTTCCATGTTGTCATCAAGGTTGTCAATGAATCTCTCCATGAAGTGCAGATCCCAGTCAAGAGATTCCTCGGCAGTTTCAGAACTCATTCCGAACCAGCCCATCTCACCTTTCTCGTGCCACTCGCCGTCAGGAGTAACAACCGCAAAGAATATAGGCAAGGAATGGATCTTCGCATAGTTTTCCTTAGTCTTGTAGGATTCGCGGAGATAGTCAGGATTGTAGATGGTGAAGAAGTCGTCCTTGTTTTCGCCTTCCTTAAGGGGTGCGCCCTCAACCGCTACTTCATACCATCTGAGGGAGTGATCATATCTTTCCTTGTTGATGTCAAGGTTAAGTTCCTTTACAAGTCCTCCGTCTACCTCTTCGCCTTCCTTTGTGAGGAGACTACCAGACCATCTGCCGCCTACCACCCACCAATCCCACTTAGACTTGGGGTTGTAAGTAGTAAGTTCATTACCATCTTCATCATAGTCGCGGCAGTTGTCGTACTCCGCATCATAGAACTGCTGGTCGGTCTCTGCGTCAAGGAAACGCTGCTGGTAATCGCTGATCTCTATGTCGGGCTTCTCCTTAATTCTCTCAAGAAGTGTTTCCTTGTACGCCTTGGCTTCTTCGATCATCTCCTGTTTGGTGCGATCAATGCGAGGTTCTACGGCAAGGTTTTCGCTGTAGGGTTCAAGCATTGCTTCGAGATTTGCGTCCTGATCCTTGATAACTAATACTGCGTAATGACTCATGTGTTTTCCTCCTTAGTTTAAACCATTTTCTTTCCTTAAGTTTGCAAGTTCCATTTCGTGCTGAGCCTTGAGTTCCGTTGCGCTTATCAGTTTGGCATTTAAGTTAGCAATGGAATTAAGTGTCTCCTGTATATACTTTTCGTCCTGTTTTATCGTATACTTCTTCCACCTAATAGACTGATACTTCTCCACTGCTGGGGAATGGCTTGGACTCTGCTCATGTGCAACATTATTATACCTCGTGTTGAGCAGATTTGTAAAGTCTATTTTTATATTTGCTGGATCGCCCCAATGGATCTTACTTCCACGCACATTGCTACCCCAGTAAATACACCAGCGCTGACCCTTGTCATAGTGTCCGCTATAGAAAGCATAGCAGTAGCGGTAAGTAGAACTGCTACTAACGTGATAGTAACCATCTACCTTATTGATTTTGTAGCCAGCGTCCTCGACAATCTTATGCGCCTCCTTCGCATCCTTTTTATATTTATTGGTGATCACTTGGATGATAGCCTCATTGAGTGTCATAAGTACTCCTTTCTGAGTTTATCCAACTCTTTAGATTGCTGTGATCTTAACTTCTCTTTCTTACCTTTAAATACTGATCCGCATGGGACTGCTGGTACTTCTGTTCCATCGGGTAACGTCCAGCCTGACCAACGTGGTACATCCTTAGTTTTCTTTTTCATCACTTCTCCTTATACGTAAGTAAAAGTCTATTTACGCAATTGTTTTACCGATAAGATAGCCCCTGACTAGGCACATCACCTCACATTCTGCGTCTTCAGGTTTGATACGACTACTCCACGTCTCTCCTTCTACCGCTATTCCCAGCGTAGAATCAACATTGCTCCATACGTAGATGGACTCACGAGACAGACCAGCCCTTCTTACGAGATCATTTAACTTGGCTACCATATTATTCCTGTCGCCTACGATCTTCCTTGTTGCCTCGTACTCTTCTTCCGTAAGGTAACTGTAACTGAAAAGAAACTCTTCCCTTGTTAATTTCCAGTAGTCCACCATCTTTTCCATATCATTAGCAAAATCCATACACGCCTCCAAGTATATACCACTTTGTTTATCTTGCCAAGCCCTTATACTGTTTCCTCCGTTATATAAATAGTGATCTCGTGTGACTGGAATATAATACTACTGACCACATGATTTGTCAAGACCCTACTTATAGAATCTTTTCCGTTGTACTGTCCTAAGACATTCTCATCCTCGTCTCTGATCAGCACATTAAGATTGTTGTCTATTAAAGACAGAACATCTCCCAGCGAAGTTCTCCTTGAATTGCAACCATAATTTGATCTAAGATTCATATGTATACCTCCTCTTAAAAAAGGGCAGACTATCCCGTACACTGTAAATTCTAATGTTAGGGATTTAGTTTGTAATTAGATTAGATTAGATGTTGTATCCTCTCTTGCGAAGTTCATCCAAAAGATCGTCGTCAGATATATCCGACAGATCGTAGATTGTCTTGCCATCCTGTTCTACCCACTCACCGTCCTGAAGTGTGATCCTCCAGTGAGCGTCGTCTTCTCCAACATAGTCGATGTATCCCTTGGTAATATACTTGGTCAAGATATTAAGATCGCGATAAACTTCTTCCTCGTAGTACTTCTGATCTTCCGCAGACAGGCTGATTCTATTTTCTTTCACATCGATCATCTTGCTTGCTGTGAGTCTGCTTACCTCAATCGTATGCGCACCATTTGTATTAAGATCGTAGTTGAGTAAAAGTAAGTCAACTCCACCCTTAAGTGTGCATTCACCATATCCACTGGCATAATATCCCATAATTAACCTCTCTTTCTTTTCTTACGCAATTGTTATACCATAAATAGAAGGACTTGTCAATCCTCCCATTCATCCTCTGATTTTCTTTCGATCTCTCCTTCGTGCAATGAGCCGAAGGTGTAGCCGTTATCATAGGACAGGATGACAAGATCGTCGTCGTCGTAATTCCTAAGTACGTTGCGAAGTTCTCCCACAGTCATTGCCTCATCTGCAATATCCTGTATTGAATAAGCCTCGTGTCTTGCGTCAAATACTACTGCGTCTCTACTCATAATTAATCCTCCTTTAATAAGTACATGATATAATAATCACAGACTTCCGTATCCAGCCCGTTTATCTTCTCGTACCTATCGTCCAGTGCCATTCTAACTACCTGACGATAATCTGTCAAGCACTTGTCACATCTCGTTCCGATCCAGCGCACAACATCGTAGGTATCATTGCGATCAATACCCCACTCGTGATTGCCCCATACACGAAGATGCAGATTAACTACGCTGCCATCTACTTTACGTTCTACCTTCTTAACGTTGACACAACCATAACCTTGCCAGTGTTTTACTCTCATAGTTTATTACCTCCTTAATTCCAGTAGTCGATGATTTCTTTCTTTGTGATCCCTATGGTATCAAGAATGCAGTACAGGAAATCTGCACCTTCATCTGTAAGAGTACCATCGAACCAAACGAATTCGGGCTGGTGTTTAGCATAGTCTATTATGTTATCAATTAGTCTCATGCCGACAGCCCCGATAGTAAAGTGATCATTGATGTATTCCAGCAGCATAGCATTACCCCCTTACTACAACATAAACCTTGTTTCCTACGGCGCGGATATCATACACAGGCTCTTCCGCAAGATTGCCATCTTTTCCGTCTCCTCTTATTACCTCTTCTCCGTTATTTTTAATCATTCCGATCTCGTCAAGATATCTGTTGAGGATGATGACGTTGCCGCTAAGGTAATCCATAATACAACCAAGGGTTAATTCTGATTCGGTATTTACTGTTATAGTACAAGCGCTCTGATCATTATCATAACGCATTACTATAACTTCATAATTGGGGAGCATCACATCGCTTACATCCTCATCTTCTGATAACGTTTTTCCCATCTCATTATATATTGTAATATGATCACAGTCTGACACAAAATTTAATACCTCTCTTAATTTCTTCATAACCAAATCCTCCTTACTTTTTTCATTGTAAACTATAATGATTTACTTTGTCAACAGTCAATTACTATACGATGAATCACGCTGATGAATCCATTGGGACAACGATGGAAGTGTATCCAGTATGTGAACGCCTGTCCTGTACAGTCATATGGCGTCCATACATAACACCTTCCTAATTCTTCCCAAAGCAATTCTTTTATTTCATCATCAGAGTAATCCTCGGAATCATAGAATCCAAACTCATACCAGCCGCCGTCCCTGTCGTACACTCTGTGAAGACCGTCCATGAGTGACGCTGGCAGATCTACACAATGCTGCTTGAACAACTTTTTAAGGATTCTCTTAGTTTGCTTTGTCATAAACTTAACCCTCCTGTGTTGATTAACGATCTGTGATTCTAATTTCCTCAAGAGCGTATTCTTTAAGTTCGTTATACTCTTTCTCTGTAATCTCCACGACTTCGAAATAATTATTCATGTCGGGATTCATATTAAACGCGAATACACTTATAACATCGCCTACAAGATCGTTAACAGTTTTGCCGTCTTTACAAACGGCTACTGCTGGTACTATATTTGCCTTTGGTACAATCTTAAAGTGCTTGTTGTGATCCTCATTTACTTTTGCCATAAACTTAATCCTCCTGTATCTTCATTATTGAGTCGCCGTTCAATCTGCCCATTGAATCATCGACGTAAGCAATATCGCCCTTCTTACTGAAGCAACGTATAGTTCCTATTGCCAAAGTAGAGCGGACAGATGTCTTGTATGAGCAGTTTACCTTTCTGCTTTCCGCATAAACTACTTTGTCACCAACTTTTAATTCTACTCCTCTGATATCTTTCATAGTGTAATTACCTCCGCAGTTTTCTTATACACATCGAGACAGTAACGCGCCTGACAGCCGCAGCCAGCCACTGAACAAGTGGCTATTGCTGGACAGTCGGTGATCCTTTTCTTTGGAAACATCTTGCGGTATTTGTTGTAGTGCTGCGCACATAAATAACTCCAGCAAATACCAAGTTCGTTGTCCTCTTCGGCGTCAATGCAGTTGTCGAAATGGATTCCTTCATACCAAAGCGTCTTTCCCATAAGTTTACCTCACTTTTAAATTGTACTGTTTGATCAGATCGTAGAGTGTAGTCTGTGCTGGATGATTAGTTGGCATCGAAAGTATTTCATTACCGCGCTTATAAATGCGATGATTGCCCGCCTGTCTATGAAATTCAAATCCGTTATCAGCCAGCAGTTTCTTGAACTCTCGCACACTCCACGTTCCGTTGTGCATACGAGCCATATTAATCCTCCTCTCCATAATCAAGATCGAGATTCTTTGCGGTGAATTTGAATTCATTAGGATTGAAAGTGACGGGCAGTTCGTATATCCTGTCTTCAATAATTCTGCCGTGATCATCTGTTATTACTGCGGCATATACTACTCCGTCATAATCATATGCCACTTCAACATTTTGGTCATAGAATTCTCTGAACTCAATCATCAAGAAGTCCCAGTAATTATCCCTCTCGTCCTCATAATCTACAAGGAACTGTTTCATAGCGGCTTCGTATTCAGTTTCTGTCATCTTAATAATTCTAATTTCAGGTCTCATCGTTTTTGTCCTCCTTATCTTTCTATTAGTGTAGGGTTAATCTGGTGATACTTAGAACTGGGCTTACGATCTCTGATCTCAATTTCATCAAAAGCCCACGCGCCTACGATTTCCATACAAGTGCCGCTATAGTCTCCGCCTCCAAGTCCATTGCCGCACGCGGTAAGAATAGGCAGTGGATGTATGCACCAAATTGATTCGTGCTTGACACCTTCGCCGTCAGTCCATGATTCCTTCCACTGGTTTGCCTTATAGTACTCGTCAAAGTTAATGTACTGTTTCTTAGTTAAGTTGACGATATACTTACCAGAGAGAACGTGATCGGCAGCGGGCGTATGATATTTAATTACGCGACCATTTCTTTTCCAAGGATTATACTTTACATATTCATTGGGAAGATCTGCATAGTCTCCTACCCACGCTATCTGAGCCGATCCATTCTTAATTATCTCCTCGGTAATCGCATCAACAAACTGGTTGTCAACATAACTATGCTCCATAAGTTTAGCCATAGTATAGTAACTTCCTGTTTGCTGAACTTCTTCGCGTCTCCATTCCGACAAATTTTCCAGCCCCTTCTTATCGGGCTTAACATATCTGTTATAGTACTTAGCCTTTCCGTTCCTTAAGATTGTTACCATATAATACTGTCCCATATTATTTGTCCTCCTTTATTACTCTATAACCTCTTCTTTCAAGTGCATTTATCAACTCGTTGTCTGATGCTCTTACTTGCCAGATATCCTCTTTATCATAGTACTCCCAGTCGTTGTTTTCTATAATGTATACACCCTTAAAATCTTCATCGTTGTCTACACATTCTATTTCTCCGTTTGCGATATACTCGTTGTCATCGAGAGCGGTAAGAAAAATGTCAATGTATTCATAAAAAGCATTATCCAATGTCTTAGAAATAGTGATGCAGTTATCATCTACGGCATCAAGAATACATTCCGCCCACGAACTTAAAGCGGTGTCATTTAATTTCTTATAAATATTGTATGCTGCCTGAAGGGACAAAGGGTTGTTTAAGTGAATATCTCCGCTGCAATATATTCTTTCCATAATTTATTTCCTCCTTATATTCTTTCTGTTTCTCTTAACCAGTCAATGCAGTCCAGCAAACTCTGGAACATATAATGTCCCTGTGCCCACGTACCAGTGTTGGGGTTATACAAGTAGGCAATACAATAATCACTCTTCCTTTTAAGAATAGTATAATCGCCTATTGTGTCGATCACCTTATAACCCTGTTCTGAATATTCGTTGTAATCGCCCATGTTTATTACCTCCTTATTTGTAATAATTAAGGTTACAATAGTTTTGTCCGTCAGGTGTTACTATACTATAGTATATGTATCCGTTTGTCAAACGTTCAACTGTGTTTTCGTGGTAGATATATGTTCCGTCATACCACTGCAATCTTCCGTATAATAATGCTCTATGCAGAATAATTTCGTCACCATCTTTATGGCGAGACAAATTCTTTGCCACTACTTGTATGTGTACGTTGGGAGTAGACTTAATCTTTTTCCAAGCACTCATTCTATTCTGGCGTTCGCGGCACCGCACGCGCCACTCTATTGCCTCTTCGTTCTCAGTAGGGCTAAGTAGTTTTAAGATCGACGTAGGGCAATCAAAAAAGTATGGACATTCAGTTTCATCCATTTCCTTATACAGGAACTCATTGCCGCGCACTTCGGTTAATATTACCAGTCCAAACACATGCCCTCTCGGATGTTCAATGGCGGCATAATAAGTGCTGTTGTGCATAGAAGACTTGACTACGTGATAGCCGCTCCACGATGTTTCTATTTCGTGGTCAACTAAATCGCGTCTTGCCTTGGGCGAATCATTTGACAGCGTGTTTCTGATACCAGTCCAGCCCATAACTTACCTCCTTAATAAATCAGGGACTGCATTATACAGCCCCTTAAGTTTGCGATTATCTTAATACTTCAGCAACGTTACCGCGCTGGGTATAGCAGAAACGACAGGCGTTACATGAACCTCTACTGCAACGGCACTTCCACTCATTCGGAGACGGAGAGTATCCCTTCTCGTAGACAGTAAAGATCACATCCACAAACGGATAAGTCTTCTTTACGCTGTCGCTAAGAGGGGAATTAATTAGCGGCGAACTTAATACTATGTTCATGTTGTCAGGCTTGCCGCCTTCTTCCTTGATCGCCTTCTTATAAATCTCGGGGCGCTTAGTGAAGGCAGAGAAGTTAACCGTAGGATTTGCCTTAGCAATTCTAATGAAGTTGCGGGCGTGAGTTACGTTAATCACATCACCGTGAGACTCAAACCTGAATACCTCTCGTTTGCTTAAGTTAGGAACAATCTTAAGCAGCGATTCACTCAGAGCCTTGCCATTACGTTCCAGTGCTACACGCTGCTGGGGATATACACCAGACATAACTTGCTTGTAAGCATAGCAGTGAGAGCAAACAGTGTTGGTGTTCCTCATCAGGTTCATGCACGACGGGTTCATGCCAGCAAAACTGCTAATGGAACGGACGTTCTCCATTTTACCAGTCAGGTGGCTGATGTGAATTCCAGTCTCTTTTTCAAACTGGGCTACTGATACTACGTTAGGCATAATATTATCCTCCTTGTTGGTATTAGTTTACTACAAAATAAAAGTACTGTCAATTACGGCGGCGGTCTTATTCTCATAGACTCTCCTTTCTATTTATCCTTCATGCCTTCGTCATATATGGAATTAAGTTCGTCGTGAAGTTCAGGCGGTATAGTATCCTTTATATGATGCTTTTCGTAGAACTTTCCGATCTTAATTCCCAACTTCATACCCAACCTAAATCCCTTGCGGTATGCCGACAGCACACTTTCATTAATAAGATCTCTCATAATTAATCCTCTCCTCTATACTGCAATACAATACACCTATGTTTAGTCATAGGGCGGACAACAATAAACTCGTCACCAATCTGTCTTTCGAGTTCGGCAATTACCTTGGTGAGTTGTTCGTCGGTAAGATTCCATTCGATGCAATCCTCACCAATATAGTCGTCGCGCTTTACGCAACCTCTGCCATTGTCCGCGTTCTTGAAGAGGATATAAGAGATATCATCATAGTCCGTATCTTCAAGTACTTCATTGTTGCGCCAGTATCTACTGGGCAGATCCTTCGGACCATAGCAGCAACTACACATGCCCCGCTTGTATGTATAGTGAGCAAAGTCTATGTCGCATACTTCTCTTAAGTGCTTCAGGTTTAAGTCCTTGTATTTGTATTTTGCCATAATTAATATTCCTCCTCTTCTTCGTTTTCATATTTTGATGAGCATAAATAATATCCTACGCTCTCCTTTATGTTGCTGGATACCTTGTCAGATATATCCTTGGAAATTCTTTCCACGATCATAGACATATATTCAGGCGTGAATATTGCCTCTGCCTCTATCTTTTCATTCACCGCCTTTTCAACAGCGTCCCTGATGTATTGACGCATGGTATCAAATGAATAGCGATGTTCTCTGTCCATCATTTGATCTACGACTATGTTAACATATTTACGAGCCGCATCTCCAATGGCGTTATCAATGATACCATTAATTTTGCTATCAATCATCTTCTGTAGTGTTTCCTCATTGATTTCGATTGTCATAATTTTATTCCTCCTATTATACAAAGTTAAACTTAGGCTGCTTGCGACGATGTTCAAAGTTAACTAGCCACTTCTTTACTTCGTCATTCCAATGGCGCTGGTTACTGGTACGCCTTCCATCAGAGAAGATAATTCCTTCATCATTCTCTATCATATGAATCCAGTAATCTGGACCACGGAACACGGGGCGAAAACTTATTTCCCATGGATAACCACCATTGATTCTTTTTGCCGCTTCGGGTGTCGGGACACTCATTGCCCACGATGCTGAATAGTCCGCTTGCATCTGATTAAATATCCAATCCTCAAGTTCCTTTAAAGACTCAAACCTTTTGACGTGATTATATCTAATATAATCGTTATGGTATTCTTCATAGTAAACAGTAATCATATTTTCTCTCCTTGTGATATTAAGTTAACAGTAAACTAATCTAGTCTTCGGCGGTGGTCTAATCATAGGTTGTTACCTCACTTATTATTCAACTTAGTCATTTCCTTGTTAAGGAAGAGATACTCGATTGCCTCTCCTACCTCGGGATCTATGAGCATATCCCTCAGGTTCATACCCTCAACTCCGTCAAGCATATCTGAGCGGTCAATCAAGTCATAGATGATTTCAGAGACTGTGGAATTTACTTCCTGAATGAGTGTGGTTTCCATTAACATGCCGCCACCAATGTTGCCTTCGTTGGAATATACTTCTACATTCCAGTAATCAACATAACCTTCATCCACGTCTTCGGGGAGAAGATTATCTCCCGTGCCTTCTCTTGCAACAACAAGTACATTATTGTGAATGTCGTAGAAAAACAACCCGTCCGTATGATATTTCTTTGTATAATCAATCCACTTTAAGTCCTTCATCACATTTCCTCCCTTCTTATCTCCTCAACCTCTTCAGGTGTGAGCACACGATTAGCCTTCATCCTGTCGGCAAGAATCCACCAGCCGCCCTGAGATTCGGGTCTCTTATAGGTCTTGTAGTCTGCTACTTCAACTTCAACCCAAACGCGCTGTTCTCCGTTGGCAAGCATTTCTTTAAGGTGCGGGGCTATGGGCTTAAAGCAACAGTGCCATCCCTTCCTAACCTCGAATCCTTTAGTGGGATGACACTCTGCCTCCATCCACTTGCCAAACTCAGTCGGCACATTCTTATTGATGAAAAGCGGATATACCTTTCCATCCTTCTTGAGGCGCATTAACTTATACGCCTTGAATCCCTTGCCCACATCAGGAAAAGTATACACTGTTCCGTATGAAGGACAGGGATTATTAAGTGTACCACCAGCATAAATCTTTGACATAGCATTACCTCCTTATTTCATTGCGGCACTTATTGCTCTGAAGTAATCATCATAGGCTCTGGATACAGTATCATCCGTAACCACATGATAATAGATACCATCCGAAAATGTAACCTCAAATACATACTTGCCGTTTACTTCTTCAGCATTAGTGATAACACCTTCGGGATAAATACGATAGAACATTTTCTTAGCCTCTTCCATAGTTATTTCTCCTTTCTTTTCTACCCTTCCATGCATAATATGTAGGACAGCCGCAACAAGATGCCTCGTTCATACTACAGGCTTTGCAAGGACTAGTGTCTGTTACGTCAAGGAATAGATCCCTGACTGCATGATAAAACGGATTGCTGGTGGGCATATTGTACGCATCAAAGATTGCAGTGAGTTTTTCTTCTACGTTCATCCTTCTTCCTCCTTATTTGATTCCCACTTGAAGTGTCCGTTGCTATAGAGATACGGCTGATGATCAAGTTCATAGAAATTGCATACGGCATATGCTGATGTCATGTTGCACATCAATCCCATTGCCAGATCTTTTGCCATAAACTCACCCATCTCAAGAGGCTTCTCATCTTTGTGCCACTCAGCAGTTTTATCTGAGTGGTTAACCTTTGTGACAAATACTGGACCATCTCCTGTCATTACGATTACGTACCAATAATTCTTTTTCTTTCCAGCCATGTTATTATCCTCCTTATTATAAAACGATTCTTATTATAGGATCAATTAATTTGTATCTTTTAATTACAACGTCTATCGGCGCATCTTCTACACAAATACAGTCTCCTTTCTGGGTACAAATAGTGGTGTCTTTACGGGTGACGGAGTATTCCAGTACAAGTCTCATTATATCCTCCTTTTAAAATGAGGGTGAGCACTATGCCCACCCTCTTGGTTACTGATGATTAAGCAGTAAGTATCTGAACTACCTTATCTGCAATCATAGGCTTCTCAACAAGATTCATCAGCCTATTCTCAGCAAATCCTTCGGGATGTCTTGCGGGTTCTGCATGAGACTCGAAGTCCGTTATTGCATGGATCAGTCTGAGTCCATCCCAGTTCTCATTCTGAAGATCGGGAGCATTGAGAAGGATGTTAGTCAACTGATTTCTCTTCTCCTGAGCGGTACGCTTGATTCTCTCAGTAGCGTCTTCCGCATAAGGGAAGAGTCCGTCGATGATCTGTCCCATCTCAGCACGGGTTAACTTAATGTTTCTAAGTTCCTCCATGGTATGCTGAAGACCATCGAAGTAGGCATTTGCTCCAGCCATTACTTCCTGAGCCTCAAGCATCTTACCTTCGACATCTCCTCTGTGCTGGATACTGATCTTATAAGTAGAGTTCCTACTTACAAGGTGAGCCATGTTACAGCAGCATGCTCTGATGGTAGTGAAGGCAGCGAAGAGAGACTGCTTTCCATTGTTTCCATTCATCAGGAACATATATAGATGATGTTCGTCACCAGCATATGTTCTGCTGGGTAACTTCATCAAGAACCATACCTTCTCACCTCCTCTGTAACAACCTACCTTCTCAAAGGTAGCACCCTGTTGACGGAGTACATCTGCAAAGGCGAAAGCGTCTGCGTTCTGTACAGGCTTATATCTATCCTTGGTAATACCAAACACCTTACCAGTATCAGAACGGACAATTGCCTTGTACTTAGACTGTACCTGACCACCAACACTTACCTCGGCAAGACCAAGTTCCCAAGGCAGATATGCCTTAGCAATGTCTGCCGCAGTTCCATACTTCCTGAGTTCCTCATCGACATCAGTGCCAATGCCTGAGAAGGGAAGACGGCGATGCTCAAAGTTAGTGAGATGAATCTTCGGTTCGGGAGCAACGATCTCTGCTGATGCGGTTACGTTCTGAAGGGTGCTTGCTGAGTAAGATCTGAAGTCGATAATCTGTGCCATAATGTTTTCTCCTTGTTGTTTGCTTTACTATGTTCCATATTCAATTGTATCCATATTCAATTGTATTTGGGGCGGTTGTTGCGCCGCCCCTGTGTGACTTACATCTCGTCTTCTTCAAACTTGCCAAGTTCAAAGACGTTGTCGAGAGGGATGGTCAGCATTCCGAGTTCGCTGTGGGAACTCTTGTTGAGGTAAGGTTCAACCTCTTCCTTGCTGACTTCCTTTCCGTTCAGGTAGTACTTAGTGCTGATCGGATTGAGAAGTGATCCATCCTTACTTCTCTTCTTGGGATATCCCTGTACATACAACTTGCCAGTCGTCTTGTGCTTGACGATTCCCTTAGCCGCACACTGTACGCGCTCTTGCCAGTTACCTGTGTGTTCGTGCTTGTCGTACTCCTTAGAGTTTTCGTACGGGACATCCAAGGTTAATGCGGTTGAACTTACCTTGACGATCTTAATGCCATCCTTCTTAGCGGATGCCTTCATCTTTGAGGTAGTACTAAGATCTGACTTCCACGCTACGTGGATAACCTTGCCGTTAACCTTAGCGATTCTGTCGATCTTGTCCATGTTGGTAAGTCTTGAGATGTTAGGATACTGCTTTCTAGCCATAATTAAATTCCTCCGTGTTAATTGTTTTAAGTTCCATATTCAATTGTAAGTTTATAATACGGCGGTGCTCTTAAGTTTGTAATCATCTTATCATCTCCTTATGATCTTGTCAAGTATGATTCGTCAAGGAAGTTATCTCCGCAACTGTAACTGTTGCCAAGACCAAGCAGAATTATCTTGTCACACGCAAAGCCTCTGCTCTTGATCCATTCGTACACGAACGGAATTGCATCGGGATCGTTACCCAACCACTTATTGTGTGACCCATGAATCTGAACAACTGTACCATTGTTGTTAACTTCTATGGTGTAGAAAGGAGTGTTTTCATCTCCCATCTTTCTGAGGAACATTATGTTTGTATCTCCAAGTGCGTGTCTGTTAACGTAGCCGCCTACGCAATGTCCAAGAACGACGCCCTCGTTTGTGATCTCAGAAAGTTTATGAGGAACTCTGATGCAGTACTTATCTCCGTTACATTCATACTGCTTGATTCTATCTTCCTGAAGTGACTCAAACTTTTCCTGAATTTTCTTCAGACGTTCTGCCTCAGCAGCGTTGTACCTTGCTCTTCTTTCAAGATCTATTTGATTCTTTATTTCAACAAGGTCATCGTGAAGACTCATGAGATCTTCTACACTGTTGAAACTTCTTATGTCTACGTTGGGCTTTCTGTCTCTGGGCATATACTTAAACATATCATTTACGTCTAAGAATACCTTGAAGACATTTGTGCCGCCTTCCTTAGTACTAAGCCTTACCATTTTTTCAAGGAACTTTTTCTGCTCATCGTCAAGTTTGAATGGCGCTGCTGTATAACGATCTCTATAATACGCCGACCTTACTTCAAGCAATTCTTTGAGATCGTATATATCAATATTAGAAAGTGCAAGAATTAAAGTTCTTGCCCTCCTTTCGTCCAGATAACTGATGTCACTGTTATCTTCCTTGGAATACAGACACTTGATATTTCTTATGGCATACAAGCCCTCGTTTCCGAGTTCCTCAGCCGCTTTCAAGATGTACTTATTAACTCCAAGTAATTTATAGATCGGAAGTTTGCGTTCCTTATCTACGAGGAAGTTATGCTTGAGCGCGGCTGCAATCTGATTACCTTTACAGATTTCTTTTGCCAGTGACGGATACCCCGCTTTGATCAACTGTTCTACGATCGGATGGCGAATAATGTTCATAAGAGTTATGACGGGATGGCTATCATTCTCCCAGTCAATTATATCTTTGACATACTTTATTGCCTCGCATCTTTCAAGCGGATCTCCTAACAACCTTGTACCCTTCGCTTTCTTCTCACCATAGTACCTTGTTATCTCTCTGTTTGTTATTTCCCAAATGCCAGTCCATCTATTGTACTGGATAAGAGTACACTTTCCTTTCTTGTCAATGAATAGTCTGTATTGCTCTTCCCACACATCTGAATATTCGTAAACATGACTACGCATAGTCCAATTGTAACTGGTGTCGCAATGCTGATAAAACGTTCTTAATACAGAATAGTTTTCATCAAGCACCTGATGGACAGTGGCAATGTGCGTATCCTTTTCCATCTCGTCAAACGAAGGCGTATCAAGTTCAAAATCAAAGATGGTTTTTATTCTCTGGTTTACCTTTCTATTCACCCATCTTCTGGTGTACCAGTCTTCGAATACATACGTAGGACAAGAATTACGCTCTTTGTCGTATTCGGGATCTAAGAATGCCACAATCTTTTCTAACGCCGACGGCTTGCAATGATATCCGTGAAGGCTTGATTCGTGTATCGTCTTCTTGAATTCTTTCGAATAAAACTTGCCTCCCTTTACAGGATTGCCATATCTGTCATATGCATCAGGATCACCCTTGAAGACAAACATTCTTCTTCCGAAATATTCCCAGTCAACAGGACAGTTGTCTTTACCGCGTCCGCCAACGTCAAGTCTTATCTGTGCGACTTCCAGTATCTCCGACTTCTCTTCGTAGTTTGCATAGAATCCATAGTAATATTTGGTAGGAGTACAGATGAAGTAATCTTTACCCCAGTCTGAATGACTTATGCCGCCAAGGGATCTTACGCCGCTCTGATTATCCCACGTCATTTCTCCCCTTACAGTGCTCCAATACTGAATGCACTGCGGGCAATTGTCCTGAATCGGATGCGGGTGCTCTGCTATGTACTGCTCTACGATTTTACTTCTGTCCATAATTAATTCCTCCATTAGTTAAAGTTAATAAAGTTACGATCAAGACTTGCGCGGAACGGATGATTTATTCCGAGCCTTTTGCACATGGTGTATCTCTTCCACCATCTTATCACTTTAATTCCTCCTTTAAAAAGGGGAGAGTGTTGCCTCTCCCCTGTGATTAGTATCAGATCTCAACGACGATGATTACTTCCTCATCGTCATCGTCATCGTCATCATTAACCTTTGCTGCATTCTGCATTGCGTTTGTGATGTACGACTTAGCCTTGGCAATGTCGCCGTTGGTTTCCTCGAGCGCCATCTTGATCAGGTTCAGTGCTGCCTTTGCGTCGTTCTCAGATGTGTAGCCAAACATCAACTCAGGATGCTTAACTCCATCGATGACAGGAATGCAAGCGCCATATCCCTTAAGGATGTAGGCAAGGTTAAAACGTCTCTGGCTATCTCTCTTGATGTTTTCAGTGCTGATGTTTGCGTTAATACCCATAATAATTTCCTCCATGTTGTAGGTTGATAGTTGTTTGCCCGTATTGCGCCGATAGCACAGCGCGTCCTCCTTTCTTATTCATCGTTTTTCATTTCGCTTATTGCATCGATCATAATGATTATTAATACTTCGACTGCCAATATTACCAGCAAAACAAGGAATAACATATTGCCTCCTTTCTTTTACATTAGATAATTTACAGCGTCTTCAAAATTGACGAAGAAGTGAATGCCGTGTGAACACTCATTCCATCTGTCGGTATCAAAGAAGTCGGGACGTGTTATTTCCCCGACCTTGTAGGTAGTTCTATGTGAGTACTTCCAGTTTGTGACCGCGGTGACTTTCATCTTTCGTTTAAGTAAATCATAAATGCCAAGCACTTTAACATACTCTGCACGGCATTTTCTTGTTGTGGCTGAAGACCTTTTTGCTGATGCTGGGATCTGTAATTTGATAATGTAGGTTCGCCCATTATTTACTACCTTCTTCCAGCCGACAAACGATCCATCGCTAGGGCAAGCCATGGGAATCTGCGGCGGCTGCTTGCAACTTATTATAGTTGAACCAAAGAATATCGAATCAAAACAATCCACTTTTGCAAAGCAGCATCTGTTGATATCTATGTATCGAAGATCGTTTTCTCTTAAGGCTGCATTAGTAAAATTGCAATTAACCATAGGTTTACTGAATAATGAAGAATACACTTTGGAATTTACAAATGAACAATTAATAATAACTGGGAATTTGCAGTTAATAAAAAGGCAACTATCAAATATGATGTTTTTAAGTCCATGATGTAATTCTGTAAAATCAATCTCTTCGAACTCCAATCCACTTAGATCAAGCATCTCATCGGTGCAAGTATAAAAGTGATCATTAATGGCTGTTCTAAGATCTCTACCATCGGGTAATTTAAAATTGTCTATATTCATAATATCTCTCCTTTTTGTTTGAGGGTGGCTATTACACCACCCTCGTTGATTGATTAGTGGCTCGCTGCTCTGGCTGACCGCATTATGCGATCGATTTCCTTTTCGGATGTTGCGTTCTGCACAAGGTATATAGTCTGCTCGCTATATCCTTTGTACATGTCGCCATCCTTACAGTTCTGATAGGATATGAAATCCTTTATTGCGCGGATCGTATCGCGCTTGATGTTTACTAACGGCTCTGTCATCCTTACCTCCTTTCCGAACGCCATCTTAGGCTGTTCATTTACTTTGTGACCATTAATGTATAAGGACACATCGTAGCCATTGTCGATACACGCAGTTAACAACTCCTGACCGCGCACCTCGTAAAGCGGCTTTCTCTCATCGATGATAGCCACTCCGTTCTCACAGACAAGTAATCTTACAATGTGCCTGTCTGCGTTAGTGATGAAGTCAATGATCCTGAACGCATCATCACCAATCTGCTTTTCACAACGAACAAGTTTGATCATAACTCTTCCTCCTTCTTAGTCAGGTTATATCCTATAACGCCTATCCCTAAGGGAACGCATAGAAAGAACTCTATCATGAGCGGGACATATGATTGGCTGTCAAGGCAGCCGCCTACAAGTACTACCGCCAGCAGCGATATCATCATGAGTACGAAAAAGAATTTGTTCACGTCTTTACCCTCCTATCATTTCATTTCACAGTTGCCAGACAACACAACTTCATTGTTATAAAGAATGTCGATCTCAGTTGAGTAGTATCCGTTCTGCTCTGAGTAACAAGGAACGAATATCCACGCATTTGTATCTCCAAACTTGAATCCTCCTCCCTCTATAAATTTGAACCTTAACTTCTCAGGGAAATTGTAATCATAGTTAATTACGTTCTCGTTGATAACTGAGAAGTCTGCGTAGTTATCTTCGCAGCAGTCTGGATTGTGGAAATATGTAATGTTATTTCCGTTGTCGAATATTATTGCGCTGTCGGTTACACTTGCTATTTTCATTCTTAGTCTTCCTTTAACTTTTGCATAAACGTTATTACGTGCGCTGTGAAATAAAGGCGTTCGGGATGATTATTCGCCTGTTCGATCACTTTCAGCAATTCTTCGATAGTGGGAAGATCATCAACAGTGGAAATAATCATATTTCTTTTTGTATGAGCGTGCATATGTTCTATTGTAACTAACCACTTTGCCATAAGTTCTCATCTCCTTTCATGGCATTTTTACATGGTGTAATATGAACCGCTGTCTACCTTACGGAGACGGAGAAGTTCATTCTCCGCCTCCTTTCTTGTTCTGAACTCTCCGACGCAAACGGATCTGCCAAAACTGATACGATACACTCTGTACATAATCACATCCCCCTTGCAGTATTATAAATCTTGATGCGGTAGTTGTATACCAACTTAACCATTTCAAATTCGGTATCAGTGAGACCGAAGATCTCACAGAAGCCGCCTTCGTTTCCTTCCTCTCCGTTCCAGTCAATGGATACGCATCTGGAAGTATAGATGCGCTCCATCGGGACGAGATCCTTGTCCCTCGTGTTGTAGATCTGAATTCCCTCAGGGAACTCGGTGTTGAGAAACTCGACTACATGAGTAAGAGCCTTTGCCTTGCTGATAGTGTTCATACTGTACCTCCGTTGTTGTTGATAATCTTGTTGAGCAACTCGATCTGCTTATCCTTGATGGCAAGCATTCTCTTGTAGATTTCGATCTGCTTCTTCTGGTTCTCGATGATCTGCTCATCATTGTCGATGATCTGCTGCATCAGTTCAATCCGCTCTTCCATTACTTTTTCCTCCTTAAGACAAACTTGATGGTGTATTCAAAAGCGTGTCCCACATAGTGGGTATCACTTACCTTTGCAAGTGAAGGGTGCGACAGGAAGGATTCGATGTCCTCTTTACCTTCAAAGAGTACCATTTCCTTTCCTGAGTACATTCCTCTTCTGACGAGGACTGGTACTCTTTCATACTTTGCACAGATAAACTGTGCGAGTTCCCTTGCCTTATCCATTACTTATCCCTCCTTTCTCTTATCTCGAGGTCTACGTAGTTCCCTTCCCACTGAGGAAGATAACCTAACTTTATGTAGTAACTTGCCTGTTTCTTAGGCAGACAGATGATGCAAACCTTTCTGCCGCGTCTGCATTTCCCTTCGAGGCGACCATACACCTCAACCAGCGGATCAAGATTTCCGTTGGATAAATCCATGAAGAATACTGCCATCTTGTTTCCCTCCTATTCTTCTTCAAGTGCACAACCAAGTAATATGGTGAACCAGTTGTCGTCACCATGAGTGATGTGGATGCGAGTGATCCTGTGATTCCAGAAGAACTCACTCCACCACGCTTGTAAGATACCTCTTAACGTCTTGCTAACACCGACCTCGCGGTGATGATAATACAGCACGTAGATCTTAGGCTCATCACGATGATCCCAAGAGTACGAGTGGTCGTCGAACCACTCTGCAAGGTGGTTATTACCTACCTCAAAGTGAGTCTTGAGCATAAGATCATAGAAGTGATCCATGCCCTCCAATGTTTTGTAGCCACCAGTGAAGGCTACGAACATTGCTCTGAAGTAGTAGAGCAGACACTTGAAGTATGAGTACTCCTCCATATCTACTCTTGACGCTCCGATCATGTCGAGATCAGAGAGCGCTTGCTGCGCCTCTGTGTAAGAGGTGTAGCGTCTGGTGAAGTCACGCTCCACTGTGTACTCCTCGCCCTCTGGACCAAACTGTTCCACTTCACAAGTGTAGTGGATAATGAAAAGTTTCTTCATGTATTTGTCCTCCTATGAAGAAAGAAGCGATCCGAAGACCGCCTCATTGATAAGTTATGCATCCTCGTAAGGATCAGGTATCATTGAGATCATCACCTGAGCGTACTCAGGTGTTACACGACACCAGCCATCCTCGTCCACCTCTTTGATGATGGGCTTGGTGATGTCAAGGCTGTCAACCTTGTCGAAGATATCCATATCAGTCACCTCCTTCTTTAACTCCAACGATCTGGTCGCCATTCATGAGGACGATGATGTCCTCACCTTGCTGATAGGTATCACCATAGAACTCGTAGATGTTACCATTTTCGAACTCTACGACGATGATTGTGTCGTCGATGTTGTCAACCACAGTGGCGTGAACCTCTGTGGCAGCCCGCTGCGGACTGACTACAAGGACTGTTGCTGTGATGATACCACATATAGCGGTGATTAAGATCTTCTTGAACATTGTGTGTTCCTCCTATGAAATATTTATTGTGTACCCTGCCCCTTTCAGCATGGCTCGCATTGTAATCAACGTCTGCCATGCTTACTCAGGGATTGGATCGGGTAGATCTTCAACTATAGTACTTTTCAAGACTAGAAACCTGACAAATGTATGCATCATAAATATCAACGTCAGATGCGTCTTCATAGCCTTCAGTGATTACAAGCCCCTTAACAGGATCACCGTAGTAATCTATATCAGCAGCATCTTCAACATCGTACATTCTACAAATAGATCCATCTTTGAAGACTAGTGCAAAGTGAATCATGTCAGATTCAATAAACTCAGGAAGTTCTTCTTCCATACGATCTAATAAAGTGTCGTGATACATAATTATCGCCTCCTTAGCGGAAATTAATATTTTATTGCACAAAAATACCACTGCTGGCTGTTACACCAACAGTGGCTCGAGAATGTTATAAATCTACCAATCACATATGAAGTCTCACATCGATGTAGTGCCAGCACTTATCAACAAGACTTAATGGAGTTTTGCGTCTGTCACTAGACCAATCATCTTATATGTTTGGGATTTAAACCATTTATCTGCTTGAGCAGTGTGCAGAATGGACCACTTGGCGGGAACTCCGTCGGTATCACCAGCCCGTAACACTTAGGGAACAGATCTCAGATTCAGAGGAATCCTTGGCACGCTCCCTATCAGAAGAGTCACTATTGTCAGACGGTCAGAAATTCAGAATTTGGAAATGAGCCTACTATCCGATTCTCGTTAATCTAGTGACGTTAGACTAACCCGTCTGGATTATTCCTTCATATTGCTATTTACCCTTAGCCACAAGAGTATTTTGTTTTTCAAGGAACAACTATTTTTTAACTATGTTTAGTATATCACACACACAACATAATGTAAAGGGGGGTATATTTTCGCAAAACATTAACGAGTTTATGCGTATTTTCCTAAAGTTCTTTCACATACACACCACGCACGCTACGCTTGTGCTACACCCATGCCCCACGTACACCCCTCCTATTTTGCCCAAGAAGCCCCACTTCATACCCTAGGCGATAAAAATATCGTTCAGCATACTAAACCCACCTTCCTGACCGCCTAGCGAAGTCACAGGGGCACATGTGCCACGGGGGGGGGTAACACACACCGTAAGGTAACACACAGGGGGGGGTGCATTAGGGGAGGGTGTACACACACTGTCGGGGCACACAAAAAAGCAGTGTATAAGACTAGGCACATATTTCTTGTCAGAGTTTTATACACTACTTATATTCTACCCAATAATATAATATATATAATATATAGTAGAGTATATAGTATATAGTGTATAGTATATAGTATAGTATATAGTACTAATAGTATATAGTATATACATAGTAATAGTAATATATAGTATAATAGTAATACATATACACATATATATATACATGTATAATAATAATAATAATAATATATAGTAGTATTATAGTAATATATGCATGTATGCTAAAAAACTTATACTACTTCTTGACATCCAGCGAAAAGTGTGGTAATATATGCTCAGGAGGTTTAATATATGAGTAAGATGATAATCGACAGGGAACTGTTGGAGTCGCCCCTGACTGGCATAGAGTTTGCGGCGTATTTGTCGGCGGCAGATCTGGGCACAGTGTGGCGCGACAATATAGTGTTGTGCGACATAAGCATCTATTATAATATGACGGGCAAGATGCCCAATCCCAAACAGAGAGTAGACTTAAATGAGGCACTGCTAGAACTCATCGGGGAAGGGTATCTGGTTGCGGAGGTAGTTACCCGTGGCGTATACTTAATAGATTGTAAGAAGTCTTTTCTGTACGACCTAGATCAACTACCTCGTGGCGGCACGACAATAATATTCGATAATGTGCGCAAGATAATAGCCAGCGACAAATACTGGCAAGGCATGTTGCGCTACTATTTAATGCTGGTGTCGCACCAAAGGAATGGCAAGGCATGCGCATTTAGCCGCCAGTATTTCTCCCAGAAACTAGGCATATGCGAATTGACGCTTTCAAAATACAATACGAAACTCAAAGAACTGGGGGTAATAGATGTGGTGCGGCGCAAGAACAGTACAAGTATTTACAAAATCACTTGACAAATGCGGCATTTTGTGATATTATACAATTGATGGCGGGCATGGTGCTCGCCTTATTTGAAAGGAGAGTGGCTTGAAAAAGCGCGGCATTTTTCTGGCGCAGATACTGCCAACAGTATTGACGCTAATCATTTTCTTAAATCTTATTACAATATGTCATAACTGGCGAGTAGAGGAGCAGCAGTACGAAGCAACTATTGCGGAATACGAAACCAAGTTGGCTGAGGCTGAGGCATCGCGGGATGAGGCATATTCGTTGCTCGAAGATACAAGAGAGCAGTTGGTGGACGCACACGTTCGCATTGACGAGTTGGTGGCGTTAACCGAAATGCTCGAAGACGTACAGTCATATTTTGGAAACAATCCCATAAACCTAACAAAGGAAGAAGAGATGGAACTTAAACTGCTGGCTCAGGCAGAAGGCGAGTCCGAAGGCGTTATCGGAAAGGCACTTATTATGTGCACAGTATTTAATCGCATGGGCGAAGGAGACACAGTACATTCTATTGTGTTTAGCGGTGCTTATAATGTGACGGCTGAGGGTGGCAGATATTACACAGTGACCCCAGACGAGGAATGTGAGATCGCGTTGCTTATGGTGGCGGCTGGCTGGGATGGCTCACAGGGTGCAAAGTATTTTTGTGCGGGCGGATATTCCGCCTACGGAGAGCCACTGTTTAGATACAAGGGGCACTGGTTTTCGAGATGAGAAAAATACTGGATACATTTTTTATGATAGCCTGTGCAATAACAATAATATGTATGTTTCTTACTATATTTGATCCTTACGGAGAATGGTTGATTCATAAATTGTTATCACTTATAGGTATAAGTATATTAGTTCCAATTACAGCATTAAATCTTATTTACTGGAAGGGAATGCCAGATGAGAACAATAACTAAAACACATACGGGAATGATCGTTTCTGATGATGAATTAAAGTTGGAATATCTTTATGTCGGAGATTACGGCAAGGAAAATAATATAAAGGCAGACTTTCTCGGTTATACAAAAAGAATCGAAAAGGTTGAGCATAAGGATGTAGATATAACGGATAAACTTGTTGTAACTGTATCTTCACAAAAAGGATGTCCAATGGCTTGTGATTTTTGTGATTGCCCTAAGTATGGTTTTCACGGAAATTGTTCAGTCGTTGAACTTATCTCGGAGATTACAACTGGAATAGCATTGTCTGGAATTAAACATGGGAAGAGACTCAATGTTCACTTTGCTCGTATGGGAGAACCTACATTTAACCGTGATGTAATCAAGGCTGCTGTGACCATAGCGACCATGATAGATTCTGGTAACACTGTAAGTTTCGATGAATATCATCCAGTAGTATCTACTATGATGCCCAAAGGTAATAATAATCTTGAGGACTTTTTACAGGAATGGGTTAAGTGTGGTAAAATATACGGGGGAGAGGACGGCTTTGGACTTCAGTTCTCTATCAATACCCTCAATGAAGCAGACAGAAATCAAATGTTTCGAAACAGATCTCTTTCCTTGAGTGAGATAAGCAATATTATCAAGAAACTTCCCGCTCCCGCAAAAAGAAAGTATACGCTTAATTTTGCGGTAACAAGTAAAAGCGACTTAAATCCTGTCCTTATGGATCAGTTATTTGATAAAGAAAAGTGTATTGTTAAGATTACACCTATTCATGAAACTCATGAAGCCTTGAATCAGGGATATGAAATTGTCAAAGACTTTGATGTTTACGAAAAGTTCGAAAGACCTCTTGTGGAGGCTGGATGGGAAGTTATCGTATTTGTACCATCCGAAGAGGAAGATAAGGATAGAATTACTTGCGGGAATTCACTGATAGCAAAAGCCTCTAAGTAAGATATCACGTAGATTTAATTCACATTGGAAAGGTTTGAAATGAAGACTGAAGAAATTTTAAATAAAATAAGCATAGCACTATTGGCGGCGGGGATTGTAATGTTGTCCGTTCCAATAGATTGTCGAGTGCCATGTAGAGGTGTCCTTATTATACTTTGTGTGTTGGAGATTATCAATTTTATAAATAACTTAAAAGGAGAAAATTAAATAATGCGTGAATGTTGTGTGTGTGGCAAAAAGGTGACAAGCGGAACTGGTTATGTGGTAATGGGTTATGCTTACCATAACGAGTGTTTTCCATTTAAGAGTTGCGACGAAAAAGATCGTTGCCATTATTGCCACAAAATTTTGCGCAAGGGCGATACCATAGTAACGCTGGGAGATTTGGGAGCGGGAGGCAGAAGTGATAGAGTATGTGTTAAATGCGCCAATAAGCATTTTGCTGAGAGCGGTACTAACTAAATACACGCATCCAAAAATGTTGTGCGACATGTGTTTGCGCGAAGGGAGATGTGTACCCGCTACGCATATATTCCCAATAAAGACAACTCGATATTACTTTGTTTGCGACAAACATTATGCCTTTTTAAATTTTACAGGAGGGAGAACGGAGGAAAAATACTATGAACGAAAAGATGGCTGAACTTGGGTTCTACAAAAACTCTTCAGGCGAGTACGTGCTGATCAAGTCAATGAGTACCGAACATATTGCGAACACAATATCTAAGATCAAACGAACGGGTGAGAAGACTGAATTCCTTCAGGCACTCGAAGAGGAATATGTACTCAGAAAGGGAAGTTCTGATTTTGATAAGATCATTGCTCGGCAGAACGAGTACATTGAAAAGTTGAGACAAGATTATAATGATCTTATTTCAAATATGGCAAACATAATTAATGCAACAAAGAAAAATGTGTAATGGAGGAAAGAAAATGGAAACAAAGACAAAGACATTTTATGAACTTATGGAGGAACTTGGTTGCGACAAGTACTACGTGGTAGAGATCGACGGCACTGACGATGGGGCTGAATATACCATTGCCCCTGATGAAGTAAGCGACAGCCTTGGTAATTGTAATGTAATGGACTACACACACGTAAGCAAGTCGTTCGCCGTAGTATACGTTGACGTAACCGACGAGGATGAGGATGAGGTTGAAGATGATGACGATGCTTTTCTCGCTGAAAATGTTGCAAAGGTCATCGAGGAATACATAAGAAATAGTAATGGGGATGTTAAACTCGTTGTTGGTATCTTCCCCAGCGAAGGATTTTTTACCATTGCGAAGGTAAACTAAAATTGAAGGGAAGTGATAACGCTGGGTAATTATGGCTACAAGATCAACAATTACGAAGCGGGTTCAATTTATGAGGTTGACTGCGGCGTAAGAAAGAAATATGATACCAAACCAGCGATGCTAACCAATTCGTTATTCTTAGACTTCTTAAAGGCAAATGGTCTGACCACGAAGAACGATAAGTTTACGCGGGATATCATTTGCCTAAACTTTAATTACGGGAGTCGCACATACGATAACGAAATGGCGCGAATAGATGTAGCGCTGGCGGAAAGCCCCGACAATGAATACCTTAAAGCACTTAAGGCAGAGTGCGAGGCTAACAAGGACAAGTTTGATTGTAAGAGCGCGGATGAAATCCGCCTCAAGTATTACCAAGATGGTGTTACGATCCATTATAAGAACGGAGATGTAAAATATAAATACTTGTACCGCACGGCTGGTAAAGCCAAGGTGGGGTCATGTATGTTTATCAAGCAAAGCCTGTATAAAAAGGCTCATAACTTTCTTTATATGGGACTTAGTCTTCCAAAACACGATGCCCCCATAACGGAGTTTGGTGCGTATACATCTCTTGTAACATCAACAATTATAGACAAGGTCGAGATAAATCCAGAAGACATAGTAATATTAAAAGACGTAAGGTCGGAATTCAAAACCAATGTGGTGAGCGTCGAGGTAGAGAATGGTAAGTGCAAGGCGGTGTACCGCAGAGACTACACGTTGGGTTGCGATATGTTCGACGGACAGGCGCTGATCGACTTGTCAATATGTCCCGAATGGACAAATGGCTATGTGCTGTTGCGACATCATTTCACAAAAGCGGCGGCATTTGCCACAGATATACAAGGCTTTCTCAAAGACCATTTTGGTCAGGAATATGATACGGCTTATCTGACGGATATGTGGGGTAATAAACATTTAGCCAAGAACGTGAAGGTAATTACCACCAATAATGCCTGTAAGTGGATTAAGTACGACGTACCCTATGAGACATGGTGTGACAAGGTGCGGGAGAACGGATCAATGTTCGGCATTGTAAAGACGGCACACCCAAGCAAGTATGGAGACTACCAGAGAATGTCATACCAAATGGTGAACGCCCTAAGCAATGAAACCATAGATGAGGTTGCGTCGCCAACAAAGGATTATGTAAAGGCACTCAAGACCGATTTAAATACATATCTGGAATTTCTGAGAAGAAACGCCAACTTCTCAAACGACTATGAGGCACTGTTGGCAATATGGACTCAGGATCATACGTTTGAACAAAGTGAGTACTTTCGTGAGAGAAAGCAAAAGATCATATACGACTACACTACAAGCGTAAAGACTGGCAAGTTGTTACAGAACGCGGACAATCTTGTAATATGCGGAAGTCCATACGCAATGCTATTACATTCAGTCGGTATAGACGTAAGCAAAGATCCTACGTTTGAAGTAGAGGATGATGCAATACAATGTTACTCGGAAAGATTTGAGGACGGGGAATACTTAGCAGAGTTTCGAAATCCGTTTAACTCTCAAAACAATTTGGGCTATTTGCATAATCATTTGCATCCGCTGATTAAAAAGTATTTTAGATTAGGCAAGTTGTGTATAGCGGTTAATCTACAAGGAACAAGTTTCTGTGACAGAAACAATGGCTTAACAAACTGGGCTAGCGTACAGAAATGTGCGTGATAAACACTTGGTGAAAATTGGAAGGCTAAGTATATGATTAATTTCCAAGTCAATTTTGGAAAGGACACTTATTGTTAAAAGAAAATCTTGGAAAAATATTTAATCATATATACGCTAATCAATTACGAAGCCTGTATTGCCAATAATAACTACAGGAACGTTTAACGACTAGGTGGTGAGTAGGCAGCAATAATCCACCCACGAGCGCCGAGCACCTGAACAGATAATGCTGAAGGTGATGAGATAGTCTGACCTTATAGGAAACTATAAGAAATATCAGATAAAGAACTGATATGATAACATAATGCAGATCAAGACAGCGACTCAATATACACGACTAACGCGCCAGCGATAGTCGAACATGCGAAGTATTGTTATAAGGTTTATCCAACGATAGTAAATAATATACCGCAGAGTAAAAAGAAATATGATTCAGACATGGCATCCTTTGCGGCAATGGATAATGCACTAAGCGCTAGCCAGAGAAATATTGGTGAATCAAGTAATCTGGCTCAGGTGTGCTTAACATATACGTACAATTTTAAAGATCAGAAGTTTAAAGACTATGCCTGTATTTTGGCAGTGCTTGCTCAAGCAGCAATAGATAGTAGCAAACGTACGTTCTCTATAGACATAACAAATGAAATAAAGCGCATACGCGAAGATATGGGGATTAAGGACAATAAGTATCCACCATTTTGGCAACAGATCCGTAAGGGCTTTCCTGTAAACAGAGTTAATTTTAAACTTGACTCCCCCATGTGTAGACTTTACAAAATGGATTTTGAATCCTACAAACCAAAAACCGAGACATTGCCAACGTCAACATTCTTTGAGAAGTATCCGTTGGATATGACCAAGAAGATGTCGCGCAATGTAGAAGACTTAATACAGAAGTATCAACTGGAATTGCTAGATAGCAGAATAGAAAAAGAAGATAGCGAGAATAATTCGGAGACATTTTTACTTTTAAGAGAAGACTTCGATCAACTCGTAAATGATATAAGGCGCATAGCCCTCCCCAGTAAATATGTTGGATTGTTTAGTTGGTTAATTGACAGGGCTTTTAGAATGACGCCACAACTTGAACAGCAAACCGCTGGGTTAAAAAGCAAACTAAATAAGAATAGAGCAATCTTATTAAGGGTTTTATATGAGGTGAACCCCGAAGCATTACTCAAATGCTTCTCCAAAAATCTGTAAAAATAGTGTTTTTTCAGACCCCCCTCACTACATTTTGTAGTATAGAACCCGCATGAATACTGGAACTTGGTCATTTCCGAAAAATGACTATATGAAGAGGGTGGCACTTGTGTCGCCCTCTAAAGAATAAAACGGAGGAAAATGAAATGAAAATTAAAGATAAACTTGTTGACCTATCTTCGCTGATTGATAGCGACGAGGTAGGAACTTGGGAAAAACAACAGGCTGGATTTTTGCAGAACAGGATTATTGTCTTCGATAACCTTGTAGACGAGGCGGCAATCAGAGACGTGTCCGCTTGGATCTTACAGTGGAATATGGAGGACACCTATCTTGCAAAGAAAGACAGAGCGCCAATAACTCTTATTATACATAGTTGTGGCGGAGATATGTATGTTGCGGGAAACATAATGGATATAATCAAGGCATCTGAAACGCCAGTTAGGGCGATTGGACTTGGACTTATTGCATCGGCATCATACTTGATCTATCTGGCTGCACACGAGAGATATGCGTTTACTAACTCTATCTTTTTACAGCATGACGGAGGCATTGATCTGTCAAACTCAAATAACAAGGCAAAGGATACTATGAAGTTCTTTGACTTAATGAATGACAGGATCAAGCAGTTTATACTTGACAATACCATTATGACCGAAGAACAGTACGATTCAAACATTGATCGCGAATGGTATATGTATGCGGATCAGGCAAAGGAACTTGGAATCGTCCACAAGATCATAGGTGAAGATATAACTTTAAAACAGATTTTCAAATAATTGGAGGAATTAATGGAAATAATGGAGATGCTTCAGGAGTTTGATATTTCTGAAGAAGAATACGAGAAGTGTCTTTCCGATATTACAGATAAACTCGATGGTGTTTCTGATCTCGAATGGGAAGATATTAAAACAAAATACAACTTGCCCTATAATACTGACGTACTTAGAAAAGCAAATGGCACAATTTTTGGTGGCTATTGGGTTAAGAAGTTTCTTTCCAGAAAGAATAAAAATCTTGACAACAATGCGATAATTGACATCCGAAAGGAGAAGCAGAAACTCTTTGACGAGAGGGCTGCCATCATGAAGATTAAGCGCGAAGAGGCAAGGTTTGAAGAAGATTTCTCAAAGATGTGTAATCTGATTGCTGAGACTGGCAAAGAAAAGTATAAGCCAGTGGCGGTTAAAAATATCGCTGGAGATACTGACCTTATTGTATGCTTATCGGATCTCCATATTGGACAGGACATTAATTCCTGTGGCGGTGTTTATAATTCAGATATTGCCAAAAAAAGGCTCGATGATTACTTTGAAGAGATCGTTAGAATAGGCAGAAGAAATGCGTCTCAGGATGTATATGTGCTTTGTCTTGGAGATAGTCTTTCTGGCAACATACACGTTACTACTCAACTTGAGAATAGAGAAAATGTGGTTGAGCAAATTGTTAAGGCTTCAGAACTTGTGTCTGAATTTATATTTAAACTTAGCGAAGAGTTTAATCATGTATATATTAATAGTGTAAGTGGTAATCATTCTCGCGTAGGACTTAAGGATAATGTTCTTAGAGGAGAAAGGCTTGACGACCTTATTCCTTGGTACGCTAAGGCAAAACTTGGTCATATCAAAAACATTACATTCATTGATAGTTCCGACAACTTTGATTCCACTATAGGCAAGATTATAGTACGTGGTAAGGAGTACTGGCTGGTACATGGCGACTATGATAGTTTTGATCAGAACGGCATATCAAAGTTGGTGCTCATGATTGGACATAAACCTTCTGGTATATTCTACGGACATTTACATTCAAATGCATATCAGAGTATTAATGATATCGAAATAATCCGTAGTGGTTCTTTATGCGGTACAGGAGATGATTATACGATGAGTAAGCGTATACAGGGATCTCCCTCTCAAATGGTTGTAGTCGTGGATGAGAGGGGCGTTGCGTCCTTCAATCCCGTTACTTTTAATTGATCATTTTTCTTTCCGTTAGCGTTCCTTTCACTGCTGTCCTAGCGGTGGAGGGGGCGCAATCTGGGGCTGGCGGCAGAGGCGTTATTCTGATAACGCGCCAATTTTTACAGGTTCAACTCCTGTTAGCCCTATTATTAATATTGCAGTTTAGCGGGGAAGTTCCCCGCTATTTTTGATTTAAAGGAGAAAAACGTATGGCAACGAATTTAGTACCCGCGCCTACTGGCGACGAACACAAACTCGGTGTCGCAGAAATGCGTAAGCGGTATGACAAAATCGCCACTACGTATAATGAAATGCTAGAATGCGACATCATGCATTGCGCTAAGTGCGACAACTGGTTTCGCAATACTGGAATGCATAAGGGGTTTTATCAGGATTCCAGATTTAAGTCTGGGTTCTTCCCCATTTGCAAAGAGTGCGTTCAGATGATGGTTGAACAGCGCAAAAGGGAGAGTGATCTTCCAAATGAAACAAAAGAAAGTGTCAAGTTTATATTACAGTTAATGGATAAGCCTTACTACGATGATCTTTATACGAAGTGTGTAGAAGGCGTAAAGAACGGAATGAACGATCCAACAAATAAAAAGATGTATGTGTCGCCGTTCAAAACCTATATTACACAAGTACAGAGTCTGCCTAATTATAAGGGACGTAAGTGGAAGGATAGTAAATTTGGTAATTCAGAAGAGCGCCCTGTCGAAGAACATTACGATGAGAGCGATGAGATATTCGTAAATGCAAAGAAACATTTTGGCAACGAATATACTTTACCAGATTTATATTATCTTGAAACTGAATATGCTGACTGGTGTGATAGATATGAATGTAATAGCAAGGCGCAAGAAGAGTTGTTTAAGAACATTGCCTTTACTCAACTTGAATTGCACAAGGCGCGTTTGAATCATGAGAGCACTGATAAACTCACCGCTACCTTGCAGAAACTTATGGAGACTGGTGATATTACGCCCAAACAAAACAAGAACGATGTTACGGGTGGAGTAGAATCTTTCGGACAACTTATACAGAAGTTGGAGGAAACACGTCCAGTAGCCGAAATAGATCCTGAACTTAGAGACGTAGATAAAATTGGATTATATATTAGCGTATACTTCTTGGGGCATTTGTGTAAGATGCTTGGCATTAAAAATAAGTACTCTAAGATGTATGACGATTATATGCGACAATATGCTGCTACCCGTCCTGAGTTTAGTGCAGATGAGGATTCGGAAGACATATTCAATAAAATCTACGGCGGCTCATTAGATGAGTGATAAAAAAAGTTTTTCTCAGATACAGCAAGAAAAATACGAAAACCTAATGGAGGGTGTCAGCATATGGGCGGCGTTTTATCGTGCGAATCCTCAACGTCTCGCTGCTGAATTTTTGAATATACAGTTGGGTATATTTCAAAAGATCTTGCTATATGTGATGAATTTATGTACAGTCTTCAACTGGATTGCAAGCCGCGGACTGGGCAAAACCTACTTAATCGCACTGTATTGTGTGATTAGATGTATACTCTATCCCGCTACTAAAGTATGTGTGGCGTCTGGAGTTAAGTCTCAGGCTGCTGAAATAATTGGCAAAATAGAAACAGACTTTATGAAACTTCACGATTGGGGTAGTAGAAATCTTGCAAATGAAATTGAAGAGATAAGCACATCAATAAATAATCCACATGTTAATTTTAAAAACGGATCATGGATTAAAGTTGTTACCGCGAGCGACAATGCTCGTAGTAATCGTGCAACTATAGTGATTATAGACGAGTCAAGAATGGTTAAGAAAAAGATTGTAGACACTGTTCTTAGAAAGTTCTTGACCTCGCTTAGAAAACCACCCTATATGGATCTTCCTCAATACAAAAGAAATCCTAAGTATCAGGAAAGAAATATAGAAATGTACATGACTTCTGCGTACTACAAGAGTTCGTGGATATTTGAAAAGTGTAAGTCCGATGCAGCTCTTATGCTTGACGAAACAAAGAAATATTTCTGTTGTGGTCTTCCGTATGAGGTTGGTATTGAAGAGGGTATTTTCTCGCAAGAAGCCGTTGAGGACGAAATGGCAGAAGCGGATTTTGACCCCATATCTTTTAGAATGGAACGTGAGGCTTTGTTCTATGGCGAAGCCGAAGATGCATTCTATAAATTTGATGAAGTGTCTAGTTGTAGAATAATAAAGAATGCCTTTCTTCCGTTAGAATTTTATGAAAAGCGTGGAATTAATGTGCCTGATCTTGCAGAAGGCGAGCGCCGCATATTATCCGTGGACGTTGCGCTTATGGCAACAAAGGCTACCAATAACGACGCCACCGCAATAGAAATTAATATTGCAACGCCAAGCAATAATGGTATGGCGTCACACATTGTTTACGTCGAAACTCTTGAGGGTAAGACAACTGATGAAGTTGGTATTATCATTATGAGATATTTTAATCATTACAAATGCACAGATCTTGTGCTTGATACTAACGGACTAGGTCTTGGCGTATACGACTTTATTGCGCGTCAGCAATTTGATGCAGAGACAGGAGAAACCTATGACGCTATGTGTAGTTGCAATGATGTAACTATGGCTGAACGCTGTCATGATCCTAATGCAAATAAATGTGTGTGGACTATTAAGGCGTATGCACAGGAAAACTCGGAAATGGCAACAGCACTTCGTGCGGGAATCCAAACTGGAAATTTGTCATTGCTTATTAACGAGTATGATGCTGAGCAAAGTATCAAAAAGATATCTGGTTATGGTACAATGACGACGGAAGAAAGAGTGAAGTTGCTTATGCCTTATGCACAAACAACCGCTCTTGTTAACGAAATGGTAAATCTTGAGGGTAAGATTATAGACAATAAGGTTAAACTTAAGGAACATTCTGGAATGCGAAAGGATAGATTCTCAAGTCTTGAATATAATTATTATGTCGCTCAGGAAATTGGTAGAGAAAATCAACGCAAAGGAAATCAAGATAAACAAACGTTAGTTGGTCTTCTCGCTTCTTCTATCAGGAAGAGTTCTATTTTAAAGTAATATTAGACAGCATAGGCGTCAAAACTTATGCTGTTTTTTCATGGGTAATTCTCTGCCCGACATGAGAAAGGAAACAAAATACTAAAGAAAGGAACGGGGATTATGGATATAATTACTTATGTGCTGTCGAGAAAATATACAGACAAAACCGTTAAAGGTCTCGGCGCTCTAAAGGGTGCTCCGTGCAAAGTCGAATCAATTGTTCCCATTCAGGGCGGACAACGAATAACTTTGTCGTGGGAGACCGACGACGGCATCAAAGAAACGCAATCCTTTGATGTTATGAATGGCGAAGATGGTGCAGATGGTATTGGTATTTCATCGGTAAGTATCAATGGATCGTATCATTTAATAGTTACTTATTCAAATGGAACTAGTGTTGATGCTGGATCTGTAGTTCCCGATTACGAACAGTTACAGAACCTACCAGAGATAAACGGAGTTCAACTTACTGGAGACAAGTCCATAGAAGATTTAGGACTAGTCAACAATGATACTACTTATATGGATAATGGAGGGGCTGTGGCTATTAGTTGCATAACTAGTGAACAGATCGCAGCGTTGTTTGAAAATTAATGAGGTGAAATTATGGCGGATATTACAAAATCATTTTTAACACATGAAGGTCTGCAAGAGTATGATACTAAGATAAAGGAGTTTATCGCGGGTAGCACAAGTGGCGGAGAAGTGTATGTCACTGAAACTGCTGGTGGTTCATCCGATCCTTTCGGAAAAAGATATGGACTATATCAGGGTGGCGGAAGTGCACAAGCACCCGTTCCCGCAGAGAAGATAGCAGACATTGACATCCCTAAAGACATGGTTGTTGAGTCGGGTTCTGTTGTTGATATCACATATTCTAATGGAAAACTTTACGACAATGGTACTGATGTTACCGCTCTTATTAAAGGAACGGGCGGAACTGCAACAGCAGCCGACGCGGGTAAGTACTTAAAACTTATTATCGCAAATGCTACAAGCGATGTTGTTTATATTTCAGTAAAGGATCTTGGACAGATATATACTGTACAGCCTAATGCTTCTGAAGTGCAACTCGCTATTGACGCGAACAATGTTATTTCGGCAACCATCGTAACTATTGATGGTAGCAAGATTACATATTCTGTAAATGAGACTGTTAAGCAAGCGCTTACCAGACTCGACGGATCTGATTCAACTACTGGATCAGTATCAAAGAAAATTAAGGATGCTATTAGTGCATTAGACACTAGTGCTAATGTTCCTATTGCCACTTATTACGCTGCAACTGGCTCTGCTGGAGATAAGATTGAACTTACTAGCGCCATTGCAGAATCAGACGGAATAGTGGAAGGAGTTTCTGGCAACAAGATTATTCTTACTGCTATAACAAACGCACAGATAGATGCTTTATTCTCATAAATTGTAAAAGGAGGTTTGGGAAATGGCAGATGTAAATAAAGAGTTCCTCGATCTCCAAGGATTAGAGAGATATAACTCGGATATAAAAACTTATATCGACAGCAAGATTGGTAATTCTGGTGGAAGTAAAATAATAAAAAATCAAACCTTAACCTTTACTAATCTTGTTGCAACAATAAGTGACACAGATATTACTGCGGATTCTGACTTTGCTGTATATTATTATAATATAGCGGCAGCAGAGGCTGCGGATATAACGGCAGTATCAAGTAGCGGCACTATAACTTTTACTGCTCAAAATAATCCTTCAAGCACTATAGTGGTTGATGTTGTGCTTTTTGATGTTAGTGGAGAAAATAATACTGGTCTACCTTCATACTACAATGTGGAATTTGAAACTACGAAGGCAAGTTTATTTAATCTCTTATCTATATATCCAGAGTGTTTAAATCTTGTATTTATGACAGATTTACATTTTAGTTCAAAGAATGGTGGTTATCATCCTGAACTTTTAAGAGACCCTTTATTCAGAACTATAAAAGCGGCTAAAAAGTTTATGGCGCAAATGCCAATAGATATGTTTGTATTAGGTGGAGATTATATGCAGTTTGATGCAAACAATACCACTAAGCAAATGGGTATAGATAATATTACAGAATTAAATGAACTTGTAGATGGATCTGCAATTCCGACATTTTTACTGACAGGAAATCATGACGCACATTATAATGGCGGAACAGGAGTAGGATTAAGCAATAATGAACTTTTTGCTTTATTATCAAGAAAAAATATTTATCCATATGACATAGAGATGGTTAGTCTTAATACTGGTGTAATGGTAAATAGTAAAGCACATTTATGTTGCGTTTTTATATCTACTTCGTCTTCTGCTGAAACAGCGTCTGTAGTAAGTAGAGATTGGGGTGGCGTTAGAACCATTAATTCTAATAATTATCCAGTTGTGATATTTAATCATTTCGGATCTACGGATGCGGCACAAGATGATGTTGATAGTGACATTAAGACTTGTATTGATACAATTCAGACTGCTGGTGATACTATAATTGCTTGGATAAGTGGACATAAACATTTTGATTGGGTTCACGTTTATAATAATACTCTTGTTATAAGTATTCTTAATTCTGGATATTGGACTAATAATCAGGGTCAAGATGGACAGATATATAACAAAACAGTAGAGACTGCCAACGAGAGCGCTTTCTCTGTCATTTCAGTTAATCCAATAACTGGAAAATTGTATGTGTTTAGATTCGGCGCTGGCGTAGACTTCGAGTGTAATTATAATACCACAAGCGGTGCAGTAGGACGTATTGGATATTTACCTACTGATACATGCACTATAACTCAGAATCTGCTTGGTGGTACTGGATCAACAAATAGTTCAACTATAATATCTACTGGAAGTTCATACAATAATACTATTACAGTTCCTGATTCTCACTTTACTATTGGTACTGTAACTGTTCTTATGAATGGCAACGATATTACATCAACTGCATACAACGCTTCAACACATGCGATTAGTATACCTTCGGTAACTGGAAATATTACTGTGACTGCAAATGCAACAAATGATTATATATTGGCAGTAGCGGAACTTGGATCTTTTGAACAATATAATAATTCTACTCCCGCTTCTGCGGAATATCTCGGATCGAACGACTTTAGTATGTATACCGATTATCGTAATTCAGGTATTAATGCATATGCAGATTTACACTCTGCTGTAGCCCAGTCTGAAAATTGGTATTTAAAAGCGGATTCCGTTGATATTGGTGATTATGCCAATACTGGATGGGTCATTCGTGCTTATTTCTATGACAGCAATGGTAATCAATTGGGAAGTAATGTTGATTTCTTAACATCTTCTACAGAGGTTACATCCATAGTTAATGGACGAAGTGGATGGATTGGCTCGTCTATCGTTGGGGCTGTTCGTGTAAAAGTTGAAATAAGAACGTCAAATAATACTACGACCCCTATTGGAGTACGCTTCACAAATCTCAGACTCCAATCAACAAACAATTGATAGGAGGCAGATATGAACGGCATAAATAATTTAAATAAGAAAGGTGTGTCAGCACTTGAAGATTTAACAGATGTAAATATTACTAATCCGATAAACGGACAAGTGATTAAATATGATGCTATAAATGATAAGTGGATGAATGCGAATGAAAGCGGCGGGTCTACTTCTAATATTAGATTGTTTGAGACACTGACTTATGCAGAGGTTAAAGCGAGTGACTCGCCAACGTCACCATTTATTATAAACGATAATGTATTAACTTCTACCGCAAGTAGTATGACAAATTCAGAAACCAACATATTATCTACCAACACTATTGATTTATCTTATGTTGATTTAATTGAGATTACATTGCATTCAGCAACATTTTATTCGGGAAGTCTTTGGAACGGTTTCTTCTATGTATGTAATGATGATACGGAAATAAGAAATGATACTTATCCATCCGTATCAGACAAAATCGTATTTAGTGATACGTCTACCCCTGTAAAGTATTATTTTGATGTGTCTCAATTGACAGGTAGTTGGTATATTGGAGTATGTACGGGTGGTCATACTGATTTAGTTGTTAGTGCTGTTATTGTTGGAATGGGTTCGGGTGGTCACACCATTATTAATGAAAACAATACTGAAATGACCCAAAGAGCAAATTTACAGTTTACGGGTAATGTAACTGTGTCTGACAATCCTACGAACAACAAAACAGTTGTTAATATTGGTTCGTATACTCTTACAGCCCAAGACAAAAGCGACATCGCTGATATTGTTCTTGCAGAACTGCCTGTAGCAGAAAGCGAGGTGGTCTAATGTCATTATGGACAATAAATGACAGTACGCTCGTTGACATCGCTGATGCTATACGTGCAAAGCGCGGAACTTCTTCGCCTATTCAGGTAGATGAATTGGCAGACGAGATTGCTCTTATCGAGGGAGATGGCTTATTAAGAGATAGGCTTATAATTCCTGACAAGTATAACACTGGATGTCATGGAGAACTTACAAAATTTGATTACTCTACCGATACAAGTGGATTGATTTGGAGAGACGCTAGTGCAACCCTTGATTTTAATAACGGTAGGGCTGTTCAAAATCTCTCGGATAATCAGGTCATAGTTTTTGAGAATTATGATTTCACAGGCTCTAGTCCTTTTTATTTTATGAATGTTCAAAGTTATACTTCGAGTTCAACATATTATAAAAACAATTTAAAATTCATATTCAAAAATTGTCTCTTTGAATGGGTAAGACAAGACTACCCCTTCACGGATACTGCTGTGATTGGTCTTGAATTTTATAATTGTACTTTTAACAGAGTAAAAATTGGTAGAGCCAAACTTAATAGATGTTTGATTGGTAATGTTACTTATTACCAAAATTTAATTGAAAATTTTGAACCTAGCGGAGACACCTTCAATCCGCAAGGTCCAGTAGATGTAAAGAATTGTTATATCATGGACATTGAGGCAAAGTTGTCTTACCAAGGACAAGGACACATTGACGGCTTTCAAACCATCGTAGAAAATGGTTCTGATATGCACCTTTACAATTGTAGATTTGAATGTTTTGATATGCCATATTCAGGCTCTCAGGGTAACTGGTCATATAGTGTATACTGGCAAGTAACCCCATCAAATTCGTCTATGGAATATTGTGTTATCCACGGAGGTGGATACTACGGATTATCTATGGGCAAGGGTACTAATCAAGTTGTGAGAAACAACTTCTTGTCTGGAGAGTATCACTGTGCGGAAGGTGCGCCTGAAAGTGCTTGGACACGAGTTTGTTATCCTAATGAAAATTGCTATCAAGTATCTGACGGCATTGGTGACTATATTAGAACATTACTTGTATCATCCATCTGGCTTGAAGATGGTAAAATAAAGGTTTGTTACTCAAATGATATGCATTCAATTAGGACTATGAGAATTGTTACGGATGGCAATCAAACGTATACTGTATCAGTTCCAGCATGTCCTATAAGAGATACTGCGGCATCAGAAGGTGTTACAGAGTGGGATGACTTACCTCTTGACCTTGTGACAGAGATTGACGCATATGGTGTTAATAGCATTAGTGTTTACGATGGAAATACTCTCGTAAGAACATTTGTAGTAGATCCTAGCAGTGATGGACAAAACGTTAATCTTGGAACAAAGACCATCACTCAGAATGGAACTTATTCAGCCGAAGACGATAATCTTGATGGCTACAGTGAAGTAACCGTAAATGTTCCCTCTCAAGCATCGGGCACAATAAACATTACACAGAACGGAGTGTATAATGTTGCTCAGTATGCAAATGCGGCTGTTAGTGTTCAGCCAAGTATTCCTTATCTTGACATAAGAGAATACACTCCCGAAAGTAATATTAATTCATTTACTTTGCAATACCCTATGGGCAAGGAATTAATTGGTGTGTATTTATACGATTTGAACAGAGATGACCATACGGGTTATACCATAACTATGATTGCATGGTATAAGTATAGAGGTGAAAATGCAAGTTATGGTAAAATTGGAGGAGTTATCGATTACCAAGGCAATGAAAAAGCCAGTGTTAGTTATGGTTCTGTTACTGTTGGTACAGGAACTGTTACTTTGGCTGCTCATAATAATTCGTATTATTTTAGAAGTAATAGAACGTATAGGATTCTCTTGATATATAAAGATACGTCAGGTTATTCTGTTTCGTTACCTCTTATGGGAGGACTTATTCCTTCGAATACGACTGAGTTAGTAGCACATGGTGATTCATATACTAATACAATTTCAGTTCCTGATAATCATTTTACGATTGGAACAATAACCGTAACAATGGGTGGTACTGATATAACATCCACTGCGTATAATAGTTCAACGCACGTTGTCTCTATTCCTTCAGTTACTGGCGATATTGTAATATCAGGTACGGCGACCAATGACTATTGGGCTGTTATGGCAGAGGGTCTAGGTCATCAGCAAGTTGATGAAAATAAGCCATGCGAGGGTGGCGGTATGTATGGTAATGGATTTACTATATATACAACCTACACAGAATCTGGAGCAGATGTAGCCATACCGATTAAGTCACCAGTTCCTTCTGGCGGAATTGCTTTAACCATGAAAGCCGATCATGTTGAATATATTGGCAGCAATACGGATTGGTTTATAGCAGTTGCTTTTGCTAATCAGCAAGGTGGAATTATAGGACAACCTATAGAAATTATTACAGGTACAGATGTAACACAGTTAGAATCTGGAATTACATTCACTGCCGCTGGTACTTATTCTAGTGCGGATCTTATGCTTGTAAGAATCCAAACTATGCCAACCGCCTCAGTTCCTAGTGGATTACAAGTTAACAATTTCAGATTGCAAACGACAAATGCATAACAGAAGAGAGGGGAGGAAACTCTCCTCTCTTTATTCTTGGAGGAACTCGACATGATAATAAATAGAAAGTATGATACGACCCATGTTTCAACGTGGGAGTTTTCTGGGAAGAGCACAGAAACAAAGCCCACAGTCAGAAATGGGTCTAAGGATGTTCCTCCCGATCAAAGTTTATTTTTAGAAGTGGATACCGCAGAAGTATATTATTACGATAAAGATACAGATGATTGGTATCCTCTTGGGGAGAGTTGATAGAAAGGGGGATGTTGCTTTGGCGACAACAAAAAAGACTAGCACGGGCAACACCCGTAAAGCGGCTGAGATAAAAGCAAAAGTTAAAGAAGCCGAAAATGAAAGCATGGATCTATTATTTAAAAAAGCACAAGAAGTTGCTATGAAAATAAAAGACCCAAACAGAACCGACATTAAAAACATCATTGGTAAAAAGAGACAAGAGATAAGAGAGTATCTACAAAATCCAGCAAGTAACGAAAATAATTTAATTGTTGCTTCAAGATATTTATATTATAGAACTCAAATATATTTTAGACTTGTTAATTTTTATGCTAATATGTTTGACTTAAGGTGTAGACAAGTTATACCAAATTATAACTTAACCAAGACAAACAATGATAAGAAGATACTCAAGCAGTTGAACGAAACTTTGACTTGGTTAGACAATTACGGCATACATGATGTCATGCTGCCAGCATTAACAACTGTATTCAGAGAGGACGTATATTACGGAATCTTTTATCGAGACGACACTGGTAGTATCTTATATCCACTTGATCCATCTTTTTGTAAAATAGATGGAATATATAGTTCTCACGACTATTCGTATTCTGTTAACATGAGTAAGTTTAGAAGTCAAAACATGCAAGAGTTATTGCAGTGGTTAGGCGATCCCTTACTTTCAATGTACAAAGAATATGAAAGAACTAAAGAACAATGGCAACATATGGATGATAGATATGCCGCTTGTTTTAAATTTAGAACTGATGACTTAGATCACGTTTTACCTCCTCTTATGGGAATATTCCAAGAATTAGCAACAAGAAATGATCGCGCAGATTTACAAGCAATTGCTGATGAACTTGATGTGTACAAACTTTTGCTTATTCCTATGGAAACTATAAGTGGAACTAAAAGAAGCGATGATTTCCAAGTTAGCCCTCAGATATTATTAGACTACTACAACGTAATGATGGAAACGTTTCCTGATTATGTTGGTGCGGCTGTAATACCAGCCAATGTTACAAAGGATAATGTCTTAGACTTTTCCAGTAGCAGTAGTGATAATGATATAGACAGGCTAGAACAGAGTGATAAGACTTTACTTGGAACGTCGGGCGGTGGTGCGGTACTTAATGCAAACATGATTACTTCAACCGCTGCCTTTAAGGCGTGGTTAAAATCGGAGAGTGAATTTGCCATATCTCCTTTGTTACCACAAATAAAAGGATTTACTAATCGTATGTTAAAATACGATGCTGCTAATCCTTGTACTGTAGATTATTTTGAGGTGTCAATATATACAAAAGAAGATGTACAAAAAACTTTACTTGAATCCTGTCAATATGGATTTAGTAATAAGTTGGCTTACAATACCTTTAATGGTATAAGTGAGAAGACAACTATTTCCATGATGTATCTTGAAAATAATATATTAAACATGCCTCAAATTATGATACCACTTTCTTCATCGTATACTCAAACCACTGGAGATGTTGGAAGACCAGAAGTTTCAGATGATGAATTGAGTACTTCTGGCGAAAGAAGCAGAAATGAGTAAGGAGGGTGATTGTATGGGTAAAGAACCTTTTATTAAAACCACAGATGAAGAGACTGCAAATAAGTTAATTAAATTGGGATTTAGCCTTATTACTAGTTTGAATGGAGTATATATATTTGCCAATGACAGTGTTACTACATTTGATAGAAATGATAAAGTTGAATTTACCAACATTATGTATGGATGAGGTATAGAGATGAGTGAGAAAAAGAAGAAGTATCTAACAATCGACGACCTCTATAAATTTTTCGAGAAACAAGATAAGGATTGTAGGTTTAGTGTTAAAGATGATAACAAACAATATCTGATTAAAGTAGAAGCGGATATGACATTCGACGCCGACAGTCAAAACGATTTGCTTGCTGTGCATTTACAAGCATGTCACACTGGCGAGAATGTAAATAAGTGTTTTATCTCTGAAGACTCTATGAATGCCGCTCTTCCCACTTTGATTAATAAACCAATACTGGGATATATTTACAAAGACAATGAGGGAGAGTTTCAATTCCGTGATCATGCTATGCACAAAGAAAACGGAGAGATAGTTTATGATGAGGAAATCATAGGATTCCTTCCCGAATCTTGTAATCCACATATCAAATATGATGAAGAGAAAAAGAAGAACTTTGTAGAGGTTGACGGCTACATTGTTGAGAAATACACTAAAGCCGCCGATATTTTAAGACGTGAGGAGAAATGTCAGGTAAGTGTAGAGATGGCAGTTAATGAAATGTCATACGACGCTCATACTCGAATACTTAATATTACTGACTTTATTTTTACTGGTGTAACTATCCTTGGACGTTTTGAAGACGGAACAGAGGTTCAGGCTGGCATGGCTGGATCTAATATCACAATCCGTGATAGTGAAATTTCGTTTGCTGAACAGCAGGCTAAACTTGAGGAACTCGCACGTCAAGTAGCAGAGATCCAAAACAGTTTGTCTATAAATAATTCAGAGAAAGGAGGAACAGAAAGTCCTATGAAAATTGACGAACTTCTCGCAAAATATAATAAGACTGCCGAAGACGTAACTTTCGATACAGAGGGTCTTTCAGACGAGGAACTCGAAGCCAAATTTGAAGAAGTGTTTGGTGAAGCGGTAGAGAATGAAACCACCGTAGAAGAAACAACTGCAACACAATCCGAAGAAGGCGAGGAGGTTGGCGCTCCTGAATCTGAAGAAAGTGATAACGGTGAAAATGTCGATAATGAAAATGTCGAAGGAGAAGTATCACAAGTGGAGGCGGACATAGTTGCATCCATTAAGACTAAGTCTAGTGATAAAATCTCTACTTTCGGACTTAGTCTTACCGAGAAAGAAAATGCAATTCATGAATTAGTTAATCTTACATATGGGGATGCTGATAATGATTATTATTTTACAGATACATATGAAGATGATGGCTATGTAATCATGAGATCTTGGTGTACTAATCGCGCATACAGACAAAACATTGAACGTGTTGACGATCAGTATTCTCTTGTTGGTGATAGAGTAGAAGTGTTTGCTGTCTATGTAACACAGGAAGAGAAAGATTCGCTTGAATCGATGCGCAACTCTTATGCCGACATATTATCTAAGTTACAGAATTATGAAGATGAATCTTCTAAGATGGATGTACTCAACAAAGAAGAGTACGACTCTGTCCGCGACACAGAAGAGTTTGCAGATCTGTTAAAGACAGAAACTCATTTTGAAATGTCTGTGGACGAAGTTACTGAAAAGGCTGACTCCATCCTGTTAAATGCGGCTAAGAATAAAACTCTTAACTTTGCATCTAAGGATGTACAGGCTACCCGCAAGCCTCTTCCATTTAAGAAGGCTAAAGGCACGGGCAGATATGGAAATATGTTTTCCCATAATGATTAAGAAATTGAAAGGAGTTAAATTATGGCTTATCAAGTTACAACTACAAAACATAATATAGCATTTCCGTCGAAGATTAGATCTGGCGGAGATGGACACACACTCAATATTTTTGTTGCAGCAGATACCGATAATGGTGTAATTGGTTCTGTTGGAGCATGGAAGGATTTTGATCGTTACAATTTCACAGCGGGCAATACTGGCTTCGCTGGAAAACTTCACGCTGCTGCTAATGGCAACTGGTATGTAGAAGTTACCGCTATTGACGTTGACGCTCCTCCTGTATTCCTTTACAACTCTCCTATCATCGAAGATGAGAGATATAAGGATCAGCCTGATATGTTCTTCAACGCTAACGGAGACACTGTAAAGGGTTATGTCCTTGAACTCTTTGATGTATTTGAAGAGTCTGAGGCAATCTTCACATTCAACACCAATAAGGCTACCGACCTTAAGGAAGGTGCTACTGTTGCAGTTGATACTACTAATACCGCAAAACTTAAAGTCACTGCACCCTAATTGAGAGAGGAGGAATAGAATATTATGAGACTTCAATTTTCTGAACATGAACTTGGCATTTTTGCTAAGCATGAAACTAATATGGATGCTATCAGAAATCTCATGTTTGATCTCTATCGTGGAGAGAAGATCGTCGATGACGAAGGTAATGAGGTTTCAAAATTAGAAGCAAATGATAAACTTCGTGCATTCTTACTTGACTTCGCTGGACTTCAGAAGGGATTTACCCAGAGAGATTTCAAGCGTGCATGGAGAGAGGGTGGAATCCGCAAGACCTTCGACATCATCGAAGAGGTTGTTGACGACGCTCTTGATGTAGGATATCGTGAGTCTGAGTGGTTCAACAAACTTGTTGACTACAGGAACATTGCTCGTGGCGACGCATACGAGTTTAAGGTAGAGGACGAGAATGTTATTCTCTCCATCGCTACTGTTGGTAAGTCGCACCACGACTTCATCCTTCAGAGACCCGCTCTTGGATCTAAGTACACCCTTCCTATGGGACGTTATGGTGCTGCTGTAGGTCTTGATATCAACAGATATCTTGTTGGTCAGGAGGACTTTGCTAGACTTATCGCTATGCTCGTTAAGTCCATTATGATTAAGACTCAGACCACTATTTATGGTGCTGTTGCTAACGCTGTAAATAGTCTTCGTGTTACTACTGGTTTCGTAGGTCAGGGTAACCTCTCCTCTTCTACCAAGGATCAGTTCGATGAGATCGTTGATAACGTAAGATCACTCTATGGTACTGCTGTTATCATCGGTACTAAGAATGCTCTTAGAAAGATCACTGGTCTTGCACTTGTTCAGTGGGCTTCTGATCAGCAGAAGGAAGAGATCGCTGGCACTGGTAGACTTGGTTCTTACGAGGGAACTACTCTTGTAGAGATCGAGCAGAGATTTGCTGACAAGAGCCTTACCACTAAACTTATGGACGATACAAAACTCTACATTCTTCCTTCCGAAGATTACAAGATTGTTGAGTGCGTAGTTAGTGGCGAAACCGAAATCGACGAGATCACCGAGAAGGGCGAAGAGCACGGAAGAATCGATGACATCGGCAAGTACGAAGTTCAGTACGAACAGGCTATTGCTGTTAAGGCTAATAGACAGTTCGGTGTATGGACTATCGCACAGTGATAATTATAATGTGTGGGAGAGTGTAATGCTCTCCCACTTTGATTAAAAGGAGATAATACAATGGCTTACAATAGAAAAAATACCACAAAGAAAAGTACTACAAAGAAGACCTCTGAGACTCCTAAGAAACAGGAAGTAGTAGAGGAAATTATTTCTGATGAAGAAGTTTTTTCAGATGTAGAAATCGAAGATGTAGACGATGTTCCAGCACCTAAGGCAGAGAAGAGAGTTTTCCATGCGGACGACATGATTCTTTGTAGATCGGTTGCTGCTGGTCTGACTTGTATGGAAGGACGCACCACTAACATGGTGTATATCTTCAGAGACTATGGAGATGAATGCGGGATTGAATATAGAGATCTTGCTGCGGCAGTACGTTTTCACTCTGACTTTATATACAAGCCTTATTTCATCGTAGAAGATCAGGATTTCGTTGATGAGTTTGCTGAACTTAAAAAGTTTTATACTGAGAAGTTTACTGTCAAAGAGTTGACGGATATCATTAACATGAACGAGGGCGATATGGAGTCTGCTATCGAAGTTCTTCCCAAGGGAGCAAAGGAGCAACTTGTCAATATTGTTTCTACTAAGATTGTTAATGGCGAACTTGACAGCATTAGAAAGATTAAGACTTTACAGAAACTTCTGGATGTAGATTTTTCGTTCGTGGCTGAAATTTAAGTAAGTCGTAAAGGAGGATGTTGGTTATGTCTTCTATAACTTACGATGAAATTTTTAGCAGTTTTTTATCTAATATAACTGATTACAAAATTGCAGAACAGAATGAAGATGTGACCATTGAGCAATTAACCGAATATCTTCATAAGGTTATTGGCACTCCGTATATCAATGCTTTATTTATGTCTGTCGATTTAGACGACGCTAATTCCATGCTTAGTTATGATATGAAGAATCCCAGCGTAAATGGAGATGATTTATTTGTAACGATGATGTTGGGAAAGCAGATGGTATACGAATGGATACATCCACAAGTTCGCAAAACTTCTCTTCTTGCTCAGATGTTTTCTGGAAAAGAGGTTAAATACTTTGCTCAAGCAAATCACTTGGCTGAATTGAGGCAATTAGAATCTGAAACAGAACTTGAAGTAAGGCGTATGATTAGAGATCGGGGCTTCATTTCCAATCCTTACTTGGAAAGGAGTACCACATGAAATTTAATTTTACCAACGAGCAGATTGAAGAAGAGAAAAGATTGTTACAAAAAAAGATTTTTTATTTGCTGTTAATCGTTGATCCTGAAACTGCGGGACAATATCCCAATGTAGATGTAGAGGCAGCATATGAAGATATATTTTCAGATCTTGACGGGTTAAATGAAGTATTCTCTTATCCCGTTGAAATAGTTAATATAGCAAAGAAGTTAATGAAAGCCTTGAAAGAATACAAGTCCCAGAATTTTGAATATAAGAAATATAGAAAACTTGTACTAGATGCTGGGAGTGAAGTAACTAAGATTGGAGGTGGTTGACATGCCATCTCTTCAGACTTACAAAAGTATAGTTGGTAGATACACAAATGGACAGTCGCATAAAGTAGAGTCTGATATGGTTATGGAGGAAACGTGGTACGACGATTTACAAACTCGTACCGCATATTTTTATGACTATAGACATGACGTTTGTCCTCGCCAGTTTGAAAACTTAAGCCCTGAGGAAGATCCAAATAAAATTCCCATTAGTATTAAATACATTGAGAATAGTTCTCAAACCCTTGATAAAGATGCAGTAAGTTATCACATTATGTTTAAACCTTCACAGGATCTTAATGTGGTAGGGTACTATAAATCTGATTATGAGGATAGATGGGGCGCTACGTTTCCTTGTGGGCTTTACGTGGACATCCCAGATTACAGAGGTATTTATAATAAATGGCTCGTAGTCGGAATGGCTCAGAGTAATAATGCTCAGTTTCCCACATATGAAATACTTAGAGTAAATTATTTATTCACATGGATATTTAATAGAACTAAGTATCAGATGGCGGGAGTACAGAGAAACCAAAACTCTTACAACTCTGGTGTTTGGATGGATTATGTTTTTGAGACTCCAAATGATGTAATCAAGTTTTACTTACCAATGAATGAAGTTACTTCTAAACTTACTTACAATCAGAGGTTGATAGTCGATACAAAAGTAGATGTAAACAAGGGGGATATTCCTCGTGTTTGGCAAATATCAAAAGTATCTCGTACTACTCCTCATGGTATAGGAATTTATACAGCGGCACAAGATGTTTGGGACACCAATCGAGATTATATTGAATATGAGGTCGAAGGTGATCCTAGTACCATTGTTGGTATGTACGCTGATTATTACGGAGAGGGAACTCCTGTAGATCCTGACTATAACCCTATACCTCCACTTGGCTCTGACATTGAAATCACTGTTTCTGGTGTTTCTAAGTCTATTAAGGTCGGTGGAAGTTCAAGGAAATTAACCGTTAAGTTTTATCAAGACGGAACTGAGGTTGGTTTTGAAAATGGAACGTGGGGGTACACTGTGGACGGCAACGATGTCTCGTCTCTTATCACAGAAAGTACCGACGGACTTCAACCTAATCAGTTACGTATTAATTTTGCAGACGATACAAGTTACGTAGGAAAGGTACTGACCATATCTTACACATCCTCTGTTAGCGGTATCGTAGGCACACTGCAACTAGCCATTGCGGGTCTTTAATAAGGAGGGGTTACTATGGATTGGACAGATCAAGATACTGCCTATTTTGCGTCCCTCGTAAACGATATAGAAGACGATGATACAAGGTTGAAAAAGAAGATAAAGGAAAAAATAATTAGTAATAAGTATATATTAAAGGCGCTTGATAATAAAGAGTTGGAAGAAGCAGAGGCAGAACCAGATGAATATTTTGGACGCTCTATACTGCCGTACTACATTGTACATCCTACTCAGGTTCAAGCAAATAATTTTATTTGTTTTGAAACGCGCTTTGATAGGTTAGGCACTTCTATAGACAGATATAATAAAACACAAAAGCGGCAGCAAATTGTGTTCTATATTCTGTGCGAGCAAAAGAACCAAGATGTCACCACCGACACTGAGTTGTCTGGTGGTATTACCGATCTCGGAATCGCTCGTCATGATTTGATTGCCTCATTGCTTATTCATGAATTTAATTTCTATAACTTTGGAGGAGGACAGGCTCAATTAATATCGAACGTGCCTAGCACAACCGATGATAATTATGCATGTCGTACCCTGACATTCGAGTTTAATACCGATGCCAATCTCGTTAAAACTGTTAATGGTGAGCCACAATTTGTAAATAAGTTGTATGGCAAATGAGATTTCCTAAATTAAAGTTTGATCGTTTACAAATATTTGCGGGCGAACCTAAAACTATAGATATCGAGGGAGTGGCGGGAACTGTCACTGTTAAATCTCCCACAATGGGAGATATAATTAAAATTGGTGAAGGTAGATTTTATTCAACCTTAAGTATTCTTGTCGGTAACACAACACAGGCTAGATTGATACTCTGGAATTCAGGAATCGATTGGTGTGTTATATCAGATTTTGTATACTTTACTATGAGATATAAAGAGTTAGACAAAGAAGTGGTCGATCTATTGTTTGACGATATAAACTTTGAAGACTTTGATGTTTATACTAGAATCAAAGATGATGGTAGTGAAGAAATATTTTTATATAACGAGAAAACTGGTGTGGAGATAACAGAACTCGTTTATCAATATTTTCATCAATATCTCCAAAATGTTTTTGATATGAAGCCTGAAGAAGAAATAACTAAGGACAGACATCTTAAAGAGTGGTGGATACGAAAGGATAGCGTTGCTGCGGCACAAAAAGAAAAGAAAGACGAAGACTCTTCCTTCTCTTTTGTTCCATTAATAAGTATGTATATTAACGACGAAGGTACTAAGCATTCTCTACAAGATATAAAAGATGGCAAGGTAGGCGTTGCTGAGTTCTTTGATTCTATCAAGAGGATAAGAGTAAGAGAACACGCAAAGGCTGTACTCTCTGGTATATATTCAGGCTTTGCAGATACAAAAAATATAAACCCTTCAGAATATGATTTTGCAAGGGATATTTAAAAGGAGGAAACTAATATGGCTTTTAATCTTGGTAATTTCGCTGTTAAAGAGATTATCTATGGTGTAGCACAGGACTTTGACGACAATCTTCTGTACACCCTTGACCAACTTACTTCCGCTTCTATCGAAATCAGTTCTGATCCTATCGAGATCGCTGATAAGAACGGAAACATCATCAGAACTATTTATCAGAGCAAGAGCGGTACTTTCACTGCTAGTTCCGCACTTCTTTCTCCCGTGCTTCTGAACGCACAGTCTGGTAGCCCTATGGAGATCGCATCTGCTACTAACGCTGTAGAGATGCCTTTCATCACTGTTGTTGCTGCTGGAACTACTATTCAGGCTGCTGACGCTAAGGCTGGCACTATCCATGTAATGGGTCTTTACAACAACGGCGCTAACGGAAAGGTTCTTACTCAGGGCACTTCTGCTGTAGTTGATAGTACTTTTGCTTATGATGCATCCGCTCATACCATTACTGTACCCGCTACCGCTACCGATGCACCTACTAAGTATCTTGTTAAGTATGACAGAGATGTAGAGGCTGGTTACAAGATCACCAACACCGCTTCTTCGTTCCCTGATACCATTCACCTTACTCTGTATGTTGCTATTGTAGATCCTTGTGAGGACGCTTATAGGGCTGCTTACGTTTATATTCCTTCGTTCCAGCCTGATCCTTCCGTAACCATCAATCTCGACGCTGAGAACACTGAGACTGATTACAACGGAAATCTTCAGATCGACTACTGCGACTCTGTTGATAAGACTCTTTACTACATCTACTTCCCTGATGAGGACGCTGTTACTACCGTAGTAACCAACGCGTGATATTAATGCGGAGGGTGGAAACACTCTCCGCTTATTTTAAGGAGAACAGATATGGCTAAAGGAATGAGAACTTGCATAATCTGTGGAACAAATTATACTTATTGTCCTAAGTGTGGCAAGGGCGACAAGAACGAAACGTGGAGATACAACTACGATTCTGAACTTTGCAACAAAATTTTTGACATTCTTTCAGCATTTGCTCACGGGCATATAAAGAAAGAAGAGGCTAAGGGTCAACTTGAAGACCTTGGCATTCCTAAGGGAATGAAATTTAATTCTACTATTAAGAAACAGTTAGATGCCATCATGGTATCTGAGCCTAAAGTAAAAGAGGACAAGTTTAAGAAGGACTCTCAGATTGTGAAAAATGAAGATTAAAATATATGGGATAACACTTCACAATCTAGTGATGGTTATCCCATTTTTTGCGGAGGATTAAAATGAGAGAAACGAGATATGAAACAAGTAGTATAACTGGTAGGACGTATGAACTGTTCTCACAGATTAGAATACTTAACATCCAGCAGTGTATATTCTATATACAAAATGGAGTTACACTTAACGACATAGAAATCAGTGAAGATCGTAAGACGCATTTGCCTGTTATGGTCTTTTTATTTAATAGAGAGGACACGAAAACTGCTTACGATAAATGGTGTAAGCGGCGTGATCAGGTATTTGAATAATGAAAATAATCGGTATTGACGCTAGTACTACATGCTCTGGCATTGGTGTTATTGAAGATGGTAAATTAGTATATCACGGCACTATAAATATGAGGAAGAATAAAAACTCTTATGATCGTGTTACAAACATGATGTATGAAATAGGGGCTTTTATTATAGATGTTAAGCCAGATTGTGTTTACATTGAGGATAGTTGGACGGGTAAAAACGCAGAGATAACTAAGATGTTATCAAATATAATTGGCGCTGTTATGTATGTGTGTAAAGTTAATGATATTAATTTTACTAAATTAAATCCTTCTTTATGGCGCAGTGCCGTTGGTATTACCCTAGATAAAAAAGGCAAGAAGGTTAAGAGAGACGAACTTAAGAAAGAGGCTGTAAAAAGAGTTAAGAGAATATACAAAATAGATTGCGAAGACGACGAGGCTGAAGGCATATGTATTGCTGAGGCTGGTTGGATTATGCAAGACAATGATTTGTTTGATTAATAGGAGATTAATTATGAATATAGATACATTTATGTCGCAGATGAATACTGAGCACAAAGAGTCTGTTGTGCAGAAACATATTATAAAGAATTACATTCCACTTGAAATAAAGATTGCAACCGCCAAGAAAATAGTAGAGGCGTCGTGTTATAAAGATGTGGAAGATTCTCAGGGAAATACAAAGAAAGTGTTTTGGGCTAATTCTGTTTTAAGACATTTTCTGACAATACGTGCGCTTATAGAATGTTATACCGACCTTACATTCTCAAAGAATCCGATGGACGATTATAATATGTTGGCTGAGAAAAAATATGACGCAATGATTCTTGCTGCAATTCCAGTGGACGATGCTGAAGAATTTACCAACATTGTGGACATGGTTTACGATGATGAATATGAAAACGTCAACTCAGTACAGGGGCGCGTAAAAAATTTTATAGATGGATTTGAAGAGATACTTGGGGCTGTCATGGAAAACGTGGCGCTCAACCAATTGGGTGGAGGTAATGTAGATGGCGAAGAGAACGGAGATAGGGAGAATTAAAGATATAATTAATTCTCAATTTAATAAATACGCCAAACAATTTACTAAAGAAATTGCTGAAGAAATAGAGCAAGCCTACGAAGATACTTACAAAGACTTCATGGACACTTGGGTTAAATGGAAAAATAGTACGGCAAATGGTGTAGGGACTAATCTTGGATCTAGATTCCTTTTGCAAGCATCAGATGCCTATTGGATTCAAGGCAATGGTGGAGATATTCCAGTATATAGAAATGATGATATTTTTAATGCTGGTGTACACATTGATCCTGAGAATATCAAATCTGATGTATACTCTAAATGGGGACGCAGAAAGGGTAGTTCATACGACAAGGGATCTGTTTTTGAAATGATGTATTACCATGGAATTATGGGATACAACCGTAAAATTGTCGCTAAGAGTTGGTATAAAACAAAGAAGAGTCAACGTAAGTATTATCAAAGATATCATCTTTCTGGTGAACCAAATAGATGGAAGATATTGCAAAAGATTTATAATGCAAATATAATTCCACCTACTGCCGCTAAGAAACCTTTTAAAGAGATGGATCAGAAAGTTAAGAAGATCAAGACTAAGAAACATCTTGATGAAAAATGGAATTCTATTGTTGGCAATTTGGATAAAGATATTGAAAGGCTTATTAATAAAAAATAATAAGAGACGTGTTGTATGACGCCTCTTATTTAACGGAGGTGTTGTATGGCTGATTATGAAATTAATGTCAGGTTGAATAAGTCGCAACTTGAAAAAAGTGCCCAGTCTATAAAAAGATATATAGACAAAATGGAAAACAGTCCCGTTAAGATCCCAGTAGAATATGTAGAAAAGAAAGGGAACTCAAAAGCCAAATCTGGATCTGGTAGCGGACGTACATTTAATGGGCTTATTGATGATAAGATTATAAATGAAATACTTTCCGAACGTAAAAATAAAAAGACAAGAAGTGATGTATATGGAAAGTTAGAAAAGGGATTAGATGACATACTGGCGCACAGCGCGAATAGTTTAAAGAATGACGATACTGAAAAGATACTTAATATCTTAAAGCATGCATTGATAACAGAAAAGTCAAGTGGTGGTTCTAAGTTTGAGGGATTATCTAATGATATAATTAACTACTTAGATTCATTTGTTGGGCTTAATTCAAAAGCAGTTGATAATGAAATCAAAGAGATTAGTAAGGCTTTCAAGGAATGGGCTAAGGAAATTAAGACTGGAACTAAATTAGAATCTCTTAAAGGATATGATTTAAGTGCTGGCAAAATGTCTAAGACTAAGAAAGCGAGTGAGATAAATCTCAACACTGTTATAAAAATGCTTAAGGAAGATCGTAGCAATAAGTCTGACCAGCAAATGTATGATCAGATTATTCGGGCTATTCAAACCGCGCTTGAAAAAGAGGGTCGAGATTATAGGAAAGATAAACTCGCTGACTTCGAAATAGAAAGCGTAATGCGATCACTGCTTCGTGCTGGGCTTGAAGAAAAAGGTTCATACAAAAACACGAGTGGTCGTAGAGGAATGTATGGCAACGTAAGAAGTTATGTAGGCAATCTTATAGACGGCGACGCCATGGAAAAGATTTATGGCAAAGAACCCTTACAGAAGTTAAGGGAGAAGGTTGCTGAAACGGATGCTTATGTTAACATGTTTAATAAGGCAGATATTAGTCACGTACTACCAGAGGCTAAGAAAGAAAATTCTGAGATAAAACAAAAAGTCGGAATTATCAATAATAATATCACTAAGTATAACGACTATCTTTCCGTCATTAGTAGCATTACTAGATTGCTCGGAGATAGTTTAGATGAAATAGGTTTCAATGGCGAAAGAGTTGTTGTTGGTAACAATGATTCTGTTAGTATCCCCGACAGTAAATCTGGTGTAAATTTCCACTCGCATCCTTGGGAAGGTTGGGATAATTTAGCACCGTCTGTATCGGACATTAAGTTTTATATGGACACTGTTCGTGAAAGTGCCGATGAACTTAAAGAGGCTTACATTTCTCAGAGGGATAAATTGTTCAAAATGGATTTTTCACAAATCGATTGGAGCAAAATCTCTCCTGATAAACTTGAAAAAGAATTGATCAGAGAAATAGCCAAGATATATGAAAAAAACGGCGGACAAGTTATTCGTTCTAATGGGGCTATTACGGAAGTTAAGGCTTCTATTGACGATAATCAAAATACAATTATCGAATCCGCAGTGCAAGCAAGAATTGCAAAAGTTCTTGGCAAGTACGGCGGAGACGCTAGATTAGCAAGAAGAGATGCTAATGGCAATTTTGTGGATGCAAAGACTGGTGAAGTATGGAAGGCAAGTGCTGACATTGCAAGGAATATTAAAGAGGCTGGAACACAAAACGTTGAGGCTGGTGCAGCAATGAAAGAGGCTGCCGCAACAATGCTCAAGGCGTCCCAAAAAATGGATGAATCTTCCGACGATGGTAGAGTAAGGATTCCTCCAGAGTTACGTTCTAGTGTTGCTCCTAATGTAGGAATGCGTAGAGTAAACGGCAAGTATTCGTTAAAGCCCGCTAAACTTGGTGACGAACAGTCTGGACTTGGTAGTAATGCTCAGCAACTTCTTAATTTTCTTGTTGAACAAAGAGACGATCTGTTTAAATTATATGAGAGGTCTACCAAAGATCCATACAGTAAGGGTGCAAAAGTTTTTCCTAAGATAGAAGAACTTATTGGTATTTTGACTAAATATCTTGCCAAGCCCGATTCATTGAAGAATGATGAAATAAAATTTATAAATGCTGTTAATACTAATTTCAATGATTTTAAACTTGAGCAAGCAAAGTTGAATAAAAGATATTTGCTTGAATCTGTTACGGGCGAAAGATATAAAACAGAAAGCGAAGTTGAGGGAGCATTTGAAAGAATAATGCCACTCCTTGAAAGTAGGAAGATAAGTAGAACACAAAGAGAGTTATTCAAAGGCTCTTTGTTCCAAGGAGTAAACGACACTAAGTTTGCTGATATAAAGAAAGAAACTGTTGGTAATTTAAGAAAATTAAATCAAGACATCGAAGTATTTTCGAGAACTGTAGATGTAACAAAGGGTGGCGTTGGAACATCGAATTATGTGAGAACGTTTGCCACCACACTAGAACCACAATTACAGCGCATAGTTGATCTTGAAAAAGAAATCACTAAACTCAGAGGACAGAAAAATCCTGACGAGGAAAGAATTGATAGATTAGAGTCTGAATATATTCAGCAGATGAAGTTTCAGAGAAAGCGTTTAAATATACCCTTTGATGCTGACAGAGCCTCTCAGGGTATGCAATATGTTCGTAGTAAGTTAGATCCAAACTTTTCTCCTAAACAAGGTAGCAAATATGCTGTTACCTATGAAGATTGGGAAAAGATGGTTTCCTATTATGAATCCGAAAACGACAAATCTCTTGAAAGACAAAAATTATTCTTACAAGCATTAGGCAATAATTACAAAAGACCTCAAGCATACGCTAAAAGGGCTGATGAATTAGCAGAGATATTGGGAGCAGAGTTTGAAATTCCAAGCGGAAAATATTCTGACAAACAACTGCTTGATATGCAGAAAGAACTTGACTACCTGAGAGAATATAGAGGTCATAGACAGAATATACTCAAGCCTCTTAATGAACTTTATAAGGCGGTCAGCATTAATCCTGATACTAAAGTTACGATGGAAAATGCTACTAATGTTCAAGACATTGTAGACAATCTTATGACAAGTATTAGGCACGTAAAGCAATATCTAAATGCTAATCTTATTCCTTCTAAAGAGGGATATGTTGAAATTGGCAAGGAAGACGATAAAGAAGTTTCTGTCAATGCGTATTCTGTAGATGATATAGTTGCAGAAAGAACTGCAAAGTTAGAAGAGAAAAAAGAAAAACTCATAGCGGAAGAGAATGCTGCGCTACAAAAAAAGAAAGAAGCAATATACGAATCATTAATTGATTTACCTAAAGAGATAGACCTTCAGGAGTCTATTATAAAAGAAAAAGAAGAAGAGTATAAGGCTGCTCGCGAAAAGAGAGAAGCGGTTAAACGAATGTCTTTACCTAGTGATGAAGAAGCAATTTCTAAAGTATTGCGCGACATGATTACTGGCAAAGACGCCGTCATAAAAGATAAGGGCTTAAAGAAATATTACAAGCAATATCTTGAGGGCGATGAAAATTCTATTTACAGTCTGGCAAAAGATATTCAAGATGCGCGAAAAGGATTTTTAAAAACTAGAGATGTAGAAAATCCTGAAGTGTTTGCTAAGGGAACTAGTGAATATAGAAAAGCACTTGAGACAAATTATAGAAATTCATTAATCAGAGATATTCTGTCAATCAAAAATCAGTATGATCGCGAACAAAAAGAATTAAATGCTCCATTAGAAGAAGAAAAGGAGTACAATGCTGCTGTCGCTAGACTTGAAGCATTAAAGGAAGAATTAATTGAAGCACAAAAGGTCGCTTATGGTTATACTGAAAAAGATAAGAAGGGTAAACTTGTAGAGGTTGCTCCATTCCAAAAGATCATTGATGAACACAATGAAAAACTTAAAAAGATTGGAGTGGATATAGATAAGTCGCTGGACGGATTAAAGAATCCTCCCGCTCCTCCAGAGCCTACTACGCCTCCTGAAAACAAAGACGTTACTGCTGAAGGAGAAATGGTAATTCATGCTCCTTATGTTAAGATCGTTGACTCAGAAAAAACCGACGTTATAAAAGCGGGCGTTGTAAATGTTAATGGAGAGAATGTTAATTCTTTAGGCGGCAATAAAGAAAAAGAAAAAGAGCCTTCCAACAAATCTCCCATCTCTAAATCAGAGGTAGATACTTTTCTTCAAAAGATTTCTACACTTTTGGTACAATCAGAAATTGGAAGTGGCACTACTGGCGCTTATTCGCGTACGGGATTAATTAAACTCAAAGAAGATATAAGGGCAAATAATAATCCTATTGGTCGTGCAAATCTTAAAGTGTGGAAAGAACTGTACGACAGATTTGATAATCTTACTGGCAGAGCAAAGAAAGATGTCGCTAGCAATACAGCCAGAAACGAGATAGTTGATCTTAAGTCAAAGATAATTTCAAAAGGTTTATCGGATGACAAGAGGGGATTAACTCAGCAAGAAGATAAACTTTCTAGGCTGGTTGAAAACTATAGAAGAGGAAATAATCTTAATGATAAAGACTTCGCTCAGTTCGAAAGAGAGATAATTAGCGAGGCTCAAAGAGCAGTGGCTGAACAGATGCTTCAGGATTTAAGAAGCAACTCAGATGGTCTTAAAGACACCATTTCTAAGAATGCCGATAAAGGCGTAAGGTACAACGATGTCTTTGATAAGATGTCTACTCAGATACTCAACGAGTCTGACGCTATTAGTTCTGAACTTGAGAATGTAATTTCAGAAGGTTTCTCTGGTGACATAGTTGATGAAATGATCGTCAACGATGTTCTTAAGCGTGCTCAAGAAGAAGTTAAAGAAGTCAAGTCTGCTGTCGAAAAGGCTAACGACAAATCTAGTTATGCCGACATTGTGGATGTCAACGACATAGATAAAAAGATTAACGACCTTGAGTCTATAATGTTTACATCTATTCGTGATACCATTGGTTCTAGTTCCGAAGACATAGTGTCATCAGTGGCTGATGCCATGGGTGAGCACATAGAAAAGATGAAGGCTTTTAGAAACTCCGACATAAGACCAGTGCAAGATTATACTACGCTGGTTACGGAGGGAGACAATCTTTCTAAAACAATTAAAAACATAAAAGAGATTAACACTCTTTATGAAAAAACATATAACCTTAGACTTAAGATTGCCAAGGCTGAACTTGATCCTAATGCGAACGCAAAGTATGTTGCTGACTTAAAACATCAACTTGATACTGCGTTTTCTGCCATTAGGAAGAATGGTGAAACCGCTGGTATTGGCGAGGCATACGTTGAGAAAGTTCTTGGAAGTAATACTGAATATAGAGATTATGCCGAGGATCTTGTAAGACAGATTGGCAAGCGCACTGACGATATTACCAAGTCAATGTATCGTAAAAAAGAACAGGGATTTGGTTATACTCAGGAGTTTGAAGACGCTGTTAAGGTTCAAAAACAGGACGCAAATAATCTTATATATCAGTTATTAAATATTGCAGATGCTGGAGAAAATGCAGCGGATGTCTTAAAACAAGCGGTTCAGGTTATTGACGAACTTGAAAAGACATTTATGAATGCTCAAAGCAATAAGTCTGTAACTGTTAAAGGCACTCAACTTTCTGATCTTATCAACAAGGCTAAGACCATTAAGAGTAACACTCAGGGGTGGCTGGTAGATAGAACAGATAAGGACAGGATTGCAGAAATTGTAAACGAACTGGAAGAGTTACAAAAGACTGCGCCTCGGGCTACTGACGAAGTAAAAGGACTTAATAGAGTTCATTACGATGATCTCGTAATTGAACTTAATAATATTAAGGGTAAGTATGAAGAATTAGGCGCATATGGCGCTACCATGTTTACCAGAATAGGTAAGAGTTTAAAGGCTCAGATGTCTGCTCAGATAGCAAGATACTTCTCGCTATATGACATTATAAGATATGTTCGTACGGGTGTTGAGACAATAAAACAACTCGACACTGCAATGGTTGAACTTCGTAAGGTTACTGAGGGAACGACTAAGGAGTATGCAGACTTCCGCAAAGAAGTTCGTGCTACTGCTGTTGAAATTGCCGCAACCAATAAAGACCTTATTAGTTCAGCAGCCGATTGGGCTAGACTTGGATATTCCATTAAAGAAGCAACTGAACTTGCTAAGGATGCTCAGATATTTGTAAACGTCGGAGATGGTGTTGACATCAAGGGCGCTACAGATATGATGATCACTGCAATGAAGGCGTTCAAGATAGAGGCTAATGATGCCCTGTCTATAGTTGATGCTTACAATGAAATAGGCAACAATTATGCGCTGTCCGCTACCGATATTGGCGACGCAATGCAAAGGTCGGCTTCGGTTCTTGCAGCATCCAACACTTCGTTCAACGAATCAATTGCGCTTATAACTGCGGCAGATGAAATCTTACAAGACCCCGAGAAGGTAGGTACTGCCCTAAGAACAATTGCACTTCGTATTAGAGGTGCTAAGTCTGAACTCGAAGAGATGGGAGAGGAAACAGAATATGTTGTCCAGTCTACATCTAAACTTAGAGACCTTATTAAGGGCTATACTAGCATAGGCGGCAAGTATGAAGGCTTCGATATTATGGAGGATGAAGATACATTCAAATCTCTTTCCGACATAATTAAAGGCATTGGTGAAGTCTATGATGAAATGTCAGATATAGACAGAACGGCAATGCTTGAAAAACTTGCTGGTAAGAATAGATCTAACGCTCTTGCAGCAATGCTTACGAATTACAAGCAGATAGACAAAGTACTTGCGTCAATAGATGAATCAGAAGGTTCGGCTCTTAGAGAAAACGAGCACATCGTTGATTCCGTAGAAGGACGTATTACGATCCTGAAAACTTCTGCTGAAAACTTCTGGGATACATTCCTTAATACTGATGCAATCAAAGGCGCTATTTCACTCCTCACGGAGATGTTAAATGTAGTCACAAAGATAGTAGATAGTGGTTTTGGCTCAACCACTTTAACCGCAATAGCCGCTCCATTAGTTACTCATAAACTTTTCCATCCATATGCAAATGTAAAAACTGCTAGAGCCAATGTTGACACAACTAGTGCGGCAATGAATGCGGCTCTTGGCGAACAGGACGTTGCGTTACAAAATTATAATGCGGCAGTAAATGAACTCAATACTGCAACTGCTACAAATGTAGATGCTGTTAAGGAGAAAATTACTACTAGTTATAATGCGTTACAGGAATCTTGTGTAAAAGCCACTGATGCAACAGACGCTTATAATGAGGCGACCAGAAGTCTTACTTCTTCTCAGAAAGCGTTTTATAATGCAATTAAAGCAAATATCGCTATGTTTGCTATTAGCGTTGCTATTTCCTTGTTAACAAAATGGATTCAAAAATGTAACGAGGCTAAACAGGCTGTAAGAGACTTAGCAGACGAAACTCGCGAAAGCAATAAATCTCTTGACGAATATACTAGACGAATTGCAGAAGCCAAGAATACTTTGAATGACGAAAAGTCTTCAACGGAAGAAATTATATCTGCTAAGCAAGAACTCATAAATATTCAAAACGAATTAAATGAGTCATACGATAACTACAATGCCATCATTAAGGATGTTAACTCCACATTAGACGAAACAAACGAACTCTTAATTAGACAAAGAGCGGAGCAAATTGCTGACACATTAAGAGAGGCTAGGGATACTGGAAGTCATTGGTATACCATGGATAGTCTTGATAATGAATATGACAACGCAATAAATGCTTTCTTTGGCGGAGAGGATGCAGAGGGTTTTGCTCTTAGCGTTGATGGACAATGGGATAAAACGTATGATAACATCGACGATCTTATTAATGCCTATAAACAAATTATGCGTGAATATTCTGAGGTGGATAGCACGTATAAATGGGCTGCGGGTCATGTAGAAAGTCTCGAAAAACAAAAAGACGAATATGAAGATATAGCATTATTGTACGGAGAAAATGAGGCTGTTGAAAAATATTCGCAACAATACGAAGCCTTGATGAAGGCTTATTATCATAACATCCAAGAAGGCACAGAACAATCTGAGGCTGCTGTTAAGAATAATCTTCAGGCATTATGGGAATCCGCGTCAGAAGATAATAACAGGGGTGTTAAATATTGGCTTGAATCAATGTTTAATACTTTCTTTGATGAAATTAATGACGCTCAGATATTAGAGAAGTGGGAAAAGGCTGCTGCAAATGGTGTTTCATATGGCAGCAGAATGGAAAATATATTAGGAATACTTTCAACTGATGTTGAAGGAGAGAATAAACAGTTAACCGAAGCAGATATATTGTCGTATCTTAATGGTAATGAGATAGAAGGTTTATCTGACAGGCAAAAAGAATGGTTGCAACTTCTTAAAGAAACCATTGATGAAGCGGGATACGAACTTGATGAATATGGAACATTAGTTCATAAGTTTGTTTCTGATGGATTAGTTTATGGTTCTGAAGAAGAAGCAAGCACGGCTAAAGAGATTGCCGCCGCTCGTGAGAACGCTCTTGCTAGTTTAGGTATGACTGGAGAGCAATTTAACTCTCTTGGTATTAGTACTAACGAAGAGTTAGATATTTGGAGAGAAATCGTTAACACTGTTGACAACGCAACGGATGCAGTTAAATTATACGAACTTGAAACCAATAACCTTGGCGATAATCTTGGAGCGTCTTCCATGCTTAAAAATATGGAAGAACAATATAAGCCCGTATTTGATTCGCTTGCAGAAGCGTATAAATCTATATGGTCTTCGAGAGGATTCCGAATAGATAAAGTAACTTCTGAACAACTTGAGGGAGTAAGATCTAACATAGAATCGTTAAGTAAAACACTTAAAGAATCTGGATTAGATGGCATTGATAACGATGCCATCAATTCGTTTATCTTAACGCTCTCCAATAGTAAGACAACTTCGGACGAGGCACATGCTGCGTTTAATGATTTGGCGACTATAGTGGTTGATAGTTTAAATCCCGCCATGTCAAATGCGTCTGGTGAAACCGCCAACCTTATGATTAACACTCTTAAAGAGTTGGGCGTTGTTAACGCTGAGGCAGTTGTATATAGTAGGCTTGGATACTCAGCCGAATTATACGCGGAGGCAAAGGCAGAAGCCGCAAGGATAGGCTACGATTTAGATGACGACATAGCAAGTCTCGACAAGGAAACAAAAGCGCAGATTCTTGCCAGTGAAACATTAATGGATTACTACCAAAAAGTAATCATTGCTAATGCGGAACATATAAACACAACGGAAGACGTTGAACAGTTGATGAATTTATGCGATCAATTGGGTATTACAATTGTTAAAATGGATAAATTAAATCAACTTAGAATATTAGAGAGGGATATAAACAATTCGTCTCTTCCAGAGTCGGTTAGGAAATCCCGTCAAAATGAATACGATAATCTCTTAGCGCAGACAATTGCTGATTTTAAGCAACACTCGGAGGTTAAATGGGAAGATCCTGTATACGATGCTTGGTTTGGCGACGACGAATCTGGTAAGTCTTCAGAGCAAGACTTTGACTGGATCGAGCGCATGATCAAGAAGATCCAGCGTGCTGTAAGTAACTTTGGAAAGGTGGCGGATGCCGCTTATAAGAAGTGGGAAAACAGAGTTGTTGGATTGACTGGTAAATACGAATCCTTACAAGAAGAAATAAATATTCAACAGGCTGCTGAACAGGCGTATTTAGCCGAGGCTAATGCGGTTGGTCTTAGTGAGACATACGCATCAAAGGTGCGTGATGGTCTGCTTGATATTGAAACCATTACTAATGAGGTTCTCAAGGATCAGATACAAAGATATCAGGAATACTATGATAAGGCAACAGACGCTGCCGATGCTGTAGAAGATTTAAGAGGTGAGATTGCAAATCTGGCACAGGCTAGATTTGATAATATTACTAAGCAATTTGAAGAAATGGCACTTGCTATTGATCATGTTGCAAATCGTATTGGATCTATACAGAACAAAACAGAATCTGAGGGTTATTTTGAATCCACGCTGTTAATAGAAAAACTGTTAGAGGGAGACAAAGAAAAACTTGTTCAACTCAACGAAGAAGCAAAACAACTTGCTGCATCTATTGACGAGGCTGTAACCAATGGTGACATTGAGTATGGTTCTGAACAGTGGTGGAACATGTATGATTCACTTCAGAACGTTAATGACGAAATCGTAGAAATGACCGCTAGCATCTCAGATCTTGGCGATCAACTCAGACAACTTGAATGGGATAAGTTCGACTATATCGCAGACTCTATTAGTCGTCTGAAGGATGAAAATGATTTCCTTGTAGAAGTATTACAAGATGAGAATTTAATGTTCGAAAAGAATGCTCTAATAGGAGAGAAGATGTACGCTAACGGTAACATGAGTGATGCTGCTTTGGCGGTACAAGGATTACATGTCAACAACTTAAAAATACTCGAAGAAGAAAATAAGAAATATGCAAATGAAATCAAGGAGATAAATAAAGAACTTGCCGATGATCCTAATAATAAGAAGATGCTTGAGCGTCGCAATGAACTTATTGATCAGCAACAGTCGATCATAAAGGGAATCAGCGATGAAAAGCACGCCATTAAAGACCTTATTCAGGAAGGATATGAGACATTCTTAGATTATCTACAGAAATCAATTGATAAGCATAAGCAAATATTAGAGGCTCAAAAGAGTCTGTATGATTATGAGCGTAATATTGCCGAACAAACTAAGGCAATAGGAGACTTCCAGAAACAATTAGTTGCATTAGGAGGAGATGATTCAGAAGAGAATCGTGCCCGCATGCAACAGTTAAGGGATGATCTTACTAAGGCTGAGAAGGATCTTCAAGAGACCGAATATGAGAGATGGTTGTCCGATCAGGAAGAGATGATGGATGATCTGTACAGTGACTTTGAAAAACTTATCAATGACAAACTTGATAATGTCGATGAACTTATTATGCGTGCCATTGATCAGACATCACAGGGTTCGTCTGAAATCTCTAAGACCATTCAGGACGAGGCTGATGAATTTTTATATGACCTCAATAATACCTCTTTCGGTGTAAACTTTGACGCACGTATTAGCGATGCTGTGACTGCCGTTAATTCGGTAGAAAACGCTATCAACAATATGATTAATGCGGCAAATATTAATGCTCAAAACGAACTTGCTCAACTTCAGGCGCTTGCGCAAACTGTTGCTACTAGTGCAGTACAAAAGGCTAGTCAGATTCCTCAGGCTAATCCTAGTACTGGAGGTGGCGGCGGAAGTGGAAGTAGCAGTGGTGGAACTCAGTCCACTGGTGGTTCTCCTAATGGAAATCCTCCCGTGGGAGAAGTAAAGAGAGATCCCGCCAAAGAGCAAGGTTTAGCAGAACAAATTGCAAAGACAACCGACTTATATAATAAATATCAAAAATTAGCAGACGATGCAGCAATTTCCGCTAGTAGATTTAGTCCTTTAAGTCATAATAAAACTGAGTGGGAGACTAAGGCTGCTGCATATCAAAAACAGGCTAATGTTTATAAAGAACAAATAGAAAAATATAAACAACAATTAAGCGAATTGCAAAAAGGAGCATATGCTAAAGGTGGAGTTATTGGTAACGCCATCAAGAAGACTGGAGAGGACGGAATTATTCTCGCTCGTACTGGAGAAGAAGTTCTTAGTGTAGAGAAAGTCAAGCAGATGCAAGAAATATTTAAGTTAATGAAACCTCTTACTAACATTAAACCTAATAGTGAAATCATGGGCAACACTACGGTTAACGGAATGAATATTACATTCGACCTTCCTAACGTAACAAGTTATGAAGACTTCGTTAATAAAGCACAGAGAGATCCTAAGTTTGAAAAGTTAGTACAGAGTGTAACAATAGGAACATCGCTTGGTAAAAGCAAATTGAGTAAATACTCTATTTAATACTGAGGTGGGACAGGGGTCAAATCCTGTCCCACTATTACGTGTGATTGAAAGGAGAATGGTCATGTTTGAAAACGCAAAACTTAAGAGACGTGAGGCACTCATTAAAAGCCTCAGAGAAGAGATTAAAGAGTTAAAGCAACTTAATATAGATGCTGAGAAATTAAAGGAAAAGCAAATAAAGACGGATGCCCTTATATATCAGTTAAACGAATTGATAGGTAAAGTGTCCGAAGAATTAAAGGGACTTAGACAGGCGAAAAAAGAATATGAAGATGAACGTTTGAAGTTTATAAAACTCAACGTTGAATATAAAAAAGACATGCAAAGGTTTTTTAAACAAATGAATATTAAAAGAGAGGGAGACACATGAGTATTATTGCTAATGATTTTATAGACTTTTATTATTGCGGACACACAATGTCTGAATATAATGGAATCATTGGAGACATAGACGGCGGTAGCGCGGTGTCTCCTGTAGAAATAGGAAGTGTATTAAATCTTAATCCAGTAGAAATTAAGCCACTTAAAAAGAGAAAGAGTGTGACAGCCACGTATGATGAATATGTTGAGACACAATTTTCCTTCTTCAAGAATCCTTGTAGTCAATATAGTTACTACACAAGAGAAGAAGTTGTTGAAATTATTAGGTGGTTAAATCAACCAAGGTATGAAAAGTTTTATCCAGTATATTCAGACACTTCATTGCCGTCCGTGTATTATTATGCTTCATTCAATGTTCAACCTATTATATACATAGGGAGGGTAATTGGGTTTCAATTATCTATGACCACTAATGCCCCGTTTGGATATTATGATGAAGTTACTTTTGAGGGCACGGGAATATTAACATTCCAAGACCCTTCTGATGAACAGGGATTTATATTCCCCACATGTAGTTTAACTGCCAGTGAGGATGGACATCTTATTCTTACAAATAGCAGAGACAGTGGTTACAGAACAATTGTAGGGAATTGTAAGGCTGGAGAAGATGTTACTTTAAACGGAGAGTTTGGTACTATTACAACTTCTATG